>Ga0067045_1027577_pt1 | contig 86702 bp, 86 predicted proteins | sample TerdegcTABiofilm_FD_59184 | JGI IMG/M metagenome (GOLD analysis project Ga0067045, IMG submission 59184) | Combined Assembly of (Gp0054472, Gp0054536) Wastewater bioreactor microbial communities from Singapore -Terephthalate degrading...
TGGCCGCCCTGCCCCAGGGGGCCAGGGTGGGCACCAGCAGCCTGCGCCGCCAGTCGCAGCTCAAGACCCTGCGGCCCGACCTCGAGGTGGAGTCCCTGCGCGGCAACCTGGACACCCGCGTGCGCAAGCTCCTGGAAGGCCGATACGACGCCATCGTGGTGGCCACCGCGGGTCTCAAGCGCCTGGGCCTTTCCGCGCCCAAAAGCGAGATCCTCGGCCCGCCGAGCTTTTTGCCCGCCGTGGCCCAGGGCGCGCTGGGCATCGAATACCGCAAGGACCGGCCCGAGGTCCTGGCCATGCTGGAGTTCCTGGACCACAAGGAGACCAAGATCCGGGTCCAGGCCGAGCGCGGCTTCCTGGCCGGGCTGGAAGGCGGCTGCCAGGTGCCCATCGCGGCCCATTCCCGCGTGGCGGGCGGCCTGGTGCTGCTTACCGGGTTCGTGGCCGACACGGACGGCTCCCGCGCCGTGCGCCTGGACAACGCCGGGCCTGTGGACCAGGCCTGGGACGTGGGCGCGGAACTGGCCCGCCAGGTGCTGGCGGCCGGGGCCGCGGCCGTGCTGGCCGAGGTCTATGAGCGGGAAATCAAGCACTGACGCCGAGGCTCTCACGGCTCTCCAGGTCATGCCGGGCATCGGCCCGGCCATGGCCCGGGACCTGCTGCGCCTGGGCTTCCGCCAGCCCGCCGACCTGCGCACGGCCGATCCCCAGGCCCTCTACGAACGGCTCATGGCCCTGGAGGGCCGGCACGTGGACCGCTGCGTGCTCTACGTGTTCCGCTGCGCCGTGTACTTCGCCGAGACCGCGGAGCCGGACCCCGAAAAACTGAAGTGGTGGAACTGGAAGGTCTGAAGGCCGGGCTTTCGCTCCACGTATAATGCCGCTTGCAGATATATATAATTCTATATATGCTCCCTGCAAAACCAAGGAGCGCCATATGGCCGCCTCACATGAAATTTTATGTATCAATAAGTCAGACCGCTACAACCCTCACGAGCGGATCACCCACATCGGCGGGCTGAACGCAGACAGAACGCCATGGAAAATCACTCAGGAAAAAGCCATCGCCGGAATTGAATCCGGTGAATGGGCTTTTTACGTGAACCGAGGCGGACGGCGTGTGAACGTGATTGTGGCGAAAAGCAGCGCCGGAAATAAATATCTCAAAACCGAAGCCGACGGAGAGCAGCCCAACAACCTGTTGAGCCTGCCGGAATGCCCGTAGGGTTCTACCCCTCGCTCACCCCGGCCGAGGCGAACGAGGCCATCCGGTTGTAGATGTCCGCGGCGCAGCGCAGCACGAACACGGTCATGGCCGCGCCCGTGCCCTCGCCCAGGCGCAGGCCCAGGTCCAGCACCGGCGAAAGCCCCAGGGCGGCCACGGCCCGGGCGTGCCCCGGCTCGGCCGAGGCGTGGGAGAGCACGCAATATTCGCGCACCCGGGGGCAGAGCTTCCAGGCCGCGGCATAGGCCGCTGTGGAGATGAAGCCGTCCACGCACACGGCCTGGCGGTTCTTCGCTCCGCCCAGGATGAGCCCGGCCAGGCAGGCGATCTCCAGCCCGCCCAGGGCCGCCAGCACGGCCAAGGGGTCGCCCGAGGCCACGGCCCCGGCGTTCGCGGCCAGGGCCCGCTCGATGACCTGGGCCTTGCGGACCACGGCGTCCGCGGCGAGCCCGGTGCCCGGGCCGGTGACCTCCCTGGGCGCGAACCCGAGATAGGCGCAGTAGAGGGCCGTGGAGGGCGTGGTGTTGGCGATGCCCATGTCCCCGGTGCCCAGCACGCGCACGCCCTCGGCCGCGGCCCGGTCGGCCAGGGACACGCCCAGGAGCAGGGCCTGCACGCACTGCTCTTCGCTCATGGCCGGGCCTGCGGCCAGGTTGCCCGTGCCCGGGGCCACCTTGCCCTGGATGAGCGCCGGATGTTCGGGGAACTCGCCGCCCAGGCAGCCCGCATCCACCACGAAGAGCTGCACGCCCGAAGTCCTGCTGAGCACGTTGATGCCCGCCCCCCCGTTCAGGAAGTTGAGCACCATCTGGCGCGTCACCTCCTGGGGGAAGAGGCTCACGCCCTCGGCCGCCACGCCGTGGTCCCCGGCCACGGTGTAGATGCGCGCCGGATCGACCGCGGGCGCGCCGCCGCCCTGGATGCAGACCAGCCGCGCGGCCAGGTCCTCCAGACGGCCCAGGCTGCCGCGGGGCTTGGTCAGGTTGTCCAGGTGGGCGCGGGCCGCGGGCTCCAGGCCCAGGTCCACGGGGGCTATGGCGTTCAGAACGGCGTCGAGCTGGGCGTGCACGGAAACACTCCTGTTGCGGGTGAAGGCTGCTTGATACGCGCCGCGGCCCCGACCTGTAAAGCGGTCAGGGGCTGCGGCGGTGCTCCATCCAGGCCCGCAGCACCGCGTTCATGCGGCTCTGCCAGCCCGGCCCCAAAGAGCGGAAATACTCCACCACGTCGGCGTCGATGCGCAGGCTCATGAGACGCTTGGGCGGCCGGGGCCGGGCCTCGTCCGCCAGCCAGCCGCTGTCCGTTTCCGCCACGCCCTGCCCCAGGCGTCCCAGGTCCAGCACCACGGGGTGTTTCGCGCGATCTTCCGCGGCCATGGTCCCTCCGTTGCTTGTGAAAAGCAGTATCTACATTCTGTAGTACAGTCAAGAAATCCGGACCGATGTTGCCGCTGGGACCCGGCCCGTGCTAGGTCTTTGGTCCATGGACCGCCAGATCTGCGTGCTCCACGCCAACTGCCAGGGCGAGCCCCTGGCCGCGCTCCTGCGCCTCTGCCCGGAGTTCGCGGCGCGCTACGAGATCCGCCTCTTCACCAACTACACCCGCGAGCACGTGCCGGACCAGGTCCTGGCCTCCTGCGGCCTCTTCCTGTACCAGCACCTGGGCCCCCAGTGGGGCGGACTGTCCTCCGAGGCCCTGCTGGCGAAAATCCCGCGCAGCGCCGCCGCGCTCTGCGTGCCCAACATGTTCTTCCTGGGCTACTGGCCCCTGTGGTACAACGCCCCGGGCTTCGACTTCCGAGACCGCTTCCTGGACCATCTCCTGGACATGGGCCTGGCCAAGGCCGAGATCCTGCACCTCTACCTGCGCACGGACCTGGCCCGGAAGTACGACCTCCAGGCCCTGCTGGACGAGTCCCTGGAGCGCGAGCGCGAACGCGAGGCCCACACCCCGTTGAAGTACCTGGACTTCCTGCTTGAACATTTCCGGGAGCGCATGCTCTTCAACACCGTGAACCACCCCGGCCCCGAGCTCATGGTCCGGGCGGCCCGCGGCGTGCTCGCCCGGCTGGGCCTGACCCCGCCGCCCGAGGCCGACATGCTCGGCTCGGCCCGGCTCTTCCCGGAATTCAAGATGCCCATCCACCCCCAGGTGGCCGCGTTCCTGGGCCTGACCTTTGCCGGACCCGAGACCAGCTACCCCGTGTTCGGCAGGCAGAAGACCTTTGCCCAGTACGCGGAAAACTACGTGGACTGCCGCCTCCTCGGCATCGAGGACTTCACCGGCTACCTGCACCTGCGATGAGAAGCGAACCGAGCGTGGCCTGCCTGGGCGGCACCTTTTTCTCGCCCGCGCTCCGGGACCTGGGCTTCCGGGTCCTGCCCCTGCCCCTGTCGCGGCCGGAAATCCTGGACTGGACCGAGGTCTGCCGCCGCGCGGGCGAGGCCCCGGACCTGCTCCTGTACCTGGACCGCAGCCTGCCGCCGCCCCTGGCGGGGCTGGAGCGCTTTCCCTGCCTCACGGCCTTCTGGTGCATCGACTCGCACATCCACTCCTGGTATCCGGCCTGGGCCCAGGGCTTTGACCTCTGCTTCGCAAGCCTCAGGGACCACCTGCCGCGCTTCGTCCTGCGCCTGCCGCCGGAGCGGGTCCTGTGGCTGCCGCCCTTCGCGGACCTGGGACACCAGCCCCCGGCCGCGCCGCCGGACACGGAGTGGGACCTGCTCTTCGCGGGCACGGTGAACCCCGAGACCACGCCGGGCCGGGCCGCGTTCCTGAATGAATTGGGCCAGCGCCTGCCCGGGCTGGCCGTGCGCCAGGGCCGGTTCGGCGAGCTGCTGCCCCGGGCGCGGCTGGCCCTCAACGTGGCCGAGCGCGGGGACCTCAATTTCCGGGTCTTCGAGGCCCTGGGCTGCGGCTCCTGCCTGCTCACCCCCCGCGTGGGCCATGGCCAGGACACGCTCTTCCGCCACGGCGAGCATCTCTTCATCTATGATCCCGAGGACATGGACGGACTGGTGCGGCTGGTGAACGAACTGCTGGCCCAGCCGGAGCGGTGCGCGGCCGTGGCCCGGGCAGGCCGCGCCGCCGTGGACGCGGCGCACCGGCCCATCCACCGGGCGCGGCAGGTGGCCCGGGCGGTGTCCGGCCTGGACGCCGAAGCCGTGGTGGGGCAGCGCCTGGAGCAGGCCAAAGACATCCGCGAGAAGTATCTGAAGCTGGTCTATCTGCACTGGGCCGAGGCGGCCCAGGACCCGGCCACGCGCGCGGCCTACCTGGCTGCGGCCAAGGCCTAGAAGGGCCGTCCCTGCACGATCATCTCTGCCAGGGTCAGATCGACCCTGGGCAGCTGCCGCAGCCGGGACCCCAGCAGGTCCATCTCCAGCCGGGCCAGGTCGCGGTAGAGCGCGGTGCGGTCCAGGAGCACGGGACGGGCTCCCGCGGCGCAGAGCTCCTGGGCCTTGAAGCAGCCCGGGAACTCCTGGCGCTCCCCGTCGGGCCGCACCGAGAACGTGGGCACGCCGTGCAGGCGGCAGATCATGAGGCGGTGGCCGTAGAGCCCGCAAAGGCCCTGGTCGTTGAGCGGGCAGAGGAGCTTGGGCCGCTGGCCCTGGGCCAGGGTCTCCCGGGCCTGGCGCAGCCAGGCCGCGGCGCGGGCCTCGTAGTCCGCGCGCCGGTCTTCGGGCAGGGCCTCCAGGCCCTTCCAGAGATAGGCCCACTCCACATAGGTGTGGTGCTGGAAAAAGCTCGTGCAGCAGTTGTCCGGGCAGCCTGCGCAGGACAGCCCGATGCTCTGCGCCGAGGTCTCGTAGGCCCGGCCCATGCGCTCATAGAGCGCGGCCAGCTTGCGGAACACGGCCTGGGGCGTGGTCTTCACGAAGCCTCTCCGGCCTGAAACCAGTCCAGGATCGTGCGGGCGCAGGAGGCCGGGTCGCCCTGGTCCGTGCGCACGGTGAAGTCCGCAGCGGCCAGGTAGAGCGGCTGGCGCTCGTAGTAGAGGTCCTCGAAGCTCTTGCCCGGGGCCCTGGCCAGGCCGCGGTCGTCGCCCCGGCCCACGCGCTCCAGGAAGGCCGCAAGCCCGATCTCCAGGAAGACCACCGGGCCCAGGAGCCGCAGCCGCTCCACGGCCCGGGGCGAATAGACCACGCTGCCGCCCGTGGAGACCACGGCGCGCTGCACGCCCAGGACGCCCACCTGATGCTCCTCCAGTTCCAGGAAGGAGGCCAGTCCCACCCGGTCCAGGAGCTGTTGCAGGGGCAGGCCGTAGTAGGCCTCCAGGAGCTTGTCCGTGTCCAGGTGGGCCCAGCCCAGGCCCTCGGCCAGCAGGCGGCCCAGGGTGGACTTGCCCGCCCCGGCCATGCCCACGAGGGAGAGGCAGCGGCGCGGCGTGTCGTCGCGGGGGAGAAGGACCGGGGCCGGAGTCATGGCGTCAGCGGACGATGCAGACCTTGTCCTCGGCGTCGCGCTCGCTCACCAGGACGTTGACGTGCTCGTCGCCCGCGGTGTCCACCTTCTTGCCCACGTAGTCGGCCTGGATGGGCAGCTCGCGGTGGCCGCGGTCGATGAGCACGAGCAGTTCCACCCGCCTGGGCCGTCCGTAGTCCAGGATGGCCTCCAGGGCGGCGCGGATGGTGCGGCCGGAGAAGAGCACGTCGTCCACCAGGACCACGCTGGCCCCCTCCAGGTCGAAGGGAATCTCGGTGCAGTTGATGCGGGGCTGGATCTCCAGGCTGGACCAGTCGTCGCGGTAGAGGTTGATGTCCAGCTTGCCCAGGGGGACGCGGCGGCCCAGGCGCTCGTCCAGGCGCTTCTTGAGCCGCTCGGCCAGGTCCGCGCCGCGGCGCTGGATGCCGATGAGGGCCAGAAGCTTGGCCTCGCCCCGGCGCTCCACGATCTCGGAGGCCAGGCGGTCCAGGGTCCGGGCCATCTCACGGGAGCCCAGCACGGTGCGGCAGGTCTCCATGGCGGCCTCCTACTTGACCACGCTGCGCCGACAGAAGTCCACGGCCACCTGGGAGAGGTCCTCGATCTCGGGCCAGTAGAGCTTCAGACGCATGAGCCCGAAGAGGAGCGTGACCATGACCAGGGCGGTCTGGCGCTCGGGCACGTCGTCGTAAACCACGTCCTTGCTCTTGGCCTTGCGCAGGCAGTCCTCGAAAAAGGACTCCATGCGATAGACCAGGGAGGCCATGGACTTCTTGGCCGCGTCCAGGATGCCGTAGGTGGTCAGCACGATCTTGATGTCGGCCTCGTTCTCGCGCACGAAGGTGAGGTGGCTGGCCAGGACCTTCTCGATGGTCCCGTAGCCGCCGTCCGTGCTCTCGCGGCATTGGAGGATGAAGCGGGAATAGGCCTCCTCCAGGTCCCGCAGGATCTGGAGCAGGATGTCCTCCTTGCTCTCGAAATGACGGTAGATCGTGCCTTCGGAGATGTTGGCGCGCTTGGCCAGATTGGCGGTGGTGGTCTTGTGGAAGCCCACCTCGGCGATCATGTCCTTGGCCGTGCTGAGGATAAGATCCTTGGTCGTCATGGCCGATCCTTGGTTGCGTGCCGCGGGGAACGCGCTGCGGCCGCGCCCCGGCGGCCGAGAGTGATCACCCGATCAGTAATTTGTGTAGGAGGTTAGCCCAAGCCCGGCCCCCGGTCAACCGAACCCGGGGCGGCCGCCCCTCTTCTCATTTGACAAATCCCGACTGCGGCCTTACCTGATTCTTCGCGCAAGCGCCAAGGAGGCACCAATGGTCGAACTCACTGAACCTGCACGCAAACAGCTGGCGGGCTACTTCGCGGACAAGGAAGTGACCCCCATCCGGGTCTATCTGGCCACCGGGGGTTGAGCGGGTCCGAGGCTTTCGCTGGCTCTGGACGAGCCGCGTCACGATGATGAGAATTTCGAGTCCGGAGGTTTCACGTTCCTCGTCGAAAAGGAGCTTTTCGCCCAGACCGGGAAGATCCAGATCGACATGACCTATTACGGGTTCTCGGTGGTTTCCGAGAAGCCCGTCGGCGGGGGCGGCGGCAGCTGCTCCACGGGCTCCTGCTCGACCGCGGGCGGCTCCTGCTCCTGCTGAACACTTCGGAGCACAGGCGAGCGGGCGGTGTCCGATGGGACGCCGCCCGTCGCATTTCCGGGGGCCGGACCCCGCATAGTCCGGCAATATCCCAAGGAGGATGCGCCCATGGTCGAACTTTCCGATGCCGCCAGACAGCAGCTTGAGGACTATTTCAAGGACAAGGAAGCGAGCGCCATCCGCGTCTATGCCGCGGGCGGCTGCTGCTCCGGCCCGCGCCTGGCCCTGGCCCTGGACGAGCCCCGCGACGGCGACGCGAGCTTCGCCTCCGGCGGCTTCACCTTCCTGGTGGAGCAGGGCCTGTTCGCCCAGACCGGAAACATCCGCGTGGACATGACGCCCTACGGCTTCTCCGTGGAGTCGGACACCCCCCTGGAAGGCGGCGGCTCCTGCGGCTCCGGCTGCAGCAGCGGCGGCGGCGGTTGCGGCTCCGGCGGCGGCTGCGGCTGCTGATTCCCCGCACCCTGCTGACGAACGAGGGACGGCCCCCTCCCGGGCGCCGTCCCTCGTCCTCCCCCCTGCCCCGGTCCCTCACGCCCCGAAGCTGCGCTGGTCCACGAGTTTCGGCGCGTCCTCGGCCAGTTCGCCGGGTTTGAGCCGACGCAGTCCCGGCCGCAGTTTCAGCTCGTTCTGGAAGGCCGCTGCGAAGGCCACCTCGTCCAGCTCGCCCGCGAGGCAGAGCCGCACGAATATCTCGTCCCGGCCGCCGGGATTCTCCACCACGATCTGCCAGCCCTGGATCTGCGGGAACTGGGCCATGACCCTGGCCGCCTGGGAAGGGTAAATGAACTGGCCCTTGACCTTGGCCGTGTCGTCGGCCCGGCCCAGGATGCCGTCCAGGCGCAGGGCCGTGCGCCCGCAGGGGCAGGGATCGGTGCGGAAGCGCGAGAGGTCGCCGGTGGCCAGGCGGATGAGCGGATATTCCGGGGTCAGCGCCGTGACCACCACCTCGCCGGTCTCGCCCGGGGGCAGCGGCCGGCCCGTGGCCGGATCGCAGACCTCCACCACGCAGCGGGTGGAGGCGTGCATGCCGTTCTTCTCCCCGCACTCGTAGGCGATGGCCCCCACGTCGGCCGTGCCGTAACCCTGGCGCACCACGATCCCGAACATCTCCTCCACCTCGGCGCGCAGGGCCTCGGTGAGCTTCTCCGCGGCCACAAAGGCCGTGCGCAGGCGGAAATCGCGGCGCGGGTCCAGGCCCTGCTCCCGGGCCTTCTGGCCGATGGTCTTGAGGTAGCTGGCCATGCCCACGAAGCCCGTCACCGGCAGGCGGCGCAGGAGGTCGATCTGGACCTGGGTGTTGCCCGGCCCGGCCGGGATGACGCAGCAGCCGATCTCGCGCAGGGGCTCCTCGAGCATGAGACCGGCCGGGGTGAGGTGGTAGCTGAAGGTCATCTGCACCAGGTCCCCGGCCCGGAATCCCGCAGCGTAGAAGGCTTCGGCCCAGCCCCAATGATCCGGGCCCCGGCCCTCGGGGTCGAAGATGGGGCCCGGCGACATGTAGATGCGCCGCAGCCGCCCGGGCTCGCAGGTGAGGAGCCAGTCCAGGCCGCGCTCCTCCTGGAGCCGGATGAGGTCCTTCTTGCGCAGGGGGGGCACCTGGGCCAGGCCCTCGGGGCTGTCCAGGTCGCGGGCGGAAAGTCCGGCGGCGCGCAGGCGCTCGCGGAACTCGCCCGAAGCCTCCAGGGCCCGCTCCAGCAGGGGTTGCAGGAGCTTCCACTGCCGGTCCGCCCGGGCCCGTCCCTCACTCTCCGCCTCGCGATAGTGCATCGCCGTCTCCTTCTTCGCTCCGTCCACTCGCGCAGTCCGTCCGGCCGCCTGGCGCAGGCTAGCCCAGCCACCGCTTGCGGCGGCGGTAGTGCTTGATGTCGCGGTAGCTCTTGCGCTGGCCCGAGGCGCCCATGCCCAGGTAGAACTCCTGCACGTCCGGGTTGCCCAGCAGGTCCTCGGCCGCGCCGTCCATGACGATGCGGCCGCCCTCCATGATGTAGCCGCGGGAGGCCACGGAAAGCGCCACGCGGGCGTTCTGCTCCACGAGCAGCACGCTGACCCCCTCGGCCCGGTTGAAGCGCTGGATGATCTCGAAGATCTCCTCCACCAGAAGCGGGGCCAGGCCCAGGGAGGGCTCGTCCAGGAGGAGCAGCCGCGGCCGGGCCATGATGGCCCGGCCGATGGCCAGCATCTGCTGTTCGCCGCCGGACATGTATCCCGCGATCTGGCGGCGGCGCTCCTTGAGCCGCGGGAAGTAGGAATAGACCTTGTCCAGGCTCGCGCGGAACTCGGAGCGCGGCCGGGTGAAGGCCCCGCAGCGCAGGTTCTCCTCCACGTCCAGGTCCTGGAAGATGCGGCGTCCCTCCATGACCTGGAAGACCCCGCGCCGCACGATCTCCTCGGGCGACCGGTCGTGTACCGGCGCGCCGTCCAGGAGCACGGCCCCGGCGGTCACGGCCCCGTCCTCGCCCGCCAGGAGGCCGGACACGGCCTTGAGCGTGGTGGACTTGCCCGCGCCGTTGGCCCCGAGCAGGGCGGTGATCTGCCCGGCCTCGGCGGCCAGGGACAGGCCCTTCAGCACCAGGGCCACGTCGTTATAAACCACCTCCAGGTTCTCGATGCGCAAGAGATCGGCCACGGGCTCGTCCTCCACCTCCGTGCGGCTACTGTCCCAGCCACTCGGCCTTGCGTTCCAGGGTCTGGGCCGAGAGGAAGGCGAGCTTGCCGTTCTTCACCGTGTAGAGGAACACGGCCATGCTCGGCCGATGGTCGTCCGGCAGGAAGCTGATCTTGGGGGTCAGGCCCTGGGGATCATAGTCGCGCAAGGTTTCCAGGGCCTCCTTGAGCGTCTTGCCGCTGAGCGGGCCCTTGGCCAGGGCCAGGCGCATGCCCTCCGCCATGACCATCATGGAGGCGAAACCGCGGATGAAGTGGGTCATCTGGGGCTGGTTCCTGGTCTGCTCCAGGATGGCCTTCATGCCCGGCACGTCCTGGCCGTAAACCGCGGCGGCCTGGAGGCTCACCGCACCCTCGGCCGCGTCCCCGGCCAGCTGCACCAGACTCTCGTCAGCGCCCCAGATGTTCACGAAGAAGGTGGTCTTCATGCCGAGCTTCCTGGCGTCCTTCATGATGACCGCGGTGGAGGGCGTGGTGCCGCCGATCCAGGTGTAGTCCGGGGCCTTGTCCTTGAGGGCCAGGAGCTGGGTGGTGGCGTCGATGGCCTTGAGGTCCACGTTCTCCTCGCCCACCAGCTCGAAGCCCAGCTCCTTGGCATAGGCCTTGATGGCCGGGATGGGGGCCAGGCCGTAGGGCACGTTGGGATAGAGCAGGGCCAGCTTCGGGGCCCGGGACTCCTTCCAGTTGTCCTTGAAATACTTGAGCGCGGCCCGGGCCTGGGTGGAGTAGTCCGCGGCGATGACGAAGTTGTACGGGGCCTTGGCCGGGTCCGTGAGATGCGCGGAATAGGAGGCCGAGAAGTTGGGGATCTCGTCCTGGGCCACGGAACGGACCAGGGCCTCGGTCACGGCCGTGCCGAAGCCCTGCACCGCCACCACCTTGTCCACGTTGGCGAACCTCTTGTAGATGGCCAGGCCCTGCTGCGGGTTGTAGGCCGTGTCCTGGAGCAGGAACTCGATCTGCCGCCCGGCCACGCCGCCGTGGGCGTTGATGGAGTCAACGGCGGCCTTGAGACCCTCGGCATAGGGCCGGCCCACGGCCGAGGTGGGGCCGGAGAGGTCGATGAGCCCGCCGATCTTGATGGTCTCGGCCAGGGCCGGGACGGCCAGGAACAGGCACAGGGCCAGGGTCAGAAACGTTTTCGTCGCGGTGCGCATGGCGTATCCCCCTTGCTCCGGCCGCGGGGCCGGGTTGCTCCCCTTGGCCCTAGTGGGCGAAGGGATAGAGTTTCCAGTAGGCCCGCACGAGGGCCCAGCGGTGGGCCAGCCCCTCGGGTTCGAAAATGAGGAAGAGCACGAGGGTCAGGCCGAAGACCCCCTCGCGCAGGGCCACCAGCTGGGCGCTGATGTCCGGGAACCAGGCCGAGAGCGCGCCGGCCAGGAGGTTCAGGGCCTCGGGCAGCAGCGTCAGGAAGACCGCGCCGAAGACCGAGCCGAGCACGCTGCCCAGGCCGCCGATGATGATCATGGCCAGGCAGGAGATGGACTGGCTGATGCCGAACTGCTCGGGCGAGACGAACTGGGTGTAGTGGGCCCAGAGCCCCCCGGCCACCCCGGCCAGGAAGGCCGAGACGCCGAAGGCCATGAGCTTGTAGGCGAAGAGGTTCACGCCCGCGATCTCGGCCGAGAGATGGAAGTCGCGGATGGCCACGAAGGCCCGGCCGTGGCGGGTGCGCAGGAGATTGGAGACGGCCAGCAGGGAAAGGGCGGCGCAGGCCAGCAGGAGGTAGAACATGCGCGCGTCCGTGTTGCAGACGACGCCGAAAATCCTCGGCGGATCGAGCAGCAGCCCGTTGGAGCCGCCGGTGAGCCCGCCCGCGTGCAGGAACACGTATTCCAGGATGAGCTGGGCGGCCAGGGTGGCGATGGCCAGGTAGATGCCCTTGAGCCGCAGCGAGGGCACGCCGAAGACCATGCCCGCCAGGGAGGCCGCCGCGCCGCCCGCCAGCAGGGCCAGGGGAAAGGGCAGGCCCTGCAGCGTGCAGATGGCCGCGCCGTAGGCCCCCACGCCCATGAACGCGCCGTGCCCCAGCGAAATCTGGCCACAGACCCCGGTGAGCAGGTTGAGGGACACCGCGCCGATGACCCCGATGCAGATGAGGTTGAGCACCGAAAGGAGATAGGGCCCGGCCAGCAGGGGCGCGGCCAGGAGGGCCAGGACGAAGAGCCCCAGGCAGGCGCGCTGGAACCCGCTCTGGAAGAACCGCGCCTCGGCCGCGTAGGAGGTGAAGAACAGCCCGCACTTGCCCTGCATCTCAAACCCTCTCGATCTCGCGCGAGCCGAACAGCCCGTACGGCTTGATCATGAGGATGAGGACCAGGACCGCGAAGGCGGCCACCTCCTTGAACCCGGACAGGCCCAGGAGGTCCTTGGCCAGGCCGTCGCAGAGGTTCTCCAGCACGCCCACGATGAGTCCGCCCAGGGCCGCCCCGGCCAGGCTGTCCAGGCCGCCCAGGATCACGGCCGGGAAGACCTTGAGGCCCAGGTGCCCCAGCTGGGAGTTGATGCCGTTGATGTTGCCCAGGATGATCCCGCCCACGCCCGAGACCACGCAGGCGATGCACCAGGACAGGGCGAAGATGTTCTTGATGCCGATGCCCATGGACTGGGCCGCCTGCTGGTCGAAGGCCGTGGCGCGCATGGCCACGCCCAGGCGGGAATACTTGAAGAAGAGCGAGAACACGCCGAAAAGCAGGGCCGAGAGGGCGAAGGCCGCCAAGTACACCGGGGAGATGGGCACCCCGGCCAGGAACAGCGGCTCCGCAGGCAGGACCTGGGGAAAGACCTTGATCTGCGTGCCCCAGGCCAGCTGCACCAAGGCCTTCAGCACCGACGACAGCCCGATGGTGACCATGATCACGCTGATGGCGGATTCGCCGATGAGCGGCCGCAAGGCCAGCCGCTCCACGACCAGGCCCAGGAGCACGCAGAAGCCCAGGGTGAGGAGGAAGGCCCAGAGAAAGGGCACCTGGAACTCCACGGTGAGGCTGAAGCAGACGTAGGCCCCGGCCATGACCAGCTCGCCCTGGGCGAAGTTGACCACCTGGGTCGCCTTGTAGATGACCACGAAGCCCAGGGCCACCAAGCTGTAGATGCCGCCCACCACCAGGCCGTTGATCAGGAGCTGGAGATAGTACTGCACCTAGTCCTCCACGGTTTCGATGACCACGTTGCCGCGCATCTCCCGCGTGCCGCCGTCCTGGTAGCTGATGCTCACCTCCAGGGGGATTTCGGCCGCGCCGCCGTAGAGCGCCTCCACCAGGCGGCCGTAGCGCTCCTCCACCACCTGACGCCGCACCTTGCGGGTGCGGGTGAGCTCGCCGTCGTCGGCGTCCATCTCCTTGAAGAGCAGAGCGAACCGCCGGATGCGCACCGCGGGCTCCAGCCCGGCGTTCACCCCGGCCACCTCGTCCCGGAGGAGCGCGCGCACCTCGGGCTTGGAGACCAGGTCCTGGTAGGTGGTGTAGGTGAGCATGCGCGACTCGGCCCAGCGGCCCACGATGTCGCCGTCGATGCAGAGGATGGCCGTGATGTGGGAGCGGTCGCGGCCGAAGACCACGGCCTCGCGCACATAGGGCGAGAACTTGAGCTTGTTCTCCAGGAACTGCGGGGAGAAGCGCGCGCCCGAAGAAAGCCGCATGACGTCCTTGAGGCGGTCGATGACCACCAGGCGGCCGTCTTCGCGGAAATATCCGGCGTCGCCGGACCTGAGCCAGCCCTGGTCCAGGGTCCCGGCCGTGGCCGCCTCGTTCTTGTAGTAGCCGAGGAACACGGCCGGGCTGCGCGACAGGATCTCGCCCTCCTCCGAGATGCGCACCTCGGTCTCGGGGATGGGCTCGCCCACGGAGTCGAAGTCCACGGCCCCCTCGCGGTGGATGCAGGAGATGCCCGCGATCTCGGTCTGGCCGTAGATCTGCTTCAGATTCACGCCCAGGGCGTGGAAGAAGCGGAAGGTGTCCGGCCCCAGGGCCGCGCCGCCCGTGGAGGCCGAGCGCACCCGGGAGAAGCCCAGGCGGTCGCGCAGGGCCCGGAAGAGCGCGGCGTCGGCCAGGGCGTATCCCAGGCGCAGCCAGAGGCCCGGGGTCTCGCCGCGGAAGCGGGCGTCGGCCCAGGCCATGCCCACGGGCAGGCAGAGGTTGTAGAGCAGCCGCTTCAGGGGCGTGGTCTCCATGATCTTGACCTGCACCGTGGCGGCCAGGTTCTCCCAGACCCGGGGCGGCGAGAAGATGACGTGGGGGCCGATCTCGCGGATGTCGTGCCGCACGGTGTCCGGGTCCTCGGGGAAGTTCACGCAGAAGCCGAAGAGCAGGGCCGAGGCCACGGCCATCATCTGCTCGCCCATCCAGGCCAGGGGCAGGAAGGAGACGAACTCGTCATCCGGCCGCTTCTCGTCCACCCGGCCCAGGTTGGCGGCCATGGCCAGCATGTTGCGGTGGGAGAGCACGGCCAGCTTGGGGCGGCCCGTGGTGCCCGAGGTGGTGGCCACGAGGCAGGGGTCGTCGGGTGATAACTCACTCACCCTTTCGGAGAAAAAAAAGCGCGTGTCGGGCTCGGCCTCGCGGCCCCGCCGCCGGACCTCGGCAAAGGAGAGCAGCCCGTCCGCATCGTAGGCCGCCAGGCCCTTTGGATCGTGATAGACCACGTGCCGGAGCAGGGGCTGGCGGGCCTTGAGCGCGAGCATCTTGTCCACCTGCTCCTGGTCCTCGGCCACCACGAGCCGGGCCCCGGAGAGTTCGAAGACGTAGGCCACCTCCTCGGCCGTGGCGTCCTGGTACAGGCCCAGGGCCATGCCGCCCAGGGCCTGGATGGCCAGCTCGGCCCAGAGCCATTCGGGCCGGTTGTCGCCGATGAGGACCACGATGTCGCCCCGGCCCAGGCCCAGGGAGCGCAGGCCCGCGGCGAACTCCGCCGTGACCTTGAGGCAGCGTTCCCAGGAGTGGGCCTGCCACACGCCCCACTCCTTTTCGCGCAGGGCCGTGCGCCTGGGGCGCTCCATGGCCTGCTTCCAGAGCAGGGCCGGCAGGGTGGTGTCGTAGGGCCTGGTCATGCGGTTTCCTCAGCGGCCGGCGCAGGCCGCGTCCTCGGCGCCCAGGTAGGCGCTGACCACGGCCGGGTCCGTGCGCACCTGCTCCGGGGTCCCCCGGGCCAGCACGCTGCCGAAGTCCAGGACCACCACGCGGTCCGAAAGGTCCATGACCACGCCCATGTCGTGCTCCACCAGGAGCACCGTGGCCCCCCACTCGTCCCGGATGTCCAGGATGTAGCGGGCCATGTCCTCGGTTTCCTCCAGGTTCATGCCCGCCATGGGCTCGTCCAGGAGGAGGAGCTTGGGCTCTGCGGCCAGGGCCCGGCCCAGCTCCACGCGCTTCTGCACGCCGTAGGGCAGCCGCCCGGCGGCCTGGCGCCGCCAGGCCGAGAGGCCCAGGAAGTCGATGATGTCCTCCACCCGGCGGCGGTGGCGGTCCTCGGCGCGGCGGGCCGGGCCCCAGTACAGGAGCGCCTGGAACAGGCCGTATTCCATGCGGCCGTGGCGGCCCACCATGAGGTTGTCCAGCACCGAGAGCCCCTTGAACAGGGCGATGTTCTGGAAGGTCCGCGAGAGCCCGGCCGAGGTGCGCCGGTGCGCGGGCATGGCCAGGAGGTCCTGGCCGTCCAGGCCGATGCGGCCGGAATCCGGGGTGTAGCGGCCGGAGATGCAGTTGAGCATGCTCGTCTTGCCCGCGCCGTTGGGCCCGATGAGCGAGGTGATGCTCCCCTCCTCCACGCTGAAGCCCACGTCCATGAGCGCGGCCAGGCCGCGGAAGGTGAGCGTGACGTTTTCCACTTCCAGCAGGGCCATCATTGCCACTCGTGCATGAAATCCTGGGGGCCGACCACCTTGTAGCCGCGCTCCTGGAGGGCCGCGGCGATGGCCGAGGGGTCGTCCGTGGCCACGCGCAGGACCACGATGCGCCGTCTGTCGTGGAAGAAGGTGGCCGTGGAGATGATGCTCTTGCCCATGGAGGCGATGATCCCGGCCACCTCGTGGATCACGCCGGGCCGGTCCTCCACCTCGAAGGTGATGCGGGCCCCGCCCTCGCGGTAGCCCATCTCCTCCACGAGCACGTCGAGCATCACGCTCCTGTTGATGTAGCCCAGCAGCGCGCCCTGGTGATCCACCACGGCCAGCCCGGCCAGGTTCAGCTCGTGCATGAGTTCGGCCGCGGCCTCGATCTCGGTCTCCGGGGCGATGGTCTTGATGTCCTTGCGCAGGATCTTGTCCACGGTGAGCCGGGACATGAGGTAGTTGATCTCGTGCTTGTCCAGGGAGGTCATGAGGGAGGGCAGGGCCGCGTTGATGTCCTCCTTGCGCACGTAGCCCACGAGCTTGCCCTGGTCCAGGACCAGGAGCATCCAGAGTCTGCTCTCGTCGAGTAATTTCTGGGCGTCCTTGACCAGGGTCCTGGGCGTGGCGGTCACGAAATTGCGGAGCATCTTCAGCCCGACGAACATAGGCTCCCTCCCCGGCCGTTGCGGCCGGAACATGGGCCAAAGTATCCTGTTTTTGCGGGTCAGGGGCGCAGTTTTCCGTGGACGGCCGCCCGGGACCAGTGAACGGCGCCGCATCTGATGTGGGCAACCACTCGCAACTCTCAAACATCGGAACCGTTGGCAAGTCAAGGGAAAAATCGCCTGCCCGGAACGCTCCCCGCGCCTTGCCGCAGCGGCCCTTTTACGGTAAGCCTCCGGGCCATGCATGAGCTGTCCCTGGTGCAGAGCATGATGACCATCATCCTGGAGGAGCGCGACCGCCACGGGCTGGGCCGCCTCACCCGGGTGCGGGTCAAGAACGGGGCCCTGGCCGGGGCTGTGACCGAGGCCCTGACCTTCGCCTGGGAGGCCCTGACCCCCGGCTCGGAGCTGGAGGGCGTGGAGCTCTGCGTGGAGGACGTGCCCCTGCGCGTGCGCTGCGGGGCCTGCGGGGTCGAGTTCGAGCCCGAGGACCGGCATTACATGCCCTGCCCCTCCTGCGGCGAGTTCCTGGGCCACGACGTGCTCGGGGGCAAGGAACTCAGCATCGAATCCCTGGAAGCCGAATGACCCGAGGAGCCTGAGATGGAAGTCCCTGTCGTGCGCAACGTGCTGGAGGCCAACGACCGCCTGGCCGAGACCCTGGCCGCCGCCTTCCGCGAGAAGAAGATCCTCTGCCTGAACCTCATGAGCTCCCCGGGCGCGGGCAAGACCACGCTGTTGGAGCGCACCCTCACGGACCTGAAGGGCGAGTTCAAGATGGCGGTCATCGAGGGCGACCTCCAGACCGACAACGACGCCCGCCGCGTGGCCGCCACCGGGGCCCAGGCCGTGCAGGTGAACACCGAGGGCGGCTGCCACCTGGACGCGGGCATGGTCCTGGACGCGCTCAAGAGCATCGACCTGGCGGGCCTGGACATCCTCTTCGTGGAGAACGTGGGCAACCTGGTCTGCCCGGCCGAGTTCAACCTGGGCGAGGACCACAAGATTTCGCTCCTCTCCGTGACCGAGGGCGACGACAAGCCCGAGAAGTACCCCCTCATGTTCCACATCTCCGCGGTCATGCTCCTGAACAAGACCGACCTCCTGCCCTACGTGGACTTCGACCTGAACCGCGCCGCGGCCCACGCCCGCAAGCTGAACAAGGACATCCGGGTCCTGCCCGTGTCCTGCAAGACCGGCGAGGGCCTGGCCGAATGGTACGGCTGGCTGCGCCAGGCCCGGGCCGCCAAGCTGAAGTAACCCGCTCCCCCTGCCGGAACAAAGGCCGCCTCTTGAGGCGGCCTTTGTTTGCGACCTCCCCCCCGGCCCTTGGCCCTGCTCATTCCCCGCAGGGCATGGACATTTGCAACGATTGTGTTACCGTCCCTGCGTCACACGCCGATATTGTCGATAATATCAATAAATTCGTACTATTGCATTTGTTACGGGCCGTCCGGCGCGGCCCGTTTCCAGGGAGGGTTCATGTCCTTCAGCCTGTTTCCGAAATCCCCCAAGTTTTTCGACCTGTTCCGAGAACAGAACCGGATCATCGTCCAGGCCGCCACGGTCCTGGAAAAGATCGTGCTGGAGGCCGGCGACTGCGAAGAGCGCTGCCAGACCGTGAACATGATCGAGGCCGAGGGCGACATCATCACCCGCAACATCACCCACCAGCTGGCCTCCACCTTCATCACGCCCATCGACCGCGAGGACATCCACGAGATCAACTTTTCCCAGGAGGCCATCCTCAACTACATCCAGGCCGTGGCCTCGCGCATCGGGGTCTATGGCTTCAGCCGGGTGCGCTTCCCGGCCCGGCGCATGGTGGCCAACCTGCGGGCCATGGTCACCGAGGTGGGCGTCATGCTCGGCAAGCTCGGCGGCAAGGACGGGGTGGAGGAGAACGTGCGCCGGGTCAAGGACCTCAAGAGCGAGTGCGAGATGCTCCTCTTGAGCGGCCTGGCCGAGCTCTACGACACGGGTTCGGACACGGCCTGCGCCAACATCCTGGACATCATGAAGTGGAACCAGGTTTACGACCGCATCGACAAGGCCGTGGGCCGCTCCTGGGGCCTGGCCAAAGCCATCGAAGGAATCGTGCTCAAGAATGCCTGATCCCCTCCACATCCTGCTGGCCGTGATCCTGGTGGCGCTGGTCTTCGACTTCACCAACGGCGCCCACGACTCGGCCAACGCCATCGCCACCATCGTCTCCACCAAGGTCCTCTCGCCCAGAACCGCGGTGCTCATGGCCGCGGTGCTCAACCTGGCAGGGGCCTTCGTGGGCACCAAGGTGGCCCACACCATCGGCTCGGGCATCGTGCACCCGGACATGGTCCGCGGCTGCCAGGCCCTGACCCTGGCCGCCCTGGGCGGGGCCATTTTCTGGAACCTGCTCACCTGGTACCTGGGCCTGCCCTCGTCCAGCTCCCACGCCCTCATCGGCGGGCTCATGGGCTCGGCCATCGCCTACGGCGGCTTCGGCACCCTGCACTACCTCTCCATCTTCGAGAAGATCCTCCTGCCCCTGATCTTCTCGCCCCTGGCGGGCTTCCTCTCCGGCTACCTGCTCATGCTCGGCCTGAGCTGGGGCTTCCGCACGGCGCACCCGGCCAAGGTGAACTCCACCTTCCGCAAGCTCCAGATCGTGTCCTCGGCCCTCATGGCCACCAGCCACGGCATGAACGACGCCCAGAAGACCATGGGCATCATCACCCTGGCCCTGTTCGTGGGCCACGAGATCCCGGACCTCACCGTGCCCTTCTGGGTCAAGCTGGCCTGCGCCTGCGCCATGGCCATGGGCACGGCCATGGGCGGCTGGAAGATCGTCAAGACCATGGGCCACAAAATCTTCAAGCTGGAGGCCGTGCACGGCTGCGCGGCCGAGACCTCGGCGGCCATGGTCATCACCGGGGCCTCGCTCATCGGCGCGCCCATCAGCACCACCCACACCATCTCCACGGCCGTGCTCGGCGTGGGCGCGTCCAAGCGGCTCTCGGCCGTGCGCTGGGGCATCGCGAGCAACATGGTGGTGGCCTGGGTCCTGACCATTCCGGCCGCCGCCGTGGTGGCGGCCATCTGCTTCGAGCTGCTGCGCGCGGCCGGGCTGGCCACCGTGGCCGGGGCGTCCCTGCCCTGACCCGCCATCTCCGAGCGGGGCGCTCATGTTTGACATTTCCTGACGGGGCGTTATCTGAGATGGGCCGGTCGCACCGGCCCATCTCATTTCAAGGAGTGATCCCATGAGCGACGCCTGCAAGAGTTGCCCCTCGTCCGGCTCCGGCTGCAAGCCCGAGACCTGCGGCGAAAAGCCCGAAGACATCAAGCTCAAGAAAAACCTCTCGCGCATCAAGCACAAGATCGTGGTCATGTCCGGCAAGGGCGGAGTGGGCAAAAGCACCGTGGCCGCCAACATCGCCGTGGCCCTGTCCCTGGCCGGCAAGAAGGTCGGCCTCCTGGACGTGGACGTGCACGGCCCCAGCGTGCCGCGCCTGCTGGCCCTGGACGGCCAGAAGCCGCACATCGGAGACCAGGTCATCGAACCCCTGGCCTGGAGCCGCGAGCTTTCGGTCATGTCCCTGGGCTTCATGATCCCGGACAAGGAGCAGGCCGTGATCTGGCGCGGTCCCGTGAAGATGGGCCTGATCCGCCAGTTCCTCCAGGACGTGGCCTGGGGCGACCTGGACTACCTGGTGGTGGACTGCCCCCCCGGCACCGGCGACGAGCCCCTGTCCACGCTCCAGCTCCTGGGCACCGAGGCCTTCGCGGTCATCGTCACCACGCCCCAGGGCGTGGCCGTGGACGACGTGCGGCGCTCGGTGTCCTTCGTGCGCCAGGTGGGCAACCAGGTCTTCGGCATCGTGGAGAACATGAGCGGCTTCGTCTGCCCCGGCTGCGGCCAGACCCACGACATCTTCACCAAGGGCGGCGGCGAGGCCCTGGCCAAGGAGATGAACGTGCGCTTCCTGGGCCGCATCCCCCTGGACGCCGAGGTGGTGCGCTCCGGCGACGAGGGCTACCCCTTCATGAAGGTCCACGGCGACACGCCCACGGGCAAGGCGCTCCGGACCATCATCGAGCCCCTGCTGGCGCTGAGCTGAAGGCCGGATTCACGCCAATGAAAAGGCGGGCCTCGGCCCGCCTTTTTTTTCGTCAGGCGCCCGCGGGCCCCGGCTTGAGCCGGAAGCGGAAGTCCGCGCCCTCGGCCCCGGGTCCGGGCTCGGCCAGGAAGATGGCGCCGCCGAAGTTCTGCACGATCTGGCGGCAGATGGCCAGGCCCAGGCCCGCGCTGCCGTCCTTGTCCACGGCGTTCTGGTCCACGCGGAAGAAGCGCTCGAAGACCTTTTCGCGGAACTCTGCGGGCACGCCCGGACCCTGGTCGCGCACCGAGAACTCCACCCACTCCGGCCCGGCCTCGGCCGCGAGCGTCACCACCCCGCCGCGCGGGCTGTGGCGCAGGGCGTTGCCCAGCAGGTTGTGGAAGATCTCCAGGAGCCCCTGGGCCTCGGCCAGCACAGGCAGCGGGTCCTCGGGCAGGAGGCTCCTCATCTCCACCCCGCGCTCCGCAGCCGACGGCCCCAGGTCGGCCAGGGCCTCCTCGGCCACCAGCACGGCGTCGATCCCGGTCAGCTTGAGCCCGCGCCCGGCCTCCTCGGAGCGGGCCAGGGCCAGCATGGCCGTGAGCACGCCTTCCATGTGCCGGGCGTTGCGGCTGATGGTGGAGAGGAACTTGTCGCGGGCCGCGGCGTCGCCGGGCGGCGCATCGCGCAGGGTCTCGGCGTAGCCGCGGATGCTGGTGAGCGGGGTGCGCAACTGGTGCGAGACGTTGGTCACGAAGTCGCGCAGGGTCCGCTCGCTGCGGCGCATGGCGCTCACGTCGTGGAAGACCAGGACCACGCGGCGCTCCCCGCCCGGCGCGGCGAAGGGCATGACGCTCACGCGCAGGTGCCGCTCCCCGGGCAGGTCCAGGACCAGCTCGCGCCGGGCGCCCTCGGGATCGGCCAGCACGCCGAGCACCGCGTCCTGGATGTCCACCCGCCGGGTCAGCTCCAGCACGGTCTTGCCCGGCGCGGTGAGCGGCAGGGGCACGATCTCGTGCATGGCCCGGTTGAAGGTGATGAGACGGCCCTGGGCGTCCAGGACCATGACCCCCTCGGCCAGGCCCTCGAACATGGCCTTGAGCTGCTCCTTCTGGGTCTCGATGGTGGAGACGTGGCGCTCGATGCTCGCGGCCATGGCGTTGACCGCCTCGGCCAGGGGCCGGAACTCGCCCCCCGGCGCGGCCCAGAGCCGGTCCTGGTAGCGGCCCGCGCCGATGGCCATGGCCCGCTCGGCGAAGGAGCGCACGCTCTTGCTCAGGCTGCGGGTCAGAAGCCAGGAGAGAACCAGCACCAGGCCCAGGGCCGAGACGAAGCCCCAGAGCAGACCATTGCGCACCAGGCCCAGCCGGGCGCGCACCTCGGAAACCGGAATGGCCACGCGCAGCACGCCTGCGGGCAGGGCCCCGGCGGCAGGAACCTTCTGCGCGGCGTAGAGCATGTCCTTCCTGAGCGTGGCGCTGTAGCGGATGTGCAGGCCCTGTCCCACCTCCATGGCCTCGGCCACCTCGGGCCTGCCGGAGTGGTCGTCCAGGCGCTCCAGGTCCTCGAAGCGCACGTCCGAGTCGGCCACCACGCGGCCGCCCACGATGAGCGTGAAGCGCACCCCGGCGCGGGCGCCCAGGGTCTGGATCCAGGCCTCCAGGCGGGAGGGATCGGCAAAGGCGGGATGGTCGGCCAGAAGCCAGCGCGCGGCCTCCAGGTGGCGGACGGCGCGCTGCTCGGCCTCGGTGACCAGCTCGCGCTCCACCCAGGACAGGGAAAAGGCGAACAGGCCCAGGAGCACGAGGAGCACGCCCCAGCCCCAGATGAGGATGCGCGCCCGGAAGGAATGCATGGTCACCTCCCCGTGGTCAGGCCCCGGACCGGAGCGGATTCACGACCAGCCGGCCCCGGCGGCGCGTTGGAAAAGACGCGTCTTCCTCATACGCGAGGCTGTGCGTTTTTTGAAGCGGCGCACAGCTATCGCGGATTTTTCCACGGCCCGCTAGAAGCCGCTCATGCAGTCGAAGAGCTCCTGGCTGACCTCCACGCGCACCCGGCCGTCCTCCTCGGTGACGCGCACGTTGCGCTCCGGCACCAGGGCCATGTCCTCGGCCACGTTGCTCCACTTGACCAGCAGGGCCTGGGCCTCGCCCGGCCCGGCCGGGACGTTCTCGGCCAGGACCCAGTCGTTCTCGCTCATGTCGCTCCCTCTCAGACGTATTCCCGCCGGTTGAGCCCCAGCAGGCAGAAAACCTCGTAGGTGATGGTGCCCCACCAGTCCGCCAGTTCCTCGGGCGTGATGGGCGCGCCCTCGCCGCCCAGGAGCCAGGCCGAATCGCCGGGCCTGGTCTCGGGCAGGCCCGTGACGTCCACGGCCGTGAGCTGCATGCAGACCCGGCCCAGGATGCGGGCGCGGCCGCCGTGCACCACCATCTCGGCCTTGTTGGACAGGCCCCGGCTGTAGCCGTCGGCGTAGCCCGCGGCCACGATGGCCACGGTCATGTTCTTCTTGGCCGTGAAGGTGCCGCCGTAGCTGATGGAGCGGCCCTTCTTGAGCGGATGCACGGCCACGATGGGCGCGCGCACCTCCATGGCCGGGGTCAGGCCCTGCCCGGCCTTGGCCAGCTTGGTGCCCAGGAAGGGATTGCAGCCGTAGAGCGCGATGCCCGCGCGCTGGTTCTGGTGGTGGAGCTTCTTGTGGGCCAGGATGGCCGCGGAATTGGCCAGGCTGCCCTCCACGTTGTGGCCCGCCTTGTTCAGGGCCTTGAGGATGCGGGCGAAGGCCGCGCCCTGCTCGGCCGTGGCCTCGGACTGATCCGGCAGGTCGGCCGTGGCCAGGTGCGAGCTGGCCATCACCGGCTTGACCCCGGGCAGGGCCTTGAGCCGGTCCAGGAGCGCGTCCAGGTCCGCCTCGGTGAAGCCCAGGCGGGCCATGCCCGTGTCGAACTTGAGGCATACGGGCAGGGGGCGGCCCCACTGGGAGGCGCGGCGTCCCGCCTCGTCCAGCTGGCCGAAGTCGCCCACGAAGGGCAGGATGTTCTGGTCGAAGAGCGCGTCGTACTCCTCGGGGTCCATGGGGCCCAGCAGGGAGACGATGCGGCCGGTGCAGCCCGAGAGCCGGAGCTTGACGCCCTCCTCCACCGTGCCCACGGCGAAGGTATCGGCCCCGGCCTGGGCCAGGACGCGGGCCACCTGCACCAGGCCGTGGCCGTAGGCGTCGGCCTTGATCACGGGCACGATCTTGCCCCCGAGCTTGGAGAGCAGGCGGTAGTTGGCCACGATGCGGTCCAGGCGGACCCGGGTGCGCAGCTTGTTGTAGGTGATGGTCATGCGGGCCTCGCTGTTCAGGGCTTGCGCGGTGCGTGCGCCGCGGGACGGTCCGAGCCGGGACCTGCCGCGAAAATCTGCCGGTCCACCGTAACTAGCGGCGCTTGAAAAGCTTTTCCAGGTCCGCGGCGCCGAAACGGACCAGGACCGGGCGGCCGTGCGGACAGAACTCCCGTCCCGGGCAGGCCAGCCATGATTCCAGCAGGGCCATGGCCTCGTCCCGGGCCAGGGCGTCGCCGGCCTTGATGGCCGAGCGGCAGGAAAGCATGACCCAGAGATCTTCCAGGTTCCGGGACTGCCCGCTCACCGCGGCCCGGAAATACCCTTTTGCCGCCCCGGCATCAAGACCCGGCGGCAGGGCGGTGAGACGCGCCGCTCCGGGGCCGGCCTCGAAGCGGAAGCCCAGGCGCTCCAGGTCGCGGCCGATCTGCTCCAGGCGCAGGGCCTCGTCCGGGTGCAGCTCCAGGTCCAGGGGCGCCGCCAGGGCCTGGGCCTGGCCCCTGGTGCGCCCGGCGCGCAGGTTCTCGAAAAGCACCCGCTCGTGGGCCGCGTGCTGGTCCAGCAGGGCCAGGCCGTCGGCGGTGCGCAGCACCAGGTAGGTCCCGGCCACCTGGCCCAGGTATTCCATGCCCCCCGCCGCGGGCGGCGCGGCCTCGGGCTGCGGCGCGGCGGGCGCGGGCCGGAACGCGGGCTCCGGCGTCTCGCGCAAGGCCTCGCTGGTCTGGGCGCGGAACTGGCCGTAGGTGGAAAACTTGGGCGGCTCCAGGGGCAGGCCGGCGCGCCGGGCCGGGGCCGCCTCCGGGGCGGGCGCGGGCTGCGGGAAAAAGGCCGCGCCGGGCGCGCCGGACTCCAGGGCCGAGAGCACGGCCCGGCGCACCGCGGAGAACACCGCGTTCTCGTCGCGAAAACGCACCTCCAGCTTGGCCGGGTGCACGTTCACGTCCACCTCGTCCGGCGGCAGCTCCAGGAAAAGGACCAGCTGGGGATGCTCGCCCGAGAGCAGGCGGCCGCGGTAGGCCTCGCGCACGGCCCGCAGCAGGAGCCGGTCCTGCACCGCGCGGCCGTTGACGAAGAGCAGGATGCGGTCGCCGCGGCCCTGGGCCGTGGCCGGGTCCCCGGCCAGGCCGAAGGCCCGCAGGCCGCCGTCGGCGCGGTCGAAGGGCCTGAGCCCCTGGCACACGGCCGGGGGCCAGAAGCGGGCCAGGCGTCCGGCCAGGTCCTGGCCCGCGGGCAGGCGGAAGGCCTCGCGGCCGTCCACGGTGAGGGAGAAGGCCACGCCGGGCCGGGCCAGGCTCATGCGCATGAGCGCGTCCTGGCAGCGCCGGGTCTCCGCGGCCTCGGAGCGCAGGAACTTGAGCCGCGCGGGCACGTTCTGGAACAGGCCGCGCACCTCCACCCGGGTGCCCGCGGCCAGGGCCGCCGGGCCTTCGTCCCCGAGCGTCCCGGCCTCCACCTCCACGAAGCGCGCCTCCGTGGCCTCCGCGGCCCGCGAGGCCATGCGCAGGCGCGAGACCGAGGCGATGCTCGGCAGGGCCTCGCCGCGGAAGCCGTAGGAGGCCACATTCCAGAGGTCCGCGGCCGAGGCGATCTTGCTCGTGGCGTGGCGGGTCACGGCCAGGGCCAGCTCGCCCGCGGGCACGCCCAGGCCGTCGTCCTGCACGGCCAGGAGCGAGAGCCCGCCGCGCGCGAGCTCCACGTCCACCCGGCAGGCCCCGGCGTCCAGGCTGTTCTCCACCAGCTCCTTGAGCACGCTGGCGGGCCGCTCCACCACCTCGCCCGCGGCGATCTGGTTCTGGAGGGCCTCGGGCAGGAGCAGGATCGGTCGGCGCTCGGCCATGGCTAGAACCGGAAGAGATCGACCATGACCCCGAAGCGGTTGTCGCCCGAGGACTGCTCAAAGGTGAAGATGAGGTCGTAGCATTCCCGCTGCCAGGTCAGGCTGAGCATGCGGTCCACGGAGCTGCCGTGCAGCAGGTCGTAGCGCAGGTCCGCGCCCAGGATGACGTTGCTCGTGATGAACACGTCCCCGCCCAGGCGCAGGATGTCGTAGTGGCGGTCGCGGTAGCGGTTGTACTCGTGCACCGGCTCCAGGAAGTTCAGGCCGAAGAAGATGCGGCCGGTGTCGTCTTTTTGCAGGCGCACCATATGCTCGTGCTCGGTGACCGAGCCCATGTAGGGCGAGTAGCGGGTGCGGGAGGTGAAGCTCAGGTAGCGCTCGGGCTGGATGACCAGCTCCAGGGTGGAATCGGTGAAGGGCCTGCGCGGATACTCCTCGGTCATGTCCGTGCGGTCGGCCTCGTTGTAGTCGTAGCCCTGGGCCAGGCGCAGGCGCAGGAAGTCCAGGTAGTCCGTGGCCAGGCCGGGCCGGGCGTCCGTGCCGTCGGAGACCAGGGACACGGTGTCGCGGCGGCGGTCCAGCACGTTGGTCAGGGACACGGTGCTGATGTTGCGGCCCAGCAGGCGGTCGTTCTGGTCGAAGTAGGGGTAGCGGCGCTGGCCCGAAATGGTCGGCCGGTAGTCGTATTCCAGGCGCGGCACGATGGAGTGCTTCATGGCCATCCAGCGGGTCTCGCCCGCGTTGGCCAGGGAGGGCGAGAGGCTCTCCCGCTGCAGGTCGAAGGTGCGGTAGAACTCGGTGAAGGCGTCGAACCCGGTCTGGTACGTGGTGCGCGACATGAACGTGCCCTGGGAGTCGCGGGGATTCTCGGCCACGCCCGCGGTGTTCACGTAGGGGGCGTCCTCGCCCCAGTGGTCCACGTCGTACATGGTGTGCACCACCCCGGCCCGGGGGATGACCGTGCCGTAGCGCGAGGACAAGGGCAGGCTGGCCGTGGGCTGGGTGTCCAGGCGGTGGCCGGTGGTGCCGGACTGCCGCCAGAAATAGTCGTAGGTGGCCCCGCCCTCGAATTCCACGGGGCTCTCGCCCACGCGGTCCTTGAAGGCGAAGAAGTTCAGCTCGGGCAGCTTCTGAAGCGTGGGGTCGTCGCTCGATTTGTTGTTGCCGTTCCAGTAGGCCAGGTTCTGGGTGTACTGCACGGTGCCCGCGATGCCGAACTTGTCGTAGCTGCGCGAAACCTGGGCCGTGCTGGTGCGGGTGTCGGAGTCCATGGGGTCGATGTCGCGGCCAAACTGCTTGATGAACTCGTCGCGGCTCCTGCGGTAGCCCTGGAGCCCGGCCTTGAACTCCCGCAGGTAGTTCTGGTCCGAGACCACGTCCAGGTCCATGAGGGTCTTCCAGCGCGGGTCGCCCAGGTTGCCGTTGTACTTGCTGCGCCACCACCAGCGGTCGCGGTTCTTGCGGGTCAGGCCGTCGCCGCGGAAGGCCGGGTCCTCCTCGGCCTCGGTGTTGTCCACGCGGGAGTCCGAGAACCAGTCCACACGCCACAGGCCCTTGCTCTGCACGTCCGAGGTCTGGCGGAACTCCAGGCCCTGCATGTAGCCCCGGTTGGACATCAGGTTCTGGTACATGGTCAGGTCGGACTCGTCGTTGATGGCCCAGTAGTACGGCACGTTCAGGTTGAAGCCCAGGCGCGAGCTCTGGGACATCTCGGGCATGAGCAGGCCGCTCTGGCGCTTGCGGCCTCCCGGGATCACGCCGTAGGGCACGTAGGCCACGGGCACGTCCTTGATGTTGAAGGCCGAGTGCCAGAGCTTGGTGCGGCCGTCCATGTTGATCTCGCCCTCGCGGGCGGTGACGGACCAGGCGGGCTCGGGCCCGGAGCAGCGGGTGACCTTGGCGTTCTTGAAGGTGTAGAAGTCGCCCTTGTGCTTCTGGAGGTATTCGGACTGCACGTAGAGGTGGGGCTTGGTGACGAAGATCTTGCCGTTCTTGAGCCAGCCCACGCCCGAGGCCAGGTCGAACTCGGCCTCCTCGGCCTCCAGGATGTCGCCTTCCCAGTTGGCCCGCACATGGCCCTTGAGGAAGACCCAGCGCGTGGCCTCGTAGTAGCGGGCGAAATCGGCGCGCAGCACGTTGGCGCCCTGGGACAGGGTCACGTTGCCCTCGGCCTCCACGTAGCGGGCGTCGTGCTGGGCCGCGGCCTTGTCCGCGGAGAAGTTCCAGGGCTTGCCCGGCTCGGGGGGGGCGTTGCGCGCCGGGGCCGGGGCGTCCTCCGGGGCCGAAAGCGAGGGCGCCTCCGGCGGGAGGAACTGGCGGACCTCGTCGGGCGCGCTGACCTTGCCCAGCAGGCCCAGGGGCAGCCCTGCCAGGAGCACGGCCGCAAGGGCCGTGGTCAGTATCCGCCGCGCGATCCTGCCCCGCAAGCCGCCCTCCTACGCCGCCTTGAGGTGGGGGTCGTCCTGTTCCAGATAGTCCTGCACGTATTCGGCCACGGCCTGCTCCAGCGGGGTGAAGGCGGCCGTGTACCCGGCGGCGCGGAGTTTGTCCATCCTCGCCTCGGTGAAGTACTGGTATTTGCCGCGCAGGGTCTCGGGCATCTCGGTATAGTCGATGGCCGGGGCCTCGCCCAGGGCCGAGAACACGGCGTTCGCCAAGTCGTTCCAGGTGCGGGCCCGGCCCGTGCCCACGTTGAACACGCCGTTCACCTCCGGGTGCTCCAGGAGCCAGGCCATGAGATCCACGCAGTCCTTGACCCAGACGAAGTCGCGCTTCTGGCCGCCGTCCGGGTACTCGGGCCGGTAGGACTTGAACAGGCGCATGCGGCCGGTGTCCTTGATCTGCCTGTGGGCCTTGCAGACCACGCTCATCATGTCGCCCTTGTGGTACTCGTTGGGGCCGAAGACGTTGAAGAACTTGAGGGACACGATGCGGTCCAGCACCCCGGCGCGCAGGGCCCAGAGGTCGAAGAGCTGCTTGGAGTAGCCGTACATGTTCAGCGGCCGCAGCCGCTCCAGCCCCGCCACGTCGTCCGAGAAGCCCAGGGAGCCGTCGCCGTAGGTGGCCGCGCTGGAGGCGTTCACGAAGCGCACCCCGTGCTGGAGCACGAAACGGCAAAGCATCTGGGTGTAGCGGTAGTTGTTCTCCATGAGGTGGTCGGCGTCGGGCTCGGTGGTGGAGGAGTTGGCCCCCATGTGGATCACCGCGTCCGTGGAAAACGGGTCCTCGCCCTTGAGCAGCATCTTGTAAAACTGGTCTTTGTGCAGGTAATCCTCATACTTGAGGTTTACCAGATTCTTCCACTTCTCGTCGCGGCCCAGCTCGTCCACCACCAGGATGTCGGTGACGCCCAGGCGGTTGAGCTTCCAGACCATGGCGCTGCCGATGAAGCCCGCGCCTCCGGTGACGATGTACATGCGCGCTCCTTGGCCGAGGGGTGCGTTTACGAAAAACTCTAAACAAATCCCATACTGGCTTTCAAGGTCGGACGCAACCGTTGCGGCGCGGGAGTTTTCGCCACGGGGACCAGGAGTTGCGGCGGCTTTCACGCAAAAGCCGCGGCCCTGTCGCGGGGTTGTCACACGCGGGCCTCAATCACAGCTATACAACCCGCCCAAACCGCGCGCCGCACGAGCCTTTCCGGCGCGGCAAAGGAGTCCCGCCGTGAGCCTGAAAACCAAGATGATCCTGTTCAGCCTGGCCATCGGCCTGCTGCCCCTGGCGCTCATGGGCGTTTACAGCGTGGAGCGGGCCGCCACCAGCCTCTCGGCCCAGGCCTTCGGCCAGCTGGAGTCCGTGCGCGACATCAAGAAGCTGGCTCTGGAGCAGGCCGTGGAGGGCTGGCGGCGCGAGGCCCTGGTCTTCGCCGGGGTCAAGGAGGTCTATAACGCCCTGGGGCTGCTGCGCGGCCAGGCCATGGGCGCGGCCAAGGGCCGGCGCCTGGATATGGACGACCAGGGCCTGCAGGACGCCCTGGCCTACGTGGCCGGGGCCTTCAAGCCCTTTGTCGAGATCCTGGGCTACGAGGACGCCCTGCTGGTGGACGACTACGGCCGCGTGCTCTACTCCCACGCCCGCGGCCTGGCCCTGGGCCAGGACCTCAAGGACGGCCAGTACAAGGATTGCGGCCTGGCCCGGATCTGGGCCGCGGCCCTCAAGGGCAGGGAGGCCGTGTTCTCGGACTTCGAGTCCGACCCCCTGGAGCAGGGACGGCCCGCGGCCTTTGTGGCCGCCCCGGTCTTCAGCCACACCGGCCTGCGCGAGGGCGTGGCCGTGCTGCGCATCCCGCTGGCCGCCATCAACCGGGTCATGACCCTGCGCTCGGGCATGGGCGAAAGCGGCGAATCCTACCTGGTGGGGCCGGACCTGCGCATGCGCTCGGACTCCCGGCGCGACCCGGCCGGGCACTCCGTGGCCGCCTCCTTCGCGGCCCGGGACGGCGGCCGGGCCGACACCCCGGCGGTGCGCGCGGCCCTGGCCGGAACAAGCGGCGCGGCCGTGGGCCCGAGCTTTGACGGCGAAAGCCGCCTGGCGGCCTACGCCCCCCCTGGACGTTGGCGGGGCCACCTGGGCCTTGGTCTCGGAAATGGCCGCGTCCGAGGCCTTCGCCGCCCTGCGCGACTTGCGCCTGGCCGCCCTGCTCCTGGGCTGCGGCACGGCCCTGCTGGTGGGCCTGGGCAGCTTCTGGTTCCTGCGGCGCGAGCTGTTCGGCCCGCTCACGGCCCTGGGCGGCTTCGTCACCGCGGTCACGGGCGGCGAGTTCGGCCAGGCCCTGCGCGGCCGCTTCACGGCCGAAATCGCCAGCCTGGCCCGGGGCGTGGAGCGCATGGTGGCGGAACTCAAGAACAAGCTCGGCTTCGCCCAGGGCATCCTGGACAGCCTCACCGTGCCCTGCCTGGTTTCGGACCCGGAATCCCGGGTGAGCTTCGTGAACCGCCCGCTCCTGGACCTGCTGGAGCGCGATGGCGGGCCGGAGCAGTACGTAGGCTGCCGGGTCTCGGAATTCCTCCAGCGGCCCGAGGGCGAAAAAACCATCACCCGCCGCTGCTTCGAGCAGAACCGCGCGATCACCGGCGAGGAGCGGGAGATGACCGGGGCCAGGGGCCGCCGCCTGAAGACCCGGGTGGACGCCGCGCCCCTCTACGACCTGGACCGCACCCTCATCGGGGCCTTCGCCGTGGTCCTGGACCTCACCGGCATCCGCGAACAGGAGGCCCGCATCGGCGCGCAGCACGCCCTGCTGGCCGAGGTCACGGGCCAGGCCGAGGACATCTCGCGGGACATCTCCGAGAGCACGGGCACCCTCTCCCGCCAGGTGCAGCAGGCCTCGGACGGGGCCGTGATCCAGGCCGAGCGCCTGCTCCGGGCCTCGGAGGCCATCGACGCCCTGAGCAGCGCCCTGACCGAGGCGGCGGCCAGCGCCCAGGCCGCGGCCGAGGACACCGACCTCTCCGTGGGCAAGGCCCGCGAGGGCCTGGCCGTGGTGGCGCAGTCCGACCGGGCCTTCGCCCGCATCCGCGAACTCTCCGCGGGCCTGGCCGAGGACATGCGCCGCCTGGGCCGGTCGGCCCAGGCCATCGGCGGGATCATCGACGTGATCAGCGATATCGCGGACCAGACCAACCTCCTGGCGCTCAACGCGGCCATCGAGGCGGCGCGGGCGGGCGACGCGGGCCGCGGCTTCGCCGTGGTGGCCGACGAGGTGCGCAAGCTGGCCGAAAAGACCATGCAGGCCACCACCCAGGTGGCCGAGGACGTGCGCGCCATCCAGGCCGCGGCCAGGAACAACGTGCAGAGTTCCGAACACGCGGCCGAGGCCGTGGGCGAGGCCACCGTCCTGGCGGCCCGAAGCGGCCAGGCCCTGTCCGAGATCGCCGCCCTGGCCGAGGACACGGCGGGCCGCATCCGGGAGATCGCCCAGGTTTCGGGGCGGCAGTCCCAGGCCCACCGCGAGATCACCCGCAGCGTGGAGGAAATCAAGAACATCTCCCAGGAGACCCGCGACGGCATGACCCGTTCGGCCGAGGCCGTGGCCGGGCTGGTCCGCACCGCCTCACGGCTCATGGAGGTCATCGGCTCGGCCCGCGGCGCGGGGTGAGCGCGGACTTCGGACATCTCCTGTTGCATCGTCCCGCGTGTTCGTCTATAGTTTCTACTGTGAAAGATCGCCCCTGCAGGACGGTGTTAAACTTTAACAATACCAAGGAGATGCACATGAAACGTTTGCCCCGCGCAGCACTGGCCCTGGCCACCCTGGCCGCGCTGGTTCTGCTGGCTTCCGCGGCCGTGGCCGCCCCCAAAATGACCCCCAAGGTGGACAACTTCATCCTCTTTGTGGACTACTCCGGCTCCATGGCCATGGATTTCCAGGGCACCAACGGCTCGAAGATCTCCCTGGCCAAGGCCACCATGGCGGCCATGAACGAGAAAATCCCGGCCCTGCCCTACAAGGGCGGACTCTATACCTTCGCCCCCTTCGGCAAGGTCCAGGAGCTCAAGCCCTACGACAAGCCCGCCCTGGGCGCGGCCATCGCCAGCCTGAAGACCGACTTCGACATCTTCGGCCGCCAGACCAACATGGGCGACGGCCTGGCCGCCCTGGACCCGGTCATCGGCGCCAGCAGCGGCAAGATCGCCGTGATCCTGTTCACCGACGGCGAGAACAACCTGGGCTCCGACGCCGTGGCCGAGGCCAAGACCCTCTACGCCAAGTACGGCAACCGCCTCTGCCTGCACGTGGTGAGCTATGCCGACACGACCAGAGGCAAGCGCATCATCGACGAGATCCGCGCCCTGTCCAAGTGCGTGGTCTTCTCCGAGGGCGCGGCCCTGAAGAACGGCGCGGTCCTGGACCAGTTCGTCAAGGACGTGTTCTACGAGGAAGGCGGCGCCGCCGACGCGGACAAGGAACTCATCGTGTTCCGCAGCCTGAACTTCGGCTTCGACAAGTCCGCCATCACCCCGGAAATGCTGCCCTCCCTGGAGCAGGCCCTGACCATCCTCAAGCAGCGGCCGGACCTGTCCATCGTGGTGGAAGGCCACACCGACTCCATGGGCTCCGACGACTACAACCAGCGGCTTTCCGAGCGCCGGGCCAAGTCCGTGAGCGACTGGCTCGTGCAGCACGGCATCGCCGCCTCGCGCATCGAGCATGTGGGCAAGGGCAAGAGCCAGCTCAAGTACGACAACACCACGGAAGAGGGCCGGGCCCTCAGCCGCCGGGTTGAAATCCGCAGCAAGTAAGTGTAGCCGGTTTCCGGAACGGGGCGGCCCCATGGCCGCCCCCCGGATACCCCGAACCGCAGGACCCGCATGAATCGCACGCTCCGCACCCTTCTGCCCCTGCTCCTCCTGCTGCTCTGCGCGGCAGGGGCCCAGGCCGCAGGACCCGACGCCGCTCCCGCCGCCCAGGACCCCCAGGAGATGGTGCTGGACGACCTGCACTCGCGGCTGGCCCGCTTCGCGGACCAGTGGCTGGCCACGCTCACCCGCAACCAGATCTCCGGCCCAGGAACCTGCGAGGTGCTCCGCGGGGCCGACGGCCGCTACGTGGCCCGCTACCAGCGCATCCAGGAGGGCGTGGCCCCGGTCTGCGTGGTGCGGCCCTCGGAGCTCAAGCCCGGGGCCTACATCGGCTCCATCCAATACAAGGTGGAGTACATGGAGTGCGCGGGCGACACGCCCCAGGCGGCCAAGTCCGGGCCGTTCCAGCCCGCGTCCCGCGTGACCCTCACCGAGATCTTCAGCATCCAGAACAAGGACGCGGCCTGGTCCGCGCCCAGGTAGGCCCGGCAGGACGCGAAAAAGCCGCGCCCCGGTTCCCGGGGCGCGGCTTTTTCGCGTCCGTGGCGCGGGCTAGGCGCCGGTCTTGGCCTTGATGGCCTGGCCGATCTTCCGCCCCAGCTCCACGCACTGGCCCAGGGCCTCGTGGGTCGGCACATGCTTGGCCTTCACCGAGGGCTCCACCAGCTCCATGCCCATGCCCGCGAGCGTCTCGGAGAGGATCTTCACGCACTCGCCGCTCCAGCCGAAGGAGCCGAAGGCCGCGGCCAGCTTGTTCTGGGGCCGCAGTCCCTTGACGTAGGTCAGCAGGTTGGCCACCAGGGGCAGGATGCCGTTGTTGTGCGTGGGCGAGCCCACGACGAAGGCCGAGGCCTCGAACAGCTCGGTCATGACCTGGCTGTGATGGTTGGCCTTGAGGCTCATGACCTTCACCGAAATGCCCTCGTCGGCCAGGCCGTCGGCGATGGCCTCGGCCATCTTCTCGGTGCTGTGCCACATGGTGTCGTAGGCGATGACGGCCTTCTGGGCGGGCCGCTGCAGGGCGAACTCGCGGTAGGCCTCCAGCACGTAGCGCACGTCCTGGGCCCCGCGCCAGATGAGCCCGTGGTCCGGGCAGAGCGTGTCCAGCTCCAGGCCCATGTTGGCCACGGTGTCCAGGGTCTTGAGCACCACCGGCGAGTACGGCAGCACGATGTTGGCGTAGTACTCGGCCATGGCCCGGCGCAGGATGGAGCGGTCCACCTCGTCGGCGAAGCGCTCGCTGCTGGCGATGTTCTGGCCGAAGGCGTCGTTGGTGAAGGCCAGCTTGTCCTCGGCCACGTAGGTCAGCATGCTGTCCGGCCAGTGCAGCATCCTGGTCTCCAGGAAGTGCAGGGTGCGCTTGCCGATCTTGAGCGTGGCGCCTGTGGGAACCACCTCCACGGGCCAGTCGGCCGAGTGGTGGAAGTGGGCGCGCAGGGCCTTCTCGCCCATGGGCGAGGTGTAGATCTTCTCGGGCTTGTAGCGCTCCACGGCCTGGGCCAGGGACCCGGCGTGGTCCGGCTCCAGGTGGTTGATGACGAAATAGTCGATCTTTTTGCCCTGGAGCACGTGGGCCAGGTTGCAGAACATGCGGCCCGCGAACTCCTGGTCCACGGTGTCCACCAGCACGGTCTTCTCGTCCGTGATGAGATAGTTGTTGTAGGTGGTGCCCAGGGGGGACTGGGAATAGCCGTGGAAATTGCGCTTGTTCCAGTCCACGACGCCCACCCACCAGATATCCTTCTTGATCTCAACCGGTCGCATGTCCGCTCCCCGCAGTTGTTTTGGGTTCCAACGAAAACGGGCCGCCCCCGCGCGGGGCGGAAGCGGCCACGATCCCCGGCCGGGCCGGGGCTAGTCCTCGGGCTCGAAGCTGTCCTTGGGCGCCCCGCAGATGGGGCAGGACCAGTCGTCCGGCACCTTGTCGAAGGGGGTGCCGGGTTTCACGCCGTTGTCCGGGTCTCCGGCGGCGGGGTCATAGACGTAGCCACAAACGGTGCAGACGTACTTCTTCATGGGATTGTCGCTCCTGGTGGTCGGCAGTTCGCAGTGCGCTTCCTTGGTGGAGCCCGCCCCGGCCAGGGGCCGGAAGCACTTCTTGGTGCCGCCGCAGATGGGGCAGCGCCATTCCTCGGGCAGGTCCTCGAAGCGGGTCCCGGCCGGGATCTTGCCTTTGCGGTCACCCTTGTCCGGGTTGTAGATGTACCCGCAATTCACGGTCTGGCACTGGTACATGTCCTCGGGCCGGGCCATGGCGTCACCTCAAGGTCCGGCGGGGAGAGCCCCCGCCGGTTCTGTTCTGCCCTATTTGGAGGCGGTCCACAAGCCGTGCAGGTTGCAGTACTCGCGGGCCTTGAGCGTCTTGGGTTTCTTGCCGCAGATGCAGAAGCTGGCCTCGGGCTTGCCCCCGGGCTTGAGCAGCTTGGTATGGACCTCGTCGTCCACCTGGAGCTCGATCCACTCGATCCAGTGCTTCTCCTCCATGGGATGGGGCACGCTGCCCACCTTCACCGTGACCGTGTCGCCGTTCACCTCGATGACCGGGACGTGCTTTTCCTTGGCCGCGTCCACGGTGTTCTCCACCAGGTGCTTCATGGGCTGGCCGCAGCAGACGAGTTCGCCCGCGCCGCCGTGGACCACGAGGACGACATTGCCGCAAATGGCGCATTTGTAAACTTCACCGATGTTGGCCATGGTTGCCTCCTTGGCGTCTTGAGTCCCTTCTACCATCTTTCCGTATATTCTTCATAGTGGGCGCGCGGATGATTGCACGCCGGACAGACCTCGGGGGCCTCCGGGCCCTCGTGCAGGTAGCCGCAGTTGCGGCAGCGCCAGACCACGGGCTTGTCGCGCTTGAAGAAGGTCCCGCCTTCCACCTCGGCGGCCAGGGCCTTGAAGCGGCGCTCGTGGTAGGTCTCGGCCTTGCCGATGGACTTGAAGGCCAGGGCGATGTCCTTGAAGCCCTCCTCCATGGCCACCTTGGCGAACTCGGGGTACATGCTGGAGTGCTCGTGATGCTCGCCCTCGACGGCCTGGCGCAGGTTCTCCAGGGTGCTGCCGATGATCCCGGCCGGGAAGGCCGCCGTGATCTCCACCTCGCCGCCCTCCAGAAACTTGAAGAGCCGCTTGGCGTGCTCCTTCTCGTGGTTGGCGGTCTCCTCGAACACGGCCTGGATCTGGACAAAGCCCTCCGCCTTGGCCTTGCTCGCGGCATAGGTATAGCGGTTGCGGGCCTGGGCCTCGCCCGCGAAGGCGGTGAGCAGGTTCTTTTCGGTGCGGGTGCCTTTCAGACGCATGAGTCCTCCTCTCCGGACAAGCCGGGGTTGTCGGGTTGCGGCGGCGGGGGAGCGGACGCAGGTCCGCGGCGCGGTCAGCTCAGCTTGGCCCTGCAGCTGGGGCAAAGCCCAACGAACTCCAGGGAACAGGCTCTGACCTCGAAGCCCTTGGACAGGGCCTCGGGCAGGACCGGCAGGTCCGCGGGGTAGTCCACGTCCACCACCCGGGAACAAGCCTGGCAGCGCAGGTGCGCGTGCGGCCTGGGCGAGCCGTCGAAGCGCTTCTGGCCCCCGGCCTGGCCCACCTTCTGGGCCAGCCCCTGGGAGCACAAAAGCTCCAGGTTGCGGTACACGGTGCCCAGGCTGATGCGGGGAATGATCCGCCGCACCATATCGTACACTTCATCCGCAGTGGGGTGCGTGTCAACCTTGCAAAGTTCCTGCAAGATCACTTTTCTCTGGCGGGAAAGCCTATGCGGTCTGGGGGTATCCATACGTTCTCCAATTAATAACTATTACTAATAATAGAAAGAGCGCGCGTCAAGCCCCCAGGGGGGCTTGGCGGGAAAAAAAGATCAGTGGGAGAACAGCTGCTGAAGCTGGGCGGTGGACAGGGGGAGTTCGTTCAGGAAGCGCAGGCCGAGTTGGGCGGCGTCCACCCAGCGCACCTCGCAGGGCAGGTTCTGGAGCTTGCCCTGGTCGGGCACCCCGGGGATGCTGCAGAGCACGGCATCGCCCACGTTGAGCAGCGTGTTCGCCCCGCCCTCGACGGCGGCGAGGCGGGCGCCGCCCATGCTGATGTCCACCAAGCCCAGGCGCAGGGTGCGTTCGCCCTTGCGCAGGTCCGCGTAGCGGTTGAAGGCGTAAGCCCGCAGATAGATGCGGGGAGTCTGGCGGCGCTCGCTGGGATACCCGTCCATGCGCTCTCCTCCACAGTTCAGGGGGCGGCCCGTGGCGGACCGCCCCCTTATCTTTAGCCGATTTCCCTCACCGGCGCCACAGGTCGGTGTTATTATTTCGCGCTACTGCCGGAACTTGGCCACCAGGGCGGCCAGCTGTTCCGACATCTCGGCCATGCCCTGGATGTCGGAGTTGGCCTCCTGGATGCCGTTGGACACGTTCTTGGACAGCTCGCTGATGTGCATGACGTTTTCGTTGATGGCGTTGCTGGTGGCCGATTGCTGCTCCGCGGCCGTGGCGATGCTGCGCACCATGTCCACGATGCGGTCGGACTGGTTCACGATCTCGCCCAGCACCCCGCCCGCGTTCTGGGCCATGTCCGCGGTCTTGACCACACGTTCGCGGGTGTCGGCCATCTCCTTGACCACCTCCGCGGTGCTCTGCTGGATGAGCGAGATGGCGCCCTCCACCTCCTTGGTGGCGGTCATGGTCTTTTCGGCCAGCTTGCGCACCTCGTCGGCCACCACGGCGAAGCCCCGGCCCGCATCGCCGGCCCGCGCCGCCTCGATGGCCGCGTTGAGCGCCAAGAGGTTGGTCTGGTCCGCGATATCGTTGATCACGCCCATGACCTGGCCGATGTTCTCGGCCCGCGCCGAGAGCTCGCCCAGGGACTTGGCCAGGGCCTCGGTGGTCAGGGCCACCTCGTTGATCTCGCCCACGGTCTCGCGCACCACCCCGCCGCCGTCGCGGGCCACCTTGTTGGAGTGGGAGGAGGCGTCGGCGGTGTCCGAGGCGTTCTTGGCCACCTCGAGCACGGTGGCGTTCATCTCGTCCATGGCCGTGGCCAGCTCGCCGGTCTGGGCCGCGGTGTCGTCCACGTTCTTGGCCAGGCCGTTCATCTGTCTGGAAAGGGCCACGGAGGCCTTGTGCAGCCGGTTGGAGACCTCGGTGACCTGGTTGGCCACCTCGAGCAGGCTCTGGCGCTGGGCCTCGATGCTCCTGCGGTCGCGCTCCTCCTGGGAAAGGTCGATGAGCACGCAGATGGCGCCCACGGACACGCCGTTGGCGTCCTTGAGCGGCGAGACCTCGAAGTGCAGGGGGAACTCCACGCCGTCGCTGCGGACGAAGCGGGTGTTGCCGTTGAGCGAGCGGTCCTCGGCGATGGCCTGGGCCGTAACGCTGTTGCCCGTGGAGCCGAGCTTGATGACCTCGGAGGTCACCCGGCCCAGGAGCTCCTCCTCCTTGCGGCCCAGGATGTTGCGCAGGGGCAGGTTCACGAACTGGAAGCGGCGTTCCTTGTCCGTGACGAAGAGCGGCACGATGATGCCGTCCAGCACGCTCTTGTTGTACTGGAGCTGGTCCTTGATCTGGCCCACCATGGCCGCCAGGTTGCGGGCCAGCCCGCCCACCTCGTCCTGGCCCTTGACCTCGAAGGAGGCGTCCAGGCGTCCCGCGGCCACCTCGTTGGTGGCTGCGGCGATGAAGCGCACCCGGTTGACCACCGAGAACTTCATGAACAGAAGCAGGGCCGCCAGCAGGCCGGCCATGCCGAAGAGCGAGATGCCCGCGTTCTTGTAGAGCGTGGCGCGCAGGCCGCCGAACTGCTTGGTCAGGTCCTGGGCCATGATCATGGCCCCCAGGATGGGCTTGGACGAGCCGTGGCAGTGGTGGCACTGCGGCTCGTTCTTGACCGTCTTGACCTCCACGAAGAAGTCCGTGCCGTTCAGGTTGAACAGGCCGCCCTGCTCCACCTCCTTGACCAGGCTGGCGTCGATGATCTGCCTGCAGGCCTCGGCCGAGCACCAGTCGTGGATGCCCTTGCGGATCATGGTGCCGTCCGTGGAATAGGTCACCGAGCCCTTGAAGTCGGTGAGGAACACGGCCATGTCCTTGTAGCGCCGGGCGATGCTGTCGAACTGCTCCACGGTGCCCTGGTTGTCGCCGCGGGACATGGGCTTCTCGATGCTCATCTGGACCATGTCGGCATGCAGCTTGGCCATGTCGTGGGTCTCGGCCAGCATGGACTGGCGCTGCCAGTAGGCATTGGCCAGAAAGAGCGTGGTGAAGGCGCCGATGGTCAGGAACGACGTAAGCACCAGGACCTTCACGCCGAGCGACATCTTGGTGAGGATGTTCATGCCGGCCTCCTAGTGCGCGCCGCCGAAGATCAGCGGCTTGTAGTCAAAAGCGGAAACCCGCTCGGAGTTGTGGCAGGTCTCGCAGTCCTTGACCTCCAGCTTGCCCTTGATGAGCGAGGTGTCGCCGCCGGATTCGGCGTGGTCCGCTCCCGGGCCGTGGCAGACCTCGCAGCCCGCGTTGGCCATGCCCGGCGTCTTTTCCAGGCTCTCGAATCCGCCGGGCTGGCCGTAGCCCGTGGCGTGGCAGTGGTAGCACTCCTTGATCTCCTCGGCCGTGAGCTTGGGCGCCATGATAGTCACGCTCCGGGCGGAGTGCGCCTTCTTGGAGTACTTCTTGTAGTTGTTGTATTCCTGCTCGTGGCAACCGGCGCAGGTCTCGCTGCCCACGTAGCGGCCGGAGCCCGCGCCCAGGGAGCCGGCCGCCGCCGGTCCCAGGACCAGCGCCGCGGCCAGCGCCGCGGCGGCGAATCCTTTCCAACTGCTGTGTCTGCTCATCGTTCCCCCCGGACCGAGCATTGCGAACATGGGTCCATAGACCCCGATCGTCATTTTTGGGGATAGCTATAGGCCGTTTCCGGGCACCGGTAAAGGCTCAGTCCGGGGTTCGGGGACTTTTTTTGTGAGCTTTTGCACAAGAAAGCCGCCGCGCCCTTGCGGACGCGGCGGCGGAATATCAAGGATTCTTTATCGTTACCAGGCCAGGGTGGCCTTGAATGCCTGCGCCAGATCGGCCACGCCCGAATCCAGGAGCCTGGCCCCCCCCCGGGACAGGGCCAGACGGTCGCCGCCCGCGCGGCCCAGCAGGCCCAGGTCCTGGCCCGCGAACAGGGCCTCGAAGGCCGCGGCCTTGTCCTCGGGCACGCCCACCAGCAGGCGGCTGGCGGACTCGCTGTAGAGCAGGCCCAGGTCGTCCAGGCCCGGATCCGCGGGCGCGGCCGCCAGGTCCAGGTCCGCGCCGAGCCGTCCTCCCAGGCACATCTCGGCCAGGGCCACGGCCAGGCCGCCGTCCGAGCAGTCGTGGCAGGCGTTCACCAGCCCGGCCTGGGCCGCCCGGAACAGGGTCCTGTAGCGGGCCAGGGCCGGGCCCAGCTCCACCTGGGGCACGGCCTCGTGGACGAAGCCCAGCTCCGCGGCGATCTCCGAGCCGCCCAGCTCGCCGCGGGTGCGGCCCAGGATGTAGATGCGGTCGCCGGGGCGCTTGAGGTCCGAAGTCAGGCAGCGGTTCACGTCCGGCACCATGCCGAGCACCGAGAAGAGGACCGTGGGCGGAATGGAGATCTTGACCCCGCCGCCCTTGTAGTCGTTCTTCATGGAGTCCTTGCCCGAGACGCAGGGCACGCCGAAGCCGCGGCAGAAGTGGGCCAGGGCGCGGTTGGCGCGCACCAGCTGGGCCAGCTTGTGGCGGCCGTCCGGGGTGGACTCGGACTGCACCGGGTCGCACCAGCAGAAGTTGTCCACGCCCACCATGTGGTCCACGTCGCCGCCCACGGCCACGGCGTTGCGCACGGCCTCGTCGATGGCGTTCGCCATCATCCAATAGGTGTCCAGGTCCGAGTACTTGGGGCAGATGCCGTGGGACACGACGAGCCCGCGGTCCGAGCCGTACTGCGGCCGCAGCACCCCGGCGTCGGCCGGTCCGTCGCGCAGCACGCCCACCAGGGGCTTCACCACGCTGCGGCCCTGCACCTCGTGGTCGTACTGGCGGATGACGTATTCCTTGCTGCAGATGTTGAGCCGCCCGAGCATGCGTTTGAGGAGCGCGCCCTGGTCGGCCACGGCCGGGGCCGGGGTGGCCGCCGGGGCCTGGGGCTCCCAGACCGCCGACAGCCGCATCTGGGGCACGCCCTCGTGCAGGAAGTCCATGTCCAGGCAGGCCACGGGCTTGTCGCCGTAGCGCACCAGGAACAGGCCGGAGTCGTTGAAGGTCCCGAGCGCCGTGGACTCCACGTCCATCTCGCGGGACAACTCCAGGAAGCGGGCGAGATTGGCCTGGGGCACGGCCACGGTCATGCGCTCCTGGGCCTCGGACACGAGGATCTCCCAGGGCTTGAGCCCGTCGTACTTGAGCGGGGCGCGCTTGAGGTCCAGGTCGCAGCCGCCCGGATCCTGGGCCATCTCGCCTACCGAGGAGGACAGGCCGCCCGCGCCGTTGTCCGTGATGGCGTTGTACAGGCCCAGGTCCCGGGCGCGCATGAGGAAGTCGTACATCTTGCGCTGGGTGATGGGGTCGCCGATCTGCACGGCCGTGGCCGGGGAGCCCTCGTGCAGCTCCTCGGAGGAGAAGGTGGCCCCGTGGATGCCGTCCTTGCCGATGCGGCCGCCGCACATGACGATGGCGTCGCCGGGCAGGGCCGCCTTCTCGTGGCTGGGCCGGTCTCCGATCCTGGCGGGCATGGAGCCCACGGTGCCGCAGAAGACCAGGGGCTTGCCCAGATAGCGCTCCTCGAACACGATGGAGCCGTTCACCGTGGGGATGCCGGACTTGTTGCCGCCGTGCTCCACGCCCTCGCGCACGCCCTCCAGGACCCGGCGCGGATGGAGCAGGCGGGGCGGCAGCTCGCCCTGCCAGAAGGGCGAGGCGAAGCAGAACACGTCGGTGTTGCACAAAAGGTTGGCGCCCAGACCCGTGCCCATGGGGTCGCGGTTCACGCCCACGATGCCGGTGAGCGCCCCGCCGTACGGGTCCAGGGCCGAGGGGCTGTTGTGGGTCTCCACCTTGATGCAGATGGAGAGGTCGTCGGAAAACTTGATGACGCCCGCGTTGTCCTTGAACACCGAGAGGCAGGGGTCGTCCTTGCCCTTGGCCCGGCGGATGTCCGCGGTGCTGCCCTGGATGCAGGTCTTGAACAGGCTGTCGATGGTCTCGCTGCGCCCGGTCTCGCGGTCCTCGTAATCGATGCGCGCGGTGAATATCTTGTGCTTGCAGTGCTCGCTCCAGGTCTGGGCCAGCACCTCCACCTCGGCGTCCGTGGGCTCGGGGGGCAGGCCGCGGGCGGCGCGGGCCTGGGCCACGGCGGGGTCGGCGTAATAGGCCCGGATGGCGTGCATCTCCTCCAGGGACAGGGCCAGGGTGTTGGCCCGGCTGAAGGCCGTGAGCTCCTCGTCGTTCATGGACGAGAGCGGCACCACGGCCACCTCCTCGGAGGCCTTGCCCGTGACCCGGGCGGCGCGGGCCTCGAAGCCGGGCTTCTCCCTCCACTGGGCCGCGGATTTGCACTCGTGGCGCTGGATCAGGCCGTTGGCCAGAAGCCCGCCGGCGATGCGCTCCACCTGGCCCTCGTCCAGCTTCCCGCTGATGAGGTACTGCACCGAGGTATAGACCTTGAGTTCGCGGGCCGCCTCCGGGGAAAGCCCCAGGGCCAGGGCCAGGGTCTCGCGCGCGGTGCGGCCCTCGTTGTCCGTGACCCCGGGCCGGAAGCCCACCTCGATGATCCAGTCGAAGCCGTCGGCCAGGGGCCGGTCCGCAATGACGTGGAGCACGGGGTCGTGCAGGGACTGGCTCGGCATGACCTTGTCCAGGAGCTCGGGCGAGAGGCCCTCCACGGTATAGACGCGCACCAGGCGCACGCCGTCCACCGCGATGCCGAGTTCGCTCTTCATCTTGCGGGCGACCCGCTCGCCCACCACATCCCGCACCTGGGGCAGGAGCCCCACCTCAAAGCGCCGCAACATGTGCTACTCCTTACAGAACGGCGGCCGCGGCCGCCCTATTTTGCCCAGACCACCGTGTCGCCGCCTGCGCCCTTGGCCGAATAGGCCGCCCGGTCGGCGCGGTTGAGCAGGCTGTCGGCGGTGTCTTCGGCGTTCAGGGCCGTGAGACCGGCGCTGATGGTGACCTTGCCCGAAAACTGAGCCGCGATGGCCTGGCGCAGCCGCTCGCCGATGGCCTCCAGGTCCCGCTCCCCGGTCTCGGTGACCACCACCGCGAACTCGTCCCCGCCGTAGCGGCAGGGAAAGTCCATGCCCTGGCGCAGCTCGCGGTTGAGGATCTCGCCCACCAGCCGGAGGATGGCGTCGCCGGCCTGGTGGCCCTTGGTGTCGTTGATGGCCTTGAAGCCGTCCAGGTCGAAAAAGATGAGGCCCATGGGCCGTCCGGTGCGGCGGCTGCGGCTCAGCTCGCGCTCCAGGACCAGCCGGAACTGGGCGTGGTTGAAGAGCCCGGTGAGGCCGTCGTAGATGGCCCGCAGCTTGAGCTCCTTTTCCAGGCGGCGCACCGTGGACAGGTCGCGGGCCACCACCAGGGTTTCGAAGCCCGGGCCGCCGGTGGTCCCCAGGCGGGAAAAGACCAGCTCGAAGGGCTTGCGGACGCCCTTCTCGGCCCGGAAGACCTCCACGGGCGGGCCGGGCTGTTCCAGAAGCTCCGGCCCCCATGGGCCGCCGTAGGTGTTCTCCGGGGTGAAGCGGGCGAACAGGCTCTCGCCGCGGCCCTCCTCTCCGGGCAGGGAGGAGAAGGTGATCGTGCCGGTTTCGTCCACGGTGAAGACCAGGTCGCGCATGGCCCCGACGAGCCGCTCCAGGAAGTCCCGGCGGCGCAGGGTCTGGACCTCCATGCGCGAGAGCTCGCGCAGGTTCTCCAGGAGGAAAAGGATGCGGGCCTGCTCCTCGCCGCCCTCCCGGCAAGCCGAAAGGTAGGCGCAGTGCTCCTGTCCGCCGCCGGCCTTGTCCAGGAAGCAGACGATGCGGTGCAGGTCCTCCTGCTCCGGGTCGTCCAGGAACCGCCGCCATTCCGGCCCCAGGACCAGGCCCACCCGCTCGGCCAGGACCCGCTCCAGGTCCTTGGCCCGGGCCTGCTCCGGCGAGAGCCTGGTCAGGCCGCGAAAGCTCTTGTTGGCCTCCACCACGCGGCCGCGCTCGTCCAGCCGGGCCACGGCCAGGGGCAGGGCGTCGAAGGCCGAGGCCCGCTCCTCCAGCACGGACTGGCGCTGGCAGTAGTTCTCGTAGGCCTGGGCCGCGAAGCGCAGGTACAGGGCCAGGGGCCCGGCGTCCTCGGGACGCAGGTCCTGGGCGCGGTGGCGCAACTCGCCCCATTTGCGCTCGCCCGCGCGCAGGGCCAGGCCCTTGGCCCGGATGGCCCAGGGGATCTCGGCGGAGGGCATGGGGCCCTGGGCCGGGCCCAGGCCGTCGGCGGCGGTGCTCTGGAAGAAATAGTGCCCGCCGCCGTGGGCCGCGCGCAGGGCCAAATCGAAGTGCCGCAGGCCGAAGGACAGGCCCAGGTGCCGGGCCATGAGCGCGGCAACGGCCTCCACCCCGCCCTCCGCGGCCAGCAGGTCGATGCTCATGAAATAGGCTTCCTGCATGGCCTTGAGCGAGTGCCGGATGCTGCACTCGTCCTCCAGCACCGAGCCCAGGCCCAGATGCTGGAGCAGGGCCTCGAAACGCACCAGGCAGTCGCTACGCAGCCGCTCCAGCTCGGACTCGCGCAGTCCGAGCACGGTCCGCAGGCGGTGGTTGAAGCGCACGGCCGAGAACGGCCCCCGGGACGGGGACAGCTCCACCTCGGCCCACTGGGTGGCCAGGATCACGGCCTGCTGCAGGGGCGTGCGCTCCTCCAGGCGGTCCATGTCGTGGTGGGCGCAAAGCCCCTCGCCGATCTCCGGGGGCAGGCCCCACTTGGCCAGAAGCAGGCGGGAGAGGTCCGGATGGTCCAGGCCCCAGGCCTCGCTCTCGTTGCGCAGCTGGCCCGGGGCCAGGCAGAGCAACGGGGCCGCGCCCTCGCGCCGGGGCAGCAGGTCCGGGGACACGGCCTGGAGAAAGAGCAGGGACACATCCTTGAGCAGGGCGCAGAGATAGGCCAGGTCGGCCTGTTCCGGGCAGAGGCGGCGGCCCAGCGCCTCGGCGGCCACCGCGGACCAGAGCGTGAGACGCCACTCCGGGGCCGGGTCGCGGCCCTCCCCGTTCAGGGCCCGCTCCTGGTCCTGGCGCAGGGACACGAGCAGCGCGGTCTTGAACAGCTCGCGCGCGCCCAGGACCACCGCGGCGCGCTGGATGTCCGAAACCTTCTGGGCCTGGCCGTAGAACGGCGAATTCACCAGGGAGAGGACCGTGGCGGCCAGGGCCGGGTCGGCGCGGATGATCTCGGCCAGGACCTGGAAGTCGGGCTCGGGCCGGGCCGCCTCCGTCATGAGCCTGAGGATCACGGGCGAGAGACTGAAGCGGCGCAGGGTCTGGGGCGAATCGAGAACCTGGTCCAGGGGCATGGGCCTGACCTCCCTGGCCTCACTTGCGCCGGGCCAGAACGAAATCCGCGGCCTGGCTCAGGATGTCCCGCTCGCGCCCGGGCGGCAGGCTCTCCAAGGCGCGCTTGGCCCGGCCCACGAAGGCCGCGGCCTCGGCGCGGGTGCGCTCGGCGTAGCCCCCGGCGCAGATGCGGCCCACCAGCTCGCGCTGGAAGGCGTCGTCCATGTCCCGGGCCGTGAGCCGGGCCAGGACCTCGGGCCCGTCGGCCTCCTCCTCCAGGAAGAGGATGAGCGGCCAGGTGATCTTGCCCTCGCGCAGGTCGCCGCCCGCGGGCTTGCCCAGGTCGGACTGGTCGGCCAGATAGTCCAGGGCGTCGTCCACCAGCTGGAAGGCGATGCCCACGTTGAGGCCGTAGTCCCCGGCCGCGTCCTCCAGGTCGCGCTCCGGGCTGGCCAGGGCCGCGCCGCAGCGGCAGGCGGTCTCGATGAGCCGGGCGGTCTTGCCCACGATGATGGCCATGTAGGCCGAGCGGTCGGGCCGGGGCCGGGCGCAGTGGGCCAGCTCCAGGATCTCGCCCGTGGCCGTGGACATGATGCCCTCGGCCAGGAGCGAGTTGATGCGCGGGATGCCGTAGTCCGCGCCCAGGCGGTTGGCCAGGGCCAGGAGCACGTCCCCGGCCAGGATGGTCTCGGTCTGGCCGAAGGCCAGGTGCGCGGCCGCCCGTCCGCGGCGCAGGTCCGCGCCGTCCAGGATGTCGTCGTGGATCAGCGTGGCCGAATGGAGCATCTCCAGGGAGCAGGCCAGGGGCGTCACCGAGTCCTGCCGGAAACCCAGGGCGCGGGCCGTGAGGATGGTGAGCACCGGCCGGATGCGCTTGCCTCCGCCCAAAAGCACGTAGCGGGCCACATCGCGCACGAGCCCGTCCAGCTTCCCGGTCTCGGCCTCCAGAAAGGCGTTGACGGCCGGAAGCTCCTGTTCGAAATAGGCCAGCAGATCGTTCATTGGTCCGGGTCACTGTTCCTGATTTCGGGCCGATTCGCAAGCACTTTCGCCGCGCTCAGCGGTTCATGAACAGGGCCGCGCAGGCCATGCCGAGCCGCGACAGGGCCAGGTCCGCGTCCCAGTCCTCGGGGGGCCGCGCGCCCACCCGGTTGGACACCGCCCTGACCTCCAGGAAGGGCACGCCGGCCTTGGCGCAGCCGTAGGCCAGGGCGAAGCCTTCCATGTTCTCCACGTCGGCCCGGAAGCCCTGCTCCAGGGCCGCGGCGCGGTCCGGCGTGCCGCTCACCCCGCTCACCGTGAGCGAGACCGCCTCGGGCCAGAACTTGGACACGCCCAGGTCCAGACGCTGCGCGGCCTGACGGGGGTGGAGGTCCAGGCGGTCCCAGACCGTGAAGCCCTGCACGTCGCCCTGGGCCAGGCCCAGGCCGCGGGGGTCCACCCCGGCCGGGCCCAGCAGGCCGTATTCCGGCCAGATCTCCTGGCGCACCACGCAGAGCGAGCCCAGGGGCAGGCCGCGCAGGTCGAAGGCCCCTGCCAGGCCCAGGTTCACCACGCCCTCCATGCCGGGCAGGGAGAGCAGCCGCCCCAGGGCCAGGGCCGCGTTGATCACGCCCACCCCGCTCACGCAGGGCACGATCTCCCGGCCGGCCAGGACGAAGAGCTCCTCGCGCCCCGGCTCCACCGCGGGCGGGTCCTGCAGGAAGCTCAACGCGCCGCCCATCTCCCGGGCCGTGGCCGTGACCAGCGCGATGGGCACGAACCGCTCCTACAGCCGCCAGAGTTCCAGGCCCAGGTCCGCGGCCTCGGCCCGGTCGAAGAAGCCCTTCACGTCCACCAGCAGACCGCGTTCGGGCCGGGCGAACCAGGTGCGCATCCCGGCCAGGGGAATCTTGCGGTAGGCCTCGTGGGCCACGGCCAGCACGAGCACGTCCAGGTCCCGCAGGTCCTCCAGGGCGGCCAGGGTCAGACCGTACTCCTCGTGGGCCTCCTCGGGATCGGCCAGGGCGTCGTGCACGAGCACCTTGATCCCGTAGTCCTCCAGCTCGCGCACCAGATCCACCACCTTGGTGTTGCGCAGGTCCGGCACGTTCTCCTTGAAGGTCAGGCCCAGGACCCCGGCGCGCGCCCCCTTCACGACCTGGCCCCGGTGGATGAGGCGCTTCACCGCGGCCTCGGCCACATGCTTGGCCACGGCGTCGTTGATGGTGCGGCCCGCCAGGATGACCTGCGGGTGGAAGCCCAGGCTCTCGGCCTTGAAGGTCAGGTAGTAGGGGTCCACGCCGATGCAGTGGCCGCCCACCAGGCCGGGCCGGAAGGGTAGGAAGTTCCACTTGGTGCCCGCGGCCTCCAGCACGTCCAGGGTGTCGATGCCCATGCGCTCGAAGAGCATGGCCAGCTCGTTCATGAGCGCGATGTTCAGGTCGCGCTGGGTGTTCTCGATGACCTTGGCGGCCTCGGCGGTCTTGATGTCGCGGGCGCGGAAGACCCCGGCCTCCACCACCTCGGCGTAGAGCCCGGCCAGCAGGTCGCCGCATTCCGGGCTCTGCCCGGCCACCACCTTGACGATCGTGGAGAGCGTGTGCTGCTTGTCGCCGGGGTTGATGCGCTCGGGCGAGTAGCCCACCTGGAAGTCCGGGCCGCAGGCGAGCCCGGATTCGCGCTCCAGGATGGGCACGCAGAGCTCCTCGGTGAGCCCGGGCCAGACCGTGGATTCATAGACCACCACGCAGCCCCTGGACATGTGGCGGCCCACGGTGGCGCTGGCCCCGGTCACCGGGCGCACGTCCGGGTTGCGGTGCCCGTCGATGGGCGTGGGCACGGCCACGATGATCACCCCGGCCTGGGCCAGGACCTTGGGGTCGGCGGAAAAGCGGACCGTGGTGGCGGCCAGGTCCGCGTCGGCCACCTCGCCGGTGCGGTCGTGGCCCGCGGTCAGCTCGGCCACGCGCTTCTCGGAGATGTCGAAGCCCAGGACGTCGAACTTCCGGGCCAGGGCCACGGCCAGGGGCAGGCCCACGTAACCCAGCCCCACCACGGCCACCTTGCTCTCGCGCCTCTTGAGCGCCTCCAGGGATACCATCGTCTCTCGCTTCCTTTGCGCCGCGCCCGCGGCCTCTGTGGACAACCGAGCCGAATCTCGGCTACCATTTCACATGCACACCAACTGGACCCTGCTCGTCACGGCCCTGGGCCTGGCCTTCGTCATCGAGGGCCTGCCCTATTTTCTCTTCGCCGAACGCATGCCCCGGGTCCTCCTGACCCTGGCCCGGCAGCCCTCGCGTCACCTGCGCATCCTGGGGCTCACGGCCATCATCCTGGGAATCCTGATGATCTCCCTGGGCCGCTCCCTCTAGGACGCCTTCTCGGCCACGTGCAGATAGACGATGCCCGAGAGCATGGGCACGTGGAAGACACGGCCGAAGCCCGCGTCCAGGAGTTCCCTGGCCAGGGCCCGCTCGTCCGGGAAGTTCCGGATGGTCTCGGCCAGGTAGCGGTAGGCCGAGGGGTCCCTGGAGATGATCCGTCCGATGCCGGGCAAGAGCTTGTCCAGGTAGAAATTGTAGAGCCCCTTCCAGACCTTGCGGCTGCCGGTGCCGAACTCCAGGATGCAGAACCGGCCGCCGGGCCTGAGCACGCGCAATATCTCGGCGTAGGCCGCGGGCCGCGGCAGGATGTTGCGGATGCCGAAGGCGATGGTGGCCGCGTCCATGCTGGCGTCCGGCAGGGGCAGGGCCCGGCCGTCGGCCTGCACCGGGAAGATGCGCTCGGCCCGGGCGCCGTCGAGCTTGCGGCGCTTGCCCACGGCCAGCATGGGCAGGGCGAAGTCCAGGGCCGCCACGCGCAGGCCCGGGTGCTGGCGCAGCAGTTCGCGCGACACGTCCAGGGTCCCGGCGGCCAGGTCCAGCACGCGGCCCTCCGGCGGCGGGTTCACGGCCCGCACCAGCTGGTGCCGCCACCAGATGTCCTGGCCCAGGGACAGGAGATGGTTCAGGAAGTCGTACCAGCCCGCGATGCGGCCGAACATGGCCGCGACCTTGCGGCCGTGGCTCTCGGCGGAGGTCTCGCTCACTCGCCGTCCCCGGGCAGGCCGCCGCCCTGGGACACGGCCCGCAACACGTCCTGGTAGATGGTCTGAAAGGTCTCCCCGAAGTTGGCCGGGGAGATGCGGCCCACCTCGATGAACTTGATGACCACTTCCTTGGCCACCTGCAGGGCCTGCTTCTCCAATTTTTCCATGCTGGCACCCCTTGTTCCGGGACCGGCCCGGGCCGGAAAAAACCCGCCCGGGGGGAAATGGCCGCGACCCCCATGGTCGTGGACGCCGGGCGGGAAAAAGAAAGAAACCGGAAAGCCCCTCTCTTTTTTTTACCCGCCCCCTTAGCATGAAGCCCGGCGGCCGTCGAGGCCGCGCCGGGCCTGGGCCGCGGGGCCGAAACGGCCGCGGGCCGCCGGGGCTCTCTCCCCGGCGGCCCGCGGCCGCGCGTTGCGGCGCCGGGGACCCGCCCCGGCGGAAGAAGCTACTCCTGTTCCGCGGCCAGCTCGCGGGTCAGGGCCGCGATCTCCTCGCGGATGATCCGGGCCGCCTCGCGGGGCACGGCCTGCTCTACCTGGGCCTTGATCTCGGCGGCCAGCTCGGCGCGCAGGGCGGCCCGCAGATCCTCGGCGAGCGCGCCCACGCGCTCCTCCACCAGGGCCAGGATGTGCTCGGCCCCGGGCACGGCGCCGGCCTCTGTCTCGGAAGCCTCGTCCTTGCCCGCCAGGGCCTCGTGGATCTCCGCATCGCCCATCTGGTCCAGGAGGGCGTCCACGTCCATGCTGTCCTGGTCCTCGGTGTCCAGGCCCAGGAGCGCGGCGTCGGCCGATCCGGGCATGTCCGCCGCGATCTCGGCGTGCAGGTCGTCCAGGCCGGGCGGAGGCGGGGCCTCCTCGCCCAGGAGCACCTCGCTGAGCACGGCCTCGCCGGGCTCGTGCAGCCCGTCCAGGCTGGCCTCGGCGGGTTCCAGGGGGATCTCGGCCAGGTCCGGCACGTCCACGGGCATGTCGTCGGGCGAGATATCGATCTCGTCCAGCCCCTGTCCCGAGGCGTCCTCGGCCGCGATCTCGGCGTCGGTCATGCCCGCCGCGGGCTCCGGAGCGGGGGCCGCGGGCTCGAGTTCCAGGGGCGTCTCGGCCAGGGCCTGGTCCAGGGAAATTTCCGGCTCCTCGTCGCCGAGCAGCAGCTCGGCCTCGGGCAGGGCGTCGTCCAGGGTCAGGACCGGCTCGGCGGGCTCGGCCGCCTCGTCCAAGACCAGGGCGTCGTCCAGGGACAGGATGTCCTCCCCGGCTTCGGCGGGCGCGGCGGCCTCGTCCAGAAGCAGGGCGTCGTCCAGGGAAAGCACGTCTTCGGGCTCGGCGGCCGGGGCTTCTCCGGCCGGGGCCTCCAGGGCCTCGTCCAGGAGCAGGGCCTCGTCCAGGGGCTCGGCCGCGGGCTCCCCGGCGGCCTCCTCGGCCACCAGGTCGTCCAGGGACAGGATGTCCTCCTCCTCGGCAGGCGCGGCCGCGGGCTTGGCCGCGCCGGGTCCCAGGCCGTCGATGAGCTCGTCCAGCCCGGCGGCGTCCATCTCCCCGGCGGCCGTGTCCCCGGGCAGGCCCAGGTCGATGTCCGGCAACGGGGCCGCGTCCTTTTCGTCCTCCAGGAGCAGGGCGTCGTCGAAGGTGGCGGCGGCCTTCTTGGCCGGGGCCTTGCCCGCGGCCGGGGCCGGCGCAGCGGCCTTGGGGTCCTCGCCCAGGTCGTCGGCGAAAAGGTCCTCCAACTCCTGCTCGAAACTGGCGTCCAGATCGTCGGCGTCCGCGGATTCGGCGGGAGAGGCGGACCCTTCTTCCGCGATGTCGCTCAGGTCGAGCAGGTCTTCGTCGCGGGGGGCTTCCGGTTTGGCCGGCGGCATACGCGCACCTCGGGGAGGGTTGGTCAGGCAAAGGGGGGGCCGCTGGCGCGGCCCCCCGGATCAACACAATGCTACTTCTTGGCGTGGCACTTGTTGCAGGCGGTGGGGCCCTGCTTCATGCTCTTGTGGCAACCCATGCAGCTGTGGTTGCTGGTGGGCGCGTGGAAGGCGTTGTAGTAGGACTTGGGGCCCTTCTTGTCAGCCAGGTCGCTGTGGCAGGTGGCGCACTTCATGTCCTTGGATTCCTTCATCTTGTGATGGCAATCCTCGCACTTCTGAGCGCCGTGCTTGGCATGGCTGAAGGTGACGGTGCCCTGGGTGGCGGCGCCAGGGGACTTCATGACGATGTCCGCTTTCGGGGCGTCGGCGGCGAACAGGGCCGGCAGGGCCACGAAGCCCACGAGGGCCGCGCAGACCAGGCAGATCATGACGATGCGTTTCATTCTCTCCATTCCTCCTTCAAGTCTCCAAATCCAGACAGACAGCCCGTAACCACTTCTCCATCGCGCCATGGGCCGCCCGTGAGCGGAACTCCCTTTGCGCATTCTGCCTTTTACGCTTTTGGACCGGTATTGGCAAGTCTCCGGCGCGCCTTGGCCGGGTCCTGTTTCAGGTCGTATTTTCCGGCGTAGCCGCGCGGGGTGAGCATGCGCCCGCCGGCCAGGCGGGTGGCCGAATTGCCCACCAGCACCAGGCTCTGCATGTCCACGGCCCCCGGGTCCAGCTCCCCCAGGGTGGCGGCCGTGACGATCTGGCCCGGCCGGAAGGCCCGGCTCACCACCCCCGCGGGGGTGGACGGGCCGCGGTGGGCGGCGATGATCTCCAGGGCCTTGGCCAGGTGGCCGGAGCGTTTTTTGGAGCGCGGGTTGTAGAGCACGAGCACGAAGTCGGCCGAGGCCGCGGCGTCGAGCCGCCTGGCGATGACCTCCCAGGGCGTGAGCAGGTCCGAGAGGCTGACGCAGGCGAAGTCGTGGGTCAGGGGCGCGCCGAGCAGGGCCGCGGCCGCGGCCAGGGCCGGGACCCCGGGCAGGACCTCGCAGGGCAGGTCCTCCAGCAGGCCGCGCTCCTCCAGGACCTCCAGCACAAGCCCGGCCATGGCGTAGATTCCGGCGTCGCCGCTGGAGACGACGGCCACGCGCTCCCCGGCCAGGGCCAAGTCCACGGCCCGCTGCACCCGCTCCACCTCGCCGGTCATGCCGGTCTCCACCACGGCCTTGCCCGCCAGGAGCTCCGGCTCCAGGAGGTCCAGGTAGGTGGAGTACCCGGCCACGGCCGTGGCCGATTCCAGGGCCGCGCGCGACTGGGGGCAGAGCAGACAGGGATCGCCCGGCCCCAGGCTGACCACGCTCAGCCGGCCAGCGCCACGGCCAGGGTGGCCCGCGCCGTCTTGCGCTTGGGAACGAGCAGAGCCCCGTTGGCGGCCAGGATCGCCGCTGCTTCGCATACGCCCTCCAGGCCCAGGTGCTCGCGGGCCGCGGCCGACGGCGTGGCCACGGGCGCCCGGGACAGTTCCTCGCGGGTGAAAAATCGCAGGGGGAGGCCCAGCTCCCCGGCCGCGGCCAGGAGCCCGGTCTCGCCGCGCTTGTCCTCCACGCTGGCCAGCCCGGCCAGGCTGTCCAGGGCCAGGGACTCCGCGCCGAAGACGCTCCGGAGCAGGCCCAGGATCTCTTCGGGCTGGGTGCCCAGGCGGCAGCCCACCCCGGCCCAGAGCACGGGCGGATGGAGCCGCAGCGCCGGACCCCGGCCCGCCCGCCAGCCCACCACCACGTCGCCGCCCTGGTCCACGGGCTCGAACAGGGCCGGGTCCAGGTCCCCGAGCCGCCCTTCCGGGTCCTCCACGCGCAGGGCGCGGCCCTCCAGGAGCGCGGCGTTGGCCCGCTTCACGGCCTCGGGATTCCCGATGCGCAGGCCGCGCTCCCTGGCCAGCAGGTCCAGGGAGGGCAGCCCGGCGCAGTCCGTGGCCGTGGTGATCACGGCCTGGCCCCCGGTGAGGGCGGCCACCCGCCGGGCCAGGCCGTTGGCCCCGCCCAGGTGGCCGGAGAGCAGGCTCACGCAGAATTTCCCCGCCGGGTCCAGGGCCAGCACGGCCGGGTCCCTGTCCTTGGAGCCGAGCAGCGGGGCCAGGAGCCGCACCAGGATGCCGGCCGCGGCCACGCAGACGTGGGCCGGAAAGGCGCGGAAGTTGGCGGCCAGGCAGGGTCCCAGGGCCGCGAACCCGGTCTCGCCGGGCCCGGCCAGGCGCTCGGGCGCGAAGACCGCGCCGTCCAGGTCCCGGGCCAGACGCCGCGCCAGGTCCAGACCCGCGGGGGTCAAGGCGTAGAGGGCGACGGGCGCGGCCATGGACCGCCTCCGGCTAGAGCTTGACCCGGCGCGCGGCGTCCAGGGTGCGGGCGAAGTCCTCCTCGCCGTGGGCGAAGGAGGTGAAGGCCGCCTCGAAGGCCGAGGGGGCCAGGTTCACGCCGGACTCGCGCATCTGGCGGTAGAAGTCGCCGTAGGTCTCGGCGTCCGCGGCCAGGGCCGAGGCCAGGTCCGTCACCGGGTTCTTGGTGAAGAACAGGGTGAACAGCGAGGCCATCTGGTTCAGCTTCACGGCCAGGCCCTTGGACTTGAGGATGGCCTTGAGCTCCAGGGCGAAATCCTGGGTGCGGGCCTCCAGGGCGGCGTAGTCGCAGCGCTCCAGGCGCTTGAGGGTGGCCAGGCCCGCGGCCATGGCCACGGGGTTCCCGGACAGGGTTCCGGCCTGATAGACCCCGCCGCTGGGGGCCACGAACTCCATGATGTCGCGGCGGCCGCCGTAGCAGCCCACCGGGAAGCCGCCGCCGATGATCTTGCCCAGGCAGGTCAGGTCGGGCTTGATCTTGAAGCGGGCCTGGGCCCCGCCCAGGGCCAGGCGGAAGCCGGTGATGACCTCGTCGAAGATGAGCAGGGCCCCGTGCTTGCTGCACAGCTCGCGCAGGCCCTCCAGGAAGCCCGGCGCGGGCGGCACCAGGCCCATGTTCCCGGCCACGGGCTCCACGATGACGCAGGCGATGTCCCGGCCGTGGGCCGCGAAGAGCTGCTGCACGGCCTCCAGGCTGTTGTAGGGGGCCAGCAGGGTGTGGGCCACGGTGGATTCGGGCACGCCCGGGGTGCCGGGGATGGAGAAGGTCAAAAGCCCGGACCCGGCCTTGGCCAGGAAGCTGTCGCTGTGGCCGTGGTAGCAGCCCTCGAACTTGACCACCTTGTCGCGTTTGGTGAAGCCGCGGGCCAGGCGCAGGGCGCTCATGGCGGCCTCGGTGCCCGAGGAGACCATGCGCAGCATCTCCATGTTGGGCATGAGCCGGCGCACGGTCTCGGCCAGCTCCACCTCCAGGCCGCAGGGCGCGCCGTAGCTCGATCCCCGGTCCACGGCCTCGTGCGCCGCGCGGGTCACGTCCGGGTCGCAGTGGCCCAGGATCATGGGACCCCAGCTCAGCACGTAGTCGATGAGTTCGCGGCCGTCCGCGGTCCAGAGGCGCGCGCCCTTGGCGCGGTCGATGAACACCGGGTCGCAGCCCACGCTCCGGCAGGCGCGCACCGGGCTGTTCACGCCCCCGGGCAGCACGTCCAGGGCGCGGCGGAACCATTCGGAGGAAGTGGTCATTCTTCGTTCTCCTTGGGGAAATAGCGCATGGAGGTCTTCTTCAGCTCGCGCACGCTCTGCACCACCTGGTAGTCCGCCACGCCCGTGGCCCGCGAGAGTTCCCGGGCCACCAGCTCGCAGTCGCCGGGATTGCGGCCGTGGATCATGGTGTAGAGGTTGTAGGGCCACTCCGGGTAGGTGCGCCGGATGTAGCAGTGGCTGACATGCGGGTGTTTGGCCATTTCCTCGCCCACGGCCAGGGCGCGCTCGGGGTCGTCCTCGCGCCAGGCCACCATGGCGTTGTGGCCCCAGCCCGCCTTCTGGTGGCGCAGGGTGGCCCCGAAGCGGCGGATGATCCCGTCGTCCTTGAGCCTTTGCAGGAGCGTCAGCACGGTATCCTCGTCCGTGCCCACGGCCGCGGCGATGGCGGCGAAGGGCGCGGGCCCGTCCGGCAGGTCGTCCCCGGCCAGGGCCAGAATGCGCTGCTCCAGTTCGCTGAATGGGGTTTTTTCCATGCCGGACCTTCTACCCGCAACGGCCCGGCCTTGCAACCCGGAGCCCGGGCGGGTAGTTTGGAGGGAGCGGGGTTTCGCGCTCCGCCGTCCACACCCAAGGAGACGATTCATGCGCATCGCCGTATTGGGCGCGGGGGCCTGGGGCACCACCCTGGCCGACCTGCTCTGCCGCAAGGGCCTGTCCGTGCGCCTCTGGGCGCGCGAGGACGAGGTGGTCCGCTCCATCCGGGACAAGCACGAAAACAGCCTGTTCCTGCCCGCCACGCCCCTCAGCCCGGAGCTTGCCGCGGGCCAGGACCCGGCCTGGGTCCTGGAGGGCGCCGAGGTGGTCCTGGTGGTCATCCCCAGCCAGTTCCTGCGGCCCGGGCTGGCGGGCCTGCGCGGCCTGCTGCCCGAAAACCCCGTGATCGTCTGCGCCAGCAAGGGCATCGAGCTGGACACCCTGGAGCCCATGTCCGTGGTGGTGGCCGAGGCCCTGGACGGCCTGGGGCCGCGCTACGCCGTGCTCTCCGGCCCGTCCTTCGCCCACGAGGTGAGCCGCAGGATGCCCACCAGCGTGACCCTGGGCTGCGCGGACCGCGGCCTGGGCCGCAGGCTCCAGGAGGTCTTCTCCACACCGTATTTCCGGGTCTATACCAGCGACGACTTCCGCGGCGTGGAGCTGGGCGGGGCCGTGAAGAACGTCATGGCCATCGCCGCGGGCATCTCCGACGGCCTGGGCTTCGGCCACGACGCCCGGGCCGCGCTCATCACCCGCGGCCTGGCCGAGATGAGCCGCCTGGGCCTGGCCATGGGCGCGCAGGCCAAGACCTTCATGGGCCTCTCCGGCATGGGCGACCTGGTGCTCACCTGCACCGGCGACCTCTCGCGCAACCGCCAAGTGGGCCTCAAGCTGGGCCAGGGCATGAAGCTGGCCCACATCGTGGCCGGGACCCGCTCCGTGGCCGAGGGGGTCAAGACCACCAAGTCCGTGTTCGACCTCTCGCAGAAGCTCGGGGTTGAACTGCCCATCACCGAGCAGGTCTATCGCATCCTCTACGAGGACAAGGACCCGGCCCAGGCCGTGAAGGACCTCATGAACCGGAGTCTCAAGCACGAGCACGAGGAGGAGTCATGAAGCGCGCCCTGCTCTTCTGCGTCCTGGCCGCCCTGCTCTCCGGCTGCGGCCCCGCCTGGGTCCACCCGGACATCGCCAGCCCGCGCGAGGAGGACCGCCGGTTCGACGCGGACTCGGCCCTCTGCCGGGACGAGGCCGGCGACTACAAACAGGGATACGAGGACTGCCTCATGCGCCGGGGCTGGGAGCGGCAGGACTGATGGACCGCGCTTCAGGACCCGTGCTGGTGCTCGGGGCCACGGGCTACATCGGCGGCCGCCTGGTCCCCCTGCTCCTGGAGCGCGGCTGGCATGTGCGCGCCGCGGGCCGCAGCTTGCGCAAGATCCTGGCCCGCCCCTGGGGCCGGCATCCGAACCTCGAGGTGGTGCGCGCCGACGCCCTGGACCACCAGGCCCTGGCCCAGGCCATGCAGGGCTGCCAAGCCGCCTTCTCCCTCATCCACTCCATCAAGCCCGGCGAGCCGGACTTCGCGGCCCTGGACCGGCGCATCTCCTACTCCATGGTGCGCGCGGCCCAGGCCGTGCGGCTGCCGCGCATCCTGCTCTTCTCCGGCCTGGGCGGCGACCCGGCGCACCTCTCGGAGCAGCTCAAGTCGCGTTACGAGGTGGGCGAGATCCTGGCCCTGTCCGGCGCGGCCGTGACCCAGCTGCGCGCGCCCCTGGTGCTCGGCGCGGGCGGAGCCAGCTTCGAGATGATCCGCTCGCTCTGCGAACACCTGCCGCTCATGCTGGCCCCGCGCTGGGTGGACACCAAATGCCAGCCCATCGCCGTGGACGACGTGCTGGAATACCTGGCCGGGTGCCTGGACAAGCCCGAGACCGCGGGCCGGACCTACGAGATCGGCGGGCCGGACCAGCTCACCTTCCGCGAGCTGTTCCAGCTCTATGCCGAGGTGGCCGGGCTGCCCCGGCGGCGTTTCCTGGTCCTGCCCCTGCGCACCACGCGGCTGTCCATCGCCTGGATCAACCTGGTGACGCCCCTGTCCGTGTCCCTGGTCAAGCCCCTGGTGGAACGCATGCGCCACGAGGTGCTGGTCCACGACACGGCCATCCGCGAGGTCCTGCCCCTGCCCCTGCGCTCCTGCCGCGAGGCCCTGGCCCTGGCCCTGGCCGAGGTGCGCCGGAACGAGGTGGCCTCCTCCTGCTTCGACGCGGGCTCCACCCGCCTGCCCGAGTGGGCCAAGGAGCAGAAGCCCCAGGCCCGGGTCTTCCGCGACACCTTCGCCGTGGTCCTGGACGGCCCGCCCGAGACGGCCTGGGACGTGGTCAAGCGCATCGGCGGGGACACGGGCTGGTATTTCGGCACCTTCCTCTGGCGGCTGCGCGGATTCGTGGACCAGCTCTTCGGCGGTCCGGGCCTGTCGCGGGGCCGCCGCCACGTGGACAGCGTGGCCATGGGCGACCACCTGGACTTCTGGCGCGTGGTGGAGGTGGAGGAGCCCAAGCGGCTGCTGCTGCGCGCCGAGATGCTGGCCCCGGGCGAGGCCCTGCTGGAGTTCCGCATCACGCCCCTGGAGGACGGCGGCACCGAGCTGTCCATGACCCCGAGCTTCGAGCCCCGGGGCTGGGCCGGGATGCTTTACTGGTGGCTGATCGCGCCCTCGCACTCCCTGGTCTTCCGGCCCATGCTCCGGCACATGGCCAGGGCCGCCGGGGCCAGGGTCCTGCGCGGCCCCATGCTCGCCCACCAGGGAGGCCGGGATGCGGCCCGCTGACGGCCCGGTGCTGGTGCTCGGGGCCACGGGCTACGTGGGCGGCCGCCTGGCGCCCCTGCTCCTGGAGCGCGGCTGGCGCGTGCGCGCCGCGGGCCGCAACCCGGACAAGATCAAGGCCCGGGCCTGGGGCCGCCACCCCAACCTGGAGGCCGTGGCCGCCGACGCCCTGGACCAGGACTCCCTGATCCGGGCCATGGACGGCTGCTCGGCGGCCTACTACCTGGTCCACTCCATGCAGCCCGGGGCGCGCGACTTCGCGGCCATCGACCGCCGCGCCGCCTGCAACACCACCCGCGCCGCCCGGCTCACCGGCCTGCCCCGGATCATCTACCTTTCGGGCCTGGGCGACGACCGGCAGGCGCTTTCCGAACACCTGCGCTCGCGCCACGAGGTGGGCGAGCTGCTGGGACTGGGCGGCACCCCGGTGACCCAGCTGCGGGCGGCCATGATCCTGGGCTCGGGCAGCGCCTCCTTCGAAATCCTGCGCTACCTCTGCGAACGCCTGCCCTTCATGCTCACCCCGCGCTGGGTGGACACCAGATGCCAGCCCATCGCCGTGACCAACGTGCTCGGCTACCTCCTGAGCTGCCTGGAGAACGAGGCCACGGCCGGGGAGACCTACGAGATCGGCGGACCGGACCAGCTCACCTACCGCGAGCTGTTCCGGCTCTACTGCCGGGTGGCCGGGCTGCGCGAGCGGGTCATCCTGGCCCTGCCCGTGCTCACGCCGCGCCTGTCGGCCTGGTGGGTCAACCTGATGACGCCCGTGCCCCTGGCCCTGGTGCGTCCCCTGGTGGAGGGCCTGGCCAACGAGGTGGTCTGCCGCGACACGCGCCTGCGCGATCTGGCGCCCCAGGACCTGATCCCCTGCCGCGAGGCCATCGCCGCGGCCCTGGACCAGGTGCGCCAGAAGGCCACGCCCTCCTGCTGCTTCGACGCCGGGACCAGCTGCCTGCCCGAATGGGCGGCCTGCGGCGACGCGCCCTATGCCGGCGGCACGGTGCTCAAGGACAGCTACGCCGTGACCCTGGACGGCAGCCCGGAACAGGTCTGGGAGGTGGTCAAGCGCATCGGCGGGGACACGGGCTGGTACTTCGGGGACCGGCTCTGGCGGCTGCGGGCCTTCCTGGACAAGCTGGCCGGAGGGCCTGGCTTCACGCGGGGCCGCAGGACCCAGGACGAGCCCGTGCCGGGCGAGCACCTGGACTTCTGGCGCGTGCTGGCCGCGGACCCGGGCAAACGGCTGCTCCTGCTGGCCGAGATGAAGCTGCCGGGCCAGGCCCTGCTGGAATTCCGCATCACGCAGAAGGACGACGGGGCCACGGAGCTGTCCATGACCCCGAGCTTCCTGCCGCGGGGCCTCTGGGGTCCGCTCTACTGGTGGACCTTCTCTCCGGCCCACGCCTTCCTCTTCAAGAACATGCTCCGCCACATGGCCCAGGCCGCCGGAGTCCGCCTGCTCCAGGGGCCGGACAAGCGATGACCGCGCCCCTGCGCGAGGGCTTCACCACAGGCACGGCCGCCGCGGCCGCGGCCAAGGCCGCCGCCCTGTTCCTGGCCCTGCGCCTGTGTCCGGCCCGGGTGGACACGCCCCTGCCCGGCGGGGGCCGGCTGCTGGTGCCCGTGGCCCGCTGCCAGGCCGAGGGCCTGGGCGCGCGCGCCGTGGTGGTCAAGGACGCTGGCGACGACCCTGACGTGACGCACAGGGCAGAAATTCATGCCCTCGTTTTCCAACAGAGCGGGTTGACGGACGGAGAAATTATCCTGGAAGGCGGCATGGGGGTCGGAACAGTGACCCTTCCCGGTCTGCCCGTGCCCCCGGGCGAGCCCGCCATCAACCCCGGCCCCCGGGCGCAGATCGCCCAGGCCGTGGCCGAAGCCCTGGAGGAATCCGGCCTGGGCGCGGGCGCGCGGGTGGTCATCGAGGTCCCGGCGGGCGAGGATCTGGCGAAAAAGACCATGAACCCGCGCCTGGGCATTGTGGGCGGCATCTCCATCCTGGGCACGGCCGGGATCGTGCGGCCCTACAGCCACGAGTCCTGGCTGGCCTCCATCCGCCAGGCCCTGGGCGTGGCCAGGGCCGCGGGGCTCGCGGAGATCGTGCTCACCACGGGACGCCGCAGCGAGCGCATCTGGCGCGGCCTGCACCCGGAAACCCCGGCCCTGGGCGTGGTCCAGGCCGCGGACTTCTTTGCGGAATCCTGCCGCATGGCCGGGGAGCTGGGCTTCGCCCGCGTGACCTGGGCCGTGTTCTTCGGCAAGCTGGTGAAGCAGGCCCAGGGCCTGGAATACACCCACGCCAAGGACGGCGCCCTGGACTTCGGGGCCCTGGCCGCGGTCTGCCGGGAGGCCGGGGCGGCGCAGCGGACCGTGGAACGGGCGGCCGGGGCCAACACGGCCCTGGAGGTGCTGGAGCTCCTGCGGCCGGACCCGGCCCTGCCCCGGGTCCTGGAACTGCTGGCGGCGCGGGCGGCCGGGGCGGCGCGGGAGTTTGCCGGACCCGGCCCGGAAATGTCCTATGCGGTGCTGGCCCTGGACGGGGGCCTGCTCCATCCGGCCGGAGAGGCGATCCCTTCCTGCTCCGCAGGCCGCTAGCGGCCGAGGCCCAGCAACAGGGCCCCCTGGCTCAGGGTCACCACGGCCACGCGCTTCTGCCTGAGCCAGGCGGCCAGCTCGGCCAGATGGCTGGAGCGGATGGGCTCGTAGGCATCCTTGCCCACCCCGTGCAGACAGAGCACCACCCAGTCCTGCTCCACAATGCAGTTGCGCTCGATGAGGCCCTTGAGCTCTTCCACGCTGGTGGCGGCGCGCACGGAGTAGCGCTCGATGTTGTACATGTCGAAGGCCTGGGCCTTGATGACGCCCGCGTTCTCGGGCGCTGGCTCGTTGATCCCGTCGCCGAGCACCGCGGCCATGGCGTAGTAGCTCCGGGACAGGGCCTCGCTCTCCGGGGTCCACTGGCTGAAGGGAGCCACGAAGGCGTTCACGTCCATGCCGTGGCCGCGCAGCTCGGCCTTGGAGTCGCGCAGCTCGCGCTCGTAGGAGCCCGCCTGCACGGTGAGGCTCTTGACCCCGGGGTCGAAGCGCGGGAGCACGGTGAGGGTCTTGGTCTGCTTGTCGTGGAAAAAGGCCCCGCCCGTGGTCAGAAGCTCCTGGAGCGAGTAGGCCGGGGCCAGGGGCGTGCCGTGCAGGAACACGGCCACGCACTCCTCGTAGTTGTAGGGCGCGCGATAGACCGTCGCGGAGCCGGCCTTCACCGGCTTGAGCACAATGTCCTCGTCGGCCAGGCTCGGGGGGATCATCATGGCCCCCACGTGGTGGATGCTGTGGGAGGCCACTTCCCAGCCCCGTTTCTGGAGGTCCAGGACCTGTTCCTTGGTCATGTAGCCCTGGTGGGGCCAGCGCACGTTCTCGGCGATGACCGCGGTCACGGCCACCAGGCCGTTGCGCTCCAGGATGGGCAGGGCCTTCTCGTAAACCGAGGAGAGGCCGTCGTCGAAGACCAGGGTGACCATGCCCTGGGCCCGGGCCGTGCCGGCCAGGGACAAGAAGACCGCCAGCGCGGCGGCCAGAATTTTCATCGTTCTCATGTTCCCTCGGCTCCTTTTTGAGTCGAATGGGTCCCCCTCTAGTGGAAAATGCCCCTCCTTGGCAAGCCTTGCCCCCTTCCCTGGCCGTGACGTTCCCGTTATAATCCTCGCATGAACGCCCCGGACCCCGTCCATGTGGTGGGACTCTCCCCCGGAGCCCTGACCCCGCCCCCGCATTGTCTGGAGATTCTGGCCCGCGCCCGCGTCCTGGCCGGAGGCAAGCGCCAGCTGGAGGCCTGCGGCAAGGACCTGGCTCCCCGGGCCGAGCGCCGCCTGACCCTTTCCGGCCCCCTGGAGGCCGCCCTGCGCGAGGTGGAGGCCGAGCTGCCCGGCGGCGGCGTGGTCCTGCTCACCGACGGCGACCCCCTGTTCTACGGCCTGGGCAAGAAGCTCCTGGAGGTCCTGGGGCCGGACCGCCTGGTCTTCCACCCCAACGTGACCACCCTCCAACTGGCCGCGGCGCGCATGCGCTTTCCCTGGCAGGAGGCGGTGACCGTGTCCCTGCACGGCCGCTCGGACTACGCCCCGCTCTTCGCGGCCCTCACCCGGGCCGACCACGTGGCCGTGTTCACGGACGAGGAGAACACGCCCCAGGCCATCGCCCGCGCCCTGCTGGAACGCGGCACGGACGGCTTCTTCATGACCGTGCTGGAGAACCTGGGCACGGATCAGGAGGCCATCCAGCAGCTCACCCTGGAGGAGGCCTGGGACCGGAGCTTCTCGCCCCTGAACCTGGTGGTCTTCGAGCGTCACTACCCGCCGGAGATCCCGCCCTGCCTGGGTACGCCGGACCACTACTTCTTCCACGAGAAGGACCTCATCACCAAGCAGTCCGTGCGGGCCGCTGGCCTGGCGCTCCTGGCCGTGACGCCCGAGTCCCTGGTCTGGGACCTGGGCGCGGGCTGCGGGGCCGTGTCCATCGAGGCCGCGCACCTGGCCTTCCGGGGCCGGGTCATCGCCGTGGAGCGCAAGCGCAACCGCGCGGCCATGATCCGCGAGAACGTGCGGCGCATGGGGGCCTGGACCGTGGACGCGGTGCAGGGCGAGATGCCCGGCTGCCTGGCGGAGCTGCCCGACCCGGACCGCGTGTTCATCGGCGGGGGGCTGGGCCAGGACAACGCCGTGCTGGAGGAGGCCTGCCGCCGCCTCAAGTCCGGCGGCCGCCTGGTCATCCACTGCATCCTCCTGGACACCCTGTTCCGGTCCAAGGAACATCTGGAAAGGCTCGGCTGGAACTTCGGCGTGACCCAGCTTTCGGCCAGCACCACGGACCGCCTGGCCGGGGACATGCGCTTCCGGGCCCAGAACCCGGTCTTCATTCTCTGGGCCGAGAAGGCCTAGCCCCGCGAACCCCGGAAAAAGGCCGCCCGGTAGGTGAGGCCCAGACCCTCCGGCCCGGCCGCGATGCGCTCATAGGCCCGCAGGAAGGCGCGATACCCGGCCTTGTCCGGCCGGGGACGGCCGCCGCCGAAGCCCGCGCCGCTTTGGCGCAGGCCCTCCAGTGCCCCGCGGGCCGTGGGGTAGCGCAACGTGTACTCCCTCTCCTCCCATTCCAGCCGCACGCCCGGCGCGGCCGCCAGGATGTCCCGGTACTCCCGGGCCGGACGCAGGGGCCAGAACGAGCCGAAGCCCGAGACCCGCGAGGCCTCGGCCAATTCGGCCAGGGTCCCGGCCGTGAACACGGCCAGGCAGAAGCCGCCGCCCGGCCGCAGCAGGTCCAGGCAGGCGGGCAGCGAGGCCCCGGGCCGGACGAACCACTGAAGAGCCGAGGCGCTGGCCAGGAAGTCGAAGGTCCCGGGCCGCAGGGGCGGGGCCTCGGCGTCGGCGGCCAGACGAAGCACGCCGGGGACCTGGAGGCAGGAGAGCATGGCCCGGGACAGGTCCAGGGCCAGGTAGCCGCGCGAGGCCCGCGGGGCCAGGAGCTCGCTGAGCAGGCCGCAGCCCGCGCCGATCTCCAGGACCCGGCCCAGGTCGCCCTCCCCGCTCAGGCGGGCGCAGTCGCGCGCCGCCAGGGCCTGGGCCCGGGCCGCCTCGCGGTAGGTGCGGCAGGCCCGGTCAAAGGAGCGGCCCACGCCTTCAGCCATGCAAGAGCTCCAGGAGCGCGGCCCCGGCCAGGAAATGCCCCCCGGGCAGCGTGCGGCATTCCGCGCCCGGCAGGGCCGCCAGGCAGGCCCGCACGGCGCTCTCCGGCACCAGGGCGTCGTCCGCCCCGCGCACCAGGAGCACGTGCGCGGCCTCCTGGTCCGGCCGGCCGCCGGCCTCGGACTCCAGGAGGAAATCCAGCCCTGCCGCCAGATCCTCGGCGGTCACGCCCGCGGGAATGGGCCGGGGCGCGACTCCGCATTTCTCGTGAAAGGCCCGCACCACCCCGGCCGTGTCGGCCAGCAGGCCGCGCCGCATGAGCCGCACCACCCGGTCCGGCACGCAGTGCGCAAAACGCAGGAAGGGCGCGGCCAGGACCACGCGGCCGAAGCGTGGAAACAGGGCGCGGCGGTGCTTGAGCGCCAGGTGCGCGCCCGTGGACCAGGCCAGGAGCGCGTCCCCGCCCGGGGCCAGGGCGGCCAGGATATCAGCCTCGCTGTGCCCGGCGAAGGGCGTCAGGAACAGGGTTTCCGCGGGCAGGTCCGGGAAGAGCGCCGGGAATCCGGCCCAGCCCGAGACAAAGCTCAGGTCCATGCGGGCGTGGCCTCGCGCAGGGCGGCCAGGGCCGCGCGGAGCTGGTCCAGGTCCCCTGGCGTGAGGTCGGCGCGCAGGGACAGGCGCAGCCGGGCCGTGCCCGCGGGCACCGTGGGCGGCCGCACGGCCGGGGCCAGGACCCCGCGGGCGGCCAGGAAGTCCCGGGCGCGCAGGGCGGCTTCGTTGGAGCCCAGGATCACGGGCACGATCTGGCTCTTTGACGGGCCGGTGTGGAAGCCCAGGTCCTGGACGAACGCCCGCAGGTCTTGGGCCATGTCCAGGAGCCGCCGCCCCATGCCGGGATCGCGGCCCAGGGCCGCAAGTCCGGCCAGGGCCGCGCCCGCGGCCGCGGGCGGCAGGGCCGTGGAAAAGATGAAGGCCCGGCCCGTGTTGCGCAGGTAGTCCACGGCCTGGGCGCTGCCCGCGATGAAGGCCCCGTGCGCGCCCAGGGCCTTGCCCAGGGTGCCCATGCAGAGCACGTCCGGCCCGGCCACGCCGCGTTCGCAGCCCAGGCCCCGGCCCCGGCCGAACACGCCCGTGGCGTGGGCCTCGTCCAACACGAGCAGGGCCCCGTGCTCCCGGGCCAGGGCCGCGATCTCGGCCAGGGGGGCCAGGTCGCCGTCCATGCTGAAAACCGTGTCCGTGACCACGAGCTTGCGGGCCGCGCCGCGGTGCGCCTCCAGGCGGCGGGCCAGGTCCGCGGGGTCGGCGTGGGCGTAGCGCTCCATGCGCGCGCCCGAGAGCCGGATGCCGTCCACGATGCTGGCGTGGTTCAGGCGGTCGGAAAAAATGACGCTGTGGCGGTCGGCCAGGGCCTGGAGGAGCATGAGGTTGGCGGCGTAGCCCGAGCCCACGGCCAGGGCGGCCTCGGTTCCCTTGAGCTGCGCGGCTCCGGCCTCCAGCCGGTCCAGCAGGGCGTACTGCCCGGAGACGAGACGCGAGGCCCCGGAGGAGGCGCCGTACTCCTGCACGGCCCGCACGGCGGCGTCCTTGAGTTCCGGCGTTCCGGCCAGACCCAGGTAGTTGTTGGAGGCCAGGTTGAGCAGCCGCGCGCCCCCCTGCTCCACGAAGCGCGCCGCGCCGTGGTCCAGGTCCGGGACGCGCCGCCGCAGGCCCTGCGCCTCCAGCCGCGCCAGCTCGCGCCGGAAGAACTCCGGCCAGAACGCCTCGCCCATGCCCGCCTTGCCAGACCCTGGGGATTGATCTAGGTTCGCCTTCCGCACGGAAAGGAGCCCCATGCATCCGGGAATTCTCTGGCACCCCTGCACGCAGATGAAGGACCACGAGGCCTTCCCCGTGATCCGCGTGGCCAGGGGCCAAGGCATATATCTCTTCGACGAGACGGGCAAGGCCTACCTGGACGCGGTGTCCTCCTGGTGGGTCAACCTCTTCGGCCACGCCAACCCGCGCATCGCCGCGGCCGTGGCGCGCCAGGCCGGGATCCTGGAGCAGGTCATCCTGGCCGGGTTCAGCCACGGTCCCGCCGAGGAGCTGGCCGCCCGGCTCGCGGACCTGGCCCCGCGGGGCCTGACCCGCGTGTTCTACGCCGACAACGGCTCCTCGGCCGTGGAAGTGGCCCTCAAGATGGCCCACGGCTTCTTCCGCAACCAGGGGCGGCCGGAGAAGTTCCGCTTCGCCTTCCTGGACGCGGGCTACCACGGCGAAACCCTGGGCGCGCTGGCGGTCTGCGGCGAGGACCTCTACGCGGAACAGTTCGGGGCCATCATGCCCCGGGGCAATGTGCGGGTCCAAGGCCCGGACTGCTTCCGCTGCCCCCTGGGACTCTCCCGCGAAACCTGCGACGCGCCCTGCTTCGCGGCCATGCAGCAGGTCCTGGACCGGCAGGCGGGCGAGATCGCCGCGGTCATCGTGGAGCCCCTGCTCCAGTGCGCGGGCGGGTTCCGCATGTATCCCCCGGCCTATCTGCGCAAGCTGCGCCAGGCCACGGCCCGGGCCGGGGTCCTGCTCATCCTGGACGAGATCGCCACGGGCTTCGGCCGCACGGGCACGCTCTTCGCCTGCGAGCAGGCCCAGGTGAGCCCGGACCTCCTGTGCCTGTCCAAGGGCGTCACCGGCGGTTTCCTGCCCCTGTCCGCCGTGCTGGCCACGGACGAGATATACACGGCCTTCTACGCCGACTGGGCCGAGCGCAAGGCCTTCCTGCACAGCCACAGCTACACCGGCAACCCCCTGGCCTGCGCCGCGGCCCTGGAGACCCTCGACATCTTCCGCGACGAGGATGTGCTGGCCCGCAACCGCCCCAAGGCCGAGCTCCTGGCCCGTCTGGTCCGGGAGCGCTTCGGCGGCCACCCCAACGTGGGCGAGGTGCGCTCCCTGGGTTTCGTCACGGCCGTGGAACTGGTGGCGGAGCGGGAGACGAAGGCCCCCCTGCCCCCGGAACAGCGCACGGGCCTGCAAATCTATCGCGCGGGCCTGAAGCGCGGCCTGCTCTGGCGCAACCTGGGCGACGTGCTCTACTTCATGCCGCCCTACGTCATCGGCGAGGACGAGATCGACCTGCTCACCCGCGAGGCCCGGGCCGCCCTGGGGGACGTGCTGCCCGCGGGAAGGCCGGAATGATGCGGCTCTTCGTCTCGGGCACGGACACCGGCGCGGGCAAGACCGTGCTCTGCGGCCTGCTGGCCCGGCACTTCCTGGGCCAGGGCAGGAGCGTGCGCTACCTGAAGCCCGTGCAGACCGGGCACCCGCCGGACGACGACGCGGCCGAGGTGCGCCGCATCTCGGGCCTGCCGCCGGAGCGCGCCCGCCTGCTCTTCGCCGCGGCCGAACCCGTGGCCCCCTGCTTCTGCTTCGACCCCTTCCCCTTTGACGAGGCCGTGGCCGCAGTGCGCAGCGAACCGGCCTGCGACGTGCTCCTGGTGGAGGGCGCGGGCGGGCTCCTGGCCCCCCTGGACCACGGCCGCCGCATGCACGATCTGGCCCGGGCCCTGGACCTGCCCGTGGTCCTGGCCGCGCAGAGCCGCGTGGGCGGGCTCAACCACCTCCTGCTCTCCCTGCACTTCCTGGAGACCTCGGGCCTGAAGCTGGCGGCCGTGGGCCTCAACGAGCATTGCAGCGCGAGCCCGCACCAGGCCGCCCAGAACCGGGACTACCTGCGCCGGGTCCTGCCCGGGCTGCCGCTCTTCACCTTCGACGCCACGGGCCTGACCGGCGAACCGCCCCTGCGTTGACAGAGGAGCCCCGCCGCCCTAGGCAGGGACAAGGAGGCCCCATGACCCAGGTCTTTTTCATCGGCGCCGGGCCGGGCGACCCGGAGCTGCTCACGCTCAAGGCCGCGCGGCTCATCGGCATGGCCGACCTGGTGCTCTACGCCGGGTCCCTGGTGCCCAGGGAGGCCCTGGCCGAGGCCCGCGACGATGCGAAAATCGTGGATTCCGCCCCCCTGACCCTGGAGGAGCAGCACGCCCTGGTCCTGGAGACCGTGCGCGCCGGGGGCCTGGTGGCCCGGGTGCACACCGGCGACCCCGCGCTCTTCGGCGCGGTGCGCGAGCAGGCCGACCTGCTGGAGCGGGAGGGCGTGGAATGGGAGGTGGTGCCCGGGGTGAGCGCGGCCTTTGCCGCCGCTGCCGCGGCCCGGGTCTCCTTCACCCGGCCCGGCGGCACCCAGAGCCTCATCGTCACCCGCCTGGCGGGCAGGACCCCGGTGCCGGAGTCCGAGAACCTGCGCGACCTGGCCCGCCACGGCTCGGCCCTGGCCATCTATCTCTCGGCCGGAGACGCCGGGGGCGTGCAGCGCGAGCTCCTGGCCGGGGGCCTGGCTCCCGAAACCGTGGTGGTGGTGGGGCATCGCGTGGGCTGGCCCGACGGCTCCATCCTGGAGACCACGCTGGCCGGAATGGCCCGGGCCGTGGACGCGGCCGGATTCACCCGCCAGGCCGTGTTCCTGGTCCTGCCCGGCCAAACGGCCGGGGAACGCTCGAAGCTTTACGACAAGACCTTCAGCCACCTGTACCGGAGGTGAGCATGCAGCGCATCGATCTGTCCACGCGCTCGCGCGAGGAACTGCTGGACGTGGGCGGCGAGGTCCGGGACCTGCTGCAGCGGGAGGGCTGGCAGGACGGGGCCGTGCTGCTCTTCTGCCCGCACACCACGGCAGCCCTCACGGTGAACGAGGGCGCGGACCCGGACGTGGCGCGGGACATGGTCGTGAACCTGCGCGGGCTCATCCCCCGGCGCGGGGACTACCGCCACGTCGAGGGCAACAGCGACGCCCACATCAAGACGAGCCTAGTGGGGCCGTCGCTCCTGCTCATCGTGGAGAACGGCAGGCCCTGCCTGGGCACCTGGCAGAAGGTCTTTTTCTGCGAGTTCGACGGGCCCAGGCAGCGGCAGGTGTGGGTGCAGTGGCTGCCGGGGGCGGACCGTTGAAAAATCCGCCACGGCTGCGGCGCGTCAAAAAAGCGCACGGCGTCGCGTAGCTGTCATACGCGAGGCCGTGCGCTTTTGCCGCAACGCGGAGAGCGCGAAATTTTCAGCTCCTAGCTAGAACAGGCGGCGGACCTTGTCCCAGGCCTGCAGGGGCGGCTCCACCTCGTGGCGCTGCCCGGCCTTTTCCATGCGGCTGCGCACGCCGTCCACCCAAGCCTTGACCCGGAAGCACTCGGCGCTGTCCAGCTCGCGGCCGGCCTCGGAAAGCAGATCGCTGCCCGCGCGGCGCAGGGCCTCGCGGTAGCCCATGCCGCGGGCGGCGTAGCGGGCGGCCTTGTCTTCCATGCGGCGCTTGACTATTCTCTCGTTCATGGTCGCATCCTCCCTGATGCCTGGGTTGGTGCGACCCTCTGAGCAAATTCCGGGCCAGGCCCGGGCAGCAGGCCGGAAATCCGCGCCGCACGGACATTTCCCATGAAGAACAGCCACCGCTTCTTCCGCAACGAGGCCTGCGCCTACTTTCCCTGTCACGAAACCGACGACCCGCAGAACTTCAACTGCCTGTTCTGCTACTGCCCGCTCTACTGCCTGGGCAAGGACTGCGGCGGGGATTTCCGCCTCACGGCGGACGGCGTGAAGGACTGCACGCCCTGCCTGGCGCCGCACCGGCCCGAAAATTACGACCGCATCGTGGAGAAGCTGCGCGAGGTCTGCCGCCGGAGCTGCGGCAAGGGCTAGTGGCAGGGCTCCAGGATGCTCAGCCGATCCAGCTCGGCCAGGGGCTCCAGAAAGCGGATTCCGGCCAGGAAACGGCCGTCCACCTCGGCGGTCCAGACGATCTCGCCGGAACGCTCGTCCTCCAGGAAGTTGTGGCCGTTGCCCACGGCCAGCACCGTGAGCTGGGTCCCGGCGTCCAGGCGCTCGTAGAGGCCCGCGTCGGCCGAGCGCACCTTCATGCCGCCCCGGGACATCTCGTCCACGTAGAAGCGGTGGCGCAGGCCCAGAACCAGGAGGTCGCACTGGATCCTGCCGCCCGTGGGCAGGCGGGGGTGGATGCGGCGCTCCGGCCGGGGCGTGGCTGGCCTCATACATCCTCCTAGAAGACTTCGGCCTCGAACCAGAGGATCTCGGTGCCCGGCTTGCGCCAGGCGTCCGGCGGCAGCCCGGCCTTGCGGCAGGTCTGCTCCAGGAACCGGGTGCGGTCCCACTTCCACTCCACGGCCACCTGGGGCAGGAGCAGGCCGGACTGGAAGCCCCGGCGCACGATGAGCCCGTGGCGGCCGATCTCGATCTTGTCCACGTCCGGGCAGGGCGTGATGGGCGAGAGGATGGAGATCTCCACCTCCACCTCGGCGAACTCCTGGGGCGTGAGCGGGGGGAAGCGCGGGTCCTCGAAGGCCGCGGCCCGGGCCATGCCCCAGACCGTCTCGAAGAGCGGCCCGGCGCCCATGAGGCGCCCGATGCAGCCGCGCAGCCGGCCCCCGATCTTCAGGGTCACGAAGGCCCCGAACCTGGCGCGCAGGGTCTCGGTGGGCGGCGCGGGCGGGGTCTCCGGCCCGCCCCCGGGCTTGAGCCGGGAGGCGATGGACAGCCGCACCAGATCCTTGAGATAGGACTTTTCCCCGTCGGTGAGGGCGAAGCGGAAGGGCTCGGACATGGGCGGCGCTCCTGGTTCCACGCTTTCGTTCTTACCTGGATTCCGGACCGTTGGCAAAGCCTTCGCCCGCGGCGGGCACCTTGCGCAAGAGCCAGAGCCCGGCCAGGAAAAGCAGGATCACCGCGCTCAGGCCCACGCGCTGCGAGCCCGAGGCCAGGGTCAGCCAGCCCACCAGCAGCGGGCCGATGAAGGCCGTGATCTTGCCCGAGAGGGCGAAGAGCCCGAACATCTGGTTGCGCACCTCCTCCGGGGCCATGTGCGCCAGCCAGGTGCGGCTGGAGGCCTGGGCCGGGCCCACGAACAGCCCGAGCACCAGGCCGAAGACCCAGAACAGGGCCTTGGAGTGCACCACGAGCATGAGAGCGCCCGGCACGGTGAGGCCCCAGAGGGACCAGACGATGACCTTCCTGGCCCCCACGCGGTCGTCCAGCACGGCGAAGGCCGCCGCGCCCAGGCCCGCGGTGACGTTCAGCCCGATGCCGTAGAGCAGGATCTCCTCGGGCTCCATGCCGAAGCTGCCCGCGGCGTAGATGCCGCCGAAGGCGAACATGGTGGTGAGGCCGTCGTTGTAGAGCATGCGGGCCAACAGGAAGCGCAGGATGTCCTTGTAGCGGCGCACCTGGCGCAGGGAGTCGCGCAGCTGGCCGAACCCGGCGCGCACCGCGGCCCCCAGGCCCAGGCCCGTGTCCGGCTCGTCGGCCGAGAAGAAAAAGAGCGGTAGGGAGAACAGGCCGAACCAGGCCGCGGCCAGAAGCGCCGTGGCCCGCACGTGCTCGGCCTCGGCCCGCGGCAGGATCAGCCAGGCATCCTTGGCCACCAGGCCGTAGAGGCCCAGGGCCAGGCAGAGCAGCCCGCCCACGTAGCCCACGGCCCAGCCCCAGCCGGACCAGCGGCCCAGGCGGTCCGGCGGGCAGAGCGAGGGGAGCATGGCGTTGGCGAAGATGAAGCCGCACTCCATGCCCACCACGCCCAGGCCCGCCAGGACCAGGGCGAACAGGGTCCAGGAGGGGTCCGGCTTCACGAACCAGAGCAGGGCCGTGGCCAGGACCGAGAGCGCGGTGAAGGCCGCGATCCAGGGTTTGCGGCGGCCGCGGCGGTCGGCCACGGCCCCGAGCACCGGCCCGCCCAGGCCGATGACCAGGCCGGACACGGCCAGCATGTTGCCCCACTGGGCCGTGCCCAGGGCCTCGTTTCCGGCCACGGAACGGGCGAAATAGGCGGCGAAGACGAAGGTCTCGACGAGCGTGGAGAAGGCGCTGTTGGCCCAGTCGTAGAAGGCCCAGGCCAGAAGGCCCGCTGCGCTGCGGGGGCGCGGGGCCATGGCCCGGCCTAGAACCCCTGTTCCAGGGGCGGCCAGACCAGGCAGGGGCCGGCGCCCAGCATGTCCGCGGGCGGCTCCGAGCCCGTGAGCCGCACGAAGCGGTCCTCCACGCTGAGCCGTCCCTGGGCCAGCCACTGCACGGCCTGGGGATAGATGCGGTGCTCCATCCTGAGGATGCGCTCGCCCAGGGAGTCGGCGCCCTCGCCGGGCTCGGCGGGCACCGCGGCCTGGATCACTATGGGGCCGTGGTCCATGATCTCGTCCACGAAGTGCACGGTGCAGCCCGAGATGCGCACGCCGTAGTCCGCGGCGTCGCGCTGGCCGTGGGCCCCCGGGAAGCTCGGCAGGAGGGCCGGGTGGATGTTCAGGATGCGCTGGGGAAAGGAGTTCACGAAGCCCGCGGTGAGGATGCGCATGAACCCGGCCAGGATCACGGCCTCGGCCTTGGCCGCGGCGATGGCCCGCAGGACCTCGCGGTCGAAGCTGCCGCGCGTGGGGTACTCGGAGTGCACCACCACCTTGGTGGGGATGCCGTGCCTGCGCGCGCGGGTCAGGCCGTAGGCCTCGGGGTTGTTGGAGACCACCAGCCGGATCTCGGCGTCCAGCACGCCCGCCTCGATGCGGTCGATGAGCGACTGGAGGTTGGAACCGCCGCCGGAAACGAGCACGGCCAGGGGCAGGGACATGGGCACTCCTTGCGCGCTTGCGCCCAAAAGGTCTGCCACTGAAAGCCCGGGGCCGTCAAGGCCGGGGCCGGGTGACGATCACGCATCCGGCCGCGGACATTACTTGGCAGGCAATACAGTTTTGATGTACAGCCCTGCCATGGGCTTCTGGCGCACGTCCCTCCTGCCGTTTCTGGCGGCCCTCCTCTCCCTGGCCCTGGCCTGCCCGGCCCTGGCCCACAGGGCTTCCAGGAGTCGGGGCTGGACAACTCGGCGCGCAGCCCCATGGGCGCGGTGGGCATCATGCAGGTGCTGCCCTCCACGGGCAAGGACATGGGGTTCAAGGAAGTGCTCACGGTGAACAACAACATCCACGCCGGGATCAAGTACATGAGCCAGGTGCGGGACCGTTTCGACGAGCCGGGCATGACCCGGGAGAACCGCTTCCTGTTCTCCCTGGCGGCCTACAACGCCGGGCCCAACCGGATTCAGAAGCTGCGGGAGCGGGCCGCCCAGGAAGGGCTGGACCCGAACATCTGGTTCGGCAGCGTGGAGCGCCTGGCCCTGCGCACCATCGGCACCGAGACCGTGACCTACGTGCGCAACATCAACAACTACTAGATCGCCTACCGGCTCTCCCTGGAGACCTACCGCAAGAACCAGGAATACCTGGACGCCCACCGCAAGGAGCTGGAGCCGGAACCGGCGGCCAAGCCCGCCAGGAAGGCCACGCCCTAGCGGGCTGTTGACAGCCCATCTTCCGCAGGCCGTTCAGAAAACGCGACGGCACGGCGCGAAAAAACGCAGCCGTCGCGGAATGTTCAACGGCCTTTCGTCCCCACCACCACCGAGGCCCCTTCTCCGGGGTCCAGCCGCTCGATGCCGGCGAGCCCGGCGGCCTCCATCCAGCCGCGCACTTCGGCTTCGGTGTAGGTGTCGCCGCGCTCGGTGTTCACCAGCATGTTCAGGGCGAAAAACGCGCCGTGCAGGGGGTGCACCCGGTCCTCGTCCATGAGGAAGTCCTGCACCGCCACCCGGCCGCCGGGGTTGAGGGCCGCGGCGGCCCGGCGCACCAGGGCGCGGTTCTCCTCCGGGGAATTGATGTGGGCCACGGCCGAGAACAGGATGAAGTCGAAGCCCTGGCCGAAGTCCGTGTGGTGGAAGTCGCCGTCCATGGTGCCCACGCGGTCCGAGAACCCCTCCCCGGCCACGTAGGCCCGTGTCAGGGGCGTGACCTGGGGCAGGTCCAGCACCACGGCCGTGAGCCCGGGGTTGGCCCGGCAAAAGGCCATGCTATAGACTCCGGAGCCGCCGCCCACGTCGAGCATGCGCCGCGCGCCCGAGAGGTCCAGAGCCCGGGCCAGCAGGTCCGCTCCGCCCCGGGCCCGGCGGTGCATGGCCTCGATGAAGGCGCTGGTCACGGCGGGGTCGCGCTCGCCCCGGTCGCGCACCCGGGTGCCCCGGCGCACGGCCTCGGTGAGCGTGGCCCAGCTGGCGAAGACGTTGTTCGTATGGGACAGTCCCGAGAGGAACTCGGGGCTCTCGGCGTTGAGGTAGCGCTGGGCCGCCTCGGTGTTGCGGAACAGGCCGCCGTCCTTGCGCACAAGACCCAGGCCCGTGAGCACGTTGAGCAGCCGATCCAGGGCCCGGGGGTCCGCGCCCACGCGCTCGGCGGCCTCCTCGGACTCCATCCCCTCCAGGCCCAGGACCGTGAACAGGCCAAGCTCCACGGCCGTGAGCAGGACGCGGCTCTGCTGAAAGGCCTTGGCCAGGTCCTGGATCTGCCGGGCGTCGGTGATCTCGGGCATGGGTCCCCCTATCCGGCGGCGTCCTCCGCCAGGGCGGCCACCAGGGCCGGAATGGTGTAGTCCGCGGGCTGGACCGAAGCGCTGAAGCCGTATTTCTCCAGCGTCTTGGCCGTGACCGGGCCGATGCAGGCGAAGCGCACGGACGTGTGCCGCCGCATCTCGTCCGCGGGCATGAGGGCGAAGAAGTTGTCCACCGTGGAGGAGCTGGCGAAGGTCACGTAGTGCACCCGGCCCGCGTCCAGGGCCGCGCGCAGCTCGGCCGCGTCCTTCTGGGTGGGCCGGGTTTCGTACACCGGCAGCACGTCCACCCGGCAGCCCGCCTTGCGCAGGTCCTCGGGCAGGACCTCGCGGGCCTCGCGGGCGCGGGGGATGAGCACGCGCTTGCCCGCCACGCCCCTGTCCAGGAGCCCGGCCACCACGCTCTCGGCCACGAACTTCCCGGGCACGAAGTCGGCCTTGATGCCCTTTTCGGCCAGGGCCGCGGCCGTGGCCGGGCCGATGGCCGCCACCTCCAGGCCCGCGAAGACCCGGGCGTCCAGGCCCAGCTCGTCCAGCCGCTCCCAGAAGTACTTCACTCCGTTCACCGAGGTGAACACGGCCCAGTCGTAGGACGGCAGGGCCACCACGGCCTGCTCCACGGCCTCGTCGTCGGTCGCAGGGTCCACGGAGATGGTGGGGAATTCCAGCACGCAGGCCCCGTTCTCCTGCAACAGCACGGAGAGGTCGCTGGCCTGCTCGCGCGAGCGCGTGACCACCACGCCCTTGCCCAAAAGCGGCTTCTTCTCGAACCAGGCCAGCTTGTCATGGAGCGAACAGACCCCGCCCACGATGATGATGCTCGGGGCCTGGAAACCCCGGGCCGCGGCCTCGGCGGCCACGTCCTTGAGCGTGGAGACGAAGGACTGCTGGTCGCAGCGCGTGCCCCAGCGCACCAGGGCCACCGGGGTCTCGGGCGCGCGGCCGTTCGCCATGAGGTTGTCCGCGATCATGGGCAGGTTCTTGACGCCCATGTAGAAGACCAGGGTGGAGTTGCTCTGGCCGTACACCGCCCAGTTGTGGCCGCTCTCCTCCTTGGTGGGGTCCTCGTGCCCGGTGATGAAGCAGACGCTGGTGGTGTGGTCGCGGTGGGTCACGGGAATCCCGGCGTAGGCCGCGGCGGCCACGCCCGAGGTCACGCCCGGCACCACCTCGAATTCGATGCCCGCCTCCACCAGCTCCTCGGCCTCCTCGCCGCCCCGGCCGAAGACGTAGGGGTCGCCGCCCTTGAGCCGGGCCACGCTCTTGCCCTCGCGGGCCTTGGCGATGATGAGCGCGTTGATCTGGTCCTGGGGCAGGGTGTGGTCCCCGCCCTTCTTGCCCACGTAGAGGACTTCCGCGTCCTCGCGGCAGAACTTCAGGAGGTCCGGGTGGGCCAGGTAGTCGTAGATGACCACGTCGGCGGTCTCCATGATCTGCTTGCCCTTGAGCGTGAACAGGCCGAGATCGCCCGGACCGGCGCCGATGAGATAGACCTTGGACATGGTTCCTCCCTACCCCGCCACGCTGCGCAGCCGCTGTTCCAGGGCCGCGAGCTTGTCCTTTTCCTCGGCCATGGCCGCGAGCTTGGCGCGCTCCTTGTCCACCACCTCGGCCGGGGCCTTGGAGACGAAGCCCTGGTTTCCGAGCTTCTTCTCGATGAGCGCCACCTGCTCGCCCAGCTTGGCCAGCTGCTTGCCCACGCGGGCCAGCTCGGCCTCGAAATCCACCACGCCCTCAAGCGGCACGAAGACCTCGCAGCCGCGCACCACGGCCGTGCCCGAGGCCCGCGGACCCTTGACCGCCGGGCCGGCCTCGAAGCTCTCCAGCCGGGCCAGGGAGAGCACCAGGGGCCGCACCGACTCCAGGAGCGCGGCGTCCGCGTCCTGGGCCGTGCGCACGAGGAGCGCCAGCTTCTTGGCCGGGTCCACGCCCAGCTCGGCGCGGATGTTGCGCACGGCCGAGACCACGCCCTGGAACAGCTCCATGTCCCGCAGCACGCCGTCGCCGGAAAGCCCGGCCCTCGCGGCCGGGAAGGGCTCGCGCGAGATGTCCGTGCGCGCCTCCGGGATGCCCGGCAGCGCGGCCCAGATCTCCTGGGTCACGAAGGGCATGACCGGGTGGAGCAGGACGAGCGTCTCGGACAGCACGGTCCACAGCACCTTCTGCGTCCCGGCCTTGGCCGCCTCGTCCGCCCCGTAGAGGTCGTTCTTGGCCATCTCCAGGTACCAGTCGCAGAACTCGCTCCAGATGAAGCGGTAGAGCGCCTGGGCCATGTCGTTGAAGCGGTACTCGGCGACGGCCTGGGCCACCTCGGCCTTCAGGTCCTCCAGGCGGCGCAGGATCCAGGCGTTGGCCAGGCCCGCGGCCTTGGCCGGGTCGCCGTCCGGCAGGGCCTCGGGCAGGTTCATGAGCGCGAAGCGGGCCGCGTTCCAGATCTTGTTCACGAAGTGGCGGTAGCCCTCGATGCGCTTTTCCGAGAGCTTGATGTCCCGGCCCATGGCCGCGAAGGCCGCCAGGGTGAAACGCAGGGAGTCGGTGCCGTACTTCTGGATCATCTCCAGGGGGTCGATGACGTTGCCCGTGGACTTGCTCATCTTCTTGCCCTGCTCGTCGCGCACCAGGGCGTGGATGTACACGTCGTGGAACGGCGCCTGCTCCATGAAGTGCAGGCCCATCATCATCATGCGGGCCACCCAGAAGAAGAGGATGTCGAAGCCCGTGACCAGCACCGAGGTAGGATAGAAGGCCGCCAGCTCCGGGGTCCTGTCCGGCCAGCCCAGGGTGGAGAAGGGCCAGAGCGCGGAGGAGAACCAGGTGTCCAGCACGTCCTCTTCCTGGGTCAGCCTGGTGTCCCCGCACTTGGGGCAGCGCTCCGGGTCGCGGGTGGCCACCACGAGCTCGCCGCAGCCCTGGCAGGTCCAGGCCGGGATGCGATGCCCCCACCAGATCTGCCGCGAGATGCACCAGTCGCGGATGTTGTCCAGCCAGTCGTAATAGACCTTCTCCCACTGGCCGGGCAGGATGCGCGTCTCGGCGGGCACCGCCGCGCGGGCGCGCTCGGCCAGGGGCTTGACCTTGACGAACCACTGGGTGGAGACGTGGGGCTCGATGACGCTCTTGCAGCGGTAGCACTCGCCCACGCTGTGCTCGTGCTCGAACACGCCCAGGAGCAGGCCCTCGGCCTTCAGATCCTCGAGGATGGCCGCGCGGCACTCCTCCTTGGTCATGCCGCGGTACTTTTCGGGCGCGTTCTGGTTCATGCGCCCGTCCTCGTCGATGACCTGCACCAGGTCCAGGCCGTGCTTGCGGCCCAGCTCCCAGTCGTTCATGTCGTGGGCCGGGGTGACCTTCAGGCAGCCGGTGCCGAACTCGCGGTCCACGTAGGCGTCGCCGATGACCGGCAGCTTGCGGCCCACCAGGGGCAGCACGGCGTATCCGCCGATGTTCCCGTTGTAGCGCTCGTCCTCGGGATGCACGGCCACGGCCGTGTCGCCCAGAAGCGTCTCGGGCCGCGTGGTGGCCACCACCAGGTGCCCGCCCTTCATCAGCGGGTACTTGATGTGGTAGAGATGCCCCTTCTTGGGCGCGTGCTCCACCTCGTCGTCGGCCAGGGCCGTGTGGCAGCGGTTGCACCAGTTGATGATGTAGTCGCCCTTGTAGATGAGCCCCTCGCCGTGGAGCCGCACGAAAACCTCGCGCACGGCCCGCGACAGGCCCTCGTCCAGGGTGAAGCGCTCCCGGGTCCAGTCCACGGACGCGCCCAGGCGGCGGATCTGGTTCAGGATGCGGTCGCCGTACTGCTTGCGCCACTCCCAGACGCGCACGATGAACTGCTCGCGGCCCAGGTCGTGGCGGCCCTTGCCCTCGGCCTTGAGCTGACGCTCCACCACGTTCTGGGTGGCGATGCCCGCGTGGTCCGTGCCCGGGACCCAGAGCACGTTCTTGCCCTGCTGCCGGGCGAAGCGGCAGAGGATGTCCTGGAGGGTGATGTTGAGCGCATGCCCCATGTGCAGGGCGCCGGTGACGTTGGGCGGCGGGATGACGATGGAATAGGTCTCGCCCGGACCTGCGGGATCCGGGGTGAAGGCCCGGGTCTCTTCCCAGAACTTGGCCCACTTCTCTTCGATGCCCCAGGGCTCGTAGCCCTTGGGCAGGGACGCTTCGGACATGCTCGAGACTCCTTTGCGCGGATCGCCGGTCCAGGCCCGGCGCGGTGCGAACCCGTATTCCTATCCAAAAAACGCGCAAGAAGAAAGGCCCCGGGCCGGGGCCCGGCCGCCCGCGCCCCGGCCGCGAAAGACCGCCCCATGCGGGCCAAAGGCTTGCGCTCCCGGTCTTGGCGTGCCATATCCCCGGAAATATATCGGAAACACCCAGCGTTCCACCACGAACCCCGGAGGCACCATGAAGAAAGCCCTGCTGCTCCTGTTCGCCCTCGCGGTCCTGGCAACGGCCCTGGAGGCCCAGGCCTGCACCACCATCCTGGTGGGCAAGGACGCCTCCACCGACGGCTCGGTCCTGGTCTCCCACTCCGACGACGGCCTGGGCGACGCCCGGCTCATCTACGTCCCGGCCATGGACCACAAGCCCGGCTCCATGCGCGCGGTGTTCTATTCGCACTGCGCCCTGGACTTCAAGCCCCAGTGGGGCGGCAGCGAGTCCCAGCGCATGATGACCACGGAGCGCGGCCCGGGCTACGACACCCCCGGCGTGCCCAAGAGCGTGCCCCTGGGCTTCATTCCCCAGGTGGCCCACACCTACGCCTATTTCGACGCCAACTACGGCATCATGAACGAACACCAGCTCTCCATCGGCGAGTGCACGGACAAGGCCAAGGTCCATCCCGAGCCCGAGGCGGGCAAGCGCATCTTCTACTCCGCCGAGCTCTCGCGCGTGGCCCTGGAGCGCTGCAAGACCGCCCGCGAGGCCATCACGCTCATGGGCGAACTCATCGCCAAGTACGGCTACTACGGCACGGGCGAGACGCTCCTGGTGGCCGATCCCAACGAGGGCTGGGTCTTCGAGATGTGCGGCTATGATCAAGACGGCACGGACGGGGTCTGGGTGGCCCAGCGCGTGCCGGACCACGCCTTCTTCGTCGCCGCCAACCAGTTCCGCATCCGCGAGGTCCGGGAGAACGCCCCGGACATGATGTACTCCAAGAACATCTTCGACGTGGCCCAGGCCAAGGGCTGGTGGAAGCCCGCCGACGGTCCCCTGGACTGGACCGCGGTCTATGGCGACGGCGAGTTCCACCACCCCTACTACTCCCTGCGCCGGGTCTGGCGGGCCATGTCCCTGGTGGCCCCGTCCCTCAATCTCCCGGCCTGGGTGGAAGGCCCCTTCACCAAGGCCTACCCATTCGCCGTCACGCCGGACCACAAGGTCAACCCCCGCGACATCTTCGCCATCCACCGCGACAACTACGAAGGCACGGAGTTCGACCTGACCCAGGGCCTGGCCGCGGGCCCCTTCAACGACCCCAACCGCTTCGAGGGGCAGGCCGAGGGCATGGCCGACAAGGAGGGCCGCCTGACCCCGCTCAACGGCGCCTTCGAGCGGCCGCTCAACATCTACCGCTGCGTCTATGCCTACGTGAACCAGTCCCGGGCCTGGCTGCCCGACGCCATCGGCGGCCTCTGCTGGTACGGGCCGGACCGCCCGGCCACGGCCGTGCTCCTGCCCTTCCACGCGGGCGTGACCGACCTGCCCCCGGCCATCCAGAAGGGCGACGCCCTCAAGCTGGAGCGCGGCAGCCTCTGGACCGCCTTCAACTACGTGGCCAACTACGCCATGCTCAAGTACTCGTTCATGATCAAGGACATCGTGGCGGTGCGCGAGCGTTACGAGGCGGCCGCCTTCGGCGGGCTGCCCGCCCTGGAGGACAAGGCCCTGGCGCTCTGGAAGAAGGGCGACCAGAAGGGCGCGCGCAAGCTGCTCACCGCGGACGCCGACACCCGCGCCAGGTCCCTGCTCAAGGACTGGTGGAACCTCTCGGACCAGCTCTACGTCAAGTACAACGACGGCTTCCTGAACACCAAGGAAGGCCTGGCCCAGAAGGTCTTCTATCCGGCCTGGTGGCTCAAGGCCGTGGGCTTCGAGAACGGCCCCACCAGCTACGACAAGCCGAAGAAGTGATCCCCCGGGCAGGGGACGCCCCGGCCGGGGCGTCCCTTGCCCAATGCCGCCCGCCTCTGCTAGTGCCTGTTCCCATGCCGCCTCTCTTCGTGCTCTGGGACGAATCCCACCTCTGGGGCCTCTTGGTGGTCCGCGCCCTGCGCGCCTGGGGCCTGCCCCACCGCCTGGTGCGCGGAAGCGGGGCCGCCGCCGGGCTCCTGGCCCGGGAGCGGCCCGCGGCCCTGCTGGTCCCGGGCGGCCGGGCCAAGGGCAAGGCCGAGGCCCTGGGCGCGGCCGGCATGGCCGCGGTGCGCGCCTACGTGGAGGACGGCGGGACCTACATCGGGTTCTGCGGCGGTGCGGGCCTGGGCCTGTCCGGCGGCGAGGGCCTGGGGCTCTGCCCCTGGGGCCGGGGCGGCTTCGCCAGCCGGCTGGAGCATTTCCTGAGCGGCCACGTGCGCCTGTCCCTGGCCCAAGGCCACGACCTGGCGCCCCCGGACCTGGACCCCGTCATCCTGGCCCCGGTCTGGTGGCCCGCCCAGTTCGCCCCGCGCGGCGGCGACATCGAGGTCCTGGCCTCCTACCAGGGGCCGGGACCGGACTTCTGGGTGGCGGACCTGAGCCTGGCCTCCATCCCGGCCGAGGTCCAGGAGGACTGGCAGCACCTCTACGGCATCCGGCTGGAGCCCGCGGACATGGCGGGCCGCCCGGCGGTCATCGCCGGGGCCCTGGGCCGCGGCCGCTACCTCCTCTCCTACCCGCACCTGGAGACCCCGGCCTCGCGCCAGGCCAACGCCTGGCTGGCCCACATCCTGGGCCGGATCCTGGACCGGCCCGCGCCGTCGGCCGCCCTGCCCGCCTGGGACCTGGCCGCGCGGCCCATGCGCTGGGAAGATCCGGTGCTGACCCGGGCCGCCGGGCTTTTCGAGGACGTGATCCGCACCGGCCGGGAGCACTTCCTGCTCTTCTGGCGCAACCCCTGGCTCCTGGGCTGGCGGCGCGGCATTCCGGGTTCGGCCCTCGACAGCCTCTACGCCCTGGCGCGGGAGTGCCTGGCCTCCCCGGAAACGCCGGCCGCCCTGGACTTCTGGCGCGAGAAGGCCGCGGACTTCAACCACCTGGCCGCGCTCTTCCACCAGGCCTGCACCGGCTACCTCCTGGCCGAGCACCTGGCCATGACCGTGCTCCACTCCCGGCCCGACCCCCTCTACTCTCGAGGGCTCAAGGGCCAGCGCGAGGCCCTCTTCGGCCCTCCTCCCGCGGGCGGGGGACTCTACGCCGAGCTGGCCCGGACCCTGGAGGAGCTGTACTGGCGCCTGGCCCCGGGCCTATCGTGACATGCATACGTATTGCCAGGTTATAATTCGTGTTGTTGATTGTTCCGGCGAGGTGACGTATCCCGGAAGCGGGAGGGGCGGCCTCCGCAAATCGGCCAGCCACTAATCATGGCGAGCGACGACCCGAGGAGCAAGGACAACACCTGCGCCGAAAACCCTGACGGCGGCGCGCCGAGTGCGGCCGACGCCCAGGTGCGCTTCTGCCTGTCCGAGGACGGGCTCAAGCTGGGCATCAGCCGCTACAAACCCCCGGGGCCCGGCGGCAGGCCGCTGACCAAGGAGGGCCTGCGCCAGGCCCTGACCCGCGCCGGGGTCCAGCTGCCGCCCAGCGAGGCGGCCATGGACAAGGTCCTGCTCTACCTGGAGCAGAACAAGGCCATCACCGGCATCGCCCTGGTGCGCGGCAAGGCCGCGGTGGAGCCCCGGGACGCCTTCCTGGAGCCCATGGGCGACCACGCCCGGCCGGTGTTCCCCGGCGACATCGTGGCCATCAAGCACGCCCCGGCCCAGCCCGAGCCGGGCTACACCATCGACGGCCGCGACCTGCAGCCTTCCAGCTACGAGACGGCCAGGGACATCATCATCCCGGCCGAGGGCCTGGTGAGCTTCAACCCGGCGGACGACACGGTGCGTTCGCGCATCTACGGCCTGGCCGAGGCGGCCGCGGACCGCGCCCAGGTGCGGCCGCTCATCACCCTCTCCCCGGACAAGAGCCAGGCCTTCGGCGTGATCCACGCCACGGACTCCCTGGGCCGGCCCGTGACCCTGGAGCGCCTGGCCCTGGCCCTCAAGGCCCAGCGCATCGTCAAGCCGCTCATCCCCGAGGCCGCGGAGCAGGCCCTGGCCCTGGCCAAGGCCGAAAACCGGGCCGTGGAGGGCGTGCTCCTGGCCCAGGGCGTGGCGCCCGAGCCCGGGGCCGACGGCTTCCTCGAACTCCTGGTGCGCGGCCGCGACCTGGTGGGCAAGGAGTCCCAGACCGGACGCCTGGACTACCGCGAGCGCGGCAGCCATCCCTCGGTGCAGGCCGGGCAGGACTTCGCCCGGCTCCATCCCCCGGGCAAGGGCAAGCCCGGGGTGGACGTCTTCGACAAGCCCATCGCGGCCCCGGACGGCCAGCCGCTCAACGTCAGCGCGGGGCCGGGCGTCACGGCCCTGGAGAACGGGACGCTCTTCCGCGCCGAAATGGACGGCATCGTGGTCCACCAGGGCGGGGTCCTGTCCATCACCGAGTCCCTGGTGGTGGAGGGCGACGTGAGCCTGGCCACGGGCAACATCCGCGTGGAAAAGGGCGCGGTCACGGTGCACGGCAGCGTGCAGGCCGGGTTCGTGGTCCAGGCCGCCGGGCACGTGGTGGTGCGCGACGTGGTGGAGAGCTGCACCGTGGAGGCCAAGGGCAACGTGGAGGTGGGCGGCGGCATCCTCATGCCCAAGGGCGGCCAGATCACGGCCGAGGGCCACGTCACGGCCCAGTTCGCCACCAACGCCCGCATCACAGCCGCGGAGGACGTGGTCATCGGCAACGAGATCAACCACTGCCTCATCCGCACCCCGGGCCAGATCCTCTGCACCAAGGGCAAGGGCATCATCCAGGGCGGGGTGCTGGTCTGCGGCCTGGGCCTGGAATGCAACGAGCTGGGCTCGGAACTCGGCGTGACTACGGTGGTGGGCGTGAGCATCCGCACGGACGACGACCAGGCCGCCCTGGCCGAGCGCAAGGCCCTCAAGGAGGAGATCGAGCGCATCGACTTGAGCGTGGGCGGCGACCTGCGGGCCTTCCTGGAGAACACCCCGCCGGAGAAAAAGGCGGCGGCCATCAAGCTCGTGCGCTACCGGGCCAAGAAGTTCGAGCGCTTCAAGGAGATCACCCGCCAGCTGGCCGAGCAGGTGCGCAAGCGGCAGCAGGAATTCGCCCAGGCCCGCATCCGGGTGCGCCGGGTGGCCCATCCGGGCGTGACCATCAAGATCGCGGGCCGCAGCCTGGTGCTCTCCGCGCCCGTGGAGCGCGTGAGTTTCCACTACGACGCCCAGACCCGCGAGATCGTGAGCGGGAACCTCTAGTCTTCCGGCTCCACGGCGCGGCCGCGCAGCCCTCCGGCCAGGGCCGCCAGCGCGGCCGCGGCCTCGGGGTCCAGGTCCGCGCCCAGGGCCGCCAGCACGGCCTCGGGGTCCAGCCCGGCCTCCCGGGCCAGGCGCTGCAGTTCGTCCTTGTGCTCTGCGTCCATTCCCTTTCCCTGCCCCAAAACGGACGGGGCGGCAACGGGTCGCCCCGCCGCCGCCCCGGAATCGGGCCGATGCGCGCCTAGAAGTCGTAGCCGAAGGAGTCCACCACGGACTTGGTGCGGGCCAGCATGGAGGCCATGCGGGCCGAGAGCTCCTTGGGATAGGCCGCCAGGTCGATGGGCTGGGTGGCCACGCCGGAGTCCATGGCCGCCTTGGCCACGGCCGGGGCCTCCCAGGTGAGCACCCGCGGGTCCAGGGGCTTGGGGATCACGTAGTCGATGCCGAAGGTCAGCTCCTTGACCCCGTAGAGGGCGCAGACCTCGGCCGGCACCGGCTCCTTGGCCAGGTCGGCCAGGGCGCGGGACGCGGCGATCTTCATCTGCTCGTTGATGACCTTGGAGCGCACGTCGAGCGCCCCGCGGAAGATGTAGGGGAAGCCCAGCACGTTGTTGATCTGGTTGGGGAAGTCCGAGCGGCCCGTGGCCATGATCAGGTCGGCCCGGGCCTCCTTGGCCACGGCGTAGGGGATCTCCGGGTCCGGGTTGGCGCAGGCGAAGATCACCGGGTTCTTGGCCATGCTCTTGACCATGTCGGCGTTCAGGACGTCCTTGGTGGACAGGCCCAGGAAGAGGTCCGCGCCGTTCATGGCCTCGGCCAGGGTGCAGGGCTTGGCCTGGGCGAACTCCTGCTTCTCCTTGTTCAGGTCCGTGCGGCCCTTGTGGATCAGGCCCTTGGAGTCGAACATGAAGATCTGCGCCGTGCTCATGCCCATGCTCACGTAGAAGCGGCAGGTGGAGATGGCCGCGGCGCCCGCGCCGGAGACCACCACCTTGAGGTTGCCGATCTTCTTGTTGCTGATCTCGAGCGCGTTGATGAGGCCCGCGCCGGAGATGATGGCCGTGCCGTGCTGGTCGTCGTGGAAGACTGGGATGTCCATTTCCTGGATGAGCGTCTGCTCGATCTGGAAGCATTCCGGGGCCTTGATGTCCTCGAGGTTGATGCCGCCGAAGGTCGGCTCCAGCATCTTGCAGAAGTCGATGACCCGCTCGGGCTCCCTGGCCCGGATGTTCAGGTCATAGACGTCGATGTCCGCGAACATCTTGAAGAGCACGCCCTTGCCTTCCATGACCGGCTTGCCCGCCTCGGGGCCGATGTTGCCCAGGCCGAGCACGGCCGTGCCGTTGGAGATCACGGCCACCAGGTTGCCCTTGTTGGTGTACTCATAGACCTTGCCGGTGTCGCCGTGGATGGCGCGGCAGGCCTCGGCCACGCCCGGGCTGTAGGCCATGGTCAGGTGCTTCTGGGTCACGCAGGGCTTGATGGAGAAGACTTCGAGCTTGCCGCGGCGCTTGTCGGAATGATAGCGCAGGGCCTCTTCCTTGGTGTACAGTGCCATAGGGTCCGCCTCCGGAAATCTTGGGGTTTCCCGGTTTGATTAGTGAATCAACAGGCCTGGGTCAAGGGGAAACATGGGCCGACGCGGCAGGGTCGCGGGGCAGGTACAGCCGCACCACGCAGCCGCCGCCCGCCGGGCAGGAGAGGTCCATGGCCCCGCCGTGTTCCTGGCAGATGCGCTCGGCCATGGGCAGGCCCATGCCCACGGACAGGGGCCGGGTGCTGTAGAACGGGTCGAAGACATACGGCCGGTGCTCCTCGGCCACGCCCGGGCCGTTGTCCGAGAACTCCAGGGTCCAGGTCTCCAGGCCCGGCTCCAGCTTGAGCTCCATGAGGCAGGGGCCATCGGCCGCCTCCAGGCTGTTGCGCGTCAGCTCGAACAGGACGCGCCGGAGCAACTCGGGATCGGCCAGGACCACGGCCCCCTCCTCCGGGGTCTTGAGCCGGGCCCTGGCGGCCTGCGTGGGCAAGAGGTTCGCGGCCTGCTCCATGGCCTCGCGGGCCAGCCGGGCCAGGGGCGCGTTGCGCAGGGTCCCAATGCGCACCGCGGCAAAGGCCGAAACCGCCCCCACCACGGCCTCCAGGCGGCGGGCGCTGTCCAGGATCGGGATCACCAGCCCGGCCTCGGCCGAGGCCCGGGGCAGGCGGCGCAGCAGCAGGTCGCTGAACCCGCCCACGGTCATGAGCGGATTGCGGATCTGGTGGGCCACGGCCATGGACAGCTTCTGCAGGCCCTGGGCGCGATGCCGCTGGAGCAGGCGGTTCTCCTCCAGCATGCGCTTCTCGCGCTCGTGCAGCTCGAACACGCCGGTCATGTCCGCCACCTGCACGGTGATGCCGAAGAGCTTGCCGTAGTCCACCAGGAGCGAGCGGGAGAGCGAGAGGCGCATGCTGCGGCCGTCGGGGTGCTCGTACCCGAAGTCCACGGCCGGCAGAGGGCGGGGCCGGTCCAGGGGGCCGGCGGCCTCCAGGTACTCGTCCAGGTCCTCGTTCAGGCCCAGGAGCAGGAAGAAGGCGTCCCAGGTGCTGTGGGCCAGGTGCTCGCGGCTGGTGCCCAGCAGCCCGGGCAGGGCCTCGTTCACGGCATAGGCCCGGCCCGCGTCGTTGAAGAGGATGACGCCGGTCTGGAAGCTGTCCAGCAG
>Ga0067045_1027578_pt1 | contig 86585 bp, 66 predicted proteins | sample TerdegcTABiofilm_FD_59184 | JGI IMG/M metagenome (GOLD analysis project Ga0067045, IMG submission 59184) | Combined Assembly of (Gp0054472, Gp0054536) Wastewater bioreactor microbial communities from Singapore -Terephthalate degrading...
ATGAAATTTCATGGGGTAAGTGTTCGATATTTTGAGTATTACCTCAAAGAGTTAGAATTTCGGTATAATCATCGGAGTGAAGATTTATATACACTCATTTTAACCTCCATCCTCTTGGTGGATTGAAATAGATAATCACTTTAAGTTAAATAGATACAAAATTTAATCAAGATTGACATGGGACATATCCAGCCGATTTATGTTTTTATAAGGTGAACTTTTCATCTAATCCCCCCGACTCATTAGTCTCCTCCGTCCCCTTCGTCTTATTCGTCCCATCTGTCCCATTCGTCACCTCTGCATCCGTCTCATCCGTCCCATCCGCCTCTCTGTTCCCTCCGTCCCATCTGTCTCATCCGTCCCTATGCCCCATCCGTCCCGTTCGTCTCCTCTGCCATCCGTCCCATCTGTCCCCTTCGTCTCATTCGTCCCATGTGTCTCATATGCCCCATCTGTCCCATAAGTCCCCCAAAAAACCCGCCTCCTTGGCAAGGTCGCCACGAATGTATGACGAATTAAATACCCAGAAGCGTCCCCGCTTTGGGTATTTAATTTTGCGCCATTATAAAATGTCTTGTAGGGGCGATTGGCAATCGCCCTATTAGCCTTGCCCCTATAGTGTAACAAATAAAAAACAATTATTATTACTATTCGTATTTAAAAAATTTATTTGTTTAATGCTTGAAAATAAAAAGTTAACTGTTTTAAAATAAAAGGAAGGTATTTATGTAAAATATTAAAAAAAGGAGGAATATATTATGTTTGGAAGTTTTCATATCAATATAGCCGAAGAAGATACCATTTGTCTTGCACAGTCTTTGAATTTGATGTCGGTGTCTATTTATAAGATTATTGGAACTCAGGACCGTGTTTTCTTAGACCTGGAATATAATAATATCATCAGAAATCTGAAGTTTGAACTGATTAAGAGAAAATTAAGTTCTGTTAGAGACATTAACAATCTTTATAAACAAATCATGGATGAAATTGGGGAATTCACACTATCTAATAATGAACGGGAAGAGGTTTTAAATCAATTGGAAAAAGAAAAAAGAAGGGTATTGTGGAAAAATGTTGCTGGAATTTGGGTGGAGGATAGTTTATTTGGAACATTGCCTATTTCTTTGGTTCAATCGGGGATAAGTGCTTATTTTAATTATCGAGAACTTAAGTCGGAGATAGAAGAATTGGAAGAGGAACTATGGGAACTGGAAAAAAACATGGTAGCAAGGATGAGCAGGTTATGGACGAAATGGTTACAATTGTGTTTCAATATCTCTTTTGTTTATAACTTTGAAGGGAAAGGTTTAAGAATTATTAGCGAAGACATAATCAGAGAATACCTGAAAGCGGAACAGGAACAAAATCTTAAAAGGTCTATAAGCTGTTTTCAAAAGTTGGAACAGAGTGATGTTTTTAATCAATCCTATCCCCCATTTTGGTTAAGTTATGCTACGAAAGCCGACAAAGCAGGCGATGCTAAAACGCGTGACCAATGCTTAACAAGGTTTTTTGAGACCCATCGCAATATTTTAACTAAAGACCCCATTTATAGTAAGGCGTGTATGCTTCAAATTCAATCCCTTTATCAACAAGATCTGCAATTAAAAGATGATAAGATACGGCAGGAGATAGAAACATTAACAAGAACAGCGGAAAAACATATTGAAGATACAGATGGTTTGGGTAGAATATTTTTATCTACCATATATCAGGAATTAGGCAAACCGGAAGATGCTCGACGAGGTTTAGAGGTGAATATTGCGAAGAGTATGGATATAGAATTATCGCAACGGGCTTTAACCAATTTACAGAATAAAAAAAGTATATTAACAGGCTTTTACCAGTTATTGGATTCACTAATCGCAAAAGATGCCGATGCTAAAGAAATGTCTTTGGAGCAATTGAAGCAATTAGCTGATAAAGGTAAACATCTTGCTATGAATATAATTGGAAAAAAATATTACTATGGTAGAGGAGTGCGAAAAAATTATAAAAAGGCTCGAGAGTGGTATGAGAAAGCAGCGGAGAAAGGAAATGCCGATGCGATGTTTTCCCTTGGCTTGATGTATGAGAACGCTAAAGGGGTGTCCAGAGATTATGGCAAGGCTCGAGAGTGGTATGAGAAAGCGGCGGAGAGAGGAAATGCCGATGCGATGTTTTCTCTTGGCTTGATGTATAACAAAGCCGAAGGAGTGCCCAAAGATTATGAAAAGGCGATATATTGGTACGAAAAAGCCGTGGAAAAAGGGCAAGACGATGCCATGTTTTGTCTTGGATGGCTATATTACTATGGAGAAGGGGTGCCTGTAGATTACGCAAAAGCGAAGGTATTATTTGAAAAAGCAGTTAGAAGAGGAAATGCCGATGCGATGCTGTGGCTTGGATATATGTATGAAAATAGTCAAGGAGTGCCAGAGGATAGAGTATTAGCTTATGCTTATTACATTTTATCCGATAAAAAGGAAATAATTTATTGTGAATACGATACGCGTAAGGCTAAGATCTGTATGGATAATTTATACGAGATGTTAACTAAAGAGGAAATTCGTGAGGCGGAGGAAATCGCCGATTCCTGGAAGGAAGGGCTATTACTGAAAAGGCTGAAGTAGTTTCCCAAATGGGTAAAATATGGGTAAAGGTAACAGCTTGTATTTGTTCTATTTGAGTTAACCTGGTTTGGACGGAATAAAGACAACTTTTTTGATGGGATAGTATAATTTATTGGTAAATCTTATATAATAGATTAAAAATAGATGTTTTTAAGTAAGTGATTTATTTCTTTATTACAGATTTTAGTGGTTATATAGGGAGAAAAGGTTATGAAGAAAGAAGCAAGTTGTTTTCTAATGTTTCTTGTCGTTCTTTGTCCTTGTATTTTGTCCTATTCGGGTTCTTTATGTGAAACGGATATATTTGTCCCTGTGTGGAGGATGGATAATCCTATCGTTATACATTCTTACGATACGGAACTTAGTACATATTCTTTAGAGATACCCCCATTTGAGAAGAAAATGGATATGATTTTAGTTATGAAGTTTAAAGCTCGATTGCATACAGATACCCCAGGGGGTTGGAATGAATATTTGGGAATTGAAATAAATGGACAAAAATTAGATAAGCAAACTTCTTTTTCAGAGCAGGCAAGTGGATATAATCGTCTTATTAATCGCGGAAGTGTATTTAAGACAAAGCTTGGCGAACAAGAATGGTGGAGTTCAAGGGATGGCTATCCTGTGCTTATTACCTTTTTTGGGAATGGTGAAACTTTAGATGAGCGTATATTAGATTGTCGAGAAGAAGGGTATTTGTATTTATTAAATATTTCAGATGTGGCTAATTATGTTGAGGTAGGTGCCGATGAGAGAATTGAAAAGGCAGAAAAGAATAGGATTGTTTTTGTCAATACATATATGAATAAAAATGTTCCGGGCAAAAATATAGATATGGTGATTGAAAACCTTGAGATAGGTTACCTACCGAAATCGTTTGTTGAAAAATATTCAAAGCCCGAAATGACTACCTATGCAAAGGTAAATGCGAAGGAAAGTATTTCTACAGGAGCCTATACGGTTAATATAGGGGAATGGGGTGAAACAGAGATTCAAACAGGAGAAGGGAAATATCTACTTGTCAGCACTTATTCATACCCATCAGAAAAAATAGGTTTTCTTTCTTTTGATTCTGCATGTGAGAAAACCCCGGATTGGAAGGTAGATGTTCGAAAACTTACGGATAATCGGTTGTCTATCACGGCATCAGGGAAGGATTATTCGATTATCCGTAATATTGACACAGAGAGCGAGAAAGTGATTATCAAAGAAACTATTACAAATAAAAATGATGAACCTATTGGAGTTATTATTGCTCATCAAATTATTCTGGAAGATATGCCCGTTCATTATAGGATAGTGGGTCTTGAAGATATAGAAAGATTCGCAGGGGTAGCAGAGAATCCAACTATTTTTATGGCATATAGGGACACATCGTTAGGTTTCTTAGCAGAGGATAATGTACTGCGGGCACAAGGTGAGATATCCAAGAAGCGTAATATGTTTCAATATACGACGAAGCATTTTGGATTGGACAAGGGCAAGAGTTATTCTTTCCATTTTTCATTGTATCCGTTTCAAAAGGGAGATTATTTTACCTTTATTAATAAGGTGCGCAAAGAATGGGGTGTAAATCATACCGTTGAGGGACCGTTTGCTTTCTCAGACCAGGTTATACCCGGACGGAAAATTAAAATATATACGGTGGGTCCATGGTTGGATTACTATACTATAAATCCAGAGACGGGTAAGATATACACAAGGGAAGATTATAAGAAGAAGATGAAACTTATTAAAGACAGAATTAAACAAGCCCAGCCTGATGCTTTGATATTGGGTCAAACGGAGACTAATTTATACACCATAGATAAACAGAGTATTAAAGGTGGTGAAATCCTTCCGGGAGGTTCTATGCCACGCACTGGAAAATATGGAGAAATACTTGATAAAACACAAAGCGAGGTATTAAAAGCAGGTATTAATGGCTGGTTGGATTCAATCTTACAAACGGAAGATGGCAGAGTTATTGTAGATACTTATTATCCGAATAGAGCAGATACACTAAATCTAATGGTATATCTCGAGAAGGATAATTACCGCTATAAGTTTTTTAAAAATCAGATAGATTTTCTGATGGATGAGGTTGGTTTGGATGGTGTGTATATTGACCAATTTACTCTGAATTGGGGACCCATTGGAAGAGCTGATAGGCATACTTATGAGAAATGGGACGGTTATACGGTAGACATTGACGAGGTAACGGGAAAAATTACACGAAAATATACCGATTGTGGGCTTATGGGTGCGGAAGCAAGAAAAGATATCCTCAATTATATTGTAAACAAAGGGGGAATCTCGGTAGTCAACAGTTTTCCAAGTGCTAATGAAGAACAAAATGTCCCAAAAGTATTTCGATTTGCTGAATTTGAAAATGACCCTGCAAATCCACTGACCTACATAGACAAAAAGCCACCGTTAACGGTCTACTGTGCCAAAGGGCACCTGTCTACGCCTATTATTTTAGGTATCCGACCGCAACGATTTAATGAAGAAGGAAAGAAAAGATGTGCAGAAATTATTATAAAATCGGTAATTACTGCATTAAGAAACGGCTTGTTGTATTACTATTATGGTGATATTATTCCATCGGAAGGAGAAGGGGCTGGTGAATATGGACCCATAAACCACATGTTCCCATTTACACCTGTTGAAATCAATGAAGGTTATCTGATTGGCGAGGAACGAATTATAACTTCTGTTTCAAAAACATTTACATGGGATAAAGAACCTCAAGTTTTCCTTTTTGATTTGAAAGGGAGACAAATCCCTCATAATTTTAAGATAACTAAGGAAGAAGGTCACTTCGTTGTTGATGTAAACTTAAATGATTGGAACCAGATTGCCGTTATCGAATAGACTAACTTTTTAAGAGTTGCGTTTTATATCTTTGTTTGTTTGTATCAGTCGGTTGTTTCGGATAAAAGGATATGTTGCAGTTCTTCCGGTGTATGAACAAGGTGATGGGGTTTTGCTTTAGTTAGCCGTTCTACTTCGTGCCAGCCCCATGTTACTGCAATGGTAATAGCCCCGGCTTCTTTGCCTTCATAAACATCACCGCTTGTATCGCCGATATAATAGGCAATGGCTTTGGGATGTTTTTTCCAGACCCGCTTGATTTTCTTTACTTTACTGGTTTCCACATCAGCCCCGAGGATATCCCGAATGTTATCAATTCCTTCACGGAGCAAAAACCTCTGCACGGCTTCTGTAAGGTTAGAACTAATAATATATACAGGATATTTTGCGGAGAGATGGTGGAGCATTTCCCGTATTCCATCAAAAGCAGAGACGCTATCATTGGCTTTTGCGATACGCGGTTGAAACCTATTAAACAATTCGCGTAATTTCCACGGAGGGAAACCTATCTTGATAACATTGAATAAAAGATTTCCTTCAAATAAGTTTAAGAAGGCGTCCTTAGAATTCAATCGGTCAAATCCCATTTCTGAGCATGCGGCGGTAAATTCGCGGAAGAAAACTTCAAAAGAATCTGCGATAACACCATCAAAATCAAATAGGATTAGTTTCTCTGTCATGGTTGCCATTAAAAACCTGTTATTTATAAATTGGAAAAATGTTAAAATAACCTTAAAAATATGTGCATGATTATAATCTTATTGCTATAATAATTTCGATTTTGATATAATTGTAATTTAGCAAAAAAATAATGTTTAACTTAAACAACAGGGAAATTATGGAGAAAACCGATGTCAGGACATTCTAAATGGGCTACCATTAAACACAAGAAGAGTGCTTTGGATGCAAAAAGAGGAAAGATTTTCTCAAAATTGGCGAAAGAAATCTCAATAGCCGTGAAGATGGGTGGTCCTGACCCGGAAGCCAATTCGCGACTTCGCACCGTTTTAATCGCATGTCGAAATGCTAATATGCCGAAGGACAACATCGAACGGGCTATTAAGCGTGGTTCGGGTGAAGGTGGTGAAAGTTACGAAGAAGTTCGCTATGAATGTTATGGACCTGCGGGTGTGGCTATTGTCGTTGATGTTTTGACAGATAACAAACGGCGAACCGTTGCCGATATTCGTCATGTCGTTACCAAACATGGCGGGACAATGGCAGAAGCCGGTGCGGTGTTGTGGAATTTTGACCAGAAAGGTCTGATTACCGTTAAGAAAGAAAATTTATCTGAAGATGATATTATGGAAAAGGCGTTGGAAGCCGGTGCAGAGGATGTAGACACAGAAGGCGAAATGTATGAAGTATATACCGCACCGAATGATTTGCATACAGTCCTGCAAAATTTTGAAAAGATGAATCTTCCCATCGGTGAAGCCAAACTTACCTTAAAGCCCAAAAATCTAATCTCCGTCGAAAACAAGTCCGCCGCTTCTGTGCTGAAACTTATGGAAGCACTGGAAGATATGGATGATGTCCAAGATGTTTATACAAATCTGGACATTACGGATGAGGCTGTGGCGGAGGCAATGTCGGAATAATCAGAGTAATGATTGCCCTCGGATTTGACCCCGGCTTATCAACTACGGGTTATGGACTCGTTAAAAAAGAAGGCTCACGCTATTTCTATATTTCCCACGGGACGATCCGAACACCTGCTATAAATATAGCCGAACGACTGGCTATCATTTATCAAAATGCCTTGGAATTAATAAAAGAGCATAAGCCCGATACAATTGGGATAGAACGGATCTATTTTGAGAAAAATGTAACCAATGGGATATATGTTGCACAGGCACGCGGTGTCCTTTTGCTTGCAACGGCTCATCAGCAGGTGCCCGTGGTTGAATTCAGTCCGACGGAAGTTAAAATAGCCCTTGTCGGATATGGTAGAGCGGAGAAAATACAGGTTCAAAGTATGGTGCAGAGGCTTTTATCGTTAGATGAAATTCCCCGACCCGATGACGCTGCAGATGCCCTTGCTATTGCTATCTGTTCATTAAATATGAAACCTATTTATCCGGGAAATATTTAAAAATAAGATTTGCATTATCCCGCATTTTTGATTGCTGATTGTGAGTTTATTTGTTTATTCACTCTTGTTAGGTTTATTAGCCGTGTAAAGCAGGACAGCGCCGCGGTTGAATTCTATCCATTTTGTATTTGTAAAACCTGTTTCTTGTAATAATTGGGAAAAATGGTCATGGGAAGGGAATTTGCATATTGTTTCACTTAAATATCTATATGCGGAAGGGCACCCCGTCCAGAAGCCACCTATGTATGGGAGCAAGTATCGCAAGTAAAATAAATAAATCTTTCGCCATAATCCCTTTTGTGGAAGGCCAAATTCGAGAATTAGAATCTGTCCTCCGGGTTTCAATACACGGTAGATTTCTTTTAGTGCTTGAGATACTTCTGATACATTTCGTATTCCAAAAGCCATTGTTACCGCATTGATAGCCTCTGACTGGATACCCGTATATAGGACATCCATTACAGCGAATAAATGTCTTTGTTCTTTATCATGAAACTTTTCCATCCCTTCCCTTATCATTCCTTCGGAAAGGTCAATCCCAATCAGACAACCCATATCAGGATAAAATTCTCGAAATGTTTTCATAACCTCACCAGTTCCTGTTGCAAGGTCTAATAGAAAAAAGTCCTGACCTTTTGCTATTTGAATCTGACGAACAAGTTGCCTCCGCCAATAAGCATCCTGACCGAGTGATAGTAGACGGTTTGTTATATCATATTTATGGGCAATTTGGTTAAACAGGCGGAAAATTTCTCCCCTTTGGCGTAATTCTATCTCAGGATTCTGGTTATTAGCCTTTTTTTGGTGTTCAGTCATAACTTCCTCTTATTCAGTTATATACAATATTTTTCGATTAACGGGAAAACCTGCTTTTTCTAAAAATTACTGATTTTTTTATTAAATCATTTGATATGTTTACCTTCTAACCATAAAATTTTACATTTTTTAATATAAAAAACTGATTCTTGAAATTTATGTTTACTTTTTGATATAATAACTTCATGTTAAGGTGTCGCAACTGGCGATTTAAGTGGAATAAACCACAAGGGAGCGACCAAACCGTAAAAAACGCCGTTCGCCTGGGCGTAAAATTCATTGTTTAATAATAATTGAATAGCATAATAACATATACTTAAATGTGTTATCACTCACAGGAGAAATTCATTGGAATTGAAAAAAACTCCACTTTTTGAGTGTTGCGAAAAATCGGGCGGACGGTTTGTAGATTTTCATGGCTGGTATTTGCCGGTTCAGTTTGAAGGAATTATTGCAGAACATCTTCATGTCCGTTCCTATGCAGGTATTTTTGACTGCTCTCACATGGGGGAATTTTTAATCCATGGGCATGATAAAATTTCCCATTTTTCTTTTCTCACCTGTGGTGATTTTGTTCCCCTTCCGATAGGAAAGTGCCGATATACTGCAATATTGAACACCGATGGTTCTATTTTAGATGACTGTGTGGGTATGAAATTGGACGAGGAAACTTTATTTGTTGTTACCAATGCAGGACCATTAGAAGAAGTTTCATCTTTATTGTGCAACTCCGATGTTCAGGCAGAAGATATTACGCAGCAGATTGTCAAAATAGATATTCAGGGACCTTTGAGTTTGGATGTTCTCCTTCAATCGGGTTTCGATTCGCAAGTTGCAGGATTGAAATATTGGACAGGTGGACGATTTGAATGGAACGGTGAAGAGATTATCATAACGCGTGCAGGCTATACTGGTGAATTAGGTTATGAACTTTATCTGCCGATTTCTATAGGTGCAGATATATGGAAACAATTGGTCTCCCATCCGCAGGTAAAGCCTTGTGGATTGGGTGCTCGTGATACATTGCGAACGGAGATGGGCTACCCCTTGAATGGACAGGATATTCTTCCCGGGACTACTCCATTAATGGCTTCTATGGACCGATTTATTGATTGGGAACATGATTTTATTGGTAAAGATTTGCTTCTACAACAAAAAAATGAAGGTGATTACCGTGTGTTAACAGGAATAAAAACACATACACGGCAGGCACCTCGACACAATCAGAAAATTATCTTTCAAGATAGTGAGGTAGGAGAAGTTACCAGTGGCACTTATGGACCCAGCGTTGGAGTAGGTGTCGGTTTAGCCATGTTGGATAAAAAGGTTGCTATTCCCGGAACAGTCCTGCAAATTGCCGGTCGTCCTTTGCAGGTTGAGGTATGTAATATTCCCATCTATCAAAACGGAACCGCCCGAAAAAAGGTTTTATAATAAATGTATGGTGTAAATGTAAACAAAATTAACGCCCCAAACAACAAATAAGGAGAACATGCTATGTATCCAGAGGATGTTCGCTACACAGAAAATCACGAATGGATTGGGGAAGAAGACGGATTGTATATCGTAGGTATTTCGGAGTATGCACAGGAACAGTTGGGCGATGTAACCTATGTCGAATTGCCTGAAATTGGCAGGCATGTTCGGCAAAAGGAACCTGTGGCACAGGTGGAATCTGTGAAGGCAGCAGAAGATATTTATGCTCCTGTCACAGGTGTAATCGTAGAGGTCAATGAAGCATTAGAAGGTGAGCCGGAACTCATTAATCTTGACCCCTATGGTAAAGGTTGGTGCTTCAAGATGGATGATATTGATACTGCTCAATATCGCCGATTGATGAACCGTGAAGCCTACGAGAAATATCTCAAATCATTATAATCCGTTGCTCAAAATTATTACATTTGAATTCTGATTGGTTACTTAAAAGGTAATGTATTTTTTATTTAAAATTAACATGGGTCTAAGGAATATATTATGGCGTGGATACCTGTAACTCATAAAGATGAACAAGAAATGTTGCAAGCAATCGGTGTTTCATCCGTTGACTGTTTATTTGAAGATATACCACCATCCCTTCGATTGAAATCATGGAATATCCCGGAAGGTTTATCGGAAATAGAGGCATATCAACATCTGGAAGCGTTAAGTAAAAAAAATGAGACGGGTTATGTCTCTTTTGTTGGGGGAGGATATTACGACCACTATATCCCCGCGGTAGTTGATTACCTTTCTCAGCGGGGAGAATTTTCTACAGCATATACGCCCTATCAGCCGGAATGTGCACAGGGGACACTTCAGGCAATTTATGAATATCAGACGGCACTGTGCCGATTGACAGATATGGAAGTAGCAAATGCTTCGTTGTATGATGGTGGGACAGCCCTGTTTGAAGCGATCATGCTTGCGGTTCGTGTTACGGGTAGAAGAAAAGTGAAAATCATACCGGGGCTAAATCCTATATACGAACAGATGATACGAACTCATATAGCAAATTTAGATTTGGAATTGGAATACGGAGATGAACCCGAAGGTTGTGCCTGTATCGTTGGTGCTACACCGGATTTCTTTGGGAATATACATGATTTTACGGCTATTGCTGAGAAATGTCATTCCGCATCTGCTCTCATGATAATTCAATTCTACCCCATTGCATTAGGTATCATGAAAACACCCGGCGAAATGGGTGCGGATATAGCCGTCGGCGAAGGACAGAGTTTAGGATTACCATTAGGATTTGGTGGACCTTATTTGGGATTGTTCGCAGCACGAAAGGAGTATATCCGTAAAATGCCGGGGCGTATCTGTGCTATGACCGTAGATAAGCAGGGGAAACGCGGTTTTGTCCTCACCTTGCAGGCGAGAGAGCAGCATATTCGGCGAGAAAAAGCCATGTCAAATGTATGTTCCAATCAAGCACTGTGTGCTTTGCGTGCTTTGATTTATCTATGTGAAGTAGGGAAACAGGGATTGATAGAAGTAGCTCAGGATTGCTATTCCAAAACAGAATATCTGAAGAAGAAATTGAGTGCGTTTGCGACGGTTATCAACCCGAAACCTACTTTTAATGAATTTGTTGTGCGTCTTCCTATCCCGGCGGAAAAAGTTATTTTGAAATTTAAACAAAATGGAATATTGCCCGGTATACCCTTGAAATCTTTATTGGAACATTGTAAACAACAGATACCGTGTAAAGATAAAGATGGAAATACTTACGGTGAAGAGGGCGATTTGCTTATAGCGGTAACAGAGAAAAGAACACAGAAAGAATTGGACATGCTCGCCGAACTTATTCGGGCAAATATCTCATAGGAGTAGTTATAATATGGACTTGATTTACGAAAAATGCAATCATCGGCAGGCGTTCTCTTTTAGGAGTAATAGGGAATTTGATGTTCCTTTTCCCCGAGAACTAAGACGGCAAAAGGCTGCGGAACTTCCCGAAGTTTCAGAATTAGATGTTGTCCGTCATTTTACCCATCTCTCGCGGAGAAATATGGGGATAGATACAAACTTCTATCCCTTAGGTTCCTGCACGATGAAATACAATCCTAAAATTGCGGATGTGGTCTCTTCCTTTGTCGGATTTACACAATTACACCCCCAATTGCTCTATTCCGAAACTTATCTTGATTGTGTTCAGGGTGCTTTAGAACTGGTCTACCATTTGGAACAATTACTAAGCGAAATTTCGGGTATGCGTGCCGTCTCTCTTCAACCTATGGCAGGGGCACATGGCGAATTGACCGGTGTGTTGATGATGTCCGCTTATCATAAACACCATAAAAATACACATAAAAAGATAATACTTATACCGGACTCGGCACACGGAACCAATCCCGCCAGTGCAGCCATAGCAGGGTTTCAGGTGCAGGAAATTCCCTCCAATCCGCAAGGGACTCTGGATTTAGACCGTTTTCGTGAAGCCATGAATGATGAGGTAGCAGGCATTATGCTGACCTGCCCCAATACGCATGGCTTGTTTGAAAAAGATATTCAAGAAATTGCTGACCTTGCTCATCAGCACGATGCGCTGCTTTATTATGACGGTGCGAATCTGAATGCTATTATTGGACAGTGTCGTCCCGGAGATTTAGGGTTTGATGTGATGCATTTTAATCTGCACAAAACTTTTGCAACCCCGCATGGAATGGGTGGTCCCGGTTCAGGTCCTGTTGGGGTTAACGAACGCCTGCTGGATTTCTTGCCGGGTCCCAGAGTAATCAAGAAAGATAACGATGTTTTTAGCCTTGACTATCCCAAAAACACTATCGGGAAATCGGCACCTTTTTTAGGCCATTTTTTAGTTGCAGTGCGCGCTTATGTCTACATTTTAATGCAGGGAAATGAAGGATTGAAAGAAGTCAGTCAAAAGGCGGTCCTCAATGCAAATTATGTTTTATCCCGACTTCGTGCGGCTTTCCCACCTGCTTATGACCGTTTATGTATGCACGAATGTGTCCTTATGGCTATGCCCTATCATGATTGGGAGGTGAGGGCTTTAGATTTTGCCAAGGCGTTACTTGACCGTGGATTTCATGCACCGACAGTCTATTTTCCATTAACAGTAAAAGAGGCGTTAATGATTGAACCCACAGAAACAGAAACAAAAGAGACGCTGGACCAATTTTGCGATACGATGCTCGAATTAGCCGAATTGGCAAAACAGAACCCGGATGAGTTGAGAAATGCCCCCATAACTACACCCGTTCAACGGTTGGATGAAGTAAAAGCGGCCAAAGAATTGAATGTTGTTCGTCCCTTGAACACTCCAAAAACATAGCAAGAGAAGGAGTCAAACGATGCCTACACCCAGAAAACCTAAATTATTAGACGGGGTAAAACTGAGCGAGATTATTAAATCAGAACTGAAAAATAGGATTGAAGAATTAAAACAAAAAGGATGTATACCCGGTTTAGCCGTAGTTGTAGTAGGGGACAATCCTGCCAGTCAGATTTATGTTCGCAATAAGAGAAAAACATGTGAGGAATTAGGAATTCGCTCTTTTGCATACGACCTACCGAAAGAGACTTCCGAAGCAGACCTGCTCCAATTGGTAGACGAACTGAATTGTAATCGAGAAGTGCATGGGATACTTATCCAAAGCCCATTACCCAAACATATCAATGAAGAAAAAATCCTGAATGCTATTGACCCGAATAAAGATGTTGATGGATTTCATCCTGTCAATAAGGGCAAATTACTCAATGGACAGGATTGCTTTGTAGCCTGCACCCCTGCGGGTATACAGGAATTACTTATAAGGTATGGATACAAAATACAAGGTAGGCATGTTGTTATCGTAGGTCGCTCCAATATTGTGGGCAAACCCCTGTCCGCATTATTAGTTCAAAAAGCCGAAGGTGCAGATGCTACAGTTACAATCTGCCACTCACGCACACGAAATTTAAGCAATATTACCAAAACCGCCGATATTCTCGTTGCTGCGATGGGCGTTCCCGAATTTATTCAAGGCAGAATGGTGCGAGACGGTTGTGTGGTTATTGATGTAGGCATGAATCGTATCCCTGACAACACGAAGAAATCGGGCTATCGCCTTGTTGGAGATGTGCATTTCCCCAGCGTTTCCAAAAAAGCAAGAGCCATTACACCTGTCCCCGGCGGCGTTGGACCTATGACCATCGCCATGCTCATGAAAAACACCGTTAAATCAGCAGAAAAATCCCTCGCATCTATTCCCGAATAATCAAAAAATTTGCTTTCCTGACGAATAGGATAGAGACTACCTTTTATTGTTCAAAGAAACAAAGGGAAGGGAATCTGTACAACTGTTTGTTTAATATTCCTTCATCCCTTGCATTGCCATGAATGACACGAATAGAAGAGAATTTGTTTGTGATATATGGGACAAATAGGATAGAGGGGACGAATGGGGGAGATGGACAGAGGAACGCATGGGACGAATGAGACAGATGGGACGGAGGGGAAAGGAAAGATTAATTTGTTACCTATGTCATATAGGTAATTACTTGGAACAACTTTTTCCTCTGTTCTCGAGAAGCTGAGTAAGATAAGAAAAGTTATCATGGGGATTTTTTGAACAAATAGATAAATAGTTTGCAAGTGACTATCGTAAACGGACAAAATAATAGAAACAAATAAAAATCCATTTTTGGGAAGGTTGTTAAAATATGGCTTTTTTATGGGAGCAAATGTGGGAACGGTTGGCATCGGAAGAGTTTGATTTAATTGTGATTGGAGGAGGTATTGTCGGTGCGTGTGTTGCGAGGGATGCTACATTACGCGGATTGAAGGTAGCATTGCTGGAACGAAAGGATTTTGCCAGTGCTACCAGTGGTGCTTCTTCGAAACTTATTCATGGTGGACTTCGCTATTTGATGAATCTTGAAATTGGTTTAGTGCGAGAATCCTTGAAAGAGCGCAGAATCTGGTCGCAAATAGCTCCGCATCTTGTCAATTCGTTGCCTTTTATTCTACCGATACATGGGAGTAAGAAGTTTCGTGAACGGCTTTTATATTCATTGGGATTGAAAGCGTATGACTGGTTATCCTATGACCGCAACCGATTGAGCGACCCAGATAAGTTTATTCCACCTCATAAACGCGTTTCGAGGCAGGATATTCTGGCGATAGAACCGCGTTTAGAAGAGATGAATTTTAATGATGCTCTTTTGTTTCATGATTATCAGATGTATTCGCCGGAGCGTTTAGCATGGGCGTGTTTGAAGCAAAGTATGATGCAAGGGGCTGTGATTTTAAATTATACAGAGGTGGTTGGATTTTTGCGGGATAAAACTCGTATTGTGGGTGTGAAAATAAAAAATCGGGATGATGGTAGTGAAACGCAAGTAAAAGGCAAGGTTATTGTGAATGCAACAGGACCGTGGGCAGACCGTCTTATTGCGATTGCTACGGAAAAAGAGCCTGCACGGAAAATCATCCGTTCTAAAGGGATTCATATATTAACAAAACCGTTAACGACAAAATATGCTATTGCCATGCCCGGTAAAGGGACACATTTCTTTGTTCTACCATGGCAGGGATATTCGCTTTTGGGAACAACGGATACGGTATATCAAGGGGATCCGGATGATGTGCATGTGAGTGAACGGGAACTGGTGGAATTTTTATCAACCATTAATCGAGGATTTAATGGGGCAAATCTGAGGCGTGGTGATGTGCTTTTCTTCTATGCCGGTTTGCGCCCTATCGTTGAAAAGGATCCGCAGGAAACGGAAGAAGAATTTAATTCCTACAATGCGAGCAGGTCTGCGGAAGTTTTTGACCATGCTCAGGACGCCTGCGATGGATTGATAACTGCCGTTGGAGGGAAATGGACAACTTCACGACATTTAGCCGAGCGTGTTGTAAATAAAGTATTCGAAAAATTAGGAGCAACCCCTCCACCCTGTAAGACAGACCTGACGCCAGTGCATGGGGTTGACTTTAATGTCTTTAATGAGTTTCTTGATGAGGTAAAGAAACAATATGCTGATTTTCCGCCGGAGCTTATTGAAAATCTGGCGCATAACTACGGGACGGAGATACATAAGGTTCTTGAATTGGCACGCATGGACCCACAATTAGGGGAACCTTTATCTAACACAAGGAATGAAATCGGGGCTCAGGTTGTGTATGCAGTGCGTGAAGAAATGGCACGGCACCTCAACGATGTTTTGTTCCGCCGTACCAACATGGGAAATATAGGAGACCCTGGCGAAGATGTGCTCCGTAAGACGATAGATTTGATGTCTCATGAGTTAGCATGGCAGAAAACAGTTTGTGACGCTGAGAAGAACAAATCCCGAGTTCAATTTGTTTCGTGGGCACGCACCTTTGTTATTGTAAATCCGAAAGCATGGGGAAATATGACGGGAAAGATATGGCCCAATATAGAGAAAAAACTACATCATGCTATTGGTCCTGTTAAGGTGGCGTTTACGGAAAAACAGGGACATGGGACCATCCTTGCTCGTGAAGCACTCACTGACGGATATGAGCAAATTATAGCGGTGGGTGGAGATGGAACAATTAATGAGGTTGTAAATGGCTTTTTTAAGGACGATAAACGGATAAATCCTGAAGCGGTATTTGCTATTATCAGCACGGGCACAGGCAGGGATTTCTCGCGAACCTTAGGCTGGCCTTATGACATTGACCAGCAAATCGAACATTTGGCGGAAACCTCTGTTTATCCATTAGATTTAGGGAAGATGAAATTTGTTAATCTCCATGGGGAAGAGGTATCCCGCTATTTTGTGAATATTGCAAGTTTTGGGTTGAGTGGGGCAACAGACCGTGCTGTTAATCGTTATGTCTGGCTAAAACAATACAGCGGGAAATTGGCGTTCTTTTTGGGGATGTTGCAGGCATTATTGACTTATCGTAACAAGTCTGTTCGCTTGAAGATTGATAATCAGTTTGATGAGGTGCTGGATATAAAAACGGTGGCGGTGTGTAACGGTAAATATTTTGGTAGTGGAATGCAGGTCTCGCCCAATTCTGAGATTAATGATGGCTGGTTTGATGTAATTGTGATTCCAGGTATTTCAACATTTGAACTGTTATTAAATGTGAACAAAGTTTATCAAGGGACTCATTTAACCCATCCTAAAATAAAGGTATTCAAGGCACAAAGAGTTGTTGCAACACCGGCTCACACCGCAGGAGAAGTATTGCTCGATGTTGATGGTGAAGTTCCTGGCTATTTGCCTGCTTCCTTTGAGATATTGCATGATGCTATCTATGTCCGTATTGCCCCAAGAAAAGAAGTTGAAACGGATTAAAATATATCCACCTTTTTCATTGAAAAGACGAAGAAGACAGTGTTCATGAAATAGGGAAAATTCTCCGTAATTGTCCACATGCTGCTTGAATGTCCTGACCGCGTTCTTTACGGAGAGTTGCATTAAGTCCGTTTTGAGTTAAAAATTCAAGGAATTGGTTGCATATTTCTTGAGAAGGAGGCGAGAAAGGTATGTCTGAAACGGGGTTCCAGGGGATAAGATTGATAGTGCATTTAAATTGTTTGGCGTAATCGAATAATTCTTGAGCATGTTTTAGTGAATCGTTTACACCGCTTAACAATACATATTCAAAGGTTATCATACGGTCTGTTTTTTGCTGGTATTGATGGAGTGCCTCTGCCAGTTTGTCGAGAGGATATTTCCGATTGAGGGGAACAAGACGGGAACGAAGGGTATCATTGCCTGCGTGCAAGGAAATGCTTAATCGCACCTGCCAGTTTTCATCGGCAAACTTTGCGATGCCTTTAATGTCGCCGGCTGTGGATACGGTAATTTTTCGGGCACCGATGTTTACGCCCAACGGGTGCATAATAAGTTTTATGCTACGGATAAGTTCATCATAATTCCAGAAGGGTTCGCCCATTCCCATGTAAACAATATTGGGTGTGCGATTGCCCAAATCTATTAATGAAAGCAGGTGTAATGCCTGTTCAACAATTTCACCCGCATTTAAGTTTCGCTTAAATCCTGCTTTGCCTGTAGCACAAAAAGCACATTTGAGTGGACAGCCGACCTGTGTAGAAAGGCAAAAAGTTACACGACGCCGATGGGGAATTATTACGGATTCGATGGTCTGGTTGTCTCTTAAACGAAAGAGGACCTTTTTTGTGCCCGATGCGGAACTCTCTTGAATATGAACAATCTCCGTTTGACAGAATACCGCTTTTTTTTCTAATTCGTTTCGTAAATTTTTAGATAAATCGGTCATTTTTTGTATATCAAGTACATGTTTTTCATGTATCCATCGAAATATTTGTCGCCCCCGAAAGGGTTCCAGTCCAAGTTGCTCTGATATTTCTTCTGGAAATAGTCGTGTGATAAGTATTTCTTCCATTCTTTTATACTCCTGAATTTACCCCCTTGTGTTATGGGTTTTCTATATCAACGGGAACATACCCCGAACGAAGTAATTTTTCTTTTTGTTGTGAGAGCCCAATTTTAGGCTCATCAATGGATACATTAATAGAACAGCGATTTAGTTTAATGGACATAAAAGCATATTCGCGGGGAAATTCGCAATGTATTGTTTCCGGGAAACGAATCCCTTCGGGCGTTACTTTGTAATTTTCGCGGCTACTTTTTGCAATAAGTATCCCCTGTTTTGAATATCGTTCGCTATTTACCAGAACCCAGGGTGTTCCCTGCACTTCAATTCTACGGAGGAGTTGTTTGTGATGTTTATCGTTATAGATTTCAATAATTGCTTTTTGATGTTCCGGGTCGAAAGATTTTAACAGAATTTTGGAACGGGGGAGTTTTTCCCATATTTCGGGAAAAAATGTCTCGCTAAAAATATCTAATGGTGTAACGCGGGTATCCGAAGATTCAAAATATTCTCCTCCGCGTTGATAATAAAATTGTCTCTCCGTAGGGAGTTCTATCAGGGCTTCATCTTTATAGCAGGTCATTCGCAATACAGTAGCGGTATATTTCCTTCCGATAACATAGAGATAATCGGGCATACGGAAAGATATATCACTTTGATGAAGTTGATATATCGTATCTAACTGGGGAGTTTTTAGGGTAAAAGTCCCTCTTCCTTTTAATGTCTGTATGGATTGGTCATTCTTACTTAAATCATTTAAAATCTCTTCCAATTGAGGTTCTACGCCTGTAATTTTTCCCCGTTCCAATGAAGTACCCCAATGGGCACAGGAGAACCATCCCAAAGGGAAAAGAAATAATATTGAATATAAAACGAACCGACTGTAATAGCGGTAATTTTTTAATTTCATTTTTTAGGGGTTTCCATTCTTTTGTATTAACAGGTGGGTCAGTTGCTTTTAACGATTAAAATTGGTATAATATTAACCCTTGTTTAATTCTTTATTATAACAATAGTATAATCTCTTTTTCGAATATAAGATAACACCTAAAATAAGGGATGTCCCGATGGCTTTTGTATGTGAATACAGTGGAAAGAAACCTATTGTCGGAAATTCTATAATCCGCAGAGGTAAAGCGAAGAAAAAGGGTGGTATCGGACAAAATGTGACCGGTATCACAAAACGCAGATGGAAACCGAACCTGCAGAAAATCCGTGTAATTGATGAAAACGGAAGGGTTCGCCGTATCCGTGTATGTGCTCGTTATATCCGTGCAGGCAAATTTGTAAAGGCACCTCGCGGCATTCAAAGAATATCTGCAGTTAAGAAAGAGGCAAAATAGCGATTCAACAGAAGATATTGTTCTGTTAGGCGTAGTTTTCAGGGCAACTCAATACTAATTGAGTTGCCCATCTTTTATTTTAAATCATATAGTTATTGAAATAGCCGATATTTCTTCAACAACGACTTAACGGAAAGGTGCTGATTATGAATATCTCCAGGACGCACTATTATTTTCACGAGTTGATATTTCCTACTCTTTTGTTTGTTGTATTGGGAGGAATGACCTGGGCGGTTCGTGGTTGTTCCGGGTTTGGAGGCTCCAATGGTTGTTTATTTGCAGGGATTACATTAGGAACCGCATGGTGGTTTCTTTCTTACGACCCTAAGCGTTTATCCATCCGACCTTATTCCAATGCGTTTGCGCTTATGGCAATGACACTGGGTATTGCTGTTGCTGGGGCAAGGGGTTGGATGCAGTGGGCTTCTTTTTTTGAAGGGAGAATGTATACCAATTATCCCGCAGGCGAATATGTTTCCATACCTCGTTACTATGGGTTTATCTGGCAGTTTATCTCGGGAATTCCCTGGGCAGGATTGGGAGCATGTTTCCTTGCCTGGGCAAGTTGTGAAAGGGAAACAACAAAGAAAGATTGGATTATAAGGATACTATGTGCTATCGGTGGGATTGTTGTTGCGATGTTTCTTTTTGATAATTTCCCGAATATATTTCTTCCTTTATATAGCACAATGAAAGAACGGTATATGGATTTACAGAACAATCCGAATTTGCGTCGCTTGATTAATGATAATCGCAGTGCAATTACTCATTTAGGGCTTTATCTGGGTATTCTAACAGGCGAAATCCTTCGGAAAGATAAGAGGAATATCACCTTGATTTTAACTGTGGGTGTTATAAACGGTATTGGTTGGGCATTATTACAGAACTGGAAATGGGCACAGGGCATCTGGGAGGGATACCACTTTAACTGGTGGCGTTGTTGGGAGACTTCCGGCGGGATTAGTCTCGGTTTTGCATACGGTATTGCGTATTTTCTGACCAATCAGCCTTTACATTCTTCTATGTCAAATAATGTAATAAAAGTAAAGCCCGCTACGGAACGCATGACCTTGTTCCTGACGGTATTTTTAGCCATAGCCCTATCCTTGCGAAATGGAATAAAAGGCTGGGCAAATATCTATTTAGGAAATGAGGAATATTGGAGCAATTTATTATGGCTTGTTTTTGTTCCAATAATTATCATAGGAATAATCATCATTGTTTCCTATGTAAGACAAACTTCAAATGAGCCCCAGTTTGAAAAAAATCCTTTTCCGAAATATTCCTATATAATATGGACGGTTTTACTCATTCAGAATTTTATAGCCCAGTTAGTTACAGGACCCTGGTCAAATTGGGTGGAAGTCTCTTTTGCTATTTATTATATTCTTTTATTCTTCATCTCTGTGCCTATAATCTATCATTATCAATATTTGAAACTGAGAGAAGATTTATCAATGTGATTTGATTGTTAAGATTATTTAGAATGATATAATACTTTCTCAAAGAGTTATCTTTTTTATGAAGGATGCGAATTTCTTGTTGTAATTATTTAACACAAAAAATAATAGGGCGAATTCATGCTTGCGAGGGTTCAATCCGCACATATATTAGGAATAGAGGCGTTTCCTTTGACTGTAGAAGTGGATATAGGACATGGGGAGAATAAAACAGAGGTAGTAGGATTGGCGGATACTGCGGTAAAAGAAAGCCGGGAGCGTGTGGCGTCTGCATTACGCAACTCTGGATTTCGCTCGCCCCGAGGACATGTGGTCGTAAATTTAGCACCTGCGGATATTCGTAAAGAGGGGAGTTATTTAGATTTGCCTATTGCCTTGGGGATTATTTTGGCGGGGGAACAAGGTATGCCCCGTGTGGAATTAGAAAAGATATTAATTGTAGGCGAACTGGCGTTAGATGGTTCCATTCGGCATGTCCCCGGCACTTTATCTATGGCAATTTTAGCCCGCAAAAATGGTTTTCGTGCTATCCTTGTGCCTGAAGTTAATGCGGAGGAAGCAGGGTTGGTGCATGATATTGATGTTATCCCAATAAAAAATTTGCAGGATGCATTCCGATACCTGAATGAGCCTTCTGCTTATACTTCATATCGGACAAATTATCAAGAATTGTTCCATAGCAAAAAACATGCGGTTCTGGACTTTGAGGATGTAAAGGGGCAGGCTCATGTAAAGCGCGCTTTAACAATTGCTTCTGCCGGTGGGCATAATGTGCTGATGATAGGTCCGCCGGGGACAGGGAAAACGATGCTGGCTTCGCGTATTCCGGGTATCCTGCCCGAAATGAGTTTTGAAGAATCCCTTGAAACCACACAAATTTACAGTGTCGTTTCGCGGAAAGGACAAAATTCCGCGCTAATTACAACTCGGCCTTTTCGGTCTCCTCATCATACTGTCTCTACCGTTGCTATGGTTGGAGGAGGAGCAAATTTCCAGCCGGGCGAGGTCAGTTTAGCCCATAACGGTGTATTATTTTTGGACGAACTTCCGGAGTTTAATCGAGCTACATTGGAGGTGTTAAGGCAACCCTTAGAAGAGGGATTTGTGCATATACGGCGGGCTCATTATGCGGTAACACTTCCCAGTCGGTTTATGCTTGTATCTGCCATGAATCCCTGTCCCTGTGGTTGCAGGACAGACCCCAAACGCGTATGTCGTTGTTCCATAGGTGAAATACAAAGGTATATCAATCGAATATCAGGTCCTTTATTAGACCGTATTGATATGCATATTGAAGTGCCTGCTTTGCCTTTCCATGAATTGTCTCAAAATCAACCTACCGGACCCAGCAGTGCGGATATGCGAAATCAGGTGCAGGAAGCCCGCAATCGGCAACAACATCGCTACGGAAAAACAACGCTACTTAATGCACACCTCGATACAAAACAAATACGGCGTTTTTGCAAGCTAACCGATACCACACAGCAATTGCTCCTGCGAGCGATTGAACTTCATGGGTTAAGTGCTCGTGCTTATGACAAGATATTGCGGATGGCAAGAACTATCGCTGACCTTGATAACTCCGAAGATATACAGGATACCCATATCGCAGAAGCCATCCAATACCGCTCCATAGACCTGAAAGCCATTTAGTAAAAATAATATGTTATATATTTTTGTATCTGGGGGGAAGTTTTATATATCCCTTATTTTATGGATGATTTCGGAGTAGGCACGGGAGAATGGGTATTGATGAATATCTTTAAGTCGGACCCATTGGTAAGGATGTGAAATATTCTTTTTTGCACAGCGTTTTAATCGGGTTTTGTATACATAAAAATGTATAGTGCGGTGGGAATATTTTCGGGTAAATTGAAATAGAAACTCCCATTCTGATGGTGCCGAGGTATTTAATTTTTTGTTTAATAAGGCAGATATATTTTTAGGGGCGTGTTTGATTTTTATATCTGTGATGTCTACTGTTGGCAATGCATAAAGATTTTTCAAAAAGTTATGAGTTACTTCACGGGTAAGCAGAATTTCATCTTTATTCATCATTATGCCCACAGCCCAATGAAGAATGGGCACGGAGCGAATTTTTTCCTTTATAGGGAAACAGGTTTGTGTTCCGTGTTGGTAGGCAAGACAGAATTTTTTCAAAGGACACTCCATACATTTAGGGTTCGTAGGTGTGCAGATAGTAGAGCCGATGTCCATCATCCCTTGATTAAAATTGCCGGGATATTTTTGCGAAATCATCTTTTCCGCTAATTGTTGCGTCTTTTTACAAAAAGATGTTGAATTAAGTTTGTCCTGTATCTCAAACAGGCGAGAGAGAACACGGCGGACATTTCCATCAACGGTTGGAACAGGAAGATTAAAACAAATGCTCCCTATTGCCGATGCTGTATACGGACCTATCCCCGGCAATTCTAATAGTTCTTCATAAGTCTGTGGAAAGTGCCCTTTGTATTGATGATAAATAATCTGTGCGGTTTTTAATAGATTGCGGGCACGGGTATAATACCCCAGTCCTTCCCAGACTTTTAGCACTTTTGTTTCATCGGCTAAAGCCAGATTTTGTAAGGTTGGAAAATTTTCAAGAAATCGGAAATAATAATCGGTTCCCTGTTCAATGCGTGTCTGTTGTAAGATAATTTCACACAACCATATTTTATAAGGGTCTCTTGTCCCTCGCCATGGCAAAGGTCTTGCACATTGGGAATACCAGCGAAGAACTTGCTTTCGTATTTCCTTTATCTGAATTAAATTTAAATCCATTATCAGAAGTTAAGACAAAAGCGATAAGATTAAAAATACCGTTTGTTTGTCTATATTGATTAAAATATAAGTTTCTTACATTTAATTACGACTTATTTATAGTGATGAGGATATGATTATAACACGGATTGACCGATACATACTTCGGCAGATTATTCCGCCGATGTTTATTGCTTTTTCTGCGGTTGCGGTTCTGATGATAAGTGGAATACTCCAGCAACAGGTGAAAGAGTTGTTAGATGAACTTCCTGTGGCTCCACTTCAAGTGACTGATTTCCTCTGGATGTCTTTATATGCTCTCCCGATGATGGTAGGAATGATTATTCCGATTACCTTCTTGTTCGGTTTAATGTTAATGTTTGACCGTATGAGTCGGTATCGTGAGATAATCGCTATGACGGCTGGGGGTATTTCCATGCGTCGGATAGCGATGCCTGCGGTGGTATTGTCATTTGTTCTAAGTATCCTATGCTTTGTCGTTCAAGATATTGCTCAACCGTGGGCTTTTCGACAGTTTATGAAATTAGCCCGTATGGACCTTCCTTTGCGTATGTCTTTAGATTTAATCCCTACGGGCAGGATGTATGAATATGGTAAATTGCGGGTATATATTCGTGGGCGAACAGAAGATGGCGAATTGCAGGATATTGTGGTATTACAACCTGGTGATGAGGGGAATATGGTGGCTTTTTATGCGGAAAAAGCACGCTGGCGAAAGGGGAAAGATGAGAATGTGCTGGAAATGCTAAATGGCTTCTGGATAGAGTCGCAAGAACAGAATAATCAGGTTGTTCGTGGGAGTTTTCAGCGATTGGAGAAAACAATCCCCCCTCTTCAGCCGATGGAAACAATCCGACTGCGAACGGGTATGTCCATCCGCGAATTATTGGCGGAACACCGTCGCATTTCACAGGAGTACGAGCGAACTAAAGGATTGCCGCTTCTGTCTGATGTGAAAAAATTCCGCAGTGAAATTGCGGAACGGCTCTCTTTTCCGTTGATGTGTCTGGCATTGGGATTAATTGCGTCGCCGATAGGTGTGCGTATGCGTGGAGCGGGCACAACATACGCCTTTTCGACAGGTTTCTTAATCGTTGGAATGTATTTCCTCCTTTATAAAGCAGTGGGAGGAGGTGGGCTTATGCCTTTATATGTGAAATGTATCGTCCAGCAAGTTCCCAATATTCTCATAGGCGGATTGGGCATATTCTTTTTGATAAAGGCAGACCGATTATGAAAACGATAGATAAATATTACCTTTCGTGGTGGCTTAAGACCTTTTTGAGGGTATTGATTGCACTTGCTTTTCTATATATTATTGTTGATTTTTTTGCCACTCGACAGGAGTCCGTGCAGAAGTATAATGTGCCTTTTACCATTATTGCCCAATATTATCTGTTATCCCTGCCGAAAATATTTTTGCAATATCATTTCCTGTCCGCAGGGGTTATGCTAACGACCTTTTTAGTCTGGGGTAGAAGCACTCAGGAAGGGGAAATATCTGCGTTGCTTTCCGGGGGAATACCTTTATTGAGGATTACAACCAGTGTATTTCTTGTCGGATCGTGTATTGCGATAGGAAGTTTTTTTGTGGAAGATACTATGGGTGTATGGTGTGCGGAACAGTTTCGAAATCTGGAAAAGATGTATTTTTCATACCATCTGGGAGATACGCGTTCTGGGGTTAGTTGGACTAATTTGAGTGGGAATTGGACCTGTCATATATTACGCTTCAATCGAGAAGCCATGACAGGCAGGGATGTAGTAATTCATCGTATTCAGGAAGACCGCATTGACGAAATACGGGCACGGTATATCTGGTGGGACAAATCGCAAAAGAAATGGTTTATTGAAGAGGGTCGCCAGTTTATTCTTTTCCCGAAGAAAGATATGGAACAGGAAGTAATTCGTATCACACAAATACCGGCTCCATTTACAGAATCTCCCGAAACATTATTTGCCCTTGATTTGCCTCAAGAACTGAAAACATGGAAACAGTTTTATGAGGAAATTAAACGAGCCCGTTTTTTTGGAATACCTACTTATAAATACGAGGTAGATTGGTATGCACGGATAGCCCGACCTGCCAGCGTTTTTATTATGTTATTGCTTGCTTTGCCCTTATCTGTGTTATGGAAACGGGGTGGATTTATATTAAGTTTTGGAATAACGGCTATTTCTGCATTGTGTTATATGCTTTGTTTTGTCCTGTTTACTGGTTTGGGTTATCTCCAAACTTTACCGCCAATGGTAGGTGCATGGGGAGCCAATTTTTTGTTCCTGATTCTGTCCCTTTCGATTTGGAAACGAACTCCGACATAAAATAAAGTTTGACAGGTCAATCCCATTAGACTTAATAAGAAATTCCGAGGTTATATAAATGGAAAAGAAAGAAAAAGTCCGATTTGGATGGAAAGAATTTTGCCTTTTATTCTTTTCTATCTTTCTTGTAGTCCTTGTTCTACATTTTATTGATGATGTGATAAGTTTCCCCGATGATTATTATTTAATACAGGGTCTCCATCTGATTTTTCCTAAACATTCGAATGAGGAATTTGTTTCAACGGATTTTCGCTATCGGGTAAGCATCAATTCTATTGGTATCCGCGATAAAGAGATTCAAATTCCGAAAGATAAGAATACCTATCGGATACTTGTCTTTGGCGATTCCTATACCTATGGTTGGGGTGTTAATATCGAGGATACTTGGGTGCGTCGTCTGGAACATAAAGTTAAAGTGGAAGGGAAAAATGTAGAGACGGTCAACCTGGGAAAGCCCGGTGCAGACCCTTTATTTTACTATGAATTGGCAAAAGTGGCAATCCCTATATTGGAACCAGACCTTATTCTGATAGCATTATTACAAGGAGATGATCTGCTTGCCGTTTGTGGTTCCGAAGTAAAAACGACGAAGGATAATTTTGTTTTTAAGGCTCTAAATCGCCTTTTCCCAAATATAAGCAAAAGTATTCAAAAATATCTAACGCAAAAATACCTGATAGAAAAGACAGAAAGGAAACCGGCTTTATTTAACAGTGCGGAGAAAAATCAGGAAGCCGCTCGTAGTTCGGCAAGGGAAATTTTGGCACAATTTAATGAAAAAGAAAGAGAAAGTTTTAATACTCTGGATAAAGAAATCCGTTCCGCTTTCCTTGATGGGCTAATTAATCCATTTCTTATCTCTGTCGCAATTAAAAGTCCCAAGGTTACCGTAATACCTCTGGAGGATAGTTCAAGTCCGATGATTATGCCGTGTATAGAAAAATTGGCACAAATATTAAAGGGAATAGCCGCGATGGGAAAGAAAACAGGAGCAGAAACGATTGTTGTTAGTATTCCGCAGGGATTTTATGTTAATCAGTATGCTTGGGAAAATATGAAACGATTACATTTTGAAGTATCTTCCGAGATGTTAACAACGAAAAACATAGACAAGCATTTTATACTTGCTGCGGAACGGGCTTCTTTACCTTGTTTTATTTTGACACAAGAATTTCGAGAGCAGAAAGATAATCCCAAATTATTTTTTCCTATTGATGGACATCCAACCCCTAAGGGGCATCAACTCATCTCAGAAATTTTATTTAAAAAATTACAAGAATGGCTGGAAAAACATTAGCGGATTACATATAGGACTTATGTAGATGATTTGTATTTCCCTTCACAATCGTAGAGGCACGGAATGTCATGCTCCTACTAAAAGAATTGACCACAGAGGACACAAAGGGAATATTACACAAAGGACAAAGAGAGAATTTTTAAGAAAATGAAAAAAATATAAAAATTTATTTGACAAATCATTTTTTTTGTAATATAATAGAAATAAATTATGTGATGTAGGCAGAATTTGGTTTTGTCAATTTTTAGCAGGTAAAGATGTTGAAAAAGAGAAAAAATTATAATGTTATTTATTTGATACGGGGAAAAGGAAGGGGATTATTTCAACAAAAAATCTACAGTGGGAATTTAAGATGTCCGTTTGGGTTGGGGCATCTTTTTGTCATTTTAAAATCTAATAACATATAAAAGGAAAAGTATTATGTTTAACAACAGGCTGGACTCAATTTTAACAGTGCTGGTGGTAGTGGCTATTTTTGCCGTGGCTGTGCCAGCACAAGCAGTTGTCTATGTGGACAAGATGGCACCGCGACCGGGTGGTGTCGAAGACGGTTTAACCTGGGCGACAGCATTTGACACGATTCAAGAAGGTATTGACCTTGCTGCGGCACTTGGTAATGAACAAGTTTGGGTTGCAGGAGGACCCAATGGTGGAGGTTATGTGTATGACGAAGACAGACCTATTCCATGGGGGAGTGTCCCAGTTTTAGGGTCATTAATTCTTGAAGATGGCGTTTATCTCTATGGTGGTTTTGAAGGCTACTGGGGTATTCAGGAAACTTCAATAAACCAAAGAAATCCTCGTCGGGCTGTTACTATCATTGATGGTTCTCGTTCTCGTGGTGGTGCTGCTGCTTACCATGTGATAGTTGTAGGAAAACAATTTGACCCCGCACTTGATATACTTATTGATGGTTTCCAGATTACGGGTGGTAATGCAGCGGGTGTTGCGGGAGACTATCATACCTGGCGTGGCGGTGGATTATATAACTGGGCAGGACAGGTAAAGGTTGCCAACTGCACCTTCATCGGCAACATTGCAGGAGTATCCGGTGGGGCTATAGCCAATGAACAGAACGGTTCTATCGTTCCCCAACTTACCATTGAAAACTGTGTGTTTTATCAAAACACGGCTCAGCGACAAGCAGATTCTTTTGGCAACCCGATTCGTGGTGGTGGTGCTATCTTTTCTAACCAGGCAGGTGTTATTACCATTGCATTCTCGACATTTGTAGAGAATACAGTGAATACCACCGGTGGATTGTATGGTTTACAAAGCGGTGGATTTTTTGGATATAACACAACCAACGCAACGCAAATCAACAGTTGTATCTTCTGGAATAATACTCCTGCATTAGGAAATTGCATTCAGGTGTTATGTGGTGTCCTTCCGCCTCCGGGCTGTGGAGTGCCTACTTTAATTAATACGAATGCGCTTCAAAATCAAGACCCGTTATTTGCTACGGCTCCTCCGGAGTTCGAATTGCAATCTATCTCGCCATTTGTCAATGCAGGGACAACACCGTATCCGTTGACAACTGACATACGGATGGTCCCTCGTCCTCAAAATGCGACTAACGACCGCGGTGCTTACGAAACCGTGACACAGCCTATGACGGCAGTATGTCGGAATGACCAGTCGGTATCGTTGGATGACACGGGGCATGCGAGCCTACCCGCTGTGAACTTAGCAGATTTAGTAAATAGCGTTGTTCCGGGCGGATTATGGCGTGTTTTGGTGGGTGGTTCGCACACGGTTAATTTCAATTGCAGTATGTATCCATCTACATCTATTACGGTTCGGTTGATTGAAAATTCGGGTCGTTGGGCAGAATGCAATGCAACCGTAACGGTAAATGACCCGATATCACCTGTGGCGGTATGCAAGGACATAACTGTATATCTGAACAGTGCGGGCACATACACTTTAAGTGCTAATGAAATTAATAATGGTTCATCAGATAATTGTTCTGTTATCCTGTCTATTCCGCCAACATCATTTACCTGTGCCAATGCGGGTCAAACCATACCGGTTACGCTTACAGTAACCGACCCGGCAGGAAATAGTGACCAGTGTGTTGCTAATGTGACCGTGCAGGATAATATACCTCCGACGGTAATTACCAAAATGATTACAGTCCAATTAGATGGAACAGGGAATGCATCCATTGTTCCAGGTGATGTAAATAATGGCAGTTTTGATAACTGTGGTATTGCCAATTTATCACTAAATAAGAGCACCTTTAACTGTCTGGATGTGCCTTCATCGATAGTATTTCTCACGGCTACGGATGTGAATGGAAATGTCAATTCAATGCCCGCCTTAGTCATAGTACAGGATTCCATAGCTCCTACGGTGGTAACAAAGGATATTACCGTGCAGTTGGATAACTCCGGACAGGTAACGATACTTCCGGATGATATAGAGAACGGTAGTTCCGATAACTGCGGTATTGCCAGTATGGAGGTTGTTCCGTCAACACTTACCTGTGCTGATTTAGGCACTGCTGTGGTTGATTTGGTTGTTCACGATGTGAATGGGAATACTGGAACAGCGCCAGCAACCATAACGGTGCAGGATAATATTGATCCAACGGTAATTACAAAGGATGTGACGCTGTATCTGGATGCTTCCGGTCAGTTAACGGTGCTTCCAGCGGATGTGGATGATGGCAGTTATGACAACTGTCCGATAGACCGTATGGAAGTAGACCCGAATACATTTACCTGTGAAGATATTGGTTCGCATGTTGTAACTTTGACGGTGTATGATGAGGCGGGGAATAGTTCTTCGGATACCGCCACTGTGACGGTTGAAGACAATATGCCTCCGACAGTTGTTACAAAGAACATCACCATAGATTTGGATGCCGATGGCAATGCCAGCATTGTCCCAGCCGATGTGGATGATGGCAGTTCCGATAATTGCGGTATTGACTATCTTGCGTTAGATAAATCTTCCTTTACCTGTGCAGACCTGGGTGCAAATATTGTGACCCTCACGGTTTACGATGTGAATGGCAATTTTAACTCTGCTACAGCAACGGTAACCGTGCGTGATGTAACGGCGCCGATAATAACTGTAACCGGGGATGAGGAAGTGTTCCTGAAGATTATGGTAGACTGCTACACCGAGCAAGGTGCGGTATGGACCGATGCGTGCGATGGAACGGGTGCTGCTGTTATCGGTGGTGATACTCCACCTACCAATTGTCCACTACAGGAAAGTGATTTGGGTGATTATGTGATTACCTACGATTACACGGATAGCAGTGGCAATGCTGCCGACCAAAAGACGCGAACAATTCATGTTATCCGCAACTATCCGCCAGAGATTACTCTGTTGGGTGATAATCCGATGATACTTAATTGTAAAGAACTATATGTAGAACCTGGATATATAGCAACGGATGTAGAAGATGGTGATTTGACCGCAGAAGTAGAAATAACGGGTGAACTGAACACGGCTATACCGGGAACCTACATTATTTCATACGAAGTAACTGACCATGACCCGGATTATCCGATGACCACAACGGTGTATCGGACCATTGAAGTGGTAGATAACGATTTGCCCGCAGTTACCTTGGAAGGACCATCTTTATTAGCATGGCAAGCAGGCGAACCGTGGGTAGACCCGGGTTACTCCGCAGAAGATTATTGTTGGGGTGATGTAACGGCATTAGTTGAGATAGACGGAGTTGTAGATGTGGATACGCCGGGTTCTTATCTGCTGACTTATACACCCAAAGATGGCAGTGGCAATTCCGGTGAGCCTAAACAGAGAACCGTATATGTAGGCGACTTGCTACATATCATTGATGAATATCCCGATGTTACGGACACTTATGTTGATTCAAATACCTTTGTATTAACTGTGAACTTTACTGGTGGTATCTTTATCCCCGGATACGATACTTATATCTGGTATCGGGATTCGGATATCGTAAATAGCGGACCCCTTGAAGTGGGAATGAATACACTGGAATTAGTAGTTGATCCAACAGCTCTGGCAAGAGGAATATACGGCTATATGCTCGAGTTGACTGATGTCGAAAAAGTCCATTCCTCTGGAACCATGACGGTTCGTATCGCAAGACATATAGCGATTACGCAAGATATTTCCGATGCGGAGGTCATCATTGGCGATAATTACTCCATGACGGTGCTGGCAGTAGGTGGAGTCGCAGAAAACGGAGTGGGCGAATTGCGGTATCAATGGCAGAAACAAACCGCAGGTAAGGCATGGGAAAATCTAACCGATGTTGGAAATATCTCCGGTACGAATACCAATACATTGGTGTTCTCCCCGTTTGAAGAAGGAGATGGTGGACAATATCGTTGCGTAATCAGTGATGATTTGACGGATATTGCATACAGTAATGTCGCAACACTTACCGAAGCCACAGGCATTCCTGTTACGGGTGTATTTAGTCTTGGTGTGATGACGGCTTTGAGTGCTTTGGCAGGTGCATTTACACTGCGTCGCCGTCAACGCAAATAGAAAAATATCCTCGAATATAACGAGGTAAGAATTCCATACGCGGGGACTTGTCCAGAAAGGCAAGTCCCCATTGTTATGACTATTTATAATAGCGATGATTTTTAAATCTGTGGAGGCGAAAGATTTTTCGCCTCTACAGATTTTGTGCTAAAAAATGAACCACAGAGGACACAGAGGAAATTTTTAAGAAAATGAAAAAAATATTTAAAAATTTGTTTGACAAATCATCTGGCAATCGGTTAATTACTCCTACAAATTAATTGCCTAATGAAGAACATTTTTATAGTTATTATTGTTATAAAGTGTAGTTTTAAAGGTAATTTACAAATTTCCCTTACTATAATGAAAAAAAAAATAAATTTAGACTTGACTTTTTGCATTTTTTAGTGTATAGTATAATATGATGTCATATTTATAGGTATTAGTATTAAAATATATAACATTAGATGATTGTTAGGCTGCAGAAAATTGAATACTAACGAATTGAACAAAAAGAAGGTTAACACTATTTGACTTTGTTCGACAAAAATACATATCATTTTTCAGTGTTGCGATTGAGATGCGATTCTTCGTGTCTTGATTATGTTTTGGCTTTACATAATGATTTAATAATTTTCAACCTTTAACGAGAAGGGTTCAAACCGTGAGTAAAAAATTATTTATCCCAACCTTATGTGTGCTGGCTGTGTGTTTATTTATGTTTGCGACAATGCCGGCACAGGCACATCCGTATATGTATTACAACGATTCCAATAATGAGTATTGGAGCAGTTTAGAACAGATGGCGACTCAGATGGATGATATTCTTGATGCCATGCTCGTGTCGTTAGGTTTGTGTCCGCAGTGGTCGCAGGACTGTGCGGGAGCCAACTCCGCATTCTGGCGGAGTGTAGCGGGTCAAGACGGACCTGCGTGGGACAATGGCGATAACGGGACAGTGAATCAAGGTACGAGTGCTCCTTGGCCCTTAGTACGGAAAAATGATAATCCGAAGATATTTGATTCGCGGTATTTTGCTTTTTTAGATGCGGTGTTAGATCCGAGTCGGAATACAAACTTACCGTCCGCAACGCTGAATTCAATACGGACGGCATTCCAGAACAATGTTCAAAGGGCATTGCAGTCTGAGATAACGATATATCAAGCCCGGATAACAGCAAGTGTATTAGGTTGTGATAATGATATTACACGGGATATTACAACCAATACTACGATGACGATAACGATTAGGGCGCTGACTTTTTGTATAGTATCCTATGATGTGACCTTTGATGTGCCTTCGTTTTTTACCAGCAGTCGTGGTGGTCCATTAGCAGAAGATGCTGACCCGCGTTTGGATGATGCTTTGGTGAATTTGATAGCGGCGTATATGACCTTAGGCGACCAGCGTTCAGTAGATTATATTTATTCTTTCATGGGTGAGATGATACGAATAGTGATAAATGAGTTGTTGGATGATATTATTCGGAATATGGTCAAGGGGCTGAATGACAAAAAATTTGTAGACCAACTAATAGCCGCAGGACCAGAGAATTGGGATTTAACCCCGAATCCAGAGTTATATGCCCCTGAGCCGGAATCGAAGGCGGTGTGTTATCCGTTTAGAAACACATCCAATGTAGATTTTACGGTGCCGGTTACAGTTGAAGGTGTAGGAACTTTTGATGTTCGAGTTCGTGTCTCGGATGTGAATGTATGCAATTCGGTTCGTAATTTTGCGAATACGCATGTGGTAGCGTCGGCGTATCAGACGCGAGGTAGTTATTTATCAGTGAACAATGGTTCAACGGGTAATTTGAACGCCGATGGGAGGAAGAATTTCTTAACTTATGTGGATACATTTGGTTCATCGAATCAGAATCCGAGTGTGGCGGAGTGGGCATTGCGAGAGGATATATTCCCGCAGGCATTGACATTAGAAACTCAGCCGGTAGGCCGCACGAGTCCGCCATTGACTTATGGACAGGATAGTTGGACATTGAGTGTAGCGGTGGATAATGGAGATGGGACGATATGGACTGTGAATAATCTACCGCCGACGCCTCCGAGGTTTAGTTATCAGTGGTTGTATGGCACAGACCCGGGTAATGTGAATACGCCTTGGCCCGGTGGTAATGTGCGGGTGTTGAATATTAACCCTGTGAACTGGATAGGTTCGCGGTTTTTCCGTTGTCGTGTAGCGGACCCGTATAGTAAGGCGAGCACATATTCGAATACGGTGGAGGTATTAGTGCAGGCACCGCCGATAGTGATAACGCAACAGCCGACGGTGAATCCGACACCGCCGATTAATGCGTTAAGTCCGTTTTCAATTACATGCAATGCGACGCAGACCGGTGGTACATTGAGTTATCAATGGCAAATAGACCGTGACTTTGGTGGTCCGTTAGGCTGGGAGAATGTGAGTGATGGCGATAGTAATAATGTATATAATGTGAGTTCCGCCACAGCGAATGATGAAGGTTCATATCGTTGTGTTATAACCTCAGTAACATTTGGGAACACTACCACAACTGGAACGGTAGGCGTGACGGTGAATGTGCCACAGCCGGTAGTGACAGAACAGCCAGTTGGAGGTAGCATTGATGTAGGTGACAACTGGGTGTTCCAGTGTAATGGTGATATATCGCCCTCGAGTCCATTGGTCTTCCAGTGGCAAAAGAATAGGGTGAATTTTGGTCCGGCGATACCGGGTCCGGGTCCGGTGCAATTGCCAATAACAAATGCCCAGCCGTTAGATACAGGTTGGTATCGTTGTAGGATTACATCAACGGTTTATGGTAGTTTCGTGTTTACAAATGAGGTATATTTAGGTGTTGGTGCGCCCAGTGGAGCGGTGTTCCGTGTTGATAAGATGTCGCCAAATCCGAGTGATGGTTTGACCTGGGAAACCGCGTTCCATACTATCCAAGAGGGTATTGACGCGGCGGCTGCGGAAGGTGGAGGCGAAGTTTGGGTAGCAGGTGGACCGAATGGCGGTGGATATGTGTATAATGAGTTACGGACAATACCGTGGGGTTCGCCGGCAGCAGTAGATGGTTCATTGGTGTTAGAAGATAATGTACAGATATATGGTGGCTTTGAAGGGTATGCTGGTCAGCAGGAGACGATACGGGCACAGCGTGGTGTGCGTCGGTCCGTAACGATAATTGATGGTTCGACTTCAAGAGGTGGTGCACCGGCGTATCATGTGATAGTGATAGGTAAGGGAACAGAGCCGAATGTAGGAGTGCGAATTGATGGATTTGATATTCGTGGTGGTCGTGCCAGCGGTGTAGCGGGTGATTATCATACATGGCGTGGTGCAGGAATATACAACTGGGGCAGTGCGCCCGTGATAGCGAATTGCACTTTCTATGACAATATAGCGGCGGTGTCAGGTGGTGCGATTGCGAACGAGACCAACGGTACCTTTAATGCCGCGGCGCAGATAATTAACTGCGTGTTTTATCAGAACAGTGCAAATCGTCAGGATGTTGGTAATCCAATGCGTGGCGGTGGTGCAATCTTTAACGATATGGCAGACCCGATAATTAAATTCAGCACCTTTGTGCAAAATACAGTGAATGCAGGCAATGGTGGCTTATATGGGTTATTAAGTGCTGCAATCTTTAATTACAATACGAGTTCTGCTCAGACGATAGATAGTTGTATCTTCTGGCAGAATGCACCGGGTTGCATAGAGACTTTCTGTCCGCCGAGCAATCCGGGTTGTTCACCCCCGACCATAAATAGTACGGATATAACACAATTAACCGATCCGTTATTTGACCCGTTATTCCCGCCACCAACATTTAAGTTGACTTTGACATCGCCATTTGTGGATGCATCTATATTGGCTACTCCGAAATATGATATTCAGGGTGTACCGAGACCGCAGTCAGCGGGTCCGGACCGTGGTGCTTATGAATTGGTGAAAGACCCGATGACGGTCGTATGCACCGATGTCGAAGTTGACCTTGACGAGACAGGGAATGTATCGTTCCCGGCAAGTGCTTTGTATAATGCGGGAGCGAGTACAATACCGGGCGGTTTGTGGAAATTAGTGGTGAGCGGTTCGACTACGGTGTCTTTGAATTGCACGCATTATCCGAGCACGCAGGTGACCTTGACTGCTATTGATTATGATGGTAATCAAGGCACATGTCAGGCGACGGTAACGGTGAATGATATTACACCGCCGACCGCAGTTTGCAGGGATATTACGGTATATCTGGATGCAAATGGCGAGTATACACTGACCGCAGCAGAGATAGATGGTGGTAGCACAGATAATTGCAGTGTAAGTGAATTGACGATCCCACCAACGACATTTACTTGCGCCAATATAGGACAGAATCAGGTACAGTTGACGGTGAAAGACCAAGCAGGCTTGACAAGCAATTGTCTGGCTACGGTAACCGTTGAAGATAATCGTCCGCCAACAGTGGTAACAAAGAACATTACCGTTGATTTAGATGAGAATAATCAGGCAACGATTTTACCTGCAGATGTAGATAATGGTAGTACAGATAACTGTGCCATTGACCGACTTGAACTTGACCGTAGCACATTTACCTGCGATGACCGATTAACTCCGCAAACGGTCAACCTGACGGTACATGATGTAAATGGTAATCAAGCATCTGCACCGGCTCAGGTAACTGTGCGTGATGTAGAAGCACCTGTGATTACAAGGAGAGGTGCAGAGAATATAACCTTAATAATCAATGTAGATTGCTATGTTGAAGAAGGAGCATTCTTCACTGATAACTGCGACGGTACAGGTGAGGCGATTGTTGGCGGAGATACGGTGCCGAGCAATTGTCCGTTACAACCTGGTGATGAAGGCGATTATGTTGTAACTTATGATTATACGGATTTAAGTGGTAATCCAGCAGCACAAGTAACACGAACGGTGAAGATTATTGCCAATATGCCGCCGGTGATTACACTATTAGGTGATAACCCGATGACCATCGGTTGCAAAGAAGAATATGTCGAGCCGGGTTATATTGCAGAAGACTTCGAAGATGGCGATTTAACCAGCGAAGTCATTGTAACCGGTGAAGTCAATTCTGCAGAACCGGGCATCTATCAGATTGAATACAAGGTAACAGACCATGACCCGCAGTATCCACAGACAACGATTGTCTATCGCACGGTAGAAGTGGTAGATAGTGATGTGCCGAGTATAACCTTAGAAGGGTTAAATCCATTACCGTGGCAGAGAGGCACACTGTGGGTAGAACCCGGCTTTGAAGCAACTGACCCATGCTGGGGCTGGGTAAACCCGTTAGTAGAAGTGACTGGCTCGGTGGATGTTGATACGCCGGGTGTTTATGTGATTACATACACACCGTGGGATTACAGTGACAACAGCGGAACGCCAGTAGAACGCACTGTATATGTGGGTGATTACTTACAGATTTATGGACACCCGCAGAATGCGGATGCGTATGTAGATTCGAATACCTTCGTATTAAGTGCGTCCTACACGGGCGGTATCTTCATACCTGGCTATGATACTTATGAATGGTTGCGTGACAACGATGTGATAGAGAGTGGGACGGTGCCAGAGCCTGCTGGCGTGAATACAATTTCGCTGGTTGTTGATCCGTCCGCATTGACTGCGGGTACCTATTGGTATAAAGCACGGATAACAGACCTTGTGAATACTTATACATCAAATCAGGCTCGTGTCCGTATTGCCAATCATATCTCCATAACAGGCGATATATCTGATGCGGAAGTGGTGCCGGGTGATAACTTCTCCATGACAGTAATCGCTCAAGGTGGTATAGGCACATTGCGTTATCAGTGGCAGAAATCTGATGGTGAAGGCGGTAAAGCCTGGGTGAACCTGACCAATGGTGGAAATATCAGTGGTGCCACATCGAATACGCTTGTATTTACACCGTTTAATGAAGATGATGTAGGTCAGTATCGCTGTGTGATTAGTGATGACCTGACAGATGTCATATATAGTAGTATTGCGACATTGACGAAAGGCAGTGGCATACCTGTTGCAGGTGCCGTCGGTATTGCACTGGTCAGTGCATTGAGTGCTCTGGCAGGTGTGTTCACGCTACGGAAACGCCAGCGCTAATAAGTTGTACTGATACTTAAAGGTGAGGCGGTTCATGATAAATGAACCGCCTCACTGATTTTTTAAAAAAGTTTAAGATTGTGTAAACATCTATAGTAGTAAGGGCACGGCATGCCGTGCCCCTACGATTAGGAAAAAATATAAACCTGTTACCTATGTCCTATAGCTTATTAGGTTATGATTGTGCTTTATCAGAGGCTATATATATCTGGTGAGGGCTCAGGTCTAAAATAAAGCCCCGTTTCGGAATAGTGCGTAATCGTTCTTTCCAGCGTTTGGAAACGGAACACAATTTTTGTAGGAGCAGACACTTTTGAAAAGCAATTTGTGCTTCTTCAACAATAACATCTTTCCAGAGTTCTTTATATATATCTTCATACGAAACACAACAGCCAATATTGTTGGCAAGCAGACACAGTAACCGATATTGTTTTTCAGGTAGATGAATTTTCTTCCCTTCCAGCCAGACTTCTCCAGGACGCTTCTTATCAATGACTAATAAAATATTCCTTTGTTGTTCATGGGCATGAGGTTTTGCAATAGAAAGATTTTGTTCTTTGGATGTAAGGGATATATTCTTTGTAATAGGGTGATAGGGAAGGTCATTAGAAGTTTGGGTCGAGTGTATCGGGGTGAAGAGTGATTTTTCTGAACTTGTTTTATTTTTTTGCAGGGATAGATTAGGATGTGTTGGGAAATTAAAATATTTTGTGCGTATTTTTTTGGAGAGTTGTTTTAGGGTATTGATTTTATCCTCGGGGATATATTTTGTTAATTCGCTTGCGGGTGTTTTTATAATCTGCTCTGCAGTGTATATCCCATTGCTGTATAAGGAGAGTATTTGTGAGCGTGATAGTAATCCCTCGCAGTTTCGGGCAAGGGACAAACTTTCAGTAGGTATACCCCATCGCACCTGTTCGGATAATCTTCGGAAATCATCAGGGTTATCAATGCTCATCATTTCTGCCAATTGAGCAAGCACATCTAAAATCCAGGCAATATGTAATCCTGCTTGAACTACCTGTCCCGCTGAAACACGAAATGCTTCTTCTATTTCTGAAAGAGGCTTCCCGTTCATCCATTCTTGCAGAACAAATGCAATCTTTAGCCCTTTTACCTCGTGAATGGTTGGCTCGGCTAAACCCTGTCGAAACTTTTGCAAAGGTGTCATGAGATCCCATGGGGTTCGTAGGGGATATTCGTTGAGCCGTTGCATATATATTTGCGAATGAAATTCATTTGTGGACAGTTCAAATTGGGGTAGCCATGCGTCAGGAGTGAGCGAAGAAATGAATAATGCGTCCAGATCATCTCGTTCCCGACCGCGTATTAAGTTTAGCCATTGTTCCAATTGTTCCACTGTCTCGGGGGAAACTCCTTTTGTGGCGACAATCTGTCCACGCGGGGTTAATCCAAATCGGTGTAAACTTTTTTTCATACAAAAGCCTCTGCGAACACATGAATCTATAAAATCATTTGTCCACGCGGAATAGGCGTTCTGTTTGTTGTCGAACAATAGTTTTTCTCTGACATGCCAGCACGATTGGAAAAACTCTACTATATGTTCCATCGTAACGGTGTTGTAAGATGCAATAACGCCGAGCATGGGGGAATTTATAAGCGGAATTTCGTCCGATAAGAAAGTAGGACGGGAAGAATGCTGAATATACCACGACAATAACAGGTCTTTTTCTTCCTCACTATTTGCGATGAGTATTGCCCGTGCGGGCTGGTCGGTATATCCGTATCTGCCGGCTCTGCCCGCCATATTTTCATATTCGGAGAGCGATAGCGGTATATTTCCACCATTTCCCTGTCTGTCTGCGTAATACCATTTTTCATGCGAAATGAAAACATTTTGCACAGGTAGGTTCAGCCCTTTGGCTAAAGTGCTGGTCGCTACTAAAATACGAATTTCTCCCTTACGAAAAGATTCCTCAACAATGTGTCGTTCTTCCGGTAGCAAATCGCTATAATGGAAGCCAACGCCATGTTGAAATGCATGTAATAGTGCATCACGGGCACGGGTCGGTTCTAATAATTTGATGCGTTCTATTGCCTGTTCCGCCGGTGGAAGGTTTAGGGAATCTGCCAATTCCCATGCAAGCGAACGCACCTCATTGCGTGTTTTCATAAAAATAAGGCAGGTTTCGCCTCTGTGGATGAATTCCACGAGCCCTTGTAAATAAGGATTTTCAAAGGAAAGGGATGTATCGGATATATGTTCCTTCTCTATTTTGCCTGTCTCATCCAAATAATAAAAAATTCCGTTATACATTACGCCTTTCTTCAAAGGCACAGGTCGTATTTCGGAGAGGATAAGTTTTGCTTTCATCCATTCAGCCATCATGGCAGGTTGTGGGAGGCAGGAGGATAGTGCGATGCATCGAGCGGATGAACCGAGACACCGTGTTAGAAGAAAGTCCGCAGTTATACCCCGTTCGGGGTCGAAGATTAAATCAATATCGTCAAATATCATTAACCCTATCTTATTTAATACGGAAGGTTGTCGGGCAATTAACTGGAACATTTTTTCATAAACTACAACGGCAATGTGAAATTGTCCTTGTTCCAGCCGTATGTCATGATGGCGGTAATCACTTGTGGAAATTAGAACTTGTATGCCAAATCGTTTGTATCGCTCTCGTAATGTCCGAAACATTTCTTCCGCTTGCACACGCAAAGGAACGAGATAGATAGATTTTCCCTGTTGAAGGTAAGTGTGAACCATTGCCAATTCCGCCAGGAAAGTTTTACCCGCACTGGTTGGTGCATGGATAAGCAAATGAGGTTCTAAAAATAAAGTTTTGTTTTCAATGGCTTCCCTTTGTAAGGGTAGGAGTTCATGGCAAAACTTTTGATATTCTTTAAGTAAGGGTTCCGAAAAACCTAATTTGAGTAAAGTTTCGATAGTGTCCATAGTTTATCTCCCAAAATATATTCTTATATTATAGTGAAAATATTTTCACTATTCAAATTAAGTTTTGCTCTTTGCCCCAATGAGTATTTCGGAGAGCAAGGGAAATGTGTTATACTTTTAACGGGTATGCTCGGGGTTTGAGACATCTTTTGAACAAACCTTAAAAGAAGGAAAAAAACAATGGCAGATAAGATTGATTATCAAATTTATGGTGATGATATGCAGGCTGTGCAGATTATCCTTGACCCGGGGGAATCGGTTTTTGCAGAAGCCGGAGCCATGCTTTCGATGGATAATGGTATTGAAATGCAGACAAGTGCCGGTGGACTTATGAAAGGGCTGAAACGGATGCTTACGGGGGAATCGTTTTTTATTACGAATTTTTATAATCAAGGGAGTCAAAGGGCAAATGTGATTTTTTCGGCTCCGTATCCGGGGAAAATTATCCCTATTGATTTGAAGATGTTCAATGGGACTTTTATCTGTCAGAAGGACGCTTTTTTATGTGCAGCGGGTGGCGTAGAGATAACACCGACGCTGGTGAAAAAAATGGGTATAGGCTTGTTTGGTGGTGAAGGATTTATCTTACAAAAAATAGTAGGAGATGGATTTGCCTTTGTGCATATTGGTGGAACAGTTTTAGAACGCGAATTGTCTGCCGGGGAGACACTGCGTGTAGATACGGGCTGTATTGCGGGCTTTGCATCTACAGTGAAATACGATATTCAATTCATGTCTGGGTTTAAGAATGTTCTGTTCGGTGGCGAAGGGCTGTTTCTTGCGACCTTGCAGGGACCGGGAAAAATATATCTTCAGACCTTACCTTTTTCGCGTCTTGCAGACCGTATCATCTCTGCATCGCGTAGAAATCGTGAAGAGACGAATATTGGCGGTGGCGGAAAAGGATTAGGAATGTTAGGGCGGTTAATAGGTGGAGGCGATAGTTTTTAAGATGGAACGATGGAAAGAATCAGCCCTGATTTATGAAGGGAAAATTGTTAATCTCAGAACGGGCAATGTTTCGTTAGAGGATGGCAAGACAGCGTTTCGCGAGGTGATAGAACATCCCGGTGGAGTGTGCATTGCCGTGCTGGATAAGGAACAGGTTGTTTTGGTTCGTCAATTTCGAATTGCGGTTGGGAAGTATATCTTAGAAGCACCTGCTGGCAAGATGGAAGGCAATGACGACCCGATGGAACGAGCAAGGAAAGAATTAGAAGAAGAAACAGGTTATAGGGCAGGTGTGTTTGAATATTTAGGTTCTGCCTATTCTTCTGTGGGCTATTGTTCAGAGATTATACATTATTACTTTGCGACTAATTTGGAATTCATTGGAACGAAACCGGATGAGGATGAAAATATTGAGATTGTAAAAATCCCTATTTCTGAGGTTGAGAAAAAACTAAGGACCTTTCAGTTTGATGATAGCAAGACTTACATTGCTTTGCAGGCTATGTTTTATCGCTTAAGAGAGAAAAAACTTTTATAAATAGATGTGATTTTATTTTGTTATTTTTTCCGCTTCAATACCTACAGTAATGGATACTTCATCGCCAATCTGGGAAGGTAAGTATTTTACCATTCCAAAATCGCTTCTTTTAATTATAAAAACGCCTTCAAAACCGATACGATCTTCGTTATTTCTTCCTTTTCCACTGCCGACCAATCGTGCTTCAAATTCAATAGGTTTGTCTACACCCAGCAGTGTTAAAATCCCCTTAATGCGGTAACGATTTTTATCAATCTGTTCCCAGGAATTGCTTTTAAACTTTGCTTCTGGGAATTGTTCCACATTAAAAAAGTCTGCACTGCGAAGGTGTTCATCGCGTTTATCGTTAAGCGTATTTACACTGGCAGTTTTAATGGTAACCTCAATAGAAGATTTATCCGTGTGTTCTGTATCGAATTGAATTGTCCCGGAAATATCTCCGAATGCACCATACGCAGGACTGACATTTAAATGCAATACACGGAACCATACCGATGAGTGTATGGGGTCTATTTGATAAGAATTACTTTCCGCATAAGAGGCAAGGGTTTGAATGCTTATGAACAGGCTCAATCCAAACAATATTCTGGGGATAGTTTTCATATTTAATTCCTTCTTTGCTTACTTATAAAACGAAATTATTCAAAAATATATTTCATGGGTGTTTTAGAAATACGAGACAAAAATAAGAATACCCCATTCTTCAAAGGAGAATGAGGTATTCTTTTATATAGTGGACTTACAACTTGTTTTGTTAACTGGCTTCGAACAGAGCCATGATATTTGCCATGGCTTGATTAATAGGTTGTTTCGTTGGATAGCGGATAAATTCTACATGCCCATCCAGATACAGGATATTGCAACCACCGGGGATATGGTTGAAGAGTGCTGTTGTCCCTGCCGCCCCTAATTGGTCAAGCATGATAAAAATTTCACTTTGTGCTTTCGATGTTGCGGCAGGATTATTAATGTCAGTGATGAGGAATCGTTCTATCCCTTCACGGAGGCGGTATACTGTATTTGAACCGCCATTCCCATAGCCTGTAAGTAAGGGACCACTTACATCACCATCAATGGCTGAATTCAGGTCTGCTATCTGAGCCGGTGAAGGTTGACTATGTGATGAAGCGGCTTGAATTGCTGCAACGCCATTTGGGTGGTTTAATGCCATTTGAGCAATTGCAAGTGGTAATTGGGCAGGGACGGGTTGGTCCCCTGTTAAATTAACATTTCCAATTAGATTGACGAACAATTGAACTTCGGAAGGCAGGGAACCAATTGGGACAAGGTCATTTGGATTATCTCCCATTCTATCAAAAACCCAACCAAAATAAGCATAACTGGCGTCTATTACATTGACCCCCGTTCCACCACCGAGATAAAAGCCAAAATGAAAATCATCCGGTGTAATTCCTAATGAAGGGAAACTATCTCCTTTCAATGTATCCTCTACGGTATCTTGTGCATCCGATGGACAAATTACGATAGATGGATCGGTTAAGTATTCAGGATAAATCGCTTTCACTTTTGGACCTGCAGCAATGAACAGATTCCATTGTCCGTTATCTTCTCTTTGTGCTGCTTCTAATTCAAGCGGGGGAAATCGCTCACCTTTGGATTCGTTAGAATACATCTTAAAAACGAGACCCCATTGTTTTAAGTTGTTCTGACAACTGGAGCGACGCGCTGCTTCACGAGCACGGGCTAATGCAGGCAGTAAAATTGCTGCAAGAATACCTATGATTGCTATGACGACAAGCAATTCAATCAATGTGAAACCTGTTTTTTTCATAATAATATCCTCCTATACCCTATAAAAGTTATTGTTTGTTATTAAACAATTATAATTATCTTTATTCACCTCCTTTCTTATTGTTTCTGTTTAAATTATAATACTATTTACAATAATTGTCAATATAAAATTAATATTATTAATAAATAATTGACAACCTATAAGACATAAGTGACAGATTTATATTTTTATATGATAAGATTTTTATCTATCCTCTATATAAAAGACAAGGGAAAATCCGTATTGTATTAAGATGCGGTGAATATAGACATAATATTTGCCACGGGTTGATTTACAGGCTGTTTCGTTGGGTAGCGAGTAAATTCTACATGACCGTCAAGATATAGTATATTACAGCCACCGGGGATATGGTTAAACAAACTTATAGTTCCACTGGCACCTAATTGGTCCAGCATAATAAAGATATTACTTTGTGCCTTATTTGTGGCTGATGTATTGTTGATGTCAGTTATTAGGAATCGTTCAATACCTTCGCGGAGGCGATATACTGTATCTGAACTGCCATTTCCAAAGCCAGAAAGCCTACTTCCACTAATATCTCCATCAGCAGCCATAAGCAGATCTTTGACTTGGTTTGGAGAAGGTTGCCCGTTTGCTTCTGCTATTTGCATTGCCAGAATTCCCTGGGGATGATTTAAAGCCATTTGGAGGAGAGCCAATGGTAATTGGGCTGGAACAATTTTATCTCCTGGGAGATTTACCTGACTGATAATTTGAATAAAAATATTTACTTCTTGTGGTAACTGATCAATTCGTTGTAAATCATCAGGGTTATCTCCCATTTTATCGAAAACCCATCCAAAATAAATATAACTGGCATCAATAACAGCCACTCCCTGGTAGTAGCCAAGGTAATAACAAAAATGATAATCGTTAGGGGTCAGATTTAATGGGGGACAGGTATATCCTTTTAAGGTTTTGTCTACCGTGTCGTTTGCGTCCGATGGACAGATAATAATAGAGGGGTCTGTTAAATATTCAGGATAGATAGCCTTAACTTTAGGACCTACTGCCATATATAGTTCCCATAAACCTGTATCCTCTTTTTGAGCAACTTCTAATTCTATAGGGGGAAACTTTTCCCCTTTTGATTCATTTGCATACATCTTAAAAATCAGCCCCCATTGTTTCAGGTTGTTTTGGCAACTGGAACGACGCGCTGCTTCACGAGCACGGGCTAATGCGGGTAGTAGTATTGCGGCAAGGATACCAATTATAGCAATAACTACCAGTAATTCAATAAGTGTAAAACCTTTTTTCTTCATATTAAACCTCATTGTTATACAAAGTTTGTCATTAAACAGAGAATAAGGACATAATATTTGCCACGGGTTGATTTACAGGTTGCTTGGTTGGATAACGAATGAACTCAACATGTCCATCCAGGTATAGAACATTGCAACCGCCCGGAAGATGGTTAAATAATGTGATTGTTCCGCGTGCGCCTATTTGATCAAACATAACAAAGATATTACTTTGTGCCTGTGCTGAGGCAGACGGATTGTTAATGTCGGTTATTAAAAACCGTTCGATTCCCTCACGAAGCCTATAAACGATATTTGAGCCTCCGTTGCCAAAACCTGTGAGCAATTCCCCCGAAATATCACTATCAATGGTTCGGTAAAGGGCTGTAATCTGTGCAGGAGTTGGTTCGCCATGATTTCGTGCAGTATACATAGCCGCTACGGCATCTGGACTACTTAGAATCATTTGAGTAAAAGCGTAAGGGAGTTGAGCAGGGACTAATAAGTCCTCTTCAAGTGTTCCCTGTTCGAGAAATTGTATGAGCAAGGTTACTTCTTGTCGTAACTCATCAACCCTCAATAAATCCGATGGGTTATCTCCGGATTTGTCAAATACCCAACCTAAATATGCATAGCTTGCATCGATCATATTTACGCCATATTCTCCATGTAGATGGAAGTGGATGTGGAAATCATCAGGTGCTAATCCTAAAGCCTGTGCCACCTGTGGTTCTAAACTCACAGCTTTTAAAGATTGGATAGTTTGTTTTGAGTCTGATGGACAGATAATTATTGATAAATCGGTTAGATATTCGGGATAAACAGTATCTACTTTTGGTCCTACATTAAAGTAGTTGCTATATATACCGTAAAAATCATTTCGTTCTGCTTCGACATCTATCGGCGGGAATTTTCCACCGTTGGATTCGTTAGCATACATCTTAAAAACAAGCCCCCATTGTTTCAGGTTGTTTTGGCAACTGGAACGACGAGCTGCTTCACGGGCACGGGCTAATGCCGGTAATAAAATTGCCGCAAGGATTCCAATGATTGCTATGACGACAAGCAATTCAATCAATGTAAAACCTGTTTTTTTCATAATAATATCCCCCTCTATTCTTTCAAGTTATCTCTTTATTATTACAAAATTCGTTTTATCTTTGCTCACCTCTTTTCCTTTTGTTCTTATTAAATTATAATTCAAATAATAATACTTGTCAATATAATATTTATGTTATTAATATTTATTTGATAACCTATTGGATATAAGTAACAGATTTATATTTCCATTCCCTTTTAGGGGATGTATCTTATTGTGTAGGAGGATAGGGAGTAGAAATATCTCTTATGCCACAAATACACGAATAATAAACGAATTTTTCTATTTGTTTTAATTCGTATTCATTTGTGTCAATCGTGGTTATATAAAGGGTTTTTATCATAAAAGTATGTTTAATCGTGTAGAAAATAGGAGAAGCTGGGACACTTTATCTGTAAGGGCGAAAAATCTTTTCCCCTTGTAGATGAATCTGATAGGCTTCAGGTTATTTTTACTTTGTGGACTTCGTGTAGAGTCTCTGTGCTCTTTGTGGTAAAAGAATTAACTGCATAAAAATATCAGAAGCGAGGACGCTTCATCTACATTATTCGAATACAATAATGCATAATGGATTTTTTCATTCGTTTTTATTCGTGTCTATTCGTGTAATTCTTGTTTATAATTTTTTAAACCCATTTAACATCCAGTCTACAAAGAGGAGAGGTAGAGTATAGCAGGTTGTGAGATTTTCTCTTTTCTTCTTCATTAATATTTTTGGTGTTCTTCGGGATATTATGAAGATTCTAAAAGACCGGTATTCCCTGTGTCCTATAGATTAAGATAAAATTTAGTTTCTTTGATTGACAAAAGCGTTTTTTTGTGATATTATACAATATATTGTGTTTCTATATATTGTATATAAAGGTTGTTCTATGTATGATTATAATCATATAAGTAAAAAAAGAGTCGGTTTTTCTATATTATTCCTTATCATTAGTATATTTTTATTTATAGCCGTAACTTTTAATCCAAAAATTCATCCGGGCAAGGACGCAAGTATCTCCGTAGATAATATGCCCTTTATATCGGTAATTGTCTTATTAACGCAGAATATTATTTATAAATTTTATTTAGGTTTCGGCATAGCAATACATTTTTCTTACATAATATTATTTTTATGGGCAATTACTATGTGGGATAATCGGTGTCCATTCCCATTTATTCAGAGAGGTATAGGAATATTTTTATTATTACTGAGTATCTCTACTTTTTCTCAGGCATATTTTTTGCTTTGGGATGGAAAATTAGAAAAAGGAAATAGTATTGGATACAGTATTGTATCGGAGATATTAGTTCCCCATTTGGGTGTTCTTCCTTCTTTTATTACTTCATTAATGTTTATTATTGCAGGAACTATTTTATCTCTGGACTGGATTTTTATTTTTTCCCTTTGGTTGATGTTTTTCGCTTTTCTTTATTTCTGTTATCTCGTAAAAAAAGTGTTTGTATTAATAAAGCATGGGATTGAATGGATTAATACAAATATCATTTCTCTGGAGCAATATACACTTATAACAGAACCGTCCTCAGTTCAATTGCAACTTCCATTGAGTAATGGTAATGAGGACTATTCCAACTTTCAATCTAAAGTAAATACCAGTACTTCCTGTCTGCCTGATTTGCCTTTAACGGAAGTTGAGCAGGAAGTTTGTGAAATGTTTTCACAATCTCCTTCAACAGTTTCTACTCTCCCCAAGAATGTAAATGAAAGTAATGAACGATTAAATAATGAACCAATTATTCCTGACTTGAAAACGGGCAAGGACACAACAAAAGATATTAAAGAAAAGAAAATTGGTTTCTGGAATTTTTCCCGGAAGGAGAATAAAGAGCCGTCAAAGAATAGTGCAACAAATTCCTATACTCCGTCGGAAGAACCTATTCGTTCGGGTCGCCCTTCTCAATATAAATCTGAGAACATGCAACCCGCAATAACTACACCTGAGTATCCGTCGCAATATACAAAGCCTCCACTAACCTTATTAGATGAACCTGTTCCTTTTGAGATACCTAATTATAACGAGCAACTTCAGGAGCGGGCAGAAATTTTAATAAAAACATTAGAACGATTTGGAGTGAAGGCACGAGTTACGGGGATTACTCATGGTCCAACAATTACAAGATATGAATTAGAACCGGAACCGGGGATAAAGGTAACACGCTTTTTATCTCATGCAGATGACATAACCCTTGCATTAAAAGCAGACCGTGTTCGTGTAGAAGCGCCTATTCCGGGAAGGGGCAAGGTAGGTATTGAGGTCCCCAACCCGGTTCGTGAGCAGGTATTATTGAGGGAACTTCTGGAAAGTTATGTATTAAAGAAACATAGGGGAAGATTGCGATTACCCTTAGGTAAAGATATTACAGGCGAAGTCAAAGTTGTAGACCTAACACAAATGCCGCACCTTCTCATTGCAGGTGCTACAGGTTCGGGGAAAACCGTTTTCGTAAAGGCATTGCTTGCAAGTTTGTTATTCCAGTATACACCCGATGAACTGCGGTTGGTTTTGATTGACCCAAAAATGGTTGAATTTTCTATTTTCAACGATATTCCTCATTTGTTGGAACCGGTCGTAACTGATGCCAAAAAAGCAGGTGAAGCATTAGATATTCTTGTAAAAGAAATGGAGCGGCGATATACACTTTTTGCCAATACGAATACGCGCAATTTAGAAATTTACAATCAGAATGTGGAAAATGGGCAATTAGAAATCTATGAAGAAGGCGATAGAGATTTGTTTTCAACTCCTATAAAAGTTGTCCGCAAACTTCCCCATATTGTTTGTATCATTGATGAATTAGCCGATTTAATGATGCTGCAGCGGAATGCAGTGGAAAGTGCTATAGCACGGCTTTCCCAATTAGCCCGAGCAGTAGGTATCCATTTAATTGTAGCGACGCAAAGACCCTCCGTAGATGTAATTACAGGTGTGATTAAGGCGAATTTCCCTGCTCGTATTTCGTTCCAGGTTTCCTCTAAAATTGATTCCCGTTGTATTTTAGATACGATAGGTGCTGAAAAGTTGATTGGGCATGGTGATATGTTATACCATAATGCTGGGTTACCAAAGCCGATGCGCATCCAGGGTGCTTTTGTTAGCGATGAAGAGATAGAAGCATTGGTAAATTATTTGAAATCACAGGCACCACCGCAGTATCTTAATTGTATTGGTTTTGATAACCAGAAGAAGAAAGAAGCCGAGTCGTCTTTTGATGATGATGACCCTTTATTTGAGGAAGCGGTTCGCATCGTTCGAGAGACAAAACAAGCATCGGTTTCATTGCTTCAGCGTCGGTTGAGAATCGGATATGCTCGAGCCGGGCATTTGATAGATTTGATGGAACTGCGAGGAATTGTAGGTCCTCACCGAGGGAGTAAACCGCGTGAGATTTTAAATATGTCCTCTGATAATGGGGATGAAATCGAAATGCAAACAGATTATAATAATGAAGAAATAAATCCTTCCGATGAGGAAGATAATGAATATGGATAAGGGACAAAAAAAATTTGGAGATAAATTAAGAGACCAGCGGGAATCGTTGGGGCTGTCTATCCAGCATGTATTTGAACAGACCCGTGTTCCCATTCAATATATTCAAGCATTTGAAAATGAAGAGTTTGAATTATTAGCAAATAATCCCAATATTCGTGCTTTTATCTATTCCTATTGCCAGTATATTAATATAGATCCAAGACCGTATTACGATTTTTATTTAGAATGGTTGCGAAATCAACGCAATTCCAATGAACCTAAAAAAATATCTCCCCTCGATATACCCAAAGGAAATATAGAGTTACCACCGTGGTTAGAACCGTTAATTACATGGGGAATTGTTTGTGCTGTGCTTGTTTTATCATGGCTTGCCTATTCCTTCTTCACTCAACCCATTCGTGAAGACCCTTCATTAAAAGTGAATGCTGGAACTGTTGAAGCGCCGGTAGTCCATTTTGATGAAGATTTTTAATTTTACAAAAAAATAACAGCACGGTTATTATGAAAATAAATTTACCCAATCAGCTTTCAATTGCACGATGTTTTCTTGCTATTGTTTTTGTTTTTTTCATGTCCTTTACCCATTGGATACCGTTTGCAATTGCTTATATTATCTTTATTATCGCTGCTATTACTGATTATTGGGATGGGAAAATCGCACGGCAGACAAAAAGTATCACGAAGTTTGGACAGTTAATTGATCCCATTGCTGATAAAGTATTGATGGTTGCTGCATTTGTAATGATGATGAAGTTAGAAGAGTTGAAAATCCCCGGCTGGTGTGTTGTTATTATTTTTGCCCGCGAATTTTTAGTTACAGGAATTCGAACCCTTGCTGCGGCAGATGGCACTATTATCCCAGCAGACCCCTGGGGCAAATTAAAAACGGTGCTCCAGATGACTTATGTAATAGCCTTTCTTTTCTTAGCCACGGCAAGACGATTTTTTTTAGATGTTCCGTTCACATTTATGCCTGAAAATATGATAAAATCATACGACCCGTTACTGGGAAAAACATCATTGGTGTTCATGATGTTTATTGCAATTTATACTCTTTATTCCGGGTGTGAAGTCTTATGGAAAAATTGGGAAAAACTGAAACTGGACTAAATCTTTCACAACCTCATAGTAATATAGATATAGAGAAAGAAGAAGTTATGTCTAAAGTCATAATTGATTTAGATGCATATCGCAACAATCTTCAGGTGGTAAAAAATCTTGTGGGTTCGTCCGTGCGAATTATAGCGGTTGTAAAAGCCAACGCCTATGGACATGGGCTTGTTCCTATCTCAAAGTGTGCCGAAAAATGGGGAGTGAATATGTTAGCAGTTGCGAATATCGAAGAAGGTATTACTTTGCGAGAAAGTGGGATAAAGATACCTATTCTTGTTTTACTTCAACCCCATGATGATGAATTGCCCGCACTTATTGAATATAACCTTACCCCTTTACTATCGGAGGTTGATGTTGCGAAGAAAATTTCGGAACTGGCAACTCATGCTAAAACGAATATTGCTGTTCATTGCAAAATTGATACAGGTATGGGACGGCAGGGCTTTAACATGGACACCGTTATAAACGATATAAAAAAGATTGTTTATTTGCCTCATATTGATATTGAAGGTGTGGCTACTCATTTTCCCTGTGCGGATGAGGAGAATGATGTCTTTACTGCAAATCAGATTCGAATCTTTTCAAAATTATTAAATGACCTTGAACGGGAAGGCATTCCGTATGAGTTCGCTCATTCCGCAAATTCTCCCGCTATAATAAATTATCCTAAAAGTTATTTTGAAGCGGTTCGTCCCGGATTGATGACCTATGGGATATGGCCTGTAAAAAAGAAAGCAGAGAGGAATTTATTAAAGCCTGTTCTTCGTTGGGAAACGCAGATAACTCAGGTTCGTTCCATACAAGCAGGTTCATCTATTGGCTATGGTAAAACATTTGTGAGCGACCGGGATATGGATGTTGCCATAGTTCCAGTAGGTTATGCGGATGGTTATCGAACTCAATTGTCCAATAAAGGGGAAGTGCTTATTCATGGCACTCGTTGTCCTGTTCGCGGGAGTGTTTCTATGGACCAAATTGTCGTTGAACTGAAAACCCGAAAACCTGCGAAACGAGGAGATACTGTCGTTTTGATTGGCAAAGATGGGAATGAAGAAATTCATGCAGAGGAGTTAGCCCAAAAAGCAGGGACTATTGTTTACGATATACTCACCGGCATTGGACCACGGGTACTTCGCACATATATAAATGATGGAGATGAAGAGCAAAGGAAGATTTCATAAGTGCCTGAACATTATTATATAGACGGCTACAATTTACTTCATGTTTTGGTAAAGAATAAAAAGATAAAGCATGCAAACCTTGAAGAACATAGAAACCAACTGATACATCTTTTACAGGAATTTGCGTCCATTACAGGAAGCAGAGTAACACTGGTGTTTGATGGAAATTCCTCCGAGAATAGCCGTCCTTTTTTCCCAAGAAAACCTTCATCTGCAGGGTATCAATTTGAAATATTATTTTCTTCACAAGGTTCCGACGCAGACAGTCTCATAGAGCATTGCATTTATAGAGAAACCAATAAAGAAAATATATTTGTTGTATCATCAGACCATGCGTTGAGGCAGGTATGTGTTGGAATGGGTGTATTTGTTATGCAACCCGAACGATTTATCAAATATCATCATCAAACGCAGCAGTCTACCAGAGTTTCCAAACATTCCTTTTTCAATCCCCTTCCCGTTGAAACACCCCTTCGTGAAAAACTTCAAGATTTTCTAAATTCTATTTCAGACTGTAATAAACAATAATCACTCTTTTCCTATGAAGAAAAAATAGGGATATAAAATAAATCGCAAATCTTTTATCAAACTATATTAATGGTGATGGTTGCATGTTAATCCTTCTTCATGTTTCAAAGAACCTTGAAGGAAAAGGTTAAGGGCTGCCTTTATATCTTTTTCAGATGTGATTATAGTTTTTATACCCGCAGAATCAAACCTGCTTTTCATCCCATATCCCATTCCACCCGAAATAACGACATCAATATTTGTGAATTTTTGTGCTACTCTCTCATGCGTATCTACGGAATGATTGTGTTCATGGGAATGTTCCTGTGCCGAGTCTTCATTGTGGGCATGTTGAACATGTCCTGTAATCGTATTGGGAAGATATTCCTCACTTACGACCTTGCCGTCTTTTATTTCGACAATCAAAAAGCCCTTAGAGCGTCCAAAATGAGAGGATATTTTCTGTTTATCATTTGTTGGAAAAGCGATTTTCATAATTGTTCCTTTCTAAATTCTTAAATATTTTGTTTGTTTACTGTTCATTATCTCTTATTTCAGATACATGAACCAGATTACCTTTTGCATTGCGGTAGAACGCATGAGGACCTCTTCCACATCTACATGGACCTACATATCTCATTCCGGGAGGTTCTGCTGCTTCATTAGTCGGGGTATTTTCCAGTGTAGAATCAGGGACTGTTCCTCTCCATCCCCATCCCTGGAAACCTCTATCTCTCCCAGGTCGGATTTGTCCACGATTATTAAATGGATTACCGAAATATCTTTGTGTTCTCATTGTAAATCTCCTTATATTTAAAATTGTTAAGATTATTGTTTGTCTGTATTTTTATATTGGTTAGGCTCTAAAGAATAAGCCCTTCTTTTGCAATGTCTATGGCAATGCTGACCATAGCCACGACCTTTTTGTTTGCAAACAAAATTTACAGGACCGCCTGCTATTCGAATGGGTTTTCCTTCTACGATGGCAGTGGCAACTTTTTTTCGTGCTTGCTCAATAATTCGGGAGAATGTCGGACGAGACACCCCCATCTTATTGCCTGCCTCTTCATGATACATCCCTAAATAATCTGCAAGGCGGAGTGCTTCAAACTCATCAAGGGAAAGAATAACCGGTTCTTTTCCCGCACTTTCCTGTTCAAAAGGAACGAATTCCTCAACAGGCGGGCATGCATTTAATCTTCTTGAACAATAGGGTCTTGCCATCAAAACTCCTTTAAAGTCCTATGGATTAGTTATGAACATACGCTCATAATTATAACGCAATAGTCCCTTAAAAGTAAACATATTTAATAAATATTTTTGGTAAATTTTGTCAATAAATAAATAAAAAATCAGATAAATTTGTTAGTATAATTAGATAATAAATACATAATATTTTGTAAAATTGAATAACAGGGGATGTCCTATATGAGTAATCCTGATTATAAAAATGAGATACGGGAAGAAATAAATACAATGACTTTTCCAGATGAAGAATGGATGGATGCATTAAAAGCCTATCTGGAGGAACGAGGTCCTCAGGCTACGGCAAATTTGGTGCGACGGCTACAGGATTACACTTATCTTTTAGGTATTCGTAAACCCTGTCCCGCGACTACTCCGTATGTGAACACCATTCCTGTTTCGGAACAGCCGGAATATCCGGGCAATCGCGAGTTAGAACGAATTATTAAGTCTTATATCCGCTGGAATGCGATGGCTATGGTAGTTCGTGCTAATCGTGAAGCGGAAGGTATCGGGGGACATATATCTACTTATGCATCAGTTGCCACTTTGTATGAGGTAGGGTTCAATCATTTTTTCAAGGCACGAAGTGAAGACTACGGTGGCGATTTGATTTATTTTCAGGGACACGCGGCACCGGGCATATACGCTCGGGCTTATTTAGAAGGAAGACTTTCTGAAAATGACCTGAATAATTTTCGACGCGAATTAAGTAAAGAAGGTGGTTTGCCATCCTATCCTCACCCGCGTCTTATGCCGGGCTTCTGGCAATTTCCAACGGTATCTATGGGCTTGGGTCCCATTATGGCGATATATCAAGCACGGTTCAATAAATATTTAGAAAATCGTGGTTTGAAACCTAAAAATGGCGGATATGTCTGGGCTTTTTTAGGTGATGGAGAAACGGACGAGCCGGAGACCTTAGGTGCTATCGGTTTAGCCAGTCGTGAAAAATTAGATAATCTTATATTTGTTATCAATTGTAATTTACAGCGTTTGGATGGTCCCGTGCGCGGGAATGGAAAAATCATACAAGAATTAGAAGCCATATTTCGTGGAGCAGGCTGGAATGTGATAAAAGTTATCTGGGGCAGTGATTGGGATCCCCTATTTGAAAAGGATGAACATGGGCTATTGGTAAATGCATTAGGTGATATTGTAGATGGAGAGTACCAGAAGTTTTCCGTTTCGTCCGGGGAATATATTCGTAAGAAAATGGTAGAGCATGAACCGCGTCTGGCTCCGTATCTTGAACAGGTTTCGGATATACAGTTGCGCCAATTGCGTAGAGGTGGTCATGACCCAATAAAGGTATATGCGGCTTATTATCACGCTCTACAAACACAAGGGGCACCCACAGTAATATTAGCAAAGACAATCAAAGGATATGGACTTGGCGAAAGTGGTGAAGGAAAGAATATAACCCATCAGCAAAAGAAACTAAACGAGGATGAATTGCGTGAATTTCGGGCACGGTTTGGTATCCCGGTATCGGATGATGAAATTGCCTTTGCTCCGTTTTGTAAACTACCAGAAGACCATCCCGCCATGATATACCTACAAGAGCGACGCAAGGCATTAGGAGGCTACCTGCCTCATCGTGAAGTATTGGCACCTCCTTTATCACCGCCTGAAAATGAACTTTTTGACGAATTTTACAAAGGCACGCCTCGCCCTGTTTCCACAACAATGGCATTTGTTTCTATTTTAAGAAAGTTATTGCAACATGAACGAATTGGCAAGTTAATTGTTCCGATTGTGCCCGATGAAGCACGCACTTTCGGAATGGAAGGATTGTTCCGTCAGATAGGGATTTATTCCTCACAAGGACAAAAATATGAACCCGTAGATTCTGAATCTGTTTTATATTATAAAGAAGCGACAGACGGGCAAATTCTCGAAGAAGGCATTTCTGAAGCAGGTTCCATGGCTTCATTTATTTCCGCAGGCACTGCTTATGCAAGTCATGGGATTAATACCATTCCATTTTTTATTTTCTATTCCATGTTTGGATTTCAGCGGATTGGTGATTTAATCTGGGCGTCTGCGGATATGAAAGTTCGCGGATTCCTTGTGGGTGGCACTGCGGGCAGAACAACCCTTGCTGGAGAAGGTCTGCAACATCAGGATGGACACAGCCACCTTCTCGCAATGTCTGTTCCTTGCCTTCGTGCATACGACCCTGCTTATGCTTATGAAATTGCGGTTATCGTGCAAGAGGGTATTCGTAGCATGTATGAAAAACAGGAACCCGTTTTTTATTATTTAACTGTCGGCAATGAGAACTACACCATGCCACCTATCCCCGCAGGCAAGAAAATACGCGAAGGGATTATTAAAGGCTTATATCTATTGCGACCTTCTTCCCTGAAGAAATCAAAGGTGAAAATAAATTTATTAGGTAGCGGCTCGTTGCTTAACGAGGCGTTGAAGGCGCAAGCCATTCTTGAAGAACAGTTTAATATTTCTGCCGATGTATGGAGTGCTACAAGTTACAAAATGCTCCGTGAAAATGCACTCGAAATAGAACGGTGGAATACACTTCATCCGACATCCAAAAAGAAAATCCCGTATGTGACTGAATGTTTGGATAACAAAGCCATCGCTACCATTGCTGTTTCGGATTATGTAAAATTAGTGCCTGACAGTATATCCCGATGGGTTCCTCATAAGTTTGTATCGTTAGGGACTGATGGGTTTGGTCGTTCCGATACACGAGAAGCCCTGCGAGATTATTTTGAGGTGGATAGCCGGTATATTGTATTGTCTGTTTTATATACATTAAGTCAGGCAAAGAAAATAACTGCGGACACAGTTAAGAAATATATGCGGGATAATGATATCCCTGCGAATAAAGTGTATCCTTTAGATGTGTAAAACTAAATTTATATAAAAAAGGAACTAAACATGCCTAAAGAATTTCGACTTCCCTCATTAGGTGAGAATATTTCTGAAGCAACTATCGGCAAAATTCTTGTTAAGATAGGGGATATAATTAAAAAAGGACAACCTGTATTAGAAATCGAAACGGATAAAGCAGTTGCAGAAATTCCAGCGACTTTAGATGGAAAGATAATGGAAGTGCATGTGAAAGAAGGGCAAAAGGTAAAACCGGGGGTTTTAATTTTTACTATTGAAGAGAAAGTAGAAGCGGGAACAGTATCTTCCGAACCTCCTGCAACCCCATCTGCAGAAGAAAAAGCACCTGTTGCAAAAAAGGAAACGCCTGTTTCTACTGCTGTTGAAAAAACTGTTCCATTGCGACCCCCTTCGCTTACTGCGGTAGCAGGACAAAAGGCAAAATCAGATATTCCCATTCTGGCTTCACCATCAGTTCGTAGATTAGCACGCGAATTAGGCGTTGCACTTGAAGAAGTCCCAGCGTCTGACCCGTCTGGAAAAATCTCTGCGGAAGATGTTATGGCATATCACAAACGGAAAACGGAGGGAGAAACTGTTTCACAGCCCGAACCTATATCCGCTATTACAACACATGAAACAACATCAATCCCGATAGAAACTCCTACTGCAAAAGATTCATGGGGTCCCGTTCTTGTTGAACCCATGACAACTATTCGCAAAAAAACAGCCGAACAAATGATGCGAAGTTGGTCTATCCCACAGGTAACCCATTTTGACAAAGCCAATATCACACAGTTAGAACAACTCCGTGAAGCGTGGGCTAAAAAAATCCAGTCTGTCGGGGGAAGGTTGAGTATTTTGATATTTACATTAAAAATTGTGGCAGAGGCATTGAAACGCTTTCCAAAATTTAATTCCAGTATTGACCTCGAAAAGGAACAAATTGTTTATAAAAAATACTATCACATTGGAGTTGCCGTTGATACAGAGCACGGGCTTTTAGTGCCTGTTTTGCGAGATGTAGATAAAAAATCTATCAAAGAAATTTCTATCGAATTGACCCAATTAGCGGAAAAAACCCGACAGCGAAAATTAGCCTTAGAAGAATTGCAAGGAGCAACTTTTACCATCAGCAATTTGGGCGGATTAGGTGGTTACGGCTTTACACCGATAGTTAATGCACCCCAGGTGGCTATTTTAGGTATGTCCCGTTCGAGTATGGAACCCGTATACCAGAATGGGAACTTTGTCCCCCAACTCATGCTACCTTTAAGTCTGTCATACGACCATCGCGTTATTGACGGTGCGGAAGCGGCTCGGTTTGTTCGCTGGATTTGTAATGCACTTGAAAATCCGTGGAATATATTTTTTGAATAATAGGAATTACAAACAGAAGGAGGTCTTATGCCAGAAGTAATTCAAACACAGGTTGCGGTTATTGGTGCAGGTCCCGGCGGTTATGGATGTGCCTTTATGTGTGCCGACTTAGGGCTACAAACAGTCCTAATTGATGTGGAAAAGAACCCCGGCGGCACATGCCTTTATCGAGGTTGTATTCCAACAAAAGCCTTACTTCATATATCCCATGTGATTTCTAATGCGTTAGAGGCAGAAAAATTCGGTGTTCATTTCCAGAAGCCTAAATTAGATATAGATGAGATACGCAAGAATGTGCGGGGTGTCGTTGAACATTTAACGGGTGGATTGGGGCAACTGACAAAGTTACGGAATATCCATTATATTCAGGGAAGAGCCAGTTTCCTGGATTCAAACACATTAGAAGTTTTCCTGATGGACGGACGGGAATTACGCATAAACGCAGAATATACGGTTATTTCGGCGGGTTCAAGACCTGCTCTGTTCGGACAGCCGATTGACTCGCCAGATATTATGAATTCCAATACCGCTGTAAACATAGAGGAGATACCAGAACGCTTACTGGTTATCGGTGGTGGGTATATCGGATTGGAATTAGGCACTGTTTATGCCACATTAGGATCCGAAGTAACCCTTGTGGAACTTACCGATGGGCTATTACCCGGCGTAGACCGTGATTTAGTGCGGCCTTTAGAGAAACATTTGGAAAAAATTCTACATCAAATCCACTTAAAAACACTGGTCAAACAATTGAAACCGCAAAAAAAAGGCATTGCCGTGGAACTCGAAGGTGCAGAAATCAAAAAGCCACAACAGATTTTTGATAAAGTCCTTGTATCTGTTGGTAGAAAACCGAACAGCAGCGGTTTGGGCTTAAAAAATACAAATGTGTCTGTGGATGAAAAAGGCTTTATCCGTGTGGACGAACAAAGACGCACAACCGACCCGTGTATTTTTGCTATTGGCGATGTTGCTGGCGGAATGATGTTAGCCCATAAGGCAACCCACGAAGGAAGAACCGTTGCAGAAGTTATTTCTGGCAAGAATGTTGCCTTTGAGCCGCAAGCCATCCCTGCGATTGTCTTCACAGACCCTGAAATTGCATGGTGCGGACTTACCGAAGAACAAGCCCGTGCAAAAAATATACCTATTCAAATAACCAAATTCCCCTGGTCGGCTTCCGGCAGAGCCATGACCATGTTTCGGGGTGAAGGCATAACAAAAATGATTACCCATGCCGAGACGAAGCAGATACTCGGTTTTGGCATCGCTGGAGCCAATGCAGGCGAACTTATTGGAGAAGCGACCTTAGCAATTGAAATGGGTGCCACACCCGAAGATATTGATTTAACCATCCATCCACACCCGACCCTTAACGAAACCATAATGGAAACCGCGGGCGCCTTACTCGGTAGAAGCACGCACCTCTACCGCAAACCCCAACGAAAAGAATAACCCACAAACAAACTCACTACCATTAACTATCAACCATCATCCACCTTCCCCATATCCCTTATCACACCTTGCCCCATCCCACCCTACCTGTCCCATGTGTTTCATGTGTCCCATCTGTCTCATCTGTCTCATCCTTCCCATGTGTTCCATCCGTTTCATGTGTCCCATTTGTCTCATCTGTCTCATCCGTCCCATTCGTCCCATCTGTCTCATGTGTCCCATCTGTCTCATGTGTCTCATTCGTCCCATGTGTCCCATCTATCTAATTTGCATTAAACAACCCTTCTAATCCATAATCCTCTCAAAAAAAAGGAGCGTCACCATGTCCAACCGATTTATTCCTCCACACGGTGGTTACAAGAAACTCCTTTCCTACCGCAAAACAGAAATTATCTACGATGCGACCGTAGCGTTCTGTTCCCGTTTTATTAACAAACGCGACCGCACCTACGACCAGATGATACAAGCAGCCCGAAGCGGTAAACAAAACATAGTCGAAGGTTCTAAAATTTCCGCCACATCGAAAGAAACAGAAATAAAACTTATAGGTGTTGCCCGTGCCAGTTTAGAAGAACTACTCACCGACTTCGAAGATTATCTACGCACCCAAAAATATTCTATTTGGGACAAAGACAGCAAAGAAGCCCTGTTTATTCGCCAATTAAGTAAGAAAGACAATATATCTTACGAACTTTACAAGGAATTTATAGAAACTCGTCCTGCCGATGTCGTCGCAAACATTATTATTTGCCTTATCCATCAAGCCAATTATCTTCTTGACAAACAACTACAATCATTAGAACAGGAATTCCTAAATCAAGGAGGTCTCCGCGAACGAATGTTTAATGCCCGTTTAAAAACCCGCGAAACAAAACCTCCCAATATTCCCCAAGATTAAATCCAACTTACACCTCTTTACTTTCATTTATCCTGCTTATCCCATCTGTCCCATCCGTCTCCTCCGTTCCATTCGTCCCCTATGTCCCATCCGTCCCATTCATTTTTCTTTCCTATACCGCATAACTCGCTTATCCCCTTTTTCTTCTTTCCCTCCATTTTTCCTCACCACTCCCTTTTTATTACAATAAATCGAGGTCTCATACAATTAAAGAATAATAAAATGAAAGTTAATATGAAAACAGTAAGACTAATTAAGTATAAAATTAATCTTAACAGGAATATTTAAACTTTGGAAGAGATAATATGCTAAATAGAGAATCAGTAAAAGAATTTTTAGACGAAGAACTCGATGGAATAGAAATCCCTGATGAAGTATCTAATGATACCCTTGTAGAAGCATTCTGTAAGTATGTTGAAGATGACTACTACGAGTGGTTAAAAGATAATTTCAAATCATTTTTTAACTATGGAAATCCTGATTGGAAGTGGATAATAGAGAAAATAAAAAAATATGAGACTGAATAATATGTAGGGACTTTCCTACGCAAAATTATGGAGATAAACCACACGGGGACAATAAGTATCCTAGAGTTACACCTGCTTTTGTTATCTGGAATTTATTACAGAGATATACAAAAGAAGGAGACTTAGTACTAGACCCTATGTGTGGCAGTGGAACCACTATAGATGTTTGTAAGGAAGAAAATAGAAATTGTATTGGCTTTAATATAGTCCCTTATAGAGATGATATAAAACAAGCGGATGTAAATTAGTAAAAAATAACAAGGCACCTTGCTTAATAGAAAGCCCATATCTATTGCAAACCCCAACGAAAAAGAATAAATAAAAATAAACTCACTATCCATAGTTATCATATATCTTACCCATATATCCAATCGTATCTTGTCCCCTCCGTCCCCTCCGTCCCATTCGTCCCATCCGCCCCATCCGTCTCATCCGTCCCCTATGTCCCCTCCGTCCCATTCATCACTCTTTCCCATCAGGTCGCTTAATATGAGTATCAATCCCATACTTCTCATATACATCAAAAATCTCCTCGCAAAACCGCATAACTCGCTTATCCCCTTTCTCTTTCGCTTTCTCCATTTTCCCTCACCACTCACTTTTTATTACAATAAATCGGATATTGCCACAAAACATCAAAGGACAAAAAATGAACAGGAAACAAATTGATCAAGAATGGGAAAGGTTAAATCATGAACTTTTCGAAAACAAACCCGAAGTAAATGAACCTTATCCATCAGATATTATCAGAAGGAGAGAATTACTGCTTTTTGCACAAGTGCATTTGGGCAATATTATGGAAGCCCAAAATAGGAACGATAAAGAAAAAGAAGATTTTGAGACTGAGATGTATCATATAACAATGTCAACTTATTACAATTGGGATAGCAATGAACACAACAAATCTAAAAATTGAAACTACCACGATTTGAGACTTTCCCACGCAAAATTATGGAGATAAACCACACGGGGACAATAAGTATCCTGGAGTTACACCTGCTTTTGTTATCTGGAAAAATTAGTGATATGACTTACAACATATAGCCACTAAACTTTATCTTTCCAAGAATCAAATTCTTTCGGTAATATATTTAAAATTTCCCTACAATTCATTGAAAAGACATCGTATGTAAGTCTGAACTGATTGATTATTGTAGTAAATTTCCGTAGATTTCCAGGAACATCCTGAGATGTTGCATTTTTTTTGGGTTTTTCTTTCTCTTCATCCCAATACAACTTTTTCGCTGCCTTGATTATTTCTGGGTAAGAAATAATATAACCATAGTTCCCCATATGGTCAATAAAATCACTTATTACATAAACCGGGGTATACAAGAATAAATTAATCAGGTCTTTACTTAAATTTAAATTATAAAACCAATACGCTCCCCAAACTAAATGAACATAATATCTTCTTTCATTATCCGTAAAAATATATCTCTCCCATCTACCTATATTATTTCGCTTATTTGTTAATTGGTCAAACCAAATATATGCAAACCAACTAAACAATCCTTCTCTTTTTTCCTTTGATAATCCCTCCACTACATCTCTGGTGATTCCATGTTTTTCAAAAACATCCTCCACTAAATATTTTGCTAAATCCATCCTTGTCTTAAAAATTATATCTAAATCAATTTCTACCTCTTTTTCTTTGAACAAAAAAATATCTGAATATCTCTCTTCATTTAAATTAGGTATTTTTGTGTTTATTTTATCTTTTACGGTAATTAGAAAATCTTTGAATCTTGATATTCCTAATTCGTTTAATATGCGGATAGAAACTATTGGCATAAATTTAGTCCCCGTTTTCAAGAGTATATTTACTTTTTATTTGTTGACAAAACTCACAAACACAATTGTTTATCCATTCAAATATTTCTGCTGGATTATTTTCTTCATTAAGAGGAGGATTACCTACAAATTTTTTTGCAAACCTAATCCAATCATTTTGCCATCCACCTTCAATTTCCATAGCTTCCTTATTATACTTTTCATAGAAGAAAATATGGCATAATATTTCTCTAAACACCGCTGAATATATACTCAACCCCAACTTTGAGTCTCTTTTTAATAATTCCTTGAAATCATTTGGCTTAGAATTTAAAACTAAAATAGGACCCTCATCTTCATCATATTCTATTTTCCAGGGAAGATTTCCCATATCCCTAATCTCAAGAGGAATAATACCTTTTTGTGTTCTTCGCCAATTTAAAGGTTTAATCCTATCTGCTCTTGCAATAATCTTATTTCCTTCAAACTCATTAACTACTAGTATTCTAAGTCTAACACTACTTATTGAATTTTTAAATTCGTCTAAATTTTTATCCTTGGGTAAACTCAATACTTTTACAGTACCCAATGAAAATCTTTTTATTCTGTCTCTGTAATAAAATTCCAAATATACCTTTGAATTTATATTTTTAATGTCAAGGTCATTTAAATCTATTTCTCCATCGAAATAGTAATCGCCATTAGAGCCTCCACATATTTTAATCTTTATTTTCTCTCTTAAAATCTTTACCCTACCCGTATAATTGAAATGCCTCTTCATAATTATTCATTATCCTCAACATCTATTGATAAAGCCAAGTCCCTATTTTTATCAAATCCTTCAATAGAAAAACTAAAACTTGTATTGAGAACTCTAAACTTAATTCTATTTTTCTCAAGCTCTTCTATTTCACATCCTATTGACATAATTTTGAATTGCGTATCTTTACTAAAATCAAAATCATACGGCTTTAAGGTCTCATATTTTCTAAATGGATTTCCTTGAACTGTATCATAAGCTACAACTATCCTGACGATAAATGGAAAATATGCCTTTACAAATTCAGATGAAATATTTCTTATATCACTTTTTAATCTTACTATAAATCCCCCATTATTATTTTTTGAAACTTCGACGAGTTCTAACTTTCTATTAATATTACTTGGCACCTGTGGCTTTGAAACGCTTTTTTCTTTGGGTTCTTCCTCTAATTCTTCATCTTCTTCAATAAAAAATATATCTGATAAAAAATTCCAATCTTTATCTTTTGTTGGAGTGCCTAAAACCCTTGATATGTTACCAAATATACCAATAACAGATTTTATTATATCTTTAGCGCCAGAACCATATTTTTCTTTTATTTTTTCTTCATCGAATTCCCACTTATCATGCGCAGGAGTTTCGGCATCACCCAAGAAACTCGACATTACAGAATCTTCTACTACTAAAAGACCTAAACCTCTACTTCCCAAACTTCTATTATATTTTTCGTTTTTGATTCTAATTCCAGAGCGGTACCAAAATCTATGAGGCTCTTTAAATCCTTCTATTTTTTTTATATAAACATCAAAATAAGTTTCTTTTTCTTGTTTATGCTTAAATGGAATGGTAATTGGAATTCTGAAACTTAATAACTTACCACCACTGAAAGCCTCCTTTAATTTATCAATATCATCTTCATTAAATGATTTCTCATCTACCTGATATTTCTTGGCTTTATCAATATTTATTGTTACATACGCATTCTCTCTTTTTGCCTCTTCAACATCTTCAAAAAACTTTATAAAATTATATTTTCCTCTTTCTTCATCTTCAATATCCTTTTCAAGACAAGACTCTGTTCCATTCATCTCCGAAATTATATTGTGTTTATTTAATGTAATATAATCTTTTTTATCTTCATCTACTATATCCACTTCGAGATTCCCAGTTAAGATAGTATAAAAAAATTCTTTAATCACTGCTCTTTTTATTGAAATCGAGTTTATTTTATTTTCTTCATCTTCTTCATCCCATGAAGACTTGTAATACGGTATAACAATGGACAAACCAGGATATTCAGTTCTTTCTTTTAATCCAAATATTTCTATAAATTTATTGATATACTCCTTATTTTGAATTGTAATACCATCATCTTCTTCAAATATTCCCATATAATCATAGCGTTTGTCCCCCAAATTATGTGCTTTTAATACTGATTTTCCAAACATGAAAACTTTATTATCTTCTTTCCGATGAGTAACCCCAAATATAGTTTTTATTTTTGAAATTTTATTAAAAACTGCTTTGCCGACACCCCACCTTCCTGCCTTTTCTTCTTCTTTTCCAGAGTATCCAGTTCTATAAACAAAATCATAAAAATTACTTTTACCTATATCAGGGGGTTTTTCTCCTCCGTCACAAACTTCTCCATCAAGCCCTGTCGTGCCAAAATCTTCAATAATTAAATAATGTACATCTACATGATCTCCTTCTGTAAATTCTTCAAACAAGCATTCCTTTTCTTTTTGGTTTCTCATTGCCTTAATGTGTTCAGATAAACCTTTAAAGTATTCTTTTATGTTTTTATATTTAGTAACACCAAGACAAAATTTAACTTTGACAATATTACTTTTGTCAGATTTTGCGTCCAAAGAATTTTGTATTGCTTCTCTTACTAATGAATCACAATTAGTTCCTTTACCTGTGAAAAATTCCTCTTCTATAGGAGCTTGTTCATGCATCCCTTTTTTAATTTCTTGAAATCTCCATTTCATTTAATCACGCCTCTCTAACAAATTATTTTTTGTTAATTTTAATACAAAAAAATAATGTATTACAAAAGCAAAAAGGCAGATTTATTTGTGGAAAAAATATAAAATGTTTACTTATTACTTCATAGATCTTTTATAGTTTATTAAACGCCAATCTTTATTTTTTTCGTATACTTTGTATCAACTTTTGAGGTATGAAGGCTCTGTATTTGTCTTTGTATAAGCCGATTTGGGGGAAGGGGATGGGGTCGAAGTTGAAGTTTGAGGATTTTAGGATGTCGCTGTTTATCTCGAAATTGCCCTGGGCGGAGTGGGGGAATAGAGTATCGTCGGTGTTGGTCAGGTTGTTCTCGAAGATAATCTGGGATGCTTCCATTTTTCTCATCACTTCGTTGCATTTCCAGAATATGTTTCGTCGTACGGTATTTTTGTTTCGGTCTTCGTAGATATGTGCCATTTCGGGGTATCTCTGCACATAGAGGTTGTAATCTATATCGGGTTTGTTGAGTGCCTCATTTACGGTGTTTTTCCATTCTTCTTCTGTGCAGGTTTGGAAAGTTACGCCGATAAAACAGTCCGCAAAGATGTTATTTTCTACTATATTATCCTTACCACCGTTGACCTGAACCCCACCGAAAATACCTTCTTTAGCACATGCCTTGTAGAAAATATTCCCGTAGATCTTTACACCGCAGATAGGATAATCCAGACGAACTCCTCCCTGTAAGGGTAATCCGGGTTTGTCCCAATTACCGATGTGGTGCCAGTAATTATAGCGGTATATCATACCGCGATAGGTTGGGTTCCCGTAAGTATCTAATCCGCCCTGGTCATCTGATTCCAATACGACATCGCAAACCTCGTTGTATTCAACGATGATGTCGTTTCCATCCATTCGGAAGGCACTGCTCGGATTTTTATGCACAAAATTATGGGAGACAACATGCCCAACCCCCTCTCCGTATACCGCCGGGTTATAAGTATGGTCAACACGAGCCAGGTCATAGAAATAACAGTTATCTACCTTAAACCCACTGGGCGTTAGTGTCTTTCTGTCTCCACCCCGCAAGTAGACGCCTCCTTTGCCCAGCGTTATGAAATCGCAAGATTGAACGCAATGGTTTTTCCCGCCATCAATAGCAATTCCGTAACCTCCACTATGACTGAACGAGCAACCCGATATTCGAATATCTTCTCCCTATAAAATTTCAATTAAGTTTCCAGAACCCAGCTTAAAATGTAATCCTTCAATATAGATATGGCTTGCATTTTCAAATACAAACATAGGACCCTCAAACCATGAAAACTCTATCTGGGCTTTATCCATAGGTGCTGGCGGGTAAAAGTATAGGAGCATATTTTGCCTGTCGAGATACCATTCGCCCGACTGGTCTAATTCGCATAAAAGATTGAGTGCATAAAACCGTGCCCCTGCCTTATAGCCATAAGCGGAAGCAGAATTAGCCAGTTCTATTTCTCCCTTATCCGGGTCAATTGCAGACACATTTTCATAGGAATCCGACCAATCGTAATGCCAATACCCATGCAATAATATATTAGGCTCTTTTGTCCAATTTGTAAGCGGGCAATTATCTACTTTTATTTTAACATTCGTCATTGTGGAGAAACCCGGCAATCGTTCTGCTGTCTCTCCTTCTATTCCTGCTACATGAAGGAAACTGTCATTCGGATACTTTGCCAATGTCATAGCCTGTCCATTAAAAAATACCTCCACATACCGAAAAGCAGTATACCCCTTATAACCGCGGTCTTTCTGTCGTAATTCCAAACTTCCATGTCCACCTAACTTTAACGGAGGAAGGGATTTCAATCCATACTCTTTCAAATCTGCTACATAAAGTTTTTCCAGTATTTCCTTCTTAATTCTACCTGTATGCTCTTCTTCGCTTAACTTCTTGAAATTCTTTATCTGAATTCCACCACTGATTGTGCTTTCCGTTTTGTCTTCTGCGGTAATAATAATCGGTTTTCCTTCTTCTCCACTGTGTTCTTTTTTAAAAACTATGCTATCGGATATTTTATGTTCTCCTTTTCGTAGAACGATTTTAATTCCTTTTTCCGGGAATTTACCGTTCTTTTTTAGTTCACCTATATAACTAAGTGCATCTTGAAATGTATCAAAAAAAACACCTTTATCAACCTCATTTTTGCTATCATTTATAGGTAAAACGCATATCATTTTTTGTGGGGACACCTCGTCGGCATGGGGGATATATCCGATTCTTGCAATTAAAAATGCACAAACTCCGAGCAATAAAAAACGAGCAAGGAAAATACCTTTCCGATTCATAATTTACCCTTTATAAATTTGTTTATTACAAATTTATAGTATCAATAGCCCCTCTTTCTCCGCAATTGTTTTTAATCTCAAAGATGAAGCAACTAATGAGTTGCTAACTATTATCTCTTATAAATTCTACCGTTTGGATTAGACCTGATTTGAGATCTGTTTGAGGTTGCCAGCCTAAAACTTTATATGCTTTGTCGCCTGTAATGAAGATAGTTTGCACTTCCCCAGGACGCAAGGGTGCTAATTCCGGCTCTTCGCCATAACCCACAGTGTTTGCGATAATATCGAAAATTTCACGAACCGTCGTGCCCTTCGCCGAACCTAAATTGACCGTTTCATTTTCTCCCTTTTCCAGTCCTAACAAAAACGCCCGTGCTATATCTTTTACGAAAACATAGTCGCGTTGAGGTGTTCCGTAGCCATATAAAACAGGCTTTTTCCCTTTTAACATAAGCCCCGTAAGTATGGAACAGACACCGGCTTCACCTTCGGGGCTTTGGCGTGGTCCATAAACATTGGGTAAACGCAAAATAAGATAGTTTAGCCCGTGTAGTCGCTGGTATAAGCCTAAATAATGTTCAAAGGCTAATTTGCTTGTGCCATAAGGGGACATCGGTTTGGGTAAATAAGTTTCTGGCACAGGCAAAAGTTCCGATTCACCATATATGGCACCGCCCGTAGACGAAAAAATGAATTTTTTCACGCCATATTTTACAGCACTATTCAGTAGATTAATTCCACCTAATATATTAACTGTTGCATCAAATATCGGGTCGGTTACGCTTTTTCGGACATCAATTTGAGCTGCCAAATGTGCCACAAAATCCGGACGAAATTCGTTAAATATCGTATCTATCTGTTCCGAACATATATCCATCTTGATAAATTTAGCCTTTGGGTTTATATTCTTCTGCTTCCCGGAACTCAAGTTATCAATAACAAGCACCTCATGTTGATTTTCGAGCAATATATCTACCACATGCGAGCCAATAAAACCTGCTCCACCTGTAACAATTATTTTTGACATAGAAAAACCTTTCATTTTGCTAAAATGCTGGATGATATGAGATTAGATAATACCAAAAATAACAGTTTGTTTTCATGGAGCATAATGTTCCAGGAATGATTGCGTATAAGACATAAGGAAAAAGTTTTATATTTTTTTCTCAATCGTAGGGGAACGACATGCCGTGTCTTACTTCGTTGCAAGGTTCTTGGGGTAAAAAATAAACCAAAGAGGACACAAAGGAAATTTTATACAAAGGGCACAGAGAAGTAGATGCGAAAGATTTTTCGCCTCTACATGATTTGTGGTAAAAACAGTTTAACAGGATTTATATGTCACGAATAGAAAGATAAGAGACGAAAAAAATACCCGAAGCGGGGACGCTTCATCTACATTGTTCAAATACAGTAATACATGATGGATTTTCCCCATTCGTTTTTATTATAAAATCTTTGTATAATAATTCGGGATATGGAAATAGGAATAGGAAAAGGGATATAATATTATATAAATTCCAATTTTTCTATAATTCTTGGAATGTCATTTTTGTTCCCGACGAGCAAACAGAATAATAAAAATTATTTTTGATTTATTAGGGATTTTTTATGCTTGAAACACTTATAAGACCTAAAAGTATTGCAGTGATCGGGGCATCGAGGACCCCGGGTAAAGTAGGATATTCTATATTAAACAATTTAATTTCGTCAGGTTTTGAAGGGAAGGTTATTCCGATAAATCCTTCCGCAGATGAGATTTTAGGTTTAAAATGTTACAAAACGCCTACAGATGCAGGTATTCCCATTGATTTCACTATTATTGTGGTTCCTAACAAATTGGTGAAATCGGCGTTGGAAGAATCCTATCAGGCGGGAGCAAAATCTGTTTGTGTTATTACCGCAGGTTTTAAGGAGGTAGGTCCCGAAGGTGCTTTATTGGAGAAGGAAATTACGCAGTACTGTAAAGAGCATCGGATGAGGTTGTTAGGTCCGAACTGTTTGGGGATAATTAACACAGAGAATAATATGAATGCTTCCTTTGCCACACAGATGCCCCGAAAAGGTTCTATATCTGTAATTTCACAATCCGGTGCTTTATGCACAGCCATTCTGGACTGGTCTGTAGGGCGTGGAGTAGGTTTGGCTAAATTGATTAGCATTGGCAATAAAGCAGATATATCCGAGATTGATTTGTTACAGATGTTAGGTGAAGATGAACAGACAAAGGTTATTGCTTGCTATTTAGAAAATATTGTTCGTGGCGAAGAATTTATAAAAATAGCAGAACAAGTAGCATCTATAAAGCCCGTAGTTATTTTGAAAGTAGGGACAACACAAGCGGGTAGTCGAGCGGCTTCATCGCATACGGGTAGTCTTGCAGGAGAAGATATTGCTTATGGAGCGGCATTTCGTAGAGCGGGGGTTATTCGTGCAGAGACTTTCGAATCCTTATTTGACTACGCTTCTGCGTTAGCAATGCAACCTTTGCCTAAGGGGAATCGTGTTGCGGTAATAACAAATGCAGGTGGTCCGGGTATTATGGCGGCGGACGCCATAGAAAACTCGGGTTTGCAGGTAAAACCGTTGCAAAGTGAAATATCCTCAGCACTAAAACAAAAATTACCCCCTGCAGCGAGTGTTGCCAATCCGATTGATGTGTTAGGGGATGCTGACCCGGAACGCTATGCGATGGCTCTGAATGCGGCACTGGATGATGATACCATTGATTCGGTTATTGTTATATTAACGCCACAAGCCATGACCCAGCCTGCAGAAACAGCCAGAGCCGTTATTAAAAATTTAAGGGGAAACAAGCCGGTGTTAGCGGCGTTTATGGGTGGTGCAGATGTTATGCCAGCGCGAGATGAATTGGTTTTAGCGAATTTACCGGATTATCCATCACCGGAACGGGCGGTATATGCCTTGAAGGCAATGTGCGATTATTCCGCATGGAGACGCAGACCTCCACGGGTTGTAATGCGTTTCCCTGTGAATCGTCGAAGGATAGAACGGATTATCCGTCGTCAAATGCGAGAAGGAAGTACCTTTATCAACGAGGTAGATGCCAAAGAGATTTTGCGGGCTTATGATTTTTATGTTCCACCTGGGGCATTGGCACGAACGGATGAGGAAGCGGTAACCGTTGCAGACCGAATCGGCTATCCTGTGGCTATGAAAATCGTTTCGCCAGATATTATCCATAAGTCGGATATCGGTGGTGTCCGTCTGAATTTGTCCAATCCTTCTCAAGTGCGTGATGCTTTTGACTTGATGATGCTCCGTGTAACCCGAAAAATGCCGAACGCAAAAATTCTGGGTATCTATGTAGAAAAGATGGCAAAACAGGGTCGAGAGGTAATTTTAGGGATGCATCGTGATCCCCAATTCGGACCTATGTTGATGTTCGGATTGGGTGGTATTTTTGTAGAGGTGATGAAGGATGTGAGTTTTTACCTTGCCCCCATAACAGAAGAAGAAGCCTTACAGATGCTTGTAGGGACTCGTTCTTATGCCTTATTAAAAGGAACCCGTGGACAGTCTGCGGTAGATGTCCATGCCATAGCACAGGCTCTGCAAAAGATGAGCCAGTTAGCTACGGAATTTCCGGGTATTCATGAAATTGATATTAACCCGTTTATTGTTGGCGAAGTAGGAACTCCACCGACAGTAGCGGATGCCCGAATGATATTAGGAGGTCTTAATACAAGCCATGAATAATACATCAATAAACGAAATGAATTTTGACCTGAATTGGGAAGAAAAATATTCAGATATGGTCGTAACCCCTCAAGAGGCGGTGCTCCGCATTCAGCCGGGTTTCCGTGTTTTTATTGGCACAGGTTGTGCCCAACCTCAGCGATTGGTAGATGCGCTGGTTGCAAGGCACGCAGACCTGGCAGATATAGAAATTGTGCATTTGCTAACTTTGGGAGATGCTCCTTACGCACAGAAAGACCTGATTAATCATTTTACAGTAAACAGTTTTTTCATTGCCCAGAATGTCCGCCATATTATTCAGGAAGGATTGGGTGGTTATACTCCCATATTTTTATCTGATATTCCTCGTTTGTTTAAGACAGGACAATTACCCTTGGATGCGGCACTTATTCAGGTTTCTCCACCGGATGAAGACGGTATGTGCAGTTTAGGAATTTCCGTAGATATTGTGAAAAGTGCAGCAGAAAATTCACGACTGGTTATCGCGGAGGTAAACCCGCGAATGCCCAGAACGATGGGTGATTGTTTTATACATGTGCATGATATAGATTATCTCGTTCCTGTAGATACACCGCTAATTGAATTCCCCTTAGCCGAGCCAGATGATGTTACCCGTGAGATTGGGCAATACATTGCAGGTTTAATAGAAGATGGAGCAACTCTGGAATTGGGGATAGGTCGTATTCCACAAGCAGTGCTTGAGTTTTTGGGCGATAAGAAGGATTTGGGCATACACACCGAAATGTTAACGGATTCGATTATAGAACCGATAGAAAAAGGGATTATTAATGGCAAACGAAAGACATTAGACCGCGGTAAAATCGTTGCCAGTTTTGCTATGGGGACAAAGCGGCTTTATGAATATTTAAATAATAATCCTAATTTTTCATTCTATCCGACGGAGTATGTGAACGACCCGTTTATTATTTCTCAGCAAAACAAGATGGTGGCTATTAATGTTGCTCTGGAAGTAGATTTAACAGGGCAGGTGTGTGCTGATTCCATGGGGTCTAAATTTTACTCCGGTATTGGTGGGCAGGTTGATTTTAATCGTGGAGCGGCTCGTTCTAATGGAGGTAAAGCCATTATTGCCTTGCCATCTACCGCACACAACGGAGAGGTGTCGCGAATTGTTTGTCATTTAAGCGAAGGCGCAGGGGTTGTAACGACCCGAGGCGATGTCCATTATGTTATCACGGAATATGGTGTAGCCTATCTCCATGGGAAAAATGTTCAGGAACGCGCGCTGGCTCTTATTAGTATTGCTCATCCAAAATTCCGTGAAAAATTGCTGATGGAAGCAATAGAATCAAAATACATTCGTCCTGAACTTACAGACTTTAAGAATAAGATTGTAATAGGTCCGAGGGACATCCGCACTACCTATATTTGTGATGATGGAACTTCTGTAACGATTCGTGCCATACATCCAACCGATGAACCGCGTATCCGCGAATTGTTCTACTCCTTATCGCAGGAATCTTTATACAAACGGTTTATGAGCCGTATGAAATGGGTTCCTCGTAAGCAAGTTCAGGAATTTGTGTATATTGACCATCGTAATGAAGTATCTATCGTAGCAACGGTTCCTGACCCGGATGGAGAAGAAATCGTAGCGATGGGTGGTTATTATTTAAATCCGAAAACGAATCGTGCAGAGGTAGCCTTTGTAGTGCAGGATGAATGGCAGAATCGGGGGATTGGGTCATTCCTTTTCCGTCATTTAATCAATATAGCCCGTCGCAATGGTATCGCAGGGTTTACCGCTGAAGTGCTGCGAGAGAACAAGCCCATGCAGGCGGTGTTTGAACGGAGTGGTCTGAAAGTAGAATCGCAACTCCATGAAGGAGTTTACAGTTATATCATGAATTTTGAATAATATAGAATATATTATTTCAATATACATGCAATTTCTTTATTTAAGGAGCCGTTCATGATACATCCATCTATTATTGAATATATTGGTTCTACTCCGCCGGATAAATTGGATTCAGGATTTTTAGGTTACTTGTGTAATTTGGCAGAAGTGGCTAAAGTATCACCGCAGGTATCCGCAGGGATAGTGCAAGAGTTGGTAGACCAGCGAAGCAACTTAAAATTGATTGCCAGTGAAAACTATTGTTCCTTGTCAACCCAATTTGCCATGGCAAATTTGTTAACCGATAAATATGCGGAAGGAATACCCTATCAACGGTTTTATGAGGGTTGTGGCAATGTAGATATAATTGAGGCGGTTGCTTGTGAACAAGCGAAAAAACTTTTTAATGCAGAGCATGCTTATGTCCAGCCTCACAGTGGTGCCGATGCAAATTTGGTTGCTTATTGGGCAATATTGTCTGCACGGATTGAAGCACCAGAATTGGAACAATTGGATATAAAAGACCCCTCGAAAGTTACACAGGAACAATGGCAAAAAATTCGTGAAAAGATGGGTAACCAAAAATTATTAGGGATGGATTATTATTCCGGTGGACACCTCACCCATGGTTACCGTCGAAATATTTCAGGAAAGATGTTCGATGCTTATTCTTATACAGTCCGTCGAGATACCGGACTTCTGGATTATACAGAAATAGAGGAAATGGCAAAAGAAATAAAACCGCTTATCTTACTGGCGGGTTATAGTGCCTATCCGCGTAAAATTAATTTTGCATGCTTACGAGAAATTGCAGATAAAGTGGGTGCAGTGCTAATGGTGGATATGGCTCATTTTGCGGGACTGGTGGCAGGCAAGGTTTTCCAAGGTGAATATGACCCGGTGGCACATGCACATATTGTTACATCTACCACCCATAAAACGCTGCGTGGTCCCAGAGGTGGAATTGTGCTTTGTAAGAAGGAATTTGCTGAATTCGTAGATAAAGGTTGCCCATTAGTTTTAGGAGGTCCCTTACCCCATGTGCTTTCTGCCAAAGCAGTTGCTTTTACAGAGGCAAACCGTCCCGAGTTTTGCGATTATGCACGACAGATTGTTCGCAATGCTCAAATACTTGCGGAATCTCTGAAAAACGAGGGATTAGTTGTTGCTACGGGTGGAACCGATAATCATTTAATGTTATTAAATGTTCAGGAAAGTCACGGTTTAACAGGCAGACAAGCCGCAGGGGCTTTAAGAGCCTGTGGAATTACGCTAAACTTCAATTCCTTACCCTTTGACCCTAATGGACCTTTAATCACAAGTGGACTTCGATTGGGAACTCCTGCGATAACTACTTTAGGTATGGGTGGAATAGAAATGAAGGAAATAGCATCTATCATTAAAGATGTTTTAGATGCGACAAAGCCAGAAATTCTGAGTGAAGGACCCAATGCCGGGAAACCGTCTAAGAGGAATTTTGTATTAGATGCCTCTGTACAGAAAAAACAAAAAGCAAGGGTGTTGGAATTACTACAACAGTATCCTGTGTATCCAAATCTGGATTTAGACCTTATTAAGAAGTATTTTCTGCCACAGGAATCCAAATAATCTATATGGACAAGTAATTTGTAGGAAGAGCAACGATTATTAATAATGATTTTTCGTACAACATAAAAGATGAAGGAAAGGTATTGTGGAAGAAGTTGTAAAAGCAACCAATATTACATGGCATCAAGGCGATATTAAGAGGGAAGACCGTGAAAGGGCAAATGGACATCAGGGAGCCGTAATCTGGTTTACAGGGCTTTCTGCTTCGGGAAAATCAACCCTTGCTCATGCTCTGGAAAATGCACTATTTGAGAAGGGATGTAAAACCTATGTTTTAGATGGTGATAATATACGACATGGCTTAAATAAAGATTTGGGTTTTTCCCCTCAGGACAGAGAAGAAAATATTCGTCGTATTGGTGAAGTAGCCAAATTATTTGCCGATGCTGGGCTTATTGTGCTAACAGCATTTATTTCTCCCTATCGTAGTGACCGTGAAAAGGCTCGTAAACTGAACCCCAAAAATTTTATCGAAGTTTATGTCAAGTGTGATATTGATATATGCGAACAGCGAGATCCCAAAGGTCTCTATAAAAAAGCCAAAGCAGGTGAAATCCCGGAGTTCACAGGTATATCAGCCCCGTATGAAGAACCTGAAAATCCAGAGATTGTAATTGATACAGGACAATGTAGTGTAGAACAGGCAGTTAACTTTTTACTTACATATCTCAACCAACAGGGTATAATTTCATAGTAAAAGTTAATTTACTTTATTTTGTTTTTCGGTGGACTTCTAAGACGCCGTCAATAGATCGAATGGAACGCATAAGCAAATCAAAGGACTTCGGATTTCCGGATAGAACAGATTTTTGGGTAAATTCAAATTTGATCAAGCCTTTGCGTAAAAATTTGTAGTGAGCAGAGATTACCGGCACTTTATTATCTATTAATAATGAAGTTAATTCCTGAATAACGGTAGATGAGGGACGGGCTAATACCTGCACAGTAATTTGAGCCATGTTATCAATTTCCCATCGGGCTTTATGTATTCGTGAAGGGTCGCGATAGGCACTGTTAAATATCTTACAGTCCTTTTTGTGAACGGTAATAATCCCTTTTAATGTAGAATAACCGACTACATCATCACCGGGGAGAGGATTGCAACATCGGCTGAAATGAACAGTGATATTCTTTTGTCCATCAATACGGATGCTTAAATTTCTTTCCTTCTCAAATTCTTTATTATCGCCGAGGTATTCGATTTTTGTTAATGCTGAGAGGTCAGGAAGCATAGAATTGCCCGTATTAATATTACCGGGACGGTCATCTTTTTTCTCTTCTTTTCGAGGGGGTGTTTCCTCTTTTCCTTCTTCTTCCTCCTTGGGTAAAATCCCCTTTTCACGAAGGTGATGCCGAATCTTATTTCGAGCTTTTCCGATGGTAATGATTTTTAGCCAGTCCAGATGGGGTTCTTGTTTTGGAGAGGTTAGAATTTCGACACGATCGCCTGTATTAAGTCGGGTTGTGATAGGAACATATTTATCATTTACACGGGCTCCAATACAATGGTGACCTATTTCAGTATGAATTGTATATGCGAAGTCCAGCACAGTTGCATTTGCAGGCAGTTCGAAAACATCCCCTTTGGGTGTATATACATAAATTTCCGATATTTTCAGGTCATCTTGAATATCCTGTGCTGTGATTGTAGAGCCACCGGGAGCAGATAGTTCTGAAACCATAGAACGAAGCCATTCAATCCGTTTCTGCATAAGAGAATCATCTATTACACCACCTTCTTTATAAAACCAGTGAGCCGCAATACCGAATTCCGCTTCCTGATCCATTTCTTCTGTTCGGATTTGTATTTCCAGAGGATATTTTTTAGGTATAAAAACAGTAGTATGTAAAGCACGATAACCATTACTTCGCGGTTTGCGAATATTATCACGGAACCGCTCCGGTATTAGATTTCCCAAGCGATGGGCTATGTCCAATACACGGTAACACTCTTCAACGGTATTATCAACAATCCGTATTGCATAAAGGTCCATAATCCGTTCTAACGGAATTTGCTGCCTTTGCATTTTTAAATAGATACTATATAAATGCTTGGGTCTCCCTAAAATCCGAGCCTGAATGCCAATGTTTTGCAGTTCATTTTTGAGATAGGCAATGATATTTGTGATTTCATTTTCGCGTTCATCTTTTTTTCTTGCAATACGAGAGGCAAGGCATTTGTATTCTGTAGGAAGCAGGACCTTAAAAGCGAGGTCTTCCAATTCCATTTTCCAGCGATAAATTCCTAAACGGTGGGCAATAGGTGCATATATATTTAGCGTTTCACGAGAGATCCGCTCTTGCGATTCCTGCGGAAGATATTTAATGGTTCTCATATTATGAAGGCGGTCTGCTAATTTTACCAGTAAGGCACGGACATCTTTAACGCCGATAAGGAAAAGTTTACGAAGGGTTTCCAATTTTCGCAGGTCTTCATTTTCTTTCACAGTTGCCTTCATTTGTTGTTTTGATACTTTAGTAACCCCTTCGACAATCTGAAGAACGACTTTCCCTACTTCTTTTTCGAGAAGCTCACGGGAGACCTGTTTATCTTCTATAACATCGTGCAAGAGTCCTGCCATAATAGTCATGGGATCAAGTTTAATTTCTGCCAGCAATCGCGCTACTTCTATAGGATGAATAATATAAGGTTCACCGGAAGCCCGCTCCTGTCCCTGATGTGCCCATACTGCCAACTCGAACGCTTTTCGAACCTGAACAATACCTTCCGCACTTACCCCGTTGCTATGCAAAAGTTGCACCAGTTGAAGAAATTGTCGTTCTATTTCTATCGGTATGATAAACGACCTGCTCTCAATCATATCAATCCTTTACTATTTATTATATCAAAAACAAAAAATGGTAAGGTCTTTATTCGGAACTTATATAATTTTACTGATTTATTTTTAAGAAAAAATGGGCAGTTAGGAACAAGAGGATAGAATGTATTCGGAAGGATTGTGTTATTTCTGTTCCGTTATAACCCGCTGGAGTTTATATGGAAGTGGGGTGTCCACAGGGTATCCTAATTTTTTTCGGAGTTGTATAGCATTAATCAGGGCTTTGCCCGCAAAATGATTGTTCATCAATACAAAGATGCGTTGTGCCTTGTTTCGCATTTTCTGGATGCGTTCCACCCAGGGTTCTAATTCCGATTCTGAATAGAGATAGTTATATCTTTCATCGCGATTGGATTTTTCTGAAAACCAGTTTTTTATATTTCTTCCATGGAAACGCACATAAGCGAAATCGGTGGTAACTTCTTCTGTAGGCGGTAGGCAATTTGGGTCTGGCAGAGGTTGGTCAATATTGCAAAAGGCAAGTCCTCTTTCGCGAAAAGATTCTAAAGTTTGTGGATGCCACCAGGATTTATGGCGAAATTCGATACACAGAGGTAAAGGAGTGAAAATGTTTGTTAATTCTGCCAGATATTTTCTATTTTCAGGGGTTCGATGAAATCGCTGAGGAAACTGAATAAGCAAGCAACCTAATTTATTGGCTTCTGCAATAGGTTCGATGGAATTAATAAAAAGTTCAACATCTTTAAGGTCTATGTTTCTTTTATCTTCATGTGTAAATCGTTTCCAGATTTTAACAGTGAATAGGAACGAAGGATTATCAATAACCTGTTCTACCCAGGATTGCACTCTTATCGCAGGTAGGGGATGATAATGAGTAACATTTACTTCTATACAGTTAATCCATTGGGCAAGGTATCGTATCGGATGAATATTTAAGGTTTGGTTCTCTGAGTATACGGTATCTTTCCAATCTTTGTATGCCCAACCCGATACCCCTATATAACAGGGACAGGGTGCTATTTGGGTTGGGAGTGTGGACATATCTTGTAACTTTTTTGTTTTGATTTTCTGATATTCTTACAAGTAAATTATACCTAATAATAGAATAAGAACAACGAAACAAATTGCCTATTAAAGTCAAATATATGGTGCGAACTGAAGAAGAAAAGAAGCAAGAGCAACTGGAAAAGTTGAAAAAGAGGATTATGGAGTATATTTTCTGGGGAATATTCCTGCCTATGGGAATTATACTCCGATTATTTCATTTGGGTTCGTTAAGTCTCTGGTATGATGAATGTGCCTCTATAGAGTTAAGCAAACTGGTGGATTGGAAAGGCTCGTTTCTTTCGCCTTTATTAAATAATGAACCGCCGATAAATCCACTGCTAACTTTTTTCTGGGGGAAGATATTGGATACTGTTCGCTTCTGGGAACGATATTCTGTTTGGGATGATTTTGCATGGCGGTTGTTACCCTGTTTTTGGAGTATTTTAACCATTATTGTTTTTTATCAGGTGGCGAAACGGATGTTAGACCGACCGTTTACGATTCTCGTCGCTACTTTCTTTTTTGTTATTTCTCCCTTTCAGATTTATTATGCACAAGAGTTGCGTATTTATTCCTTTTATGTATTGTTAAACCTTTTAAGTCTATTGTTTCTACTTCGCATTTTATCCAATAATCTTTGGAAAGACTGGTTAGGGCTGGGTGGCACTTTTGTTCTATTGATGTATTCTCATTACTTTAGTGTCTGGTCAATTTTTGTAACAAATATATTTCTTTTAATATTGATGGGTTTAGGCAGGCGGGATTTGTTTCGCAAATGGTTCTGGACAAATTTCATTGCGGGGATACTCGTTTTACCTGCGTTATACCTTGCCTGGTATTTTCACGAGATAGTATCTAATATCCGTTATGTGTGGTATCCCAATCCAACGATAAAAACGGGATTAATAACATGGAAGAATTTTTTTGCAGGTTATACACCGAATAGTAGCGTTTACTGGTCTTTATTTATTCTATCCCTGCTTCTTTTTTTGTGGGGACTATGGTCTTATCGAAGGCAACCTGAAAATGGTCTCTATGTTTTCTTGATGAGTTTGTTGCCTATATTTGCTAATGTATTCTTTTGGGGAGCACGCCATTTTTCGTTTTATGAGCACAGGTTGTTTATCTTTTCGGGTGTGGTGGCTTTATTTGCTGTTGCACAAGGTATCCACGGGATAAGATTTTATCCGACGCGATTTTTAATCTTAATCATGTTTGGTTTGCTTACCGCTATGTGCCTTAAAGATTACTATCAGTTGAAACTACATCCTAAAGAGATGCATCGTTTAGGGGTTTATGATAAAGTGGATTTCCGTAGTTCCGCCAATTGGATTCGGAAGAATTATCAGGAAGGGGACATCGTAATTTATCCCAGCCATTTTATGGTTCCAACAATGAGGCACTATTTGGAAGGATACCCTCAATGTCGGGTAGGTATGAGTGCCATTGATGTTCAGGTGCATATAGATACTTTTGGGAATGCAACGCTACTTGCTTACCATGGATTATTGCCTGTGCCTATAGAACAAGTTGCAAAAAAATATCAGCGTTTATGGTTCCTTGAAACACACGGCTTGACATTTGAGTATAAGCCCCATACGGAACCTTTACGGAAATATCTTGATGAAAACTGGCAAAGGGTAGATGTGGTATCTTATTGGGGGTTGAGTATTACTCTTTATCAACGAAAATCCTGATTTGAAAAGAATATCTTCTGTCTACATTGACACAGGTTGTTTTTGCAATATAAAAAACTTTTGGTCGGGTAGAAGTTAGATAAGATTTAATTTCTGAAGAACCTGCTCTAACCGTTTGAATTGGGGTTCACTCATTGAGACCAGAGGTAGTCGCAATATGTTTTTTATCATACCCATGCGAGCCAACCCTGCTTTTACAGGCATCGGATTGGTTTCATAAAACAATGCTTTAAAGAGAGGCATAAGCCGATAATGAATTTTCCGTGCTTCTGCATAATTTCCTTCCAGAGCCAGGGTGCACATACGAGCAATATCTGCGGGTGCAATATTTGCAGCTACGGATATAACACCCATCGCACCGACGGACATCATGGGAAGGGTCAAACTGTCATCACCCGACAACACGGTAATATCACAAAGGGAAAGAATCTGAGATACCTGGTCAACACTGCCGCAGGCTTCTTTAATACAAACGATATTGGGGAATTTGTTGAGTTCTGCGATTGTCTCCGGTTCTAATTTTATACCGGTTCTGCTGGGAACATTATAAAGGACGATGGGAATATCTACCTCTTCGGCGATTTTTTTGTAGTGAGCAATCAATCCCGCCTGGGTAGGTTTGTTATAGTAAGGGGTTATTAATAAAGCCCCATCACAACCAAATTCTTTCGCACAACGGGTAAGTTCTAACGCTTCCATCGTGTTATTCGAACCTGTCCCGGCAATGATAGGTAGCCGACCTGCAACGCGTTCTACTACGAAACGGATACATTCCTTTTGCTCTTCGTGTGAGAGTGTTGCCGCTTCACCTGTGCAACCACAGGGTACCAAGCCATGTGTTCCCTGTTCAATATGAAAATCTACCAATTTTCCATAAGCATCGAAATCAACTTCATAATTTTCTTTGAACGGTGTTACTAAAGCAACCCATGAACCTTTGAACATATTTTTCTCCTTTATATTCGGTTATTTTTTACTATAAACAGGGTCTTCCTCTTCCTCGTCAGTTATTGAAGATGAGGGTTCATCTTCGATAAAATGACCTATCTCTAAGAATAATTGATGTCTACGATGGAAAGATAAATCAATAATCCCTGTAGGACCATTCCTTTGTTTAGCAATTTTTAAGTGAACATTTATCGGGTCTTTTACTTTGGGTTCATCTTTTTCTTTCTTCTTGTCTTGATATAACATAAGAACGACATCGGCGTCCTGTTCGATGGCTCCGGATTCCCGCAAATGTGAAAGTTTGGGCTCAGCAGACTCTTTTTCTGCCTCACGATTTAATTGGCATAATGTAAGAATGGAGACTTTTAATTCGCGTGCCAGACCTTTAATTTGCCTTGATATTTCCGCGATTTCTACCTGCCGACTTTCACTTCGTCGGTGGACATTCATCAATTGGAGATAATCAAGGATGATTAGTTTTACTTCGGGATTTGAGTATAAATGTTTTCGTGCTTTTGAGCGAAGTTCAATAACATTTATGCCGGGTGTGTCATCAATATAAATAGGCAAATCACATATTCGTCCGCTGGTTTCCACAATATCGGCTATAATCTTTTTGCCGGCGAAAGCCTTTCTCATAATTTGTCCATCAATTTTGCCTTCCATACAAATAAGTCTTTGGAGAAGTAACTCTTTCGACATTTCTAAACTGAAAATAAGCACGCCTCCTTCCCCTGCTTTAGCCACATTCCGAGCGATATTAAGGGCGAAGGCGGTTTTTCCAACGGAAGGTCGTGCGGCAAGGACAATCATTTCGGAAGGCTGGAGACCGCACAGTTTTTCATCCAATGTTTGAAAACCTGTGGCAATACCGGTTAACACTTCCCCTTTTTTTACTCGTTCTTCCAAATCCAATACAAAAGTTGTGATAAAGTCCTTTAATTTGTAAATAGGATTTGTCCTTCTCTGCATTGCAACTGTAAATAGGTTGCTTTCTGCTTCATCGGCGAGTTCTTTAAAAGGGGTCTGTCCTTCGTAAGTTTTGTTAATAATCTCACCACATATCCCAATGAGTTTTCGTTTTAAGGCATTTTCGATAACAATATTTGCATAGTAGGATATATTTGCCGCCGTTGCTACAGCACTGGATAATTCTGTTAGATAAGAAATACCGCCTACATCTGCCAGTAATTTTTTAGTTTCAAGATTGCCTGCGACCGCCTGAAGGTCAGGTTTATTCTGTGTTGTATGATAAATTTCATACATGGCTTCAAAAATAGTCTGGTGCGGTCCATAATAAAAGATGTTTTCGGTATTATAATTAAATATTTCAAGAACTTTGGGGAATGTTTCAGGGTCCAAAAAGATAGCCCCCAAAACGGCGCGTTCCGACTCAATGGATTGTGGCGGTTCGCGGTCAAAAAATGTAGCAGGCGATTTTGCCTTCGAGCTATCTTTCTTGCGAGATGTCGCCATGTATTAGTTATCTGAATTCTCCGTGTTATTTTCGTCTGTTAGTTGACTGACCCAAACTTTCACTTCTGCAGTGACGCCACTTCCTAACTTTACTGGCACCGAAAAGATACCCAGAGTTTTAATAGGCTCTTCCAGAAGGATTTGTTTGCGGTCAATATCAAATTCCCTCTTCTGTAATTCTTCTGCGATCATGGCGGAAGTTACAGAGCCAAATAATTTTTCTTCATCGCCAGCACGCATTTTAAATTCAATAGTGATTGCATTGAGTTTCGTTGCGAGTGTTTCCATTTCTGCTTTTCGTTGGGCTTCTCTCCGTTGAATAATTTCAAGGTGATGACGAATTTCCGCAGCGGAAGCAGATTGGACGGATACCGCAAGTTTACGAGGAATCAAAAAGTTGCGTGCATAACCATCGGAAACATCAACGGTTTCTCCGACCTTACCTAATTTTTCAATGTCTTTGCATAGAATCACTTTCATCATTTATTCTCCTGACCTTTCTTGTTTAATTATATTTTTATTATTGTTTCCATTTCGAATTTAACTGTTTATTTCCGGATGTAGCCGATTGTAAAGCCGTAGGAGTGAGAGCCGAAATTCCCACCATGTATCGAAAAAGCCAAAAAGGGCAAGGATTGGGAAAGTCCACACTCCAAGCACAAAAAGAACAATTACCAGTGTTAATATAATGTTCCAGTGAAATAAAATAGCACAAAAAGTAAGTATGCTTAATCCGTTGAGCCAGTAAACAAAACTCAGAATTACAGCCGTGTTCCGCGAGACGATACGAAGCCATTCTCCTACATTATAATGCTGGTCGTATATCAAGATGATTGCCGTTAAAATAGCCAACCACACTAAGTAATCCGGTGGCCGAACCTGGGAGAAACTTCCTAATTGTGGATTTTCCCAGTAATGGATACCATCTTCTGTCGGCATAATTTTTAACCGTGCAATCATCCAACCCATAATGATAAGAGCGGTAATTAGACTTTGTCCAAATAATAGCCCAATGTGAAAATCTTCCCAATGATAATCAAGATACTTCAATCCTTCGATAAAATTTTTGTTGATTTCTTCTGAATTGCTAACTCCCTGTTCCTTGCTCAGTTCGTTTATCTCCGCAATACGAGCGTTAATAGAGATTGTTATATCCTTACGCAAATCGTTCCAGAAATACATGGTAAGGGCTGTTGCGGAGATGAACAGGAAAGCGGTAATCAGAAGAAGACAGCGAGACCAGGAATATTTTCTTAAAGCAGACCCCACAGAAATGGGTAATAAAATACCTGCCAACAAAGTTGCTGTCCACATCAGGAGATTTTCAGTGGTTAACGGTAGCGACTGCATAAATACCCCTAATGCAAATCCCGGAACAAGAGATAAGCAAAGAAGGGCTGTGCGGAACCACGAATTCCGTGCTGTTGTCAGACCAATGGCGACGACCGTAACCAGGGGAAGCAGAATAAAAACCCCTTCCCCTGTTAGGTAGGCAGTAATTAAAATCAAAAACAATATTTTCGTCAACACATTGGACATAAGCAACAATTACAAATTTGGATATTGACTATTCTGCTACGAAAGGAAGCAATGCAATTTGACGGGCTAATTTAATCGCCCTTGTGAGCATGTGCTGTTGTTTTGCTGTGGCACCGGTAATCCGACGGGGTATAATCTTTCCGCGTTCGGTTATATAATGCCGTAGCAAATTCGTATCTTTATAGTCAATATATACTATTCGTTCTATGGTTAGCCTGCTTGTCTTTTTCCTGAAAATTCTCTTCTTCTTTCTTCTCTTTAATCGTTTCATTCGAATTTTTGATTTTGCTTTTGCGGAAATGTGTGCCATAAGACATTATTCCTTTTTTAAATATGGGTTAAAAGTTTCGTTTGTTTCTATAGGTTGGTAATATTAGATTGTTTTCCTGAAATACAATCAGAACGGGACATCGTCTTCCGACACAGGAAAATTATCATCCGGGTAACTTTCCCCGGGATATGAAGTTTCTTTCCCTTGATTAGGATAATTGTTCGTATTGGGATTAGGTCTTTCATTTTGGGGAATATTTCCCTGTCCTGAATTCCCTGACGAATTTGCCCCCCAATCAAGAGGTTGAATACTCCTCGCTACAATCTCGAAGCGAGACCTGCGTTGATTGGTTGTGGGGTCATCCCATTCATCCTGTCGAAGCCGACCTTCTACGAGAACCGGTCTCCCTTTACGGAGATACTTATAGACATAATCCGCCTGACTGTCCCAGGATACTACAGAAATATAGATGGCTTCCTCTCGGGTTTCTCCATCTTTTCCTTTGAATCGGCGGTTATTTGCCATTGTAAATCTTGTTACCGTCCTTCCACTGGGGGTAGAACGGATTTCCGGGTCTCTTACAAGTCTGCCGGCAATCAGAACAATGTTTAAATCAGGAACGCGAATATCTGACATAGTTACCTGTTCCTATGTTAAAGTTTATTCCTCGTCCTCCTCTTCCTCTGCAATAGTTGTAGGAATGGGGGCAAGATTTTCATCTTTATCTGATTGTTGATTGTAGCCGGCTTCTAATTCCTGGCGACGCTGTGCCTGTTCTGCTTCCAATCGGAGCGTTTTTTCGTCGAAATAAACGACGATGTAGCGAATAATTTGTTCGCTGAGGCGGAAATAATTTTCCAGTCGCGCTATGAAGTTGGGGGAGGATTGGAAGCGTATCAGGATATAGATACCCTCCGAAAATTTCTTGACTTTATAAGCCAATCTCCGCCGACCCCATACTTCGGAGCGCACAATAACCCCTCCGCTCTTTGTGACCAAATTCTCGGTCTCGCGGGCTATTGCCTGGATGTTATCGTCTTCCACTTCTGGACTGACGATAAACAGCGCTTCGTAAGTTCGTAATGACATACTTTACTCCTCATTACGGTTTGGGTTTAATTTATTGGCGTTTAGAAACTTTTATTATATCAAAAACACATCTTTTAAACAAACTGAAAGATGTTCCGGAGGAGCATAAAAAAATACCGTTCAGGTTTAATAGGATCATTTATAGAACATAGGTAACAGATGTATATTTCTTTTCCAATCATAGAAACACGATATGCCGTGCCTCTACTTAATTGTAAGGCCTTTAAGGAATAAATATTTAGCCACAAAGGACACAAAGAAGGGCGAAACATGTTTCACCCCTACATTGTGCACTTTGTGTATGGTCTCTGTGCCCTTTGTGGTAAAAAGAATTAACCACAGAGGACACGGAGGAATCTTTACACAAAGGACACAGAGGAAGGTAAAACATGTTTCGCCCCTACATTGTGCACTTTGTGGTAAAAGAAATTAACCACTTAAAAACACCAAGAATCGGGGACGCT
>Ga0067045_1027579_pt1 | contig 86465 bp, 96 predicted proteins | sample TerdegcTABiofilm_FD_59184 | JGI IMG/M metagenome (GOLD analysis project Ga0067045, IMG submission 59184) | Combined Assembly of (Gp0054472, Gp0054536) Wastewater bioreactor microbial communities from Singapore -Terephthalate degrading...
GGACCCAGACCGCCCGAGCCGAATAACAGCGACCCTGTGCCTCCGGAGCCTGCGTCGTGCATGGCTCGCCATTCAGTGCCGAGGTTGAAGTCCTTGACGATATTGACCTCAAGAATCAGGGCTTCGATGTAAACCATCGGTCGGGATGAATCCAGCTTTTGAATGAGTCCCTGAAGCAGTGCGTAATCTTCCGCGGAGGCGGTGATGATCAGGGAATTGGTTGCCTTGTCCGACTGGATCTGAACATTTCTGGAAAGGGCCGGTTGGCCTTTTTCGCTTCCTGGAGCGGTTTCCTTGGGTTGAAGATTGATCAGAACCTTGGCCAGATCCTCCGCGCTGGCATTCTGCAGAGGGTAAACGTGCATGACGATGGCGTTCTTCTCCAGCTCGCTGTCCAGCGCGTTGATGATCTTCAGAAGCCGCTGCACGTTGGATTCCACGTCCGTTATGACCAGCATGCCGGAAGGGGGATAGGCATGCACGATACTGTCCCTTGTCACGAGGGGATCGATAACTTTTTTGAGATCTTCGGGATTGCCATGCTTCAGCTTGACAATGCGGGTGATCAGTTGATCCTCCCGTCCTCCTTCTTCATCCTGCAGAAAAGTGGGGATATCCTTTTCCCGGGCATCCTTCCGGGGGAGGATCTTGATGACGGCTCCTGAGGGAACGGTCGTATAACCGTGAATTTCGAGAACGGACTGAAAAACACGATACGCTTCATCTGATGATATCTGTTTCGGTGAAAAGACGGTAACGCTTCCCTGGACCTGTTTGTCTATGAGAAAATTTCTGCCGGTCATTTCACCGATGGCCTTGATGAAGGTCTGAATCTCCACATTATCGAAATCAATGGTTACCCCCGGCAAATCTGCAGTGTTCACCGAAGGACCGGCGCCATGATTTCCGTTTCCCGCGTAGGCATCCGGCAGGGTATTGGAAGAGAGCGCCACAGCGGAACCGGATCGGGATAGAGACGACCTTCCTTCCGCTGTGGCGGTCAGACAGAGAATCAGAAAGACAACCAGATAACGGGCCATATTGCCTGCGTCAGTGCTGCGGTGTTCCCTGCGGTAATTCATATGTTCCTCTCTGGAACCTGCCGGGTGTTATTGCCTATGTTTTTGTTTCAAGTTGACAAAGATCGCAGTTATTTGAACTTAACAACCATATAATGCTTTGCCTGAATGTTCTTGAAAGTATAAGAAGTCGGTTTGCCGACATAGACCTGGTCGACCCATACACCGGAAATATAGTGCCCTGTTATAGGTTTGATGTAAAAGGTATAACTGGAGCCGGCGGGCACATAAACTCTTTCTGACGGACTTACGGTGCCATAGGATTTACCTTCGGTGATATAAGGCGTCAGGTAGTAGGTCTTTGCAGTGGCCGTGGAAGTGGAGCTTGTCGTTGACGTTGAAGTCGTGGTCGTAGTTGTTGTTGTCGTCGGAACGGTGTAACTCACTTGATTGGAATAGTTGCTTAACAATCCGGTTGTATTGTAGGCCTTGGCTGCAAAATAATAGGTTTTTCCTGCCTCAAGGCCGGAGATTCCTATACTGGTAAATTTGCCTGCGTCATAAGTCGCCCCGCTGTAATTTCCGGAGGAAGTTCCGGAATAGACCTTATATCCCGCAAGATCTGCTTCGGAGTTCGGGTTCCATGACAGGGTGACATTTGCCGCGTGACCAGAGTATGTTCCCATGGGGGACAGGCAGAGAGAGAGGATCCCAAAAAGGCAACCGAAAAGGATGGTTAATGAAACGTTTTGTTTAATCCGCAATTTAAAGCTTTTTCTTTTTTCTTTCATTACTGTCTTACTCCTCTAAAATTTTCCGACACAGCAGCCGGTGCAAACAGGTGATGCATCCCCGGTATATTCCACCACAGAACAACGGCGCGATCCGCTTGGTAAAATCGGCTTCGCAAACTGATGGACTACGGCGGATTTGCCGGCATGCAACAACCTTCTGCAACTTGATTTTTGTCCAGGAAAGCCTGCTTGTCGATCTCCCAGGATGTTGAGCAGGCATCGGTAAAGAAGGGCTTGAAGTGTAACAGAGCGTAACAAGAAGATTTGTGATGAGTACTATCACCACTGTGCATCAGAATAACCATGCACATCAACAGGAAATTTCAACCGCGTCGCCTCAATTCGAAACTCGACTCGATCAGAGCGATTGTGGTGCTGCTTTGGCTTTCCATTTTACATCTATCGGCGGACTTGTACTGAAACTTTTCCTCCTTGTCAAGCTGCAATTGAAAATTTGCAGATAATGAATTGAATTTATTAGGAATTATCGAATTATAATTCCGAAATTCATCTTGGATTCGCCATTCTGACTTAACAAATATCAAATTCAGTATTCATTTCCACTAATATCTGTCAGTTATAAAATAAAAGCGGTGGAGACGTATCGACGCCATGGGCAACTGGAATCATAAAATCATAGGCAGGGGAGGACGGACAGGCCTCAATGCCTTCACAAGGATAGAAAATAAGATTTTTCGATTCGGGATGAAGATCAAGGAAGGTGTAATCAAGCATGATTTCTTTTCTCCTTATGATCTATGCGCTGTTGCGGAAGCTGCGTTGTTCGATGAATCGGACAGCAAAAATCAAGAAACTGGAGTTTAATGAAATCGGTGCTTACCCAAAACCGAAATCGAAAGGGAGATCGTGCTGAAAGAGCTGAATGTGAAAACGATTTTACATCATTATAAAAGAAAAAAGGGAGCTGTCAAATGGAAAACTTCGTTCTCTGTATTAAAAGAAAAAACAGAATGAAATGCGGGAAACCGCGTGGGAATTCATATATAACTTGAAAAGGCGAAGGGAATCTCTTATGGAAGTGCCGAAATGAAAATTGACTTTCATACTCATATTTATCCTGATCATGTGGCCGTCAGGACGATCGCGGCTGTTCGGCAGCGGGCCGGAATTGAAGCTCATACCGATGGCACGCTGAAGGGACTCAAAAGGTCCATGACGGCTGCAGGGATTGATATCTCCGTTGTGGCGGCTGTGGCGACCCGGCCGGAACAGGTATCATCTATTCATTGCTGGCTTGGCGGCATTCGACAGCCGGGCATCGAGACGATGGCAACGACGCATCCCTCCAATCCGTTGAAATCTGAGCAGATAAAATCTTTGAAGCGCCGAGGTTTCAAGGGCTTCAAACTGCATCCTGATTATCAGCATTTTTTTGTCGATGATTTTCGGATGTATCCATTTTACGAAGCGGCTGCCGCGCAAGGGATGTTCATTCTTTTCCATGCCGGGATGGACCGGGGATTGCCTTATCCTGTTCACGCAACGCCGAAACGTCTGGCGGCGGTGCATGAAGCCGTTCCGAGGCTCTGCATGATTGCCGCTCATCTGGGAGGAGAGGAGGCTTACGAGGAGACTGTGGCCCATCTTCTTGGAAAAGATCTCTATCTGGATACGTCCTTTGTCCTGAGAAAGATGCCCAGATTATTCCTGGAACGCATTTTCCGGGAACATCCGCCGGACAAGCTGCTGTTTGCTTCGGACAGTCCCTGGACGGACCAGAGGGAGGAACTCAATTTTCTGCTTCAACTGCCCTTTCTGTCCGTGCAGGATCAGGAAAAAATCTGCTTTTCCAACGCAGCGAGACTGCTGGGGCGTGAGGCGCGAAAGGGATCGGTAAGCCCCGCTCCATGCATGAGGTGCGGGATGCCCTTTTGAGTACATACCAGAGAGCGCACCCTTCCGTACCCTTCGCCGGTTTTTTTTAATCCACTCGGGGGGTATCGAACGGGTGTTGCGACGGCGAAATCCGCAGCGCTGTGTGATATGTTCAGTTGCTACTCGGGAATCCATTGACCTTCACTGAAAAAACGGATATTCCATGCACCGCCTTGAAGCCATTGCGCTCCACAGAGCTGACATTTGATTTCATTAATGCGGTTGTTTTCCGTAATGATCTGTTGAGGGGACCGGTAATTGATGAACAGATCGGGGTTAACATCCTGATCCTTGAAAAAATCACGGGACAGTTCACAGATTTCATGACCATTGGTGCAGGTAATGATCTGTCCTTTGCTGGCTATTTTCTTTTCTTCACAAGAAGGGTCTTCCTCTTCATCTGCTGAAATCAAAGGAGATTCAGTCATAAAATCGGCTGGAAGGGGCCATGTCATGGCGTCGGGAAGGGTGCTTTCTTCCTCCATGGCGTCATTGGGGATAAAGGTCGTTTCGACGAGGGGCGGCGTATCCAGCCGAACCTCAAGCTGGCCGTTTATGAATCCGATCTTAATACGCAGGTCGTACCAGACTTCTTCGTCACACTGTTCTTCAAGAAATCGTGTGAAGGATTGAGTGAAAATTCCTAATTCGTTGATAAACATAACCGTTCTTTAAAGTTCCCATGTCTCGAGGTCTGGCGGAAAAAATCCGCGTTTCTTCCAGAACGCATTGAGATGAGAAAAGCCTGGACCAAGTCCAATCATTGATGAAGAGGAAGAGGTTGAGGGCGGTCTCGTTGCGACTGCTGTCCATTATGGTTCTGATCGACTGGTGCGGGAAAAATATCCGGAGAAATAAAGGAATGCATCCGGCAATCAGAAAACTTCAAATACAACACCGGGAAAGTGCATATCAGTTCCTGAAGGAAAAAGCAATCACCCCTTCAATTCGTCACATTATTAAGAGAGATTCACTGTCTTCAAACGATCTTCCCAATTTTACGGATGATATCCCTGATTATATCAAGGCATGAGTGAACGCCTTTTCGGGTTCATGGAAGAAGGCAAACGGTTTCGTCAGGGCAAAACGGAATCCGTAAACGGCAAGTTCAGCCCCACATCCGGCGTGGTCAATAAGCTGTCTTATGACTTCGCGCATCTCTTCATCGCCGGATATAATGAAGTCGATTACCGGCTCCGGCACAACCAGGGAATTTGCCTGTAAAATCATATTGAATTTTACGACAAATAAGAGTATTTAATAAACAGTTATATTTCAGTGCTTTATCTCATTGGATGCAATTCTTTCCGTTGCAGGAGATGCTGCAGCGGGTGAATTTCCAACTCATGATCTCAACCATCTTTTCTGTTGCATTTTTGCCCCATGCGGGGTGCATTTCCTTTATTAATATGCCGCTCCTTCAGGTCGCTTTGCCCGGCGAGTGGTGAAAAATTATTTGTCGAGACATTCAGGTTGTGGCTGTCAGGAATGATGCATGAACACAGTTACTGAAAGTGATAAGTTTTTGAACATGGGTAGGAACAGTGCAACGTTATTTTAATGAAAGGAGGAAAGATCATGTTTGAACGCATTCTGTATCCCACTGATTTTTCTGATGTATCCATGAAAGCCTTGAAATACGTCAAACAGTTGAAGGACGCGGGCGCAAAGGAGGTTACCGTTCTGCACGTCATTGATGAACGGACCCTGGTTGTGCCTGATGTTTTCAGCGGCATTGATTTCATGGCGGTTGAAAATGAATTGAGGAAGGTTGGCGAGGAGAAGTGTAAGAATATCGTGGCAGAACTTCAGGAAAGGGGGCTGAATGCCCGGTACAGGATAGAAAAGGGCATACCCTTTCTGGAGATCCTCAAAGTGTCCAGAGAAGAGGATGTCTCATTGATTGTGATCGGGTCGCATGGCGTAAGCAATGTTGAGGAAATGCTTCTTGGTTCGGTGTCTGAAAAAGTCATCCGCAAAGCCCTTCGGCCGGTCCTGGTGGTCAAGCGTTAAAAACATGACCGGCAAGGGAGGATAAGGCGTAACGTCAATTACTGAAGGAGGAGAGAACCATGTTTGAACGCATTCTGTATCCCACTGATTTTTCTGATGTATCCAAGAAAGCCATGGGTTACGTCAAGCAGCTGAAGGACGCGGGCGCGAAAGAGGTTACTGTTCTGCACGTTATTGACGAACGATCGCTGACTGGAAGTGTTCACGAGGTTTTTATTGATTTCATGGCGGTTGAAAATGAGCTTAGAAAGATTGCTGATGAAGAGTGCGGTAAATTGGTGGCGCAATTTCTGGAAAAAGGACTGAATGCCAAGTTCAGGATAGAAAAAGGGATTCCCTTTCTGGAAATTCTCAAAGTCTCCAAAGAAGAGAAATCTTCAATAATTGTGATCGGGTCGCACGGAAAAAGCAATATCGAGGAAATGCTGCTTGGTTCAGTTTCTGAAGCGGTAATCCGCAAGGCGGATCAACCGGTCCTGGTTGTCAAAAGGTAGAATGCCGTGGGGCGTTGAAGAACAGAGATTCCTTCAACGCCCCATAATTGTCAGGATTCCGTAACGATTCGTGAAAAATCTGCAATACGGCGGAAGATTGAAAACAGGGCTTCCAGAAGGGAAAGCCGATTAAAGCGGATGTTCTCTTCATCAACCATGACCATGACCGATTCAAAAAAGTGGTCGATCGGCTGACGGAGAGCGGCAAGTTCCAGAAGTGCGGCAGGGTAATCGTCTTTCTCCAGGGCCTTGACAACCCTGGCGCGGGCCTCCAGAAGGGTTGAGTACAACTGGTTCTCTTCCGCGGCACTGAAAAGAGCCGGATCGATTCGGCCGTTTCTGAATTCCTTCAAGATGTTGCCGGCCCGCTTGAAGGCGATGGCCAGTGGTTCATAAGCGGGATGCGCTTTGAAGGATTCCATGGCCTCAATCTTTTTTATGACCTGGACAAGATCGGCGAAACCGGCGGCAAGAACGGCGCTGACCACGTCGTGGGGGTGGCCCTGGGAAATCAGCATGTTTTCAAGCCTTCCCCTGAAGAATTCTATAACATCCTTCCGGGTTTCTTCCGCCGGCCTCTTCAGCTTTTCCTCAAGAATCGAAATACACTCATCCACCAGATCATCCAGCGTCAGGGGATACTTTTTATCAAGGATAATATTGATAACACCAAGGGCCTGCCGGCGCAGGGCATAAGGATCCGCCGTCCCTGTGGGAACCAGATTGACGCCGAAGAATCCGGCGATGCTGTCCATCTTGTCGGCAATGCTGACAATGGCGCCTTCATGGGTTTGGGGGAGATCGCCGCCGGCGGTCAGTGGGAGGTAGTGTTCGTAGATAGCCCGGGCGACAGTCGGATCTTCGCCAGCAAGGAGGGCATATTCTCTCCCCATGATGCCCTGCAGCTCTGAAAACTCTCCGACCATCTGAGTATCCAGATCGGCTTTGGCCAGCAGAGCCGAGCGGTTTACTCTGTTTTTCAGGGACGGATCGATACGGTCGGCGATCCAGCCGGCCAGCTTTCGGAAACGTTGAACTTTTTCGTAGGACGTTCCCAGCAGGGTGTGAAAAACAACCTGTTGAAGTCCTTCCACCCGGTCATCGAGACGGATCTTCTGATCTTCTTCAAAGAAAAACTGGGCATCTGACAGCCTCGCCCGGATGACTTTTTCATTTCCCCGGGTCACAACGGCGGGGTCCCGGGCCAGGGTATTGTTGATCGTAATAAAGAAGGGCAGCAGGCGACCTTCCTGGTCCACGACAGGAAAATATTTCTGGTGCGACATCATGGAGGTGATCAGGACTTCCTTGGGAAGCTCTAGGTACTTTCGATCAAAACTTCCACAGACGATGGTGGGATACTCCACAAGATACGTGACGGTTTCCAGAAGGTCTTCATTTTCCAGCACCCGTCCGGAAACGGCCGCAGCGGCTTTGCGTGCTTCCTCAAGAATGATTCTCTTCCTTTCCTCGGGGGCTACGATTACAAAATGCTCTCTGGTTCGGGCCAGATACTCCTGCAGATTGCTCACAGGAAAAGCCTCTGGATGCATGAAACGGTGCCCCCGGGAGGTCGCGCCGCTTTCGATGTTTTCAATACGGAAGGGGATGACTTCGCCGCCGTAAAGGGCAAGAATCCAGTGGATTGGTCTGGCGAACCGAAAATCCAGGTTTCCCCACCGCATGGACTTCTTGAAGGAAAGAGAAGTGATCAGTCTGGACAGCATTTCCGACAGCAGGGAAACAGTGCTTTTCCCGCTGATGTGTCTGCTGATGCAGATGTACTCCCCTTTATCGGTCTGCATCGTTCCGATCTCTGAAATGTCGACGCCCTGGCTTTTCGCGAAGCCCAGGGCGGCCTTGGTGGGATTCCCGTCCGCATCAAAGGAAACCCTTCTGGCGGGGCCCAGTTTTTCAATGACCTGATCTTCCTGCTTTTCAGCCACATCGGCCACGGCAAGGCAGAGTCGCCGGGGCGTTCCGAAGGTGTGGACCTGTCCGAAGGGAATTCTCGCTTCGGTAAGCGCTTTGCGGATCATCGAACTCATGTCCTGAAGTGCCTTGGGAAGAAAGGCCGCGGGGATTTCTTCCGTTCCTATTTCAAGCAGCAACTCATTGCTCATCTGATTCTCCCATCTTTAAGAATAGCTTTCAAAAAAGCGGAAATGTTGATCCTGTTTTACCTGAGGAATCCGAGTGTCAATCCTCCGATCTGTTCAGCAGGGGGAACCCCATGCGTTCACGCTGCCGGATATATCCTTCTGCGGAAATTCTGGCAAGATTGCGGACTCTGCCGATATAACTGGTCCGCTCCGCCACGCTGATGGCGCCCCGGGCATTGAGGAGGTTGAACGTGTGGGAACATTTGAGGCAGTAATCGTAAGCGGGAAGGACCAGATCCTTTTCCGCCGTCCGGATGGCTTCGGCCTCGTACATGTCGAAGAGTTTTCTCAGCATGTCCACATCGGCGACTTCAAAGTTGTAGGTTGAAAATTCAACCTCTCCCTGGTGATGGACGTCGCCGTATTTGATGGAATCATTCCATTGAAGATCATAGACATTGTCGATCCCCTGGATGTACATGGCGATGCGCTCGATGCCGTAGGTCAGTTCCGCGCAGACGGGTTTCACGTCGATGCCGCCGACCTGCTGAAAATAGGTGAATTGGGAGATTTCCATGCCGTCCAGCCAGACTTCCCAGCCCAGCCCCCACGCCCCCACAGTGGGTGACTCCCAGTCGTCTTCAACGAAACGGATATCGTGTTCCAGCGGGTCGATGCCGAAACTCCGGAGAGAATCGAGATACAGCTCCTGGATGTTCAGAGGGGACGGTTTCATGATGACCTGATACTGGTAGTAATGCTGCAGGCGGTTCGGATTCTCGCCGTAACGGCCGTCCGTTGGCCGGCGCGACGGTTCCACGTAGGCCACATTCCAGGGTTCCGGTCCCAGAGCCCGCAGAAAGGTAGCGGGATTGAATGTCCCCGCTCCCACTTCGATGTCATAAGGCTGTTGAATCACACAGCCTTGTTTCGCCCAGTAATTTTCAAGGGCAAAGATCAGTTCCTGAAAGGTCACCTTAAACCTCCTGTGCTTTTCTTGTCATTTACATGATTTATTCAGCGTTTCCGGCAGCTTACCTATCATGATGAGAGGGGCGTGTCAATATGAAAAAGACCCTTTACAATCCCATCCTCTGGATCTCGTCGAGGACTTTCAGCGATTTCAGTTCTTTTCCCAGGATATGACCGATAAAAAGAGAAAGAAGGGATTTGCTTTCCCGCGCCGTTTGCCCTGAAAAAAGAATTCGTTTCATTTTTTCTGTTTCAATCTCTCTGCCCAGCAGCAGGGTTTTAATGGTGCCGACGGAGATCGGCAGGACATCCGGAGCGGCTGGAGTCGTATAACAGGACCTGCAATGCAGCCCTCCCTGAGCGATATTGAAGACGTACCTCTGCTGCGGATTCAGAGGGGCCTTGCAGATCATGCAGCAGTCGAGAGCCGGCGCGTAACCCGTCAGTTTCAGGTGGCGGATTTCAAAGAATCGCAGAAGCCGTTCCGATGTGTCGCCTTCTTCAATGAGAAGAAGAAAGGAGCGCAGAAGTTCGAACAGTTCCCTGCCCGGTTTTTCTTCGATAGAGAAATGATCAACCAGGTCGATGAGATATGAGGCAAGAAGCGTTCTGTCCAGTGACTTCCTGATTTCAGGAAATTCGTTGATCACCTGGCAGCTTTCAAGCCATGCCAGCTGGTCCCTCTGCTTTCGGGAAAAAAGCAGGGAAGAACAGCAGAAGGGTTCCAGGACATTGACGAACCGCTTTCTGCTTTTTCTGGCTCCTCTGGCGATTGCTGTCAGTTTTCCGAAATTCCGCGTATAGAAGGTCACGATAAGGTCCGAATCGCTGTAGCTCAGCGTTTTCAGGACAAACCCTTCCGTTTTATGCGTCGCCCGGGTATTCATGTCAGTAGTTTCAAAAAAAGCGTGGCCAGCCCCAGGAATGAGAGAAAGCCGCATACATCAGTCAGAGCCGTGACAAATACGTTGGAACCCAGGGCAGGATCGAGTTTCAGCCATTTCAGGGTCAGGGGAATGAGAGTTCCGGCCAGGGTCCCGACAAGAATGTTGATGGTCATGGCCATAAAGAGGATCCCTCCAAGCAGAAAATTCCCTTTCCAAAGATAACAGACGATTCCAACCACGACCCCGACCGCGAGACCGTTGGCGACACCCACCAGAAGTTCCTTGAACAGGGTTTTTCGGGCGTTTTCAAGGGTTAACTCTCCCAGGGCCAGTCCGCGGACGATCAACACCAGGGTTTGCCCGCCGGCGTTTCCTCCGAGACCGGCCACTACCGGCATGAAAACGGCCAGGGCGACCACCAGTTTGATGGTGTCTTCAAAAAAACCGATGACCAGAGCGGAACAAAGCGCGGTCAGGAGGTTGAAGTACAGCCAGGGAAGCCTTTTCCGGACAGATTGAACCGGGCCGCTCAGCGGACTGTCGTCCTCGCCCACGCCGGCGATACGGTATATGTCTTCCGATGTCTCTTCCTCCATGACATCGACGACATCATCCACGGTAATCCTGCCGACAAGACGTTCATCCTCATCCACAACCGGAAGGGTTACCAGGTCGTATTTCTTGAAGATCTGGACGACCTGTTCCTGATCGACGTCTACCGTGACCCGGGGGATGTCCCGTTCCATGGAGGAGGTGACCGGGCTGCTGCGCCGCGCGGTGATGATCTTCTGGAGGGGTACCGTCCCGACAAGATGACCTTCGGCATCCACTACAAAGACGCTGTAGATGTCCTCTGTATTTTCCGCGGCCTGGATCACGGCTGAGACGGCATCCCGGATAAGGGCGGTATCCGGGACGGAGACCAGTTCGGACTGCATGATACCGCCGGCGGTATCTTCTGGATATTGAAGCAGTTTTTTGACGTCTTCAACGTCCTCCGGTTCTATGCCCGCCAGAACCGTTTCCGCCTGCTCTTCGGGCAACTCGGCGATGAAGTCCGCGGCGTCGTCGGAATCCATCTCGTCAATGATTTTTGTCAGCTTCTCGGATGAAAGTTCCTCGATGATCCGATCTTTGGAGGCATCACTGATTTCCAGAATAACGTCGGAAGCTTTTTCGATATCCAGAAGGGAAAAGAGCCGAACTTTTTCTTCATCCTGAAGTATATCGATAAGGTAGGCGATATCGGCAGGATGCATTTGAGAAAAAAGATCGATAATATCGAATTCCCGGTTTTCGCCGATGAGTTTTTTCAAAAGTTTCAGCGTTTTAGTATGGAATTCATTCAGGGTGTCGGTTGTCATATGAGTGTGCATTTTGATGAAAATAAACAGGCTGTGATGATCAAACGAAGCCTCTTTGAGGGGTCGCTTTCAAGGAATGTTTCGCCGATTTTATCGGGTTGGAGATATACGGAATTTCTGGAATTCAGTCCATAAGAGATTTCCGGGATGTCACAGGCTGACAGGCAGGATAACCCCAGACTTTCCCGTCGAGAGGTTCCTAATCCTCCTGATACACAATTCTTCCCTGCACCAGGGTCATAATGACTTTTCCCTTCAATGTCCAGCCGAAAAAGGGTGTATTCTTTCCCTGTGACCGCCAGTTTGAAGGATCGACGACCCATGTTTTTCCGGGATTCAGGACGGTGATGTCCGCATCGGCGCCCGGGCGGAGGGTTCCCTTCGGGATATTGAGGATTTTCGCGGGATTGACACTCATCTTCCGGACCAGTTCAGAAAGAGTCAACAGCCCGTCATCGACCAGCGTCAGACTCAAGGCCAGTGCCGTTTCGAGACCGGAGATGCCATTGGCGGCATATTCAAATTCCACCTCTTTATCTGTAAGGGCATGAGGCGCATGATCCGTGACAATGGCATCGAGAGTGCCGTCCCGGAGTCCTTCCCGAACGGCCTGGAGATCCTCGCGGCTCCTTAAGGGGGGACTGACCTTGGTGTTGGTGTTAAAGTTCGTCACGGCCTCGTCCGTCAAAGTGAAATAATGAGGTGTTGTTTCCGCCGTAACCCGAACTCCCCGTTTTTTTGCATCCCGGATCATCCGAACGGCTCCAGCGGAACTCACATGGGCGATATGCAGCGCCGCGCCGGAAAACTCGGCGAGAAGCAGATCCCTTGCGACCATCACATCCTCCGCAAGGGTGGGGATGCCGGGGAGTCCCAGTTCCGTGGAAATTTTTCCTTCGTTCATGAGACCGCCGGCTGAAAGATTCAGATCCTCGCAGTGTGAAATGATAATTCGATCCAGTGATGAGGCATACTCCAAGGCACGTCTCATCAGAATGCTGTTCATGACGGGTTTTCCGTCATCGGAAAAGGCAATCGCTCCGGCCTCTTTCAGGTCGCCGAATTCCGCGAGTATCTTTCCCTCGGAATTGCGGGAGACGGCTGCTACGGGATAGACATGGACAGTGTCGCATTCTTTCGCCCGTTTCAGAATATACTCGGTGACAGTCCGGTTATCATTAACCGGAAGGGTATTCGGCATGCAGGCGATGGAGGTGAACCCCCCGACCGCGGCCGCTTCGCTTCCCGAGCGGATGGTTTCCTTGTATTCGTAACCGGGTTCCCGGAGATGAGTGTGCATGTCCACCAGACCGGGCAGGAGAATCATGCCTTTGAGATCGAGAAGCCGTGTGTCTTCCGGGACGCTTCCCACAGCTTCGGCTATGGCGGCAATCTTCCCGTTTTCCAGCAGGAGATCCATCTGCCCGTCGAGATTTTGCGCGGGGTCGATTACGCGTCCCCCCTTCAGCAGTATTTTCATGAAGAGGCTCCTGTCAGCAGATAAAGAAGGGCCATCCGGACCGCGACCCCGTTGGTGACTTGTTCCAGAATGACGGAATGAACGCCGTCGGCGATCTCCGGAGAAATTTCCACGCCGCGGTTGACCGGACCGGGATGCATCACCAGGACATCCTTTTTCGCTTTTTTGATATTCTCCCTGTTCAGGCAATAAAAAGTGGAATATTCCCGAAGGGAAGGGAAGATGTTCTGCTGTTCGCGCTCCGTCTGAATCCTGAGCATCATGATGACATCCGCATCAAGAATGGCCTCTTCCAGACTGAAGCAGACCTTGACGCCAAGCTGCTGGATATCCCGGGGAATCATCGTGGCGGGGCCGGCCACGGTGACGCAGACTCCCATCTTGTTCAACCCGTAAATGTTGGAACGGGCGACGCGGCTGTGGGCGATATCGCCCACGATGGTCACGTTCAATCCGGAAAGCCCCCCCTTGCGGTTTCGGATTGTCATCATGTCCAGCAAAGCCTGGCTCGGATGCTCATGAGCGCCGTCGCCGGCGTTGATGATGGACTGCCGGACAAGTCCGGCCAGCATATGAGGCGCTCCGGCGCAACTGTGACGGATCACGATGACGTCGGGATTCATGGCTTCCAGATTTCTCGCCGTGTCCGCCAGGGTTTCCCCCTTGACCAGGCTGCTTGCTGATGCGGAGATATTTATGGTGTCGGCGCTCAGCCGCTTGCCGGCAATTTCGAAGGAGGTTCGGGTCCGCGTACTGGCTTCAACAAAGAAATTGATGATCGTCTTTCCCCGGAGCGTTGGCACTTTTTTGATATCCCGCGCGGATACTTCGAGAAACGACTCCGCCGTGTCGAGGATCATGTGAATTTCCTCTACGGAAAGATCTTTCATGCCCAGAATGTCCTTACGTTCCCATTTCATTGCAAAACCCCTGGAACAGAGACCTGGCGGCAGATGCATGCAAGTGATGCATTCTAATGGCCGCTGTCCTCAATGACCACTTCATCGCAGCCGTTTTTTTCAATCAGGTTGACACTGATGTCCTCCCAGAGAAGAGAGGGAAGATTCTCGCCGACAAAATCAGCGCGTATCGGCAGTTCACGATGGCCTCTGTCAATCAGGACGGCAAGCTGAATCGACCTGGGACGGCCAAAGTCAATAAGGGCATCCATGGCCGCCCGGATCGTTCGGCCGGTAAAGAGAACATCGTCGACAAGGATCACTTTCTTCTTATCAAGAGAGAAAGGGATGTCCGTTTTTTTTATCTTGGGCTTTTTATTCGCCAAAAGAAGATCATCGCGATAAAGAGTAATATCCAGAATGCCGCAAGGAACTTCCGCGCCCTCGATATCAAGAATCTTTCTCCTGAGCCGTTCCGCGAGAAAAACACCGCCGGTTCTGATGCCCACAAGAACCAGATCTTCTACGCCCTTGTTTTTTTCCAGGATTTCATAGGCGATCCGGGTCAAAGATCGGTCGATTTCCGCTGCATCCATGACCACTTTTTTGGGTGTCATCATCTGTTCCTTTTATGTACTCAGTGTTTCAGGTGAGAAAGGTGCACGAAATTTCGGTCGCTCATATGAAGCTCAGGCTGTTCAACAAAAAAGCCTTCCCATTGCGTGAGAAGGCTGATCCGATTCATCCGAGTTCCACAATGTCCAGGCGTTTTCCCTGCTCCATGCTCCATCCCCATTTTCACGGGAGTTTTTAGTAGAATATTTTTATTCTGTCAAGCTGCAATGTCATCCCGGCAAGTCAGGGACCCCTTGCCTGGATATAACACTCAGAGAGGGGATATTCGGAGGGAAAATTCTTTTTTTTAATCTTCAATGATGCTATACGCCCAGCACTTAGAGGAAAATCACATGGCTGTTAATTCTGAAGATCAGGTTTTTTTGTTTTTAAGCCAGATCCTGGGGAAAAGAATTCTTGATTCAGAAGGACGATCGTTGGGCCGAATTCTTGACTTGATGGTTCGTCTTGGGGAACCGTATCCCTCTGTAACCGGTATCCTGCTCAAATCCAGACCCCGCAAGGCCGTTTTGTTCTTTCCATGGCAGAATCCGGTCGAAACGAATGGCTGCTTTGTTGTCGGTTCCCGCGGGCTTGACGACGTCCGTGAATTGGCGCCGGAGAGGGAAGAAATATTGCTCAAAGAAAGCCTGCTGGACAAGCAGATTGTCGATACGAACGGCGCCAAGGTCAGGCGGGTGAACGATCTCCAGTTTCTGAAGGCGCACGGCAAACTCTATCTGGTTCATGTGGACGTGGGATTCCGCGGCCTCATGAGGCGGGTCGGTCTGGAGAGGGCGACGGATTTCATGCTGAAGGGACTTTTTGAATACGAGCTTCCCGATCAGTTTATTTCCTGGCGGTTTGTGCAGCCGGTGTCTTCCCCTGATCTGCTGCGTCTGAAAATTGCGGAAAGTCGGTTATCCCAGCTTCATCCCGCTGATATCGCGGATATTATCGAGGAGCTGGATATTCGTCAGCGAACGGCTGTTTTTCAGTCGCTGGATGTGGAGACGGCAGCGGAGACTCTGGAAGAGACGGATCCCAAGATTCAAATCAGCCTGATCGAGAATATGGAAGATTCTCAGGCGAGTGATATTATTGAAGAAATGTCCCTAAACGAGGCGGCTGACCTGTTGAGCGATCTGCCGAAGGATAAGGCGGAAGGGATTCTCAAGGAGATGGAACAGGATATTGCTGAGGATGTCAAAGAACTGCTGGCCCATCCGGAAGAAACGGCCGGTGGATTAATGACGACGGCTTATCTGAGTTTTCCGCCCTCGACGACGGCTCTGGAGGCCCTGCAGGTGATCCGGAGAGAAGCTGAGGACCTGGATTTTGTGTATTATCTCTATGTCACCGATGAAGAGGAACATCTTCTCGGGATGTTGAGTCTGAGGGAACTGCTGGTTGCCGCTCCGGAAACCTCTCTTTCAGACCTGATGTTCCGGAGGGTTGTCATGGTCGATCTTGATGAAGATAAAGATCAGATCGCCAGTGATTTTGCCAAATATGGCATGCTGGCCATTCCGGTGGTGGATGATCAAAAGAAAATGAAAGGGGTCATCATGTTCAAGAATCTGCTCGAAGTGGTTGCGCCTCGGTTGGGGAGATAAGGTTATGAAAGACGATGGTGGCCATCTATGCCGGGTAAACGTTTTCTGTCAGCTATTCGGGAAAGATTTTTTTTATTGTCCAATAGGAAATTCTGGAAGTCTCTCGGAATCCTTTTGGCCTTTATCGGGCCTGGAATTATCACCTCCAATGTGGATAATGACGCCGGCGGAATCACAACCTATTCACTGGCCGGAGCGGAATACGGTCTTTCCCTTTTGTGGCTCCTGATACCCATTACGGGCGCACTGATCATTATTCAGGAAATGGGTGCCCGGATGGGGGTTGTTTCAGGTAAAGGACTGTCCGATCTGATTCGGGAACGGTTCGGCGCCAGAGTCACCTTCTACCTCATGATTGTTCTTTTGCTGACAAACCTGGGCAACACGATCGCCGAGTTTGCGGGCATTGCGGCCAGTATGGAGATCTTTGGCTTCAGCAAATATTTTTCCGTAACGATTGGCGCCGCGTTTGTCTGGTGGCTTGTTGTTAAGGGCAATTACAAGTCCGTGGAAAAAATATTTCTGACCGCCTGTCTTTTTTATCTTTCCTATATTATTTCCGGATTTATGGGTAAACCGGACTGGGAAGAAGTGCGCAGGGCAACCCTTAATCCCAGCCTTCGATTTGACGCCGGTTATCTGACGATGGCGGTCGGTCTCGTGGGAACCACTATCGCGCCATGGATGCAGTTTTATCTTCAATCTTCTGTAGTTGATAAAGGTCTGAAGGTTGAAGACTATCCTTACGCCCGCCTGGATGTGGTTATCGGATCCGTCATGGTAAACGTTGTTGCGTTTTTTATTGTGATGCTCTGTGCTGTTACGCTGTTCCAGGGGGGGATAAGAATTGAAACCGCCCGTGATGCGGCCCTCGCGCTTGAACCGATGGCGGGAAAATACTGTTCGGGATTATTTGCTTTTGGACTTTTGAACGCCTCGCTCTTTGCTGCTTCTATTTTACCCCTGTCCACGGCTTATACCATCTGCGAAGCCTTTGGCTGGGAATCCAGTCTCAACAGGAAATTCCTTGAGGCCCCCCAGTTTTACGGTCTCTATTCCATCATAATCATTATCGGGGCGGGGATTATTCTGCTGCCCAATGTACCGCTGATTCCCATTATGTATTATTCTCAGGTCATCAACGGCCTTCTTCTTCCCTTCATCCTACTCATCATGCTGCTGCTCGTTAATGATGAAAAAATCATGGGGAAATATACCAACGGCCGTGTCATGAATCTGATTTCATGGGCCACTGTCGCCGTGCTGATCATGCTGTCTCTGGCCACGGTTGCGGCTGCTCTCCTGTAAAACCGCCTGAAAGCTTTCGCGGGCTCTTGCGGGATTGACTTTTAATGGAGGATATTTCCAAAGCGGTTCCAGCGCACACCGTGATCTTCGCGATCCCATGACCAGTAAATGATGAAGGCTTTTCCCAGGACGTCCTTGAGATCGACAAATCCCCAGAAACGGCTGTCATAGCTCTGGTCTCTGTTGTCCCCCATCACAAAGATGGCTGAAGGAGGGACGGTGACAGGTCCGAAATTGTCCCGGGGCTGAATAGAGCCGGGGATGACAAACTGGTCGGTATAAACACCGTGACTTTCCTCATAGAGTCGGCCATTGAGGTAAATCTTCTTATTGCGGATTTCCACGGTATCGCCGCTGGTGGCAATTACCCGTTTAATGAAATCCTTGGTCCTGTCCTCCGGATAGATAAAGACCACGATATCCCCTTTTTTCGGTTCCTTGATGGAGATCAAAGTGTTGCGGAAGTGCGGCACTTTGATTCCGTAGATGAATTTGTTGACGAGGATGTGATCTCCTATCAGAAGGGTCGGCTTCATCGATCCGGATGGTATCTTGTAAGCCTGAATCACAAAGGTCCGGATGAAGAACGCGACAATCAGGGCGATGACGATGGCCTCGATATATTCCTGAAGCTTTGATTTTCTTTTGGTCATAAAACAATCCTTCTTGTTGTTTGACTTGGCGGTTATTACAGTCCGTAAATGGGCCGGTTACATTCTATGAGTAAATAGACATCAGGGTCATGATGACCATGGCCGAGGCCAGACATCCTTTTGTCAGACTTCCCGCGATTCTTCCCAGAATGGCGCTTTTGCTGTCTCTCAGGGTTGGTTTCAGATGTTTCTGGCGGATAAGTTCTGTAAGCAGCATTCCCGTCAATCCCCCAAGAAAAATTCCAGCCATGGTTCCAAGTCCATACAGCCAGGGAGTCAGAAGGAGCGCGCCGGTGACACTGCCGACAGCGGAGGCAGTCAGACTTTTTTTTGAGGCATGGAAAGTGGTGGCGCCTGTAATCCCCAGAAGAAATTCCAGTCCCTCGGCAAGAAGAGAGAGTATCAGCAGACAAAGAAGCATCCTTCCGCCTATGTTGTGAAAGCCGGTAAAACCGGCATAAACCAGGACATCAAGGAAGATCAGAACCGTTCCCGGCAGGGCGAAGACTGTTGCATATACGCCAATAAAAAGGACGATAATGAAAAAAGTCAATCCGACGATGCCGAGAGGGGGCAAACTTGTTAATTCCTTTTTATCCGGGAAGGCCGGATTTTTTCAAAGGCCAGCACAATGGGACTGGCAATAAAAACGGTCGAGTAAACACCCGCGATGCAACCGACCAGCAGGGTAAAGGCGAAATCATGGATAACGGGGCCGCCGAAAAAGAAAAGAGCCAGAAGAACCAGGATGACAGTGAAAGAAGTAAGAAGAGTTCGACTGAGGGTCTGGTTCACGCTCAAATTGATGACATCCATAAGCGGCATTTTCATGTTTTTTCGGGTATTTTCACGGATACGGTCAAAAATGACGATCGTGTCGTTGATGGAGTAACCGATGATCGTGAGCAGCGCGGCAACGATGATCAGATCGAATTCCTTGTTCAGAAGGGACAGGGTTCCCACGGTAACCAGAACATCGTGAACAAGAGCGATGATCCCGCCAAAGGCATAGCGGAGCTCGAAACGAAATCCCACATAAACGAGGATTCCGATCCAGGAAAAAATGATAGCCAGCAGCGCTTTTCGAGTCAGGTCGCTTCCGACTTTGGGGCCGACGGATTCAACCCTTCGAATTTCATAGGCCTTCTGACCATAGGTTGTCTGGAGGGCGTTTTCAATCTGTCCTGACAATCCTTTGAGATCCATACTGGAGGCTGCGGTTCTGACCACCATTTCATTTGGACCGAACTGTTGGATAATGCTGTTCTCCATGCCGATGGGTTCGAGTGTCTGTCTGAGCTTTTCCACCGATGTTTCCTGGTCGAACCGGATCTGAATGAGTGTTCCTCCCGCAAAATCGATTCCAAAATTGAGGCCGCCATGCCAGAAGATGGAGGCAATACCGATCAGGATGTAAACAATCGAGATTGTAACCGCCATTTTCATCATGGCGACAAAATTAAAGTGGGTTTCCGATTTAATGATTTCCATGAAGATCTCCTCGACGTATCAAATTGCAGTTCCCTCTTTTATATGCTGATGGACTTGATCCTGCGGTTCCAGACGAAGTAATCAAAAATAATCCTTGTGACAAAAATAGCGGTGAACATGCTGACGACGATGCCGATGGTCAGAGTGACGGCAAATCCCTTGATCGGACCGGTTCCGAAGCCGAAAAGGAACAGGGCGGCCACCAGCGTCGTTACGTTGGAGTCCAGAATGGTGAGAAAGGCCTTGCTGTAACCGGCTTCAACAGCCGCCCGAGGCGTTTTTTCCGTGCGGAGTTCTTCACGGATTCTTTCAAAAATCAGGACGTTGGCATCAACGGCCATCCCGATGGTGAGCACGATGCCGGTAATACCCGGCAGGGTTAGCGTTGCCTTGAAGGCGGCCATCGCTCCCATAAGGAGAACCAGATTGAGAACCAGGGCGACATCGGCAACCATGCCGGACAGCCTGTAGTAGAAAACCATGAAAAGTACGACCAGAATGCCGGCGATGACGCACGCCCAGATGCCCATCTCGATGGAATCCTGTCCCAGCGAAGGGCCGACGGTCCTTTCTTCAAGTATCTTTACAGGGGCGGGAAGGGCGCCCGCGCGAAGAACGATGGCCAGATCGCGCGCTTCCTCCATGGTGAAAGACCCGGTAATCTGTGCCTGTCCTCCCGAAATTTTTTCCTGGATGACCGGAGCGGAATGGACAACCCCATCGAGAACGATGGCCAGTCGCTTCTTGACATTCTCCCCGGTAATCCTTTCAAAATCCGCGGCCCCGCGGGAATTGAACGTCAGAGCCACATGGGGTTCGCCGAATCGGTCGCTGATCTTGACCTGCGCATTTTCCAGAGCGTCGCCGGTCAGCAGAGTCTTGCTCTTCAGAAGATAGGGAACTTCCGTCCGCCGTCCGGACTGGCTGTCGACATTCCAGCCGTAGGTGATGGCGCTGCCCTCGGGCACATTGCCTTTCAGGGCTTCATCAATGCTGTGTCCCTCGTCAACCAGCTTGAATTCCAGGAGGGCGGTTTTGCCGATCAGGTTCTTGGCCCGACCGGGATCTTTGATGCCCGGGAGCTGAATGAGAATACGGTCCTTACCCTGAGGGACGATTTCCGGTTCGGTGATGCCGAACTGGTCCACACGGTTGCGGATTGTCTCAAGGCTCTGTTCGATGGCCAGTTTGCGGATTTCATCTTTTCGCCTTTCACTGACCCCCAGTGACACCCGTTCGATGCCCTCAACGGTTTCCGAGGAGACGACTTCAAGGTCGGGATAGGAGTCTTTGAGGCTTTTGTCAAAGGCGCTTCGCGATGCACTGTCCGGCAGCTCGACGGTGATGTTCTGGCTTGTGGACCGTTCCAGCCGTTTGAAACGGATGCGCTTGTCCATCAGCGTTTCTTTTAAATCGACCGCTGTCCTTTCCAGGGTCGCTTCAATGGCCTTGTCCGCATCCACCTCAAGAACGAGATGCATTCCGCCCTGCAGATCGAGACCCAGGTGAATTCTGTCCTTGGGGAGATTCTTTTTCCAGAATTCCGGGAGATCGGCCGTCAGCGTAGGAAACAGATAGAAGACAGCGACCAGGATAACGGCAAGGGCGATGAAAGCCCGCACTCTTATGCTTCCGAACATAGACTTCCCCTTTCAGACTTATTCCTTGCCGGCTTTCTCAAGAACAGCCGCGATAAAGCCCCTTGAAACCTTGACGCGCACTTTATCGGCCACTTCAAGAGTAACGACGTCGCCGGTCAGGGCAGCAATCTTTCCGTGGATGCCTCCCGAGGTCATCACCACATCGCCGTGATTCAGATTCGCCAGCATTTCTTTGAGTTCTTTCTGCTTTTTCTGCTGCGGCCTGATCAGCAGGAAATAAAAAATGCAGAAGATCACGGCCATCATGATCAGAAAAGATACATCTCCCCCTGCCGCTCCTCCGGGAGCGCTTCCCATGGCATAAGCTAAGTCTGTCAATGCGTTATCCTCCTTCAATCGTGTCCATTATGACATTATGAATATACCCTGATCAGGAGTCAGGCTTCCGACATTCGACGGTCTTTTAGAAACCGGGTTTTAAAAGCCGCGTATTGACCGCGTCCTATGGCGCTCCGAATCTGCTCCATAAGGCGCATATAATAGCGGATGTTGTGAAGAGTGTTCAAGGTCATGGCCAGGATTTCGCCGGCCACATATAAATGCCTCAGGTAGGCCCGCGAGAAGTTCCGGCAGGTATAACAATCGCAATCGCTGTCCAGAGGCCCGTTGTCTTCCCGATAACGGGCGTTTTTTATAACAACCTTTTCAGCATTTGTAAACAATAAACCGTGCCTGGCGCATCGGGTGGGCATGACGCAGTCGAACAGATCGATTCCGCAGTCCACGGCCCGGACGATATCCTCCGGCGTTCCCACACCCATGAGATAATGAGGACGATCCTCCGGAAGAAGGGGAGCCGTTTCACTGACGATCTGTTCCATCAGGGGTTTGGGTTCGCCCACACTGACTCCTCCCAGGGCATAGCCGTCGAAATCCATAGCCGTTATTGCTTCCACGGCGCGTCTTCTCAATTCCAGATACATTCCTCCCTGAATGATTCCGTAGAGGGCTTGGGAAGAAGAATTAGTCCTGGCCTTCCGGCTTCGCTCGGCCCAGGACAGCGTCAGGGAAAGGGAAGATTCCGCTTCCTGAAAACCGGCCGGCCAGGGGGTGCATTCATCCAGACACATCATGATATCCGTGTTCAAGGCTTCCTGAATTTCAATGGCAAGTTCCGGGGTGATTTTATGCCGGGAGCCGTCGATATGGGATTGAAAAATCACCCCTTCCCGGGTTACTTTCCGCAGTTTTCCCAGACTGTAAACCTGAAAGCCACCGCTGTCCGTTAAGATAGGGCCCGGCCAGTTCATGAAGCGATGCAGTCCGCCCAGGGACTCAATCAGCCGGTGGCCGGGTCTCAGATAAAGATGGTAGGTATTGCAGAGGATTATCTCCGCCCCCAGGGATTTCACCGTGTCCGGGGTCAGGGCTTTAACCGTTCCCTGCGTTCCCACGGGCATGAATGCCGGGGTGTGGACTTCGCCATGAACCGTCGACAGCAGACCCAGCCGTGCCGCCGATCCCGGGTCAGTATTCAGTATCCTGAAATGTTGTTTTAAAGGAGGCATAAGTTTATCCGGATAAGCCTTTTCGGAACGTGCCCGCCTAAATGATCAGCATGCAGTCGCCGTAACTGTAAAAGCGGTATTCTTCCTGAATGGCCGTCGCATAAGCCTGCTGGATCCGGTCTTTGCCGGCAAAGGCGCAGGCCAGCAGGAAAAGAGAGGATTTGGGAAGATGGAAGTTCGTCAGGAGGGCCTGTACCCTTTTGAAACGGTATCCGGGATAGATGAAGAGCCTGGACTGGCCGGACATGGGGTGAACCCGACCCTGCTCATCCGCGGCCGATTCCAGGACCCGGGTAGAGGTCGTTCCGACGGCGATGACCCGCTCGGCGGAATTGATCTTATCCGATGACTCCGGAGAAATTGAAAAAGATTCGACCTCCATGACGTGATCTTCAACGTCCTCTGTTTCGATCGGGGTAAAGGTGCCGAAGCCGACATGCAGGGTTACGGGAGCGATGACGATTTCAAGTTCCCGCAGAGTTTTGAACAATGCCTCCGAGAAGTGAAACCCCGCCGTCGGAGCGGCAATGGAACCCGGCGACCGGGCGTAAATGGTCTGATATCGGTCTCGATCCTCCGGCATTTGTGCGTTTTTCTTTTCCCGTTTTATATAAGGTGGAAGCGGCGCCTTGCCGTACCGCTGGAGAAAAAGATCGAACGGAAGGGCTGTGTTAAAGGTCAACAGCCACTTTTTCTCATTGATCCTTTCGATCACGGTGGCCCGGCTGTGATCATCAAAAAAAATGCTTGTCCCGATCCGGATCCGCTTCCCGGGTTTGAGCAGGGCTTCCCATGTTTCTTCAACTCCCACCCGAAAGAAAGGCCATTCCGTGGAATCGGTTTCGGGAACCGCTGGAGAATCGGAGTATCGGGACAGCAGGAGGAGTTCGATGCGGCTTCCCGTCTCTTTTCTGCCGGAAAGACGGGCCGGAATGACTTTGGAGTCATTGATGACCAGGACATCGCCTTTCCGGACGAAATCCGGGAAATCATAAAAATGGCGATGTTCCAGACTTCCAATCCGGCGGTCGAGAACCATCATGCGGGCATGATCCCGCTTTGCGCAGGGGCTCTGAGCAATCCGGGACTGGGGAAGCTGGTAATCGAAGTCTTGAAGCTTCATCAATGAGGGGTCCTGTTCATTTCCTTTAATTCAAACGGTCAGCCCGCTGTTCCGGGACATGCCGCCGGCGTTGCGGTCCTGATAATCAGAAATGATGTGTAAAGTCAATGAACTTATTTCAGCCTCTCCCAAAGTAAACGAGAAGAACGCCGGTCAGCATGGCGAACAGGCCCATTGCCTGTAATGTGGAATCCGGCAGGGTGACAAGCTTTAAGAGGCAGGATTTGATTTTTCCGGGAAAGGCGACGTAGGGCAGTCCTTCGACAATAAAGACCATGCCGAGCACACAGAGAAAAAACTTCATGACGGGTTTATTCCTTTGACGCTGTTTTGGCTTCGTTCCATAACTTATCCATCTCTTCCAGTGATGCATCCGCGGGAGTTTTCCCCCGTTCTTTCAGTTTCTTTTCGATATGATAAAAGCGAGCATTGAATTTGAGAATCGTCCTCTGGAGGGTCTGCTCGGCATCCATCGAAAAAAAACGGCAGAGATTGACTAGAGAAAAGAAAAGGTCTCCCGTTTCCTCTGTAATATGCTCCCGGTCACCTGTCCTTATCGCTGCTTTCAATTCGTCGAGTTCCTCTTCAATCTTGGCAATAACGTCCTGTGCTTCCGTCCAGTCGAACCCCACTTTGGATGCCAGTGCGGTGATCTTCTGGGCGCGCATCAGGCCGGGCATCGAGCGGGGTATCTTGTCCAGAAGACTTTCGTGATGTTCATACTTTTTCTCTTCATTTTTTTTGATTTCCTCCCAGTTTGCCCGGATATCGGCGACACTGCCCACCTCACGGTTGCCAAAGACATGGGGATGCCTGCGGATCATTTTCGCCGTCACCTCTTCGAGTACGTCGGCGATGCCGAATTCACCGGATTCTTCGGCAATCTGTGCCAGAAAAAGAATCTGAAACAGCAGATCGCCCAGTTCCTCTTTCAGGTCTTCAGACCCTCCGGAAGCGACGGCATCGAGCACTTCATAGGATTCATCCAGGAGATACCGGCCGATATCCTCTTTTTTCTGCTGCCGATCCCAGAGGCAGCCATCCGGCGAACGGAGGCGGCGAAGAACATTCACCAGTTCAATAAAACGATTCTCAATGCGGGAATTTTCCAAAACGACCTTCCTCTTTTTCAAAGGACTCTATCGGTCCGTTATCTTTTTAACGCAGTGCATCAAAGACGTCATCACCGCGCCCGCCTGCTCATGGAGAACGATATCGGCCATATCATCGCAGGGCGTAGGGTCGCGGTTGATGATGACCAGCTTGGCGCCGTTTCTCCTCGCCGTAACCGGCATGGACGCTGCAGGCTGCACGACGAGGGAAGAACCGATGACAATGAACAGATCGCAGGCGGAGGACCGCTCATAGGCCTCCTGGGTTTCCCTGACCGGCATGGCCTGGCCGAAGGATATGGTATCCGGTTTCAGGGGACCGCCGCAATTGTCGCAATAGGGGACTTTCATTTCTTCTTTCAACCGTTCCTGCACCCTGTCCCTGTCGAATTTTTGCCGGCAGTTCAGGCAGGAAACGGACATGGCCGTTCCATGAAGTTCAATGACCTTCTCAGGGGAATTGCCGGCCCGGACATGCAGGTTGTCGATGTTCTGGGTAATCACGCAGTCCAGCCTGCCCATTCTTTCCAGTTCGGCGATGGCGTTATGGGCGGCATTGGGCTGAGCTTTCTTCATCGGTTCATACATCTCCGTCGCCATCTGCCAGTATTTCCAGCGGGAAATTTCCGAGGCGAGAAAATTGTCGAAATAAAAATCTTCGGGATTGTACTTGTCCCAGACTCCTCCAGGACTGCGAAAATCAGGAATACCCGATTCCGTGCTGAGTCCCGCTCCCGTAAAAATGACGACAGTCTTCGCTTCAGCAATCCACTGAGCGATAAGTTCGATCCGTTTTTCCATAAATATTCTCCTTCCTGCGTTTCAGGATGAACTCAGGAGCTGCAATCCCCGTCCATGACTGCAAAAGCTCAGATCAAGCTCCGGATATCCTGCCACGATCCGTGTCTTTTCGAAGTTTCTTCCCAGGTCGGCGACCGTTTTTCTCCTTCTTAATGGCTGCCGGTTAGAAAAGGCAAGAGAAATATTCCATCAGTTTTATCTTGATTAACCCGGAAGGATTGATTAAAGGTCTGCCAGTTCTTGGGGGGATGAGTCAGCTGGAACACCGGCTCATCATCCGGGATATCACGAGAGGGGGGCTGTGATGACACATCCACAACTGATAGCCGCAATGAGCCTGCCGGAATTTTATCCCGCGAAACCGGAGCGGGTTGAACTGCTTCAAACTCATATTTCTTTGATTTTCATCGCCGGGGACGTTGTCTATAAAGTCAAGAAAGCCGTTGATTTCGGATTTCTTGACTTTACTACCCTGGAAAAGCGGCAGTTTTACTGCGGGGAAGAGTTGAGGCTGAATCGGAGACTGGCGCCGGAGATATATCTGTCTGTTGTGGGGATTGTGGAGAGGCCCGACGGACGGCTGGCCCTGAACGAACCCGGTTTGGTGGTGGATTATGCGGTTGTGATGAAAAAAATCCCTGAAGAGCGGATGCTGAAGAAACTCCTGGCCTCCGGAGAAACCTCCATTTCCGTGATGGAGCGGGTTGCACGGAAAGTAGCGGATTTTCACCGTCAGGCTGAAACAGGCGGAAAGATTGACGAAATCGGCGGCTTGGAGACCATCAGAAGAAATCATGAGGAGAATTTCGAACAGACCCTGCCTTTTATCGACGTGACGATCCCCCGATACCAATACGCCCTGATCCGGTCCTGGGCCCTCAAATTTCTGGAAGCGCAGGAAGGTCTGTTTCGGCGGAGAGTGGCTAACCACCGGATCCGGGACTGCCACGGCGACCTGCATCTTGAACACATCTGTCTCCTAGATCCGGAGATTGTCATCTTTGACTGTATCGAGTTTAACGAACGGTTCCGTTATGAGGATGTTGCGGCGGAGGCGGCTTTCCTCGCCATGGATCTTGATTTTAACGGCTGCCCGGAATATGGAGAGGCCTTTGTTCAGGCCTATATTTCATGCTCGGGAGATGAGGAGATCCGTCAACTCCTTAATTTTTATAAATGTTATTACGCTTATGTGCGGGGGAAAGTTGTCGGTTTCAAAAGTCATGACGCGGCCGTCAGCCAGAAAGAACGTGATGAAGCAAGGGAAACGGCGAGCCGGTATTTTGATTTGGCATACACCTGTGCGGCCCGACTGGAAAGGCCGGCGTTGATCCTGATGACCGGGCTGATGGGAACAGGGAAGAGTGTTCTGGCCAGGAGTCTGGCATCCCGCCTGGGGGCTGAGATCCTTCAGATGGATGTTCTACGCAAGGAAATGCTCAACATTCCCGTCACGGATCATCATTTCGCCGAGTTTGGCCAGGGGATTTATTCCGATGCCGTAACCCGTCGTACCTACGCGGAGGCCCTGAGCCGGGCGGAGGAGATGATCAGGCTTGGGAAATCCGTCATTATAGACGCCTCCTACAAACGGCGCGAGGAGCGGCTGAAAGCAAAGTTCGCAGCCGGGCGTTTAGAGGCGGATTTTTATGCCATTGAATGCAGGTGTCCGGAAGACGTTTTGAAGGAGCGGCTGGAAAAGCGCTTATCGGAAACCGGGGAGGCATCGGATGGACGGTGGGAGATTTATCAGGCGCAGAAAAAAGATTTTGACCCTGTCGACGAACTTTCTGCCGGTGAGCACTTCTCTGTAAGTACCGCCGCTCCGCCTGAGGTTTGTGTTCAGGAAATCCTGTTGAAGATCAAAAAACTCAAAACGGATATCGTTTCCTGAGCCCCGGCTCTTTCCGGTTTTTCCCGTCACCGACTCTCTGTTCAGGAATTTATTTCTTTTCTTTGGCTTCCCTGGCTTCCTTTCGGGCTTTTTCCTGCGCTATCCGCTTCTGTGTTTCCCGGATGTAGGCGGAAACCTTGTAATCCAGTCCGAGGTTGGCGTACTCTCTATTGATGGTTTCAAAACGTTTGAGGGCGGCCTGATATTTCTTCTGTTTGAAATAGAACTCCCCTACATAGAATTCATGCTCGGCGATCCGAACTCGACACTCCCTTAACATTTTTTCCGCCATGAGGGAAAATTTGCTGTCGGGAAACCGAGCCAGAAGTTTTTCGAATTCTTTCGCCGCCCGTACGGTTTCAGTCTGGTCGCGGTCGATACTCAACATCTGCTTGTAATGACACATCCCGATCTGATACATCACGTAGGGCAGATTTTCGTTCGTGGGATGCAGGTAGACGAAGTCATTATAAGCGGCTTCCGCTTCCGCGTAGGCCTTATTGCTGTAGTGGGCGTCACCTATGCCCACCTTGGCCAGAATGGCCAGCTCACTCATGGGATATTCGTCGCGCAGCCGCTCAAAGGACTCAATCGCCTTCTTATAGCGTCCGTTCTGATAATCTTCGTAACCCCTCCGGTAAAGACCTTCCGGGGTTGCCCGGGTCATGTCCGACTTTCGAAACCAGGCGCAGCCTGTCAGCAGTGAGAGAAGTAGACTGGCCGCGCAGAAAACAATAAGGGAACGGACGCAAAGTGTTCTGTATTTCATGAGGTATTAGTTGTCGGCGATTTAGAGACTTTGATTGACGAACGTTTCCAGCCGCTCCTTTGAGACGACCCCGACCAGGGTATCCATCACCTTGCCATCCTTGAAGAGAATCAGCGTAGGGATGCTGCGCACCCCGAAGTCTGCGGCAGTTTTCGGATTTTCGTCCACATTCAGTTTTGATATCTTGACCCTGCCCTTGTAGGTTTCAGCAAGTCCCTCCACCAGCGGACCGATGGCCCGGCAGGGGCCGCACCATGTTGCCCAGAAATCAACGAGAGCGGGCTTGTCCGATTTAATGATTTCCTCTTCAAAATTGGCATCGGTGACGTGAAGCAGGGATTCCTGTGAACTCATGAGCAGGCCCTCCTCTTTTTTAGTTTTATTGATTCGTGATATCTATGTCATATCTTCCTGAAAGATGTCAATCGCATTTTGAGAATCATAAAAAGGGGATATGGACACTTTTTGACAGTCAGAGGGTGTTCTGTTATAGAGTTCTGCCGGGAGGGGAAGCAGGTAAGGAGATTTCATGCAACCTTTGGGAATCATTTCTGGAACGGTAATTCCGCAAGGCAGGGAACTGTTTGGCGATCTTCAGGAGGAGTTTATCGAAACGGAATACGGCCAGGCCGTCGTCATGCGTTCAGATGCCGTGGTTTTTCTGCCGAGACATGGAACGGATCCGAACCGCTACATCCTGCCTCACCAGATTAATCACCGGGCCAACATGAAGGCGCTTTGCGAGTTGAGCGTCAGGGAAATCGTTGCCATCAATTCCGCGGGGTCCCTGCATCGGAAATGGAAGCCGGGAACGATTATGGTCCCCGATGATTTTATTATGTTGACCGGCATTCCCGGTATTCATCAAACACAGGCCGCCCATTTGACCCCGCAGCTTGACTTGAAAGTGAGGCATTATCTATTGGAGGCTGCCCGGGAGGAGGGCGTCAATGTGATCGACCGGGGGGTATACTGGCAGATGCCGGGTCCGCGCCTGGAAACGCGAGCCGAGATCCGGATGATTTCCCGGTTTGCCGATCTGGTGGGCATGACCCTGGCAAGCGAAGCCGTGACGGCTCAGGAACTCGGCCTGGCCTATGGGGCGCTCTGTTCCATTGACAACTATGGCAACGGTCTGGTTGAAAAGCTCTTGACGGTTGAAGAAATTGTGGCTCACGCGCGGGAAAACGCCCGGGTGATGATCGGCATAGCAACCCGATACCTGGAAAAATATCGGATTCGAAAATCTTAGAAAGCGCCGAGCTGGCAGGGCTTGATCTTGATTTCCATGGCTTCGCAGGCTGAGGAAACGGCCATTTTAGGCATCCTTCTTGATCTGGCAATGTCCCATGCCGCGATGCAGGGCAGATAATTTCCCTGCATCGCTTTCCTGATCTGTGCTTCCAGTTCAGGGGATACCTCCGCTGCCGGCTGAACGATTTTCTTTTCGGGTGTGTAACCGTAAAGCCCGAGTTGACATCTGGTGAGGCGGATTTCCATTGCATCGAGTCTCTGACCCAGCTCCTTTGGAGATTCTCCGAACTGAGCGGCAATCTGCATGGCCCCCGCACAGCTTATTTCGCCTCCTTCCGCACGTCGCCGGATTTCCTCTTCAAGAGCAGGGTTGCTGGGAATTTTCTTGTTTGGATCAGGATTCTTCATGATTTTTCCCTCCATTTTACATTCGATTTCAAGGATTGCTTAAAACGACTGTCGCATCCACGGCAACGGCCTGGCTGCCCGAAACAAGGATGGGATTGATATCAATTTCCTGGATACGGGGGTAGCGCGCCATAAGGTGGCCCAGGGTGACCATCAGGGAGGCAAGAACGTGACGGTCAGCAGGTTGAGAACCGCGGAATCCATCCAGAAGAGTCTGCGTTCGCAATCGTCCGATGGCGTCGAGGGCTTCTTTTACACTGAGCGGGGCGACGGTAAAGACCGAATCTTCAATGAGATCGGCCATCCTTCCACCGATGCCGATCATGACGCAGGGGCCGAACTGAGGGTCTCGGATGGCGCCCATGATCAATTCCACGTCGCCCTGCAATTGCTTCTGCATTAAAACTGAGCCCCGCCCGTTCATTTTCTGCAGAAGCCTTTCAAAGCTCTGTCTGGCTTCTTCCGGTCCGACAATATTCAACTCGACCAGGCCGTGTTCCGTTTTATGGACAACTCCGGTCTGCAATCCTTTCATGACGAGCGGAAACCCCATTGAAATCGCTTTTGACTCGCACAGCCGGGGGTCCTTTATCCATGTTTCTTCAACGGTGGGAATTCCAAAGGATTTCAGGATATTTTTCGACAGCCTTTCATCCAGAGATCCACCCGCATTATTGAGAAGATCGGAAATGTCATCGGGGATATTCTGAAGCTCATCGGTCGGCACAGGCTGATTCCCTTCAGGCAGCCAGCAGGTCCCGGTCCTTTGGAACAGGATGGACAGACACGATACGGCCCGGTAAAGTTCATGAAATACAAGGACGCCGCAATCGCGGGCCTTTATCTGAACCTGGAAGGCGTCATCCCGGTTGCCGGGCAGCCAGAGCAGAACGGGCTTCCCGGAAGAGCGGCTCTGTCGGGAAATTTTATCAAAATCCAGCCGAATTCTTGTGTAGCCGGAAAAGGCATGTACAAGCACGGCATCCACTCCCGGATCATCAAGGGCCGCTTCCATGGCAAGACTGTAGATATCCAGGCCGGTACCGCTGTGCTGTTCTATGGCCGGCCAGATGTCCACCGGATTGGCGACAGGCATCCATTCGGGGAAAATGCGCCCCAGGCGAATCTTCGTAGCCTCTGAAAGTTCTGCCACGTCGAGATCCAGCTCATTCATGAAATCAGTGGATACAATCCCCGCGGCGCCACTGAAGGTGATGACCGCGATACGTCCCCTGGATTTGTTCCGCTTTGGAGGATACAGTGCGAGTGTGCGGCAGAAATCAACAAGCTGATGGAAATCTCTTGCTTCATAAGCACCGGCCTGGGCGAGCGCGCCGGCGGCGACCCGATAATTTCCCGCCAGACTGGCGGTATGGCTGACGGCTGCCTCCGCTCCCTTGCGGCTTCTGCCGCCCTTCAGAACGATCACGGGCTTATCGCTCTTCCGGCAGAGGTCCATGAATCGTCTGCCGTTGACGAAAGATTCGAGATAAAGTCCGACACATCGGGTATCCGGATCTTCAAGAAGAAAAGAGAGGACATCACTTTCATCAATGTCCGCTTTATTGCCGATGGAACAGACCTTACTGAAACCGGTTATGCCATGACTTAAAATATCGATGACGAAACCGGCGGAGAGCATGCCGCTTTGAACAATGAGAGACACCGGGCCGGGATGCAGGCAGAAAGGCAGGACCTTCGGATCGGTGAAAGAGAAGATATGACCCCGGATCCCATCAACCAGGCCCATGCAGTTTGGTCCCCAGACGCGTATCCCTGTTCGCTCAACAAAACTCCTGATGGCGTCTTGAAGACTTTTTCCCTTTTCATCCGCCTCGGCAAATCCGCCTGATTCGATCATGATTCCCGAAACGCCTTTGATTGCGCATTGCTCAAGAGCGGCCGGAACATGAACGGCTGCGATGAAAATGATCGCCAGGTCAACGGCTTCAGGAATGTCCTTGATCGACGGGAAGCAGGGAAGCCCTTCTATTTCAGCATACTGGGGATTGATGGGGTAAATCCGTCCCTTGAAAGTCGTCTTCAGGTTTTTGAGAATGGCATAACCCCCTTTAAAGGTTTTGGGGGTTGCTCCAATGACGGCAATGCTCTGCGGATTGAAAAATGAATGCATGAGATCAAGTAATTAATGAGATGGTATCGGTTAGTTCATGGTATTAACATCTGGCAATATTTTCTGAATCTCTGTGATCCATGGAACTTGTATAAATTTAGACAAAGAGTAAAGGGGTTACTCCTGTGAGGACCTCTTCTGGGTATCTTCTTTCAATCGGTCCAATTCCTCACGATACTGACTGGTCTGTGCTTTCACGGCCTCAATCTCTTCCCTGGCCCGGGCGAGTTCTTCCTCCTGCTTCTGCCGTTCCCGATTCAGTTTGTCCTGAATGTCATCGAAGCCGATGTACATAGCTAAAATTCCTCCAAGAACCAGAAAAACAGGAATAGCCCCTTTTAAAATCGCCAAAAAGTGAGACCACCAGAAAATAAGGCCGAGCAATCCTAAGAAAGTTGAAATCGCGCCGCCGGTCAACAGTGACATTGCCGCATACCTCCCTGTAAAAATAAGTTTAATTATAAATTCAACAATTGAGATGATTCAAAATGATTTTTTATTGACGTGAATTGCTGACGGCAATTATCAGCAAAAACTTCATTAAGAGATAGGGCTCTATAAAATCAAAGTCAAGAGAAATCACAGACGAATAAAAAAATGCTTGATAATCACTGATTTTTAAATTAGCATTTTCCGATTTATTAATGTTTAAATTTTATTTGGTTCATATCCGTACAAGCTAATAGTTTTAAGGAGAACTCTGATGTTGGAACCTGATTTTGTAAAAGGAAACGGATTGATACCGGCGATTGTCCAGGATTGCATCACCGGCGAAGTGCTGATGCTGGCTTACATGAACCGCGAATCCTGGCTTAAAACCAGAGAGAGCGGAAAGGCGACTTACTGGAGTCGTTCAAGAAACAGCCTCTGGATCAAGGGGGAGACATCAGGTCATTACCAGATTATCAAAGAAATCTTGATTGATTGCGATGCGGATGCCATTGTCCTGAAAGTGCAGCAAACCGGGGCAGCCTGCCACACGGGGTATCGATCCTGCTTTTATCGAAAGATTGTTGGGGAATCTTTTGAAATTATTGGAGAAAAGCTGGTTGATCCGGAGGAAGTCTACAAATGAACAAATTGAAACTGGGGATACCCAAGGGGAGCCTCGAAGCGAAAACCGTTGACCTTTTCAAAAGGGCAGGATGGAATATTACTTACGACAGCAGAAGCTACTTTCCCGACGTCGATGACGACGAGCTTTCCTGCACTCTCGTCAGAGCGCAGGAAATGTCAAGATATGTGGAGGATGGCACGCTGGATATGGGGTTGACCGGCAGGGACTGGATCATTGAAAATGACTCCGATGTTTATGAAATACAGGATCTGATTTATTCAAAGACATCGGCCAAACAGGCTCGTTGGGTGCTTGTCGTTCGGGAGGATTCTCCTCTTCGGAAAATAGAGGATCTCGAAGGAAAACGGCTTTCAACGGAACTGCTCCACTTCACGAAACGTTACTTCAAGGAAAGAGGCATCAACGTTCATGTCGAGTTTTCCTGGGGGGCGACCGAAGCAAAAGTGGTTGAGGGTCTGGTCGACGCCATCGTGGAAGTAACCGAGACTGGAAGCACGATCCGAGCGAACAATCTGAAGATCATCCATGAATTGATGCGGACGAATACGGTTTTGATCGCTAACCATGCGGCATGGAACGATCCCTGGAAAAGGCAGAAAATCGAACAGATCCGGACTCTTCTGAATGGTTCCCTGCAGGCCATGGGCATGGTTGGAATCAAAATGAATGTTGCCAGGAACAATCTTGACCGGGTTATTCGTTTACTTCCGTCGTTGAGGGCGCCCACGATATCCAGTCTGTATTCCGAGGACTGGCTGGCCATTGAAACGATTCTCGACGCGAATACTGTCAGAGATCTGATTCCCCTTCTGCAGGAAGGTGGAGCAGAGGGCATTATCGAGTATCCGCTGAACAAAGTCATCTGAATTTGAAAAGGGAGATCGGAAGATATAGTTTATTCATCAATGCATTGACAGACAGGGCGTCATCCCGGGAGTGATTATGAGACAAGCCAGCGTTCAAAGAAGTACATCCGAAACCGATATATCCGTTGAAATAGATCTTGATGGCGGCGGGCAGGCCGTCGTTGAAACCTCTATTCCTTTTTTTGATCATATGCTCACTCTTTTTTCCCGTCATGGACTTTTTAATCTCACGGTCAAGGGACGGGGTGATACGGAGATTGACGATCACCATCTGGTGGAAGATATGGGCATCTGTCTGGGAAAAGTGGTAAAGGACGCGATGGGTGATAAAACAGGGATGGTTCGTTACGGTTCGGCGACGATACCCATGGATGAAACCCTGTGCGCTGTTACCCTCGACGTGTCTGGAAGGCCTTATCTGGTTTATCATGTGGCGTTCTCAGCCGGAGCGAGAGCCGGCGAATTCGATTTGCAGCTGATCAGGGAATTTTTTAAAGCATTTTCGGACCATAGCGGAATCACCTTGCATATCAATCTGTTTTATGGTGAAAATAATCATCACATTGCCGAGGCCGTATTCAAAGCCTTTGCCCGTGCATTGAGTATGGCGGTGAGTATCGATAGCCGGATTCAGGGTGTGTTATCCACCAAAGGATGTTTGTAACCGATTAAATTTCATGTTGGCGCGGGGAGATGTGATGAAAAACCCATCCATATCAAAAGTACCTGTTTTTGTAACAGGCTGTCTCTTTTCTTTTTTCATCGGTTTGTTATTGACGATTCAAGGCTGTACTCAGAATTCGATTTCAGTGGAAACATTTCCTGAAAAAAAATCGGTTGCATTGCGCCGCATTGCTGTTTTCCCGATACAGAGAGTCGACCCGGATGAGGTGGTGGATAATGCCCTGCGTTGTCCGATTTGTGGAACGATTGTTAATGTGGGCAGTGTGGCGCCTCAGGCCGAAAAGGTCGTGGAAGACGTTTTTATCCGGAGCATTGACAAGACGGAGAAATATGAGATTGTTCCGCCTGAAAGAGTTCATGGTGTGTTCCAGCGGATTTCCGCGAATTCTCTTAAGGCTCCCCTCAAGGAGCTGCTGATGAAGTCGGGGCAGGAATTGGGCGCGGACGCAGTCATGTATGGTTATGTTTACCGTTTCAGAGAACGAAGGGGTTTCGCTTATGGAACTGATCAGGCGGCTTCCGTAGCGTTTGCCATGCACCTCATCAATGCTCGCGACGGTTCGCTTATCTGGAGAGGCATTTTTGATAAAACGCAGCTCTCCCTAATGGAAAATATCTTTCAGGCTTTTGCTTTTTATAAAGGGAAAGGGCGATGGCTGACAGCTGAAGAACTTACGGAAGAGGGTGTATTGGAAATTCTGAAAACCTTCCCCAATGGGCAGTAAAAATCTTTCAAGTACAGGCACACCGGCATAATCGACTGAAGCATCATTGTAAATGAAATTAAAAGTTTGTTTTTAATCTGTAAATTCTTAAGGGGGGTTTTTCAGATTGGTCATCATTCCGGCAATTGATCTTAAAGGCGGGAAATGCGTGCGACTTCTTCAGGGGGATTTTGAGCGGGTTACCGTGTACTCTGATCATCCTGTTGAAATGGCGAAAGCATGGCGGGAAAAAGGGGCGGAACGGTTACATCTGGTTGATCTCGACGGGTCCATTGCCGGCAATCCCCGGAATGTTGCAATTATCAGTCAAATTGTCAAGAGTGTCGGCGTTCCCGTGGAGATAGGCGGTGGAATCCGTGATATATCCACAATACAACGCTATCTCGATATGGGAGTTCAATGGGTCATTCTGGGAACAGCGGCTCTGAAAGACCGGTCATTTGTGTATAATGCCTGCGATCTTTTTCCTGGGCATGTCATTCTTGGTATTGACGCAAACAATGGAAAAGTCGCCGTCGAGGGATGGACGGAACAAAGTGCGATCACTGCCCTTGAATTGGCGATATCTTACGAGAACCGAGGCATAGCCGCTGTCATCTACACGGATATCAGCAGAGACGGGATGCAGACCGGAGTTAATGTGGAAGGGACCAGAGTGCTTGCCGAAGCGGTCGATATTCCGGTCATAGCTTCAGGCGGCGTTGCTACTCTCGATGATATCAAAAGGCTTCTTCCTCTGGAGGAATCCGGCATAGCAGGTGTCATTATAGGCAAGGCTCTCTATTCCGGGGCAATAGCTCTTGAAGAGGCCATAAGCCTTGCAAAAAGTTCCTGACATCAACCCCGCTGTAAAGAAATAGGGCACCTTGAATCGAAAATCAGCAGGTCTGTTAAAAACAGGACTGTTAGAAAGATGAGGAGGCTACAGCATGGCGGATAATTGCCTGTTCTGCAGTATTGTTAAAGGGGAGATTCCCTGCGCCAGGATTTATGAGGACGATCATGTTCTTGCCTTTGAAGACATTCATCCCATGGCGCCGGTACATGTCGTCGTTGTTCCTAAACGGCACATTTCCACGTTCATGGACGTTTCGGACGATACAATGGCATATTTGATGTCCATGATGACCGCTGCTCAGAAAATCGCGAAGCTCAAAGCCATCGATGAAAAGGGATTCCGTACGGTTATCAACTGCAAAGAAGAGGGGGGGCAGGTCATTTTCCACCTTCATATGCACTTGCTGGGCGGATGTAAACTCAGAGATGATCTGGGACAATAAATAGGTTGACAAGTCTTCAGAATGAATTAAATTTATTTAAATAAAGATTTCGACCTGGTCCCGGTTTATTTGTTCTCCAATCCCGCGAAGCATCAACCTGCACATCCGCCTTTACTTGAGTTGAACCAAGTTGTGACATCACGATTCAGAAATCGCGAGACCGGTGATCATCTGATCCTTGTAAAAGCAATTATAACGAAATGAATTCTCAACACTCAGGTTATCCTCATGTGTTGTTTTTCTTTTTTGAGCAGGCATGATCGAGTTAATAACGAGAAATTTCACAAATAAGGATTAAGGGGTACAAAAAGGGAGAAGCAATGAGTTTCAGGGAAATCGTTGAAGCTGAAATGGTGACGGCAGCGAAAAAGCAGGACAAGGTGAGGCTTTCGACTATGCGGATGGTGAAATCAGCTCTGCACAACAGGGAGATTGACTTGAAAAGGGAGTTGAATGATACGGAAGTCCTTCAGCTCCTTTCGTCCATGGTCAAACAGAGAAAGGATTCGATTGAGCAGTTCGGCCGTGGTGGAAGAGAGGATCTGGTCGAAAAAGAAGAACAGGAACTGCAGATTATTCAATCGTTCATGCCGCAGCAGCTGACGGAGGAAGCACTGGACGCCGAAATTGAAAAAGCCATTCAGGAAGCCAAGGCCTCCAGTGTAAAGGATATGGGGAAAGTCATGAAAGTCCTGATGCCCAGGGTAACGGGCAAAGCAGACGGCAAGGCGGTCAACGAACGGTTGAAAATGAAACTTTCCCGTCCTTAAGCATGAAATTCAATAATGACGGGTTGCATTCAAAAGGGTAACAGGCGGTCGGCTGAAAGAACGTTACTGTTCGCCGGTCAATGACGGAGTTGTGTGTTGAAAGGAGATCATCCCGGGGATAAAATCGCGGAAATCAAAAGCAGGATCGATATCGTCGAACTGATATCGGAGTATATTTCCCTGAAAAAAGCCGGGAAAAATTTTTTGGGTCTCTGCCCTTTTCACAACGAAAAAACACCATCCTTCACGGTCAATCGTGAAAAACAGATGTATTACTGTTTCGGATGCGGCGAAAAAGGGGACGTATTCGCTTTTCTGATGCGCCTGCACAATACAACGTTCCCCGATACCCTTAAACTGCTGGCGCGCAGGACAGGGGTCATTCTTCCCACATCTTCTTTTCGTGGAGACGGAAAGAGTCAACTCAATGCCAGGGAACAAATCATCCAGATTAATCAGATTGCGGCAGCTTATTATAAAGACAACCTTTTTTCTCCAGGAGGGAAGGCCGCTTCAAGTTATCTGAAAGAAAGGGGGCTGAAAGAGTCCACGATAGAGGTTTTTAGTCTGGGCTATGCCCTGGACGGCTGGCGTTATCTGCGAAATCATCTTGAACGGAAAAAACAGTCCCTGAAAATGGCCGGAGAAGCCGGGCTGATCGTCGCAAAAGATGATCGGCCGGATGTGCTGTATGATCGATTCCGTAATAGGCTGATGTTTCCGGTCAAGGATGTTGACGGGCGTATCATCGCCTTCGGCGGCAGAATTCTGGGAGATGGTGAACCAAAGTATCTCAATTCACCGGAGTCGCCTGCATATATTAAAGGCAGGCAGCTTTACGGATTGAATCTGGCTAAAGAAGAGATACGCCGGTGCGGATATGTGATCCTTGTTGAAGGATATTTTGATCTTATCGTTCTGTGGAATGCCGGAATCAAGAATGTTGTGGCCACGCTGGGGACGGCCCTGACAAAAGATCACGTCGCCTTGATCAGGCGATATACCGATCAGGTGGCCATCACCTTTGATTCGGATGAAGCAGGGAAAAAGGCGCTGGCGCGAAGTGTTGAGATGTTCATTGCAGCTCATATGGATGCCAGGGCAGTGGTTCTTCCCGAGGGACTTGATCCGGATGATTTTGTCCGTCGCTACGGTGGGGAGGCCTTAAAGCGTATGGTGGAAGGCGCACCGTCGATTGTTGACTACTATATAGAGAACGCGATCGGCAGGGGGAATTCGTTTGAAGAAAGAGGAGGCGCTGCGGCCCGGGCGGCGGCATTCATTACGGGGATACAGGATGTCATTGACAGGAATCTTTTTATCAAACGGGTTGCTGAGAAACTGGGTATAGATCAGGATATTTTGAAAAAAGAGGTGCAACGCAGGCTTCGTTCCAACGCGCGCAAAGAATTTCTCACGCCCGTGCAGCAAAGAGAAGCCGCTTATTCAGGACTGGAATTGAATATGATTCATCTGATGATGGAATATCCGGATGTCATCCCTTCCATTCTGTCGTCAAAGGCCATGGAATATTTTATAAACAGGGACCTGAGATTGATCGGTCAATCCTGGATCGATTATGCAGTGAATGAAACCGTTAATCCGGGTGACGCCGTATCTTTTATTCAGAAACTTGATAATCCCGATATTGAGGATATTTTTCTGAGATTATTTGTAAAGGGAAGTCCCTTTCAGAAAGAGCAACTTGATTCGATTACATCGGATATGATCCGGCAGGTGAAAAGAAGATGGTACAAAGAACAGCATAAAAATATAAAAAATCGTCTGTTGAACGCGCAGGCGTCAGGCGATCAGGCATTGGGGCGTGAACTTTTAAAAGAAAAAGAGCGGCTGATGAGAGAAGAAAGGGAATTGTAATAATTGCGCCTTAACTAAGACCTTTTATTTACTGAGGGGAGCAACCAACATGGGGAAAAATATACAATCGGAAGAATTCAAGAAATTAATTTCTCTGGGCGAGGAAAAGGGTTTCCTTACTTATGACGATGTGAATGACTTTCTGCCGTCCGATATTACATCTTCAGATCAGATAGACGATATCATCATGCTTTTCGGTGAAAAAAATATCGATATCATTGATACCGAGAAGGGAGAAAAGCTGCTGGTAAAAAGTCCTGTCGAGGAACGAGAAACCGCGAAAGAAGGGGAGCTTATCGATATGATGTCCGTCGCGGGAAAGACAGGAGACCCCGTTAAGATGTATCTCCGCGAGATGGGATATGTGTCCCTGTTGAGCCGTGATGGTGAGGTTGAGATTGCCAAGATTATTGAAGAAGGCGCTCAGGAGGCAATGGGAGCGGTATTCGGTGTCACGGCATCCGTGAAGGAAGTGGTTGATATTGGAAATAAACTGAAAAGTGACGAGATACGTATTAAAAATGTAATTGACAATCTTGAGGATGAAGACGGCTATGTTGAGGAAGACTCTCAACGGGAACGTGTGATAAAACTGCTTGATAAGGTTGCCATGCTTGACGGCAAAAATGATCAAATTCTGCAGAAGTTGAGAGCAAAGGATCTCAGTGAGGATGGACGTAAAGCTTTAAAAATTCAGATGGAAAAGAATAAGAAAGCAATCATCAAGCTTTGCCGTAAAGTCAGGTTTGGTAAAAAACAGATTGATAAACTGGTTGCCAATATCAAACGGTATCTTGCCGAACTCGAAAAGGCTGAAGATGAAATTCAAAAATGCAAAGAGGAAACGGGACTTTCGTTGACGCAGATTGAAAAGGCATGTTCCAGACTGAAAAAATATCCTCAAGATGAAGCAGCGATTCTGGCGGAATATGGCATTACCATGGAAAAGCTGAAATCCGTGGAAGCCATGATTCGGGAAGCCAATCGAAAGCTAAAAAATATCACGAAGGAAACAGGATACTCTGTAACGGCTTTCAAAAAAATCCTGTTCAACATCGAGCATGGTGAAAAAAAAGCTGAAGAAGCCAAGCGGAAACTCGTTGAAGCCAATCTGCGGCTGGTTGTCAGCATTGCTAAAAAATACACGAATCGGGGGTTGCAGTTTCTGGATCTGATCCAGGAGGGAAACATCGGATTAATGAAGGCTGTTGATAAATTTGAATATCAGAGGGGATATAAATTTTCGACGTATGCAACATGGTGGATCAGACAGGCGATTACCCGGGCGATCGCCGATCAGGCCAGAACGATTCGAATCCCTGTCCATATGATTGAGACTATTAATAAATTGATTCGCACATCACGCTATCTCGTGCAGGAGCTGGGACGGGAACCGAGCCCGGATGAAATCGCGAATAAGATGGAGTATCCTCTGGAAAAGGTAAGGAAGGTTCTGAAAATCGCCAAAGAACCTATTTCACTCGAAACTCCCATCGGTGAGGAGGAGGATAGCCATCTTGGTGATTTCATAGAAGATAAAAAGATCATGTCTCCGTCCGAGGCGACGATCAGTATGGATCTGGCGGAGCAGACAAGAAAGATATTATCGACGTTGACACCAAGGGAAGAAAAGGTGTTGCGGATGCGTTTTGGAATCAGCGAAAGAATCGAGTATGGTGAAGAAGAACTGGAACAGGGGGAAGAGGAGGGTGAATTTCCCGGTCCCATAGAGACCGGCGCTTACCGCAAATTGAGAAATCCTTCACGACGACGGACTGTTAAACAGGTCTAAAAAATCCTGCCAAAGTTAAATCTGCACGCTCCTGTTTCCAGAAGCGTGCAGATTACAGATTTTCATGCGTGGATGGCGCCCAGAATTTTCCGGGCAGGAATGTCCCGTACGCTGAATTTTTCGCGGGTATTCTGCCCGTGGGCGTCCTGACAATTCAAAAAACTGGCTGTCGTCCAGTTTTCCTGCTGTTCCAGTAATGCCTTTACCAGCATGGAATTCAATTTGTGACCGGATTTGTAGGCAATAAAATGCCCGACGATCGGCATCCCTATCAGGGAAAGATCTCCGATTGCATCCAGTATTTTGTGCTTCACAAATTCATTGTGGCTTCTCAGTCCCTCCTTGTTGATGATTCTCTTTTCGTCAAGGATGACGGCATTTTTAAGAGAACCGCCGAGGGCCAGTCCTTTGGCCTGGAGGTATTCGACATCTTTTAAAAAACCGAAAGTACGAGAACTGCAGATTTCCTTTTCATAAGTTTCGTCGGACAATTTGAGATGATAGCTCTGTTCCTTGATAAGGGGGTGGTCAAACTCAATTTTATATGTGATTTCGAAGGAACTGGAAGGTGCCAGCATTGCGAAACTTTCCCCTTCCGATACGGAAACAGGCTTTTTAACGACCAGGTATTTTTTCAATTTTTCCTGGGTGCGGATACCCACAAGCTTCAACATGTTGACAAACGGCAATGCGCTTCCATCCATGATTGGAATTTCAGGCGCATCAACCTCGATGATCGCGTTATCTACACCCATCCCACTTAACGCCGAGAGGATGTGTTCAACAGTAGAAATCGCGGCTCCGCTACTGCCAATTGTTGTTGCCAATGTTGTATCCGTAACATTTTCAAGACAAACCCTGATCATCTGTCTGTATGGGGTGTCCGTGCGCACGAGAATGATGCCTTCGTCGGAGGACGCAGGTCTGATTCGCATATTAACTTTCCTGCCTGAATGCAACCCCACACTCTGACAGGACAGATCGCTTTTCAAAGTCCTTTGAAAATACATAAATTCAATCCTTATTAAGTTAAAGCCTATTTAAGCAAAATGCGTTCCATTATTTTCCTCGATTCTTTAAAAAAATAAGATGCGTACCCATTAATATTATTGGTGTTTTCTGCCTGTTCAATATCCTGTAAACCGTTTCTGAACAGGTCTGTGTTGTTTATACCACAGTGCGAATGATAGCAGTTCAGACCGATTATCGGCTTTTGTTTGTGCGTACGAGAAAAACAATGTGTATATTCCACGAAAAAAATCAGAAGGGTATTCCAGCATCGGGAGAATAAATTTTCAGGGATAATCAGAGATATTGCAGTCTTTACCGGTTAGGATGGAATTAAACGAGTCTTGTTTTTTTTTGATAAACATTCAAGCCTACCTTAACCTCCTCGTAGCCCGGTACGGATACATTGCCTTCCGTTGAAGCTATCATCATCGTCTTTCCGGAGGCTGAAGGGCCGAATTCTTTCGATAAATCAACATGAATGGTCAGAATATTTCCTTCAACAGACATTTCTACGTTCTTCATGATGATCTCCTTCCTGATTCATGCCGTGGCCCATTGCCGTGCGATCCGGAATCCCGGCATCACTGCCGTTCGGAGGCATTAACAAGCGTGATCTGATCGTTCAGCGTCCAGAAATCGTAAATATAGCCGATACCGAAAATCCCCAGCGTAAGTAAGTACAGGAGACCGCTGATCCATTTCCCCATGTAAAATCTGTGGATGCCGAATATGCCCAGAAAGGTCAGAAGAAGCCAGGCAAGATTATAATCAATTTTCCCTTCCGTGAATCGCAGATCTGCCTCCCTGGCCATGGAGGGGATCAGAAAAAGATCCAGAAACCAGCCGATACCCAGAAGGCCGAACGTAAAAAAATAAACCGTACCGGAAATCGGCCTGCCATAATAAAACCTTTCCGATCCGGTAAAACCGAAGATCCAGAGGATATAGCCCATGAGGACGCTGTGTGTGGGAGAAGGATTTTTCATGGATCGCCGGGAGATCATATCCCTAAATTGGAAAGCATTGTGCAGATTCTATTGACAATTCCCACCAGTGTCGGATGAGAAGTTTCGAATCCCTCCACGGATTTTTCCAGACCCGCGATCGAAAGTTTAACAAGTTCAGGGTTCTTTTCCTGACGAATGGCTTCACGAGTCGATACTTCGGTAAATCCCGTGATGCTTTCCGCCTGTTCATTGTGAGTCTTCGAAAGGTTGGCGATTTCAATCCTCAATGTTGATATGAGATCGAGCAGTTCGGATTTGTTTTCATCACTCATCGATTCAGTTTTTTTTAATCTTTCTTCGATCTTTTCAAGAGTATTCTGTATCATTTCATTGTGCCTTTCCTGATCCGATGGTTTATGTGAAATATTGACGTGTTGCAAATGTAGAAAACACTGCCGGTCATTATTGATGACAGAGGCGGCATGATGCTGCATTTCGACAAAGATAAAAAACCGATTGATCCGGCCGGGGACAGCCCTTTTTTATAATGTTAATGCTTTTGAGAATATTTGTCATGGGAAACTTTCGTAAAATGTCGATGTCGGATTCGCCGCTTAACGCCGGGAAATTTTCCGCAGGTTCATTTGCAATGCAATGTGTTGCCTGTTTTGTGGCAAAGCAGTTTAAGTATGGTATGGCAGCTCCACGCCGGATTGAGCATCATTTATTTCATTGACATGAAGGCTTTCTTCCTATACTTCCTTTCAGGAGAAATAAGTTATTGTCAAGCAAAATCAATTATATAAACGGAGATTACATGTTGACAGGGAAACAGAAAAGATTCCTGCGCCGATTGGGGCATGAGCTGAAGCCGGTGGTCCTTATCGGTAAAAGTGAAATTACGAAATCCATCCTTCATGAAACGGATGCGGCACTCGAACATCATGAATTGATCAAGGTCAAGCTCCTGGACAGCAGCCTGACCGACCGAAAGGAAGCGGCTGAATATCTGGCCTCACAGCTTAAAGCCGATGTGGCACAGATACTGGGACGGACGTTTCTTATTTATAGAAAAGCCAAACAGCCAAAAATTGACCTTCCTTTCTAGTTATTTGATATTAAGGTATAATCAAGGAAATTTCCCGACCTATGTCGTCACATGGACAGGGATATATTTATGGCAGTGAATTAATCTTTCCTGGTGACTATTTCATTTTTTGTCGTTATTGTGCTCAATTCTCGCTGAAGGTTTTAATCAACGCCGAAATAAGGGATGCCTCTTCAATGGCGGGATGATTTCGATTTTCCTGGTCGGAATTGAAATGAAAGGTCGTTGTGCTTAAGAGTGTATTTTGCAGACCGAAAAGCCTTATTCTCCGGTTTTTCCGCATCTCCTTTTTTTCACGGGTTGCCGTTTGAACCGTCATGTTTCCTTCTTTCTGTTAATGAATTTTTTTTCAACGTAAAAAGAAAGTCAGTGTCGACGGAAAGGTTCTATACGGGAAAATGCACAGATAATACAATACGGAATAACTACGAGCCCTGTTACAGTCAAATACTGGGATGCCAGGATGAACTCTATTTTCAGACAATAATTTGTGATTTTCCTATGTGAGGTCGCTTTGTTCTTTTAACGGATTTGTCCTTCATCTTGGATTCCTTTCGTATCGAGGATGTTGCCGGCGAGTATAAAAAGGGAAGGAATATTTCTCCTTCAGCCTTCAATCCGGAAAGCCATTCGGCTTTGCCGGGCTTTATGAAAGCAGGCTGTCGCCCGCCTATCAGCAGATTCATCCCTGTACGATTATCACCACTGTTTCGGATGAATTGATTCTGCCTGTTCATGACAGAATCCGGTGATTTTGCCGAAGGGCAGCGAGGCGATCTGGATCGACCTCGAGAATCAGAACGGGGAGCAGCTGTTGTCCCTGTTGACGCCTTATCCGGCGGAAGAGATGAAAGGAGAAGAACTCGGAACAGGATTGATTTAAAAGTCAGGACAAGTTCCCAGAGAGAAGCGTCCTGTTTGACAAGGCACTTCGGAGCGCCGTGAGAGAGAAATGATCTACCGCATCTTCGCAGATATGGTGGTAATAATTCATCTGGCATTCATTCTTTTCGTGGTTTTTGGAGGGTTGCCGGTAATCCGATGGAAGTGGGTTGCGCTGTTCCACCTTCCTTCCGTGATCTGGGGCGCGCTCATCGAATTCAAGGGATGGCTCTGTCCCCTGACCACTCTGGAGTGGAGACTTCGGCTGGCTGGGGGAAGAGACGCCTATCCCTCAGGATTCATGGAACACTACCTGATTCCCATTGTTTATCCGGACAAGCTCACCCCTGAACTTCAGACCTTTCTGGGTGCAGCGGTTCTAATCGTGAACGGAGCGGTATACAGTTGGCTGTTCTGGCGGTGGATGCGAATAAGACTGAAAAGCGGATAAAAACCCTGCCGGACGATACCGTCCACAGGCGATTGAAGCCTTATAAAAAAAATAACTTGGTGGCCATGAATAAAAAATCACACGAAATCGCCCGCGCGACTGCCGCGGACCTGATAAAGGAAGCCCTGACTTCCGGTAAAGCAGCGTTGAATGAGTGGCAGTCAAAAACCCTGTTCGCGGCATACGGCATTCCCGTTCCGGAAGGCGTACCGGTGAAGAGCGAAACCGAAGCGGCGGCAGCTGTGGAACAGATCAGGGGCAGGGCAGTTCTGAAGGCGATCGGCACCGACATCCACCATAAGACCGAAGCCGGACTCGTAGTGCTGGGTGTCGAGGACCCGGAAGAAGCCGCCGCGACATATCGCCTGCTGAAGAAACGGGCCGCAGGCGCTCTTGAAGCGGTGCTGGTGGAGCAGATGGTCGCCGGCAACAGGGAGCTTATGGTCGGCATGAAACGCGACCCGGTGTTCGGGCCGGTAGTGGCCTTCGGACTGGGGGGCGTTCTGGCGGAGGCCCTGGGCGATGTGGTTTTGGCCCTTGCCCCGATGGACGATTGGGATGCGGCGGAACTGCCTGATCTGATCAAAGCCAGGAGTCTGCTCGGTTCCTTCCGTGGATTTCCCCCGGTGGATCGTGTGGCCCTTGCGAAGATTTTACAGGCAATTGGTCAGATCGCGATCGATCATCCCCGGATTGCCGAGATCGATGTCAACCCGGTCCTTGTGCGGGGCGGTCAGCCTGTCGCCGTCGATGCGCTGATCATCCTGTCGCAGGTTACCGTGCCGCAACAGGCGAAGCGCATATTCAAGCCCAACCTGCGGTCCCTGCTCGCTCCCCGTTCCATAGCGATCGTGGGCGCGTCGGATGACGTAACGAAATGGGGTGGATCAGTCCTGCGCAATATTCTGGACGGCGGCTATACAGGGAAGGTCTATCCGGTCAATGCCAGAGGAGGGGTTTTCTTCGGCCTTCAGTCCTATGAGAGTATAGAGGCGCTGCCCGAAGCGCCCGATCTGGCCCTGTTGACCGTGGGAGGGCGCCAGGTGGCTTCTATGCTGAAAGAATGTGGACGCAAGCAAATCCCGGCGGCCATCGCAATCGCTGCCGGATTTTCCGAAACCGGGGCAGCAGGAGCTGAGGCGGAGCAGGATATCGCTCGAATCGCAACGGAGGGCGGGGTAACGGTCATGGGGCCGAATTGCATGGGAATGATTTCCAACGAGGTCCAACTGCATGCCGTCGGATTCGTCGCGCTCCATCCAGCCCGGGGCACACTCAGTTTTGTCTCGCAGTCAGGCAATCTCGGTTCTCAGGTCGTGAACGGCTGCCGGCGACGAGGCATCGGCATCGACAAGTTCGCAAGCGTGGGCAACGAGGCGCAAATCGGCGCTGTCAACGTTCTCGACTATCTCCGCGACGATCCAAACACCTCGTGTGTCCTGATGTATATCGAAGGCATCGATGACGGAAGGCTTTTCCTCGACGCAGCCCGGCGCACGGCGGCGGTGAAGCCTGTCGTTGTCCTGCGTGCCGGCCTGACTGAATCCGGAAGCAAAGCGGCAGCCTCTCATACCGGCGCGATGGCCGGTTCCGCGGCTGTGTGGGAGGCCGCTGCGAGGCAGGCGGGAGTCGTTACCTGCTTGACAACAGACGCTTTGCTTGACCTTGGGAGTTGCCTCGCCTGCAATCCGTTGCCCAGGGGAAGGCGGATTGCAGTGGTGACGCAGGGCGGTGGAGCCGGGGTCATGGCGGCGGACGCGGTTGCCCGCCATGGACTGCATCTTGCGAAACTCCCGGCCGAGCTCTATTCCGCTCTCGACAAAATCCTGCCTCCGTTCTGGAGCAGGCGAAACCCGCTGGATCTGGTCGCCTCAGCAGGTGGAGAAACAGGTCCTCGAGTGCTCAGGACGGTGGCCGAATGTGACGCGGTGGATGCCGTTATCGCTCTTTCCCTGCTGGGTGTTCCCATGAGCGGCATCGATCAGCGGCCCGTGTCCGGCGACGGTGAATATCCCGGGCTGACTCCCTGGGAAAAAGATTTGCTTGCCCTGGTTGCCGAACTTATGGAGTCCACGGGCAAGCCGATCATCAACGTGCCCGATTCGCCGATCCGTGGATCGGTGTTTGATTACGGCAGACGCTACAAACCGATCGTCCTTTCGTCACCTCAAGCCGCGGCAAGGGTTCTCGACAGAATGGAGTGGTATGGCGCCCATCGCCGCCGCGGCAACCCATGCAACAAGAATAAAAAAAGGAAGGTTGGCGGTTCAAAATGATGGGAGTTGCCAAAAACAAAGTCTGCAGGGCCTTTCGTTGTTCTTTTTGTGAAAGAAACCGCGGCTGTCCTGATCGGCGTCGTCTGCCTGAGCAGGCTTTACTTGGCGCCTGGTCAAATATGATCTCGTTTTCAAAACAGACCTCCGATGCTTCCCGCATAGCCGGTCATCTCGATGTATCCTTCACAGGTGACCGGCTTCTGCTGTGACAATCCCTTGCCGGTTACAGCGCCCTCGTAATAATTGACGCCCGTTGACCCCGGGGTTGTCAATTCCTGATCCTGCAGGAGAGGATCAAGACGTACGGAAAGATCAGCCGAAGAGATATCGATCTGCCAACCGGCTGGGTATCGGCCGCCTGTTTTCGCGCTCGTCCAGTATCTCAGAGTTCTAATCCGAATTTCAGAAAGATCAAGGTGGCGGGATATGCCGTTCGATTCCACGAGGGTTCCCGAGGATTCTTTTTCCAGTGAGCCATCCTTCTTTCTGAGGAAATAGATCATGAGGTCTCTGCCGTCGGAAAAATGCAGGGAAAACCAATCCCAACCTGTCTGATCTTCCGCGAGTGTGTTCGATCCGAATTCATGGTCGAACCAGCTTGTCCCGTTGACCTGAATCCTCCTGCCCGTTCCGGTGGTTTCCAGGTTTCCCGTTGTTTCCAGATCCGTGAAAGAATAGTAATAGGATGCCTGCCCGGGTCTTGATCCTTTCCGGCTCAGACCGTTCCGATCGTGGAGAACCGGGGGCTTTTTCGGCCTCAAGTTCAAGTCCAGCCCAGTCTGCCCGCTACGCGCACCAATGTGGATGCGCCCGTTTTCCATCCGCGCGAACCAGTTCAGATTCCAGACGTTCATTCGCCCCTGCTTCGATCCCGCCAGACCGGGGCCTGAACGGCTGATGCGCTCCGCGGAAGAGAATTTCGCACCGGCAACGTCCGTGACGGCAAAATGGGCGGGATAGACATCGCGAATCGACCAGGGGTTTGAGGGCATGGGCGCCGTCTGCCGGATTCCGTGCCGGAAAAAGGTCAACTGATATCCGTATCGGTTGCCTTCCGCATCGATCAGATTGCCTGTAAAATACCACCATTCCGTTCTGAATTCAGGATGGTTGCCGTGATCCCGGGGGAAACTCCACTGCCTGGGTCCGGTCGCCTGCTTCCATTCGCCTTCGGCCCCTGCAGGCGCGCAGGCGAGTATCATGATGATCAGGATAAGGAAGGATGTGTTTCTGTAATGATATCGGTTGATCATGCTTTCCGCGGTCCTTTCTTTTCCTGTATTTTCTGCTGCAATTCAATCATCCCGTATCTGCATCTGCGGATAAGTCCGCAGAACCATCCATATCGGATATAGCGCCGCTCCGAAACTGGCCAGAAGGGCTGTCAGGGCGGTGAGAAGATAAGGGGAAAGGTGTGGGTGGAAAAAAATCGTCCAGTTGAAACTGCGAAGATTGATCACCCGGATAAGAATAAAGGCGAAGAGGGTGCCACTACCGGCACTGAGCAGAAAACTCATGATCCCCATCCCGATGGCTTCGAGCAGGGTCATGAGCGCGACCTGCCCTGTCGACAATCCAAGCGCCCTGAGGATTCCGTACTCACTCTTCCGTTCGAGAAAAAGGGTCATCAGCGCGCCGGCAATGCCGAAAAAGGCGATGATGATGGCCAGGAACCTCATGGAACGGGTGATCGCGAAGGTGCTGTCAAAGATTGCAAGGATGTTTCCGTAAAACTGCTCCCGATTGGAGACGGGAAGACCATGCTGCCGGGCCTTCTGCCTGATCTGATCAAGGATATGCGGGCGCCGGGGATTCCCCGGGTCAAGGAAAACCGCCACACTGTTGATGGTCCGATCGGCGAAGAGCCGAAGGTAGGTGCCGCGATCCATCATCACGAGGCCATGTTCTGTAGAGTAATCATAGAATACGGCTTCAACGCGCAGCCTCGCCGGCCCCTGCATGCCCTCCAGGGTGATAATGTCTCCGGCCCCGACGCCGAAATTCCGGGCGAAACTCTCCGAAATGATCACATCTCCTTTTTTGACGGCCTCCCAATGCTCATCACCACCGGACAGCCAGGCGAAGCTCGCGTAACGTTGAAGCACGGGGGCGTTGACTGAGGAGACGAACATGGGCCTGTTGCGATAAGTCATTTGGGTCTTGCGGTACGCGTCTACGGCGATGCCCGGCATGGACTTCAGCTCAAGATAAAAACTTTCCGGAACTTCCTTTTCCGACGCGTTGGAAATATAGAGATCCCCCTGAAACTGCCTGTCCATCCACCAGAGGAGCGATTCGCGAAAACTTCCGATCATCAGAGAAAGGCCGACAGACATGGAAAGAGCCACCATGAAAGCCGCGACAGCCACAGCGGTGCGTCCCAGGTTCCGGCGGATGTTGCCGGCCGCGATTTTTCCGGGAATGCCGCCCAGGCCGGTCAGGAAGCCCGTGAGAAAGGGCGAACAGACAATAACGATGTAACCGGTAAGCAGGCTAAGTCCGAAAAGGACCCCGAAGAGGGCGCCATAAGCGGTGTAGATGCTGTTCGAAGGCAGGAGAAAAACGGCGGCGCTGAGAAGCAGGATCAACATGCCGGATGCCGCGACTTTTTTTGCGGCGAGGTCTCCTCTGCGGCTTACGGATCGGCCGTAAAGCGCTTTAACGGGATCCAGGCGCGCCAGTTCGATCAGCGGGAAAATGCTGCCCAGGACACTCGCCCCGCAGCCGATGAGCACACCGGCGGCCGGCATCCAGAACGACCATGCCAGAGGAACCGGGCGCAGAAAGAAATAGAGATTGCTGATCGTTCCCCCGATGACCTCCGTCAAAAGGCGGCTCAGAATGTATCCCATCACACTGCCGACGGCCCCTCCGATGACTCCGAAAATGAGGATCTCCGTCATGAACGCCAGGATGATCTCGCCGCGGCTCGCCCCCAGACTTCGAAGAATGCCTGCATCCCGCCTGCGGCTGACAACGGCGAACATGGTGGTGTTGTAAATCAGGAAAACGGCGACAAAGAGCGCCATGAGCGACAGGGCTTCAAGATTCAGCCGGAACGCGCCCAGCATGGCAGTGAAGGTTTCCTGACGCTGCCGGTTGGACTTGATCTGAAAACCGGTTTTCCATCGGTTTCGAAATTCCTGCTCTTCCGCCAGGACAAGGTCGACTCGGTCGATCAGGCCGGGCATGTTGAAGAGTTTCTGCGCATGGGCGATATCCATGAGCAGCAGGGGTTCGCCCGATGGGTTGGGAAAGGTGCCGATGACCTCCAGTTCTCCATGGGAACTCCAAATTTTACTCCCAGCCGCAAGGTTCAAATGCTGAGCCATTCCGGCTTCCATCAGGACGGCTTTTTCTTCGAGAACAAAGGAAAGGCTTTCTTCTGAGCCCTTTCTCCGATCGTCGGAAAAAGAAGTCCGGGCCAACTCAGGCCGAATTGCCGTATCGAGAAAAGGATCGATTCCGAGGATCCGAATCTGGCTGCCATCCGCAACGCGAAGACGGCGATCGATGACTGGCGAAAACGACTCTACGGACGGATCACTGATCAGCCCCTGGAGAATGGCTTCGTCCATGGGGCCGGCGTTCCGTTCGAGGGAATGGGTCGATTTTCCCTGAAGATATTCAATGGCGTGAGTGAAACTCGCCAGGGCCGACATCGCGGAAAACGCCATACCCAGGGAAGCCGCCACACCGAAGGCGATACCCATCAACTGCAGCAGACTCAGGCTGCGCCGCCTGACAAGATATCTCAGGAATGACCTGGTTACGGTTCGCATCTGCGCTGTCCCTTTTATCGATGATGACGTGGCTTCTCTGCCGGGAAGCCGGACTCGATTTTCTCGTTCCGGATTTCCCGCGCTTCACCATCGTCCTCAGGTATGACCACACCGTCAACCATGCGCAGAACACGGTCCGCGAACCGGCAGGCCATGGATGTGTGGGTTACCATTAAAAGCGATGTTTCCAGGTCCCGGCATCGAGACGAAAGAAGTTCGAGAATCTGAAGGCCGGTGGCGGTGTCAAGGTTTCCTGTCGGCTCATCCGCCAGGATCAGGGCGGGTGCCTTGACGATGGCCCGGGCGATGGCGACCCGCTGCTGTTCCCCGCCGGACAGCTCGTGAGGATAGCGCTTTTCCTTACCTTTCAAACCCACGCTTTCCAGAGCCTCGAATGCCTGTGCCGGCGTCGATTTTCCCGCCAGTTCGAGGGCCAGGTTAACATTTTCAAAGGCTGAAAGGGTAGGGATGAGATTAAAAAACTGGAATATAAAGCCTATGCGGGTCCGGCGCAGCAAAGTCCGGCCTTTTTCTCCCAGGCTTTGAAGATTCCTGCCTTCCACTTCAATATAACCGCGGCTGGGTCGATCGAGGCCGGCAAGGAGATTCAGCAGGGTCGTTTTGCCGGATCCGCTTCTGCCCAGCAGGGCGAGAACTTTGCCACGCGCTATTTCCATGTTTGCGCCGCGGAGTGCCATGGAACCGTCCGTTTCCTCTCCATAGATTTTCCATAAATCGACGACGCGAATTACAGGGGTTGTCACAGGTTCCTCCTTGGTCACGGTTTGACCGGCATCGCGTGTAGCGTGTTTCTCCAGTACGGGAAGCATCTTAACATGAACTTTCAGTCAGATACAGAATGCGGATCATTCGAAGGCCCGCGATGGCTGCCGCTTTCCTGCCTGATGCTGATGAGTTCCAGGGGAACACGCATTTGCATATTCTTAATCTTTTTATCCGGGAGAGGGCAAGTCAATTCCGGAAACTCTGAGTGTCTTTGCGCTTTTGGCGTTACCGGCAACCCGGCTGCATGCAGACCGATCACGTTATCCTGAAGACGATCTTCATGACGTTTGCGGGATGGAAGATAACCTTCAAGAACAGTTCTTGACTTCAAACCAGTCTGTTCTATAGAGTAACGACTTCCCGATACGAGATATATTCGGGTGATTTTTTTCAATGAACAGCGAGGGGCGTTTCGTCCTTGGAAATGAAATTCCGGTACGGCAGGATCAACGAAATTCTTGACTATCTTTCCCGCTATCTGTCCGGCAAGGATACGGTCCTGAAACTTGCCCTGGTGACCTGTTTTTCCCGTGGGCATCTTCTGCTTGAAGATCTGCCGGGAACCGGAAAAACGACGCTCGCGCTGGCGCTTGCCCGGATCATGGGGTTGAGCTTCGGGCGGATTCAATGCACGAGCGACCTTCTGCCTGCCGATATTACCGGTTTGTCTGTTTACAATCAGAAAAGCGGAGAATTCGAGTTTCATCCGGGGCCGGTTTTCAATCATATCGTTCTGGTCGATGAAATCAACAGGGCCACGCCGAAAACACAAAGCGCTCTGCTGGAAGCCATGGGAGAAAAGCAGACGACCATCGAGGGCAGAACCTATCCCCATCCTCAGCCGTTTTTTGTCGTCGCGACGCAGAACCCCGTCGAACATTACGGGACCTTTCCCCTGCCGGAATCCCAGATGGACCGGTTCATGATGAAGATCAGCATCGGTTATCCCTCCAGCCGGGAAGAAAAAGAAATCCTGAAGCTCGGGAGCGCCCGGCGCAGTTTTGCCGATATAACGGCTCTTCTCTCCCGGGATGAGGTTTTGGATACTCAGGAGCAAATTCCCCGGAAGGTTTACGTCTCCGACCGGATTCTGGAATACATCCTGGACCTGGTCAGGGCAACGCGGGAGGATCCTCGTATCCGGGTGGGGATTTCTACGCGCGGGGGACTGGCTTTGACCTCGGCGGCCAGGACCCTGGCATTTTTTTATGGGCGGGATTTTGTGCTTCCGGAAGACGTCCGGGAATTGGCCCCCCATGTACTGTCCCACCGAATCCTGCTCATGGAAGATGAGGAGTCGCTGGACAGACGAGCTTTGATTCAGTCGCTGATTGACAGAGTGAGGCTCCCGGCATGATCCGGATAAAGCGGGCGGGATGGGCTTACATTACGTTGACGCTCCTGATCGGAATCGCGGCGATCAACACCGGCAATAATCTGATTTATCTGATCGAAGCCGCTTTGCTCAGTTTCCTGGCCGTTTCGGGTTTTCTGGGCCGGATCAACCTGTCGGGACTCAAACTGGAAATCGTCTTTCCCGATGAAATCTATGCCCGTAAAGCCATTCCGGTTCAGGTGATCCTGTTCAATCCGAGACGGCGAATTCCCGCCTTTCTGCTGCGGGTGACGATCGAGGAGCAAGTTCTGCTTTATCCCTTTGTTGCCTGCCGGGAAAAGGCTGTCCAATCCGTGGATCTGTCCTTTGACCGCCGGGGGATGCATATTTTACGCAACCTCAAGATAAGTTCCATATTTCCCCTGAATCTGATTGTCCGCCAGCGAACGCCGAGCGATAACTTTTCCTGCATCGTCTTTCCCCAACCTGTGAAAGCTTCCCCCGGCAGCTGGCCGGCGGATTTCCGGTTGGAGGGGGACAGCTGGAATCAGGATCAGAAAGGGGATGATCCGGAGGTCCTGTCCATCCGGAATTATCAGCGGGGGGACGCCCTGCGGACAATTTCCTGGAAGGCCACCGCCCGCACCGGGACGCTGAAAACCCGAGAGAGGAAAGCGCCGTCCCGCCCGCCGCTGATTCTTGATGTCCATCGTTTGGACCTCCCCGGCCTGGAGCTGAAACTGTCCTGCGCGACGTTTCTGCTGATTGCCGCACTGAGAAGGAATGTCCCTGTGGGACTGCGCTTGGGAAACCTGATCCGAAAGCCGGGCACCGGCCGTCATCACAAGCTGAGATTGCTCCGGGATCTGGCGGAAGTGAGCTATGAAGAACCGATTTCTCAGAGTTGAATCGATTCTCAAGGGGCTTTCTTATGGAATTGTGGCCACAGGAATTCTTTCCGTTGGCGGTTATACCGGGATTCCGTACACAGGAGGCTGTGTCCTGCTCTTCCTGGCCGGCCTTTACGGGGATTTTCGGACGGCTCGCTTTCCGCCGCGGATCTTTCTGAATATTCTTGCCCTGGCGGCGATGATTTTTGCCATAGTCCGGGTTCGCACCGAAGATATCGTCATCCCCGTCATCGAACTGCTGATGCTCCTGACCGTCGTCAAACTCCTGGAGGAGAAGAAGATCCGGGATTACCTGCAAATTTTCGGACTGTCGGTTTTTCTGCTGGCTGGATCGGCACTTCTCAGCCTGGACATGATCTTCCTGCTGTACTTAGTCGTTTATATCTTTCTCATGGGCGCCGGCGCAATCCTCCTTTCTTATTACGCGGAATCGCCGGATCTTGTCCTGGAAGGACGGGTGATTATGAAACTGGTTTCCCATGGGTTGATTCTTCCTCTCGTCGTCCTTCCCCTCACCACGGTTCTTTTTTTCCTCCTGCCCCGCACTGGTCACCCGCTTTTTGAAACCTTTCAGCGCAAGGGAATCGGAACCTCCGGATTTTCCGATCATGTGGGCCTTGGCGAAGTGTCAGTCATCCAGGAGGATAATACGGTCGTCTTCCGAGTCCGTGCGAAACCGCTGAGTGAGGAAAAACTGTACTGGAGAGGACTTGTTCTGGATCATTTTGATGGGAAATCATGGCACAGCTTCCAAAAAGCACAGAAATCCCCCTCTTTTCCACCTGCCCTTCAGGGTCAGAGGATATCCTATACCCTCTATCTGGAGCCCCACGGGATGGATTCCCTTTTTACAGCGGATAAGCCGGTGAACCTGATCCTGCGTGGAGCCGTCAGGGGACCCGGCTTGACCTATAAGACAAGCAGGCCTCTGAACCGCCGTCTCAGATACGAAGGCGTATCGGTCCTTTCGGAATTTCTGCCGGAGGAAGAGATCGACCGGGCAGTCTGGCTGCAGCTTCCAGGCGACCTCCCGCAGATCCGAACTCTGGTGACGGAGCTGATCCGAGGGGCGGATCAACAGGAGGCGGTGCAGAGGATCTACCGGTTCCTTAAGGTGGGCTCCTATCGTTATTCCCTCCGAGACCTTCCTGTATCACCCCATCCCCTCGAAGATTTTTTACTGAAGCGTCGGTATGGGAACTGTGAATATTTCGCCTCGGCCATGGCGGTCATGCTGAGAACCGCCGGCATTCCGGCAAGGCTGATCGGGGGATATCGAAGCGGTTATTATTCGCAAACGGGCGGCTACTACATCGTACTTCAGAAAAATGCCCATGTCTGGGTGGAGGCCTATCTGAATGAGAAGGAGTGGGTGCGTTTCGATCCTACCCCGCCTTATCAGGAATCAGGGAGTGTGAACGAGGCAGGCTTCTTTTTCCGGATGGGGATGACTCTGGATTTCCTTCGTTATTACTGGAATATGGCGGTTATCGGCTATGACATGCAGAGGCAGTTTCATCTTTTTGAAACGTTGCAGACCGGGTTAAAAAATCTGGATTTATTTAAATGGCCGGCGATAAGAGACCCGGTAAAGACAGGCTGGTCGAACCGATTGACGTTTCTGACGCTTGCGGGACTGATTCTTGTTATCATGGGGTATGCGCTCCTGCGGAGGAACAGGCCGCGAGAAGATGTTCTGATCAGTCAGTTTCTCGCAAGGATGAAAAAACTCGGTTATCTCAGGGGACCGTCGCAGGGGCTTCTTGAGTTTGTTCGAGAGGTATCGGATGAGGAGCTGCGGAAGAAGGCCGGCTGTTTTGTGAACGCTTTTCACCGCCGTTATTACCGGGACAGACGTTTTTCCCGGCGGGATGCCGTTCTCCTGCGCCGCCTGATCCGGGAAATCAGAAAATCCCCAGGGAATTAACCGGCCTTCCCCGGTTCAGAAAAACGCCGGGGTGCCAGGAAAGGGGAATTGCGGCTGTCAAGGTGTCAGGCCCTTCCAGTAATTTCTGTTCACCTGAAGAACAGGTTTCAATGCCCTGTCGACGGCCGCCTGGTTGGCCTGCAACGCCATATCGGCATAATCTGTGTGTGACAGTCCGGCCAGTTCCTTCAGAACAGCCTTTACACTGTCTCTCAGACCGGTCAGATCATAACCTCCTTCAAGGGTCAGGACGACCTTGCCGCTGCAGCAGGATACGGCGATATCCATGATTAAACGGGTCAGCCCGGCAAATCCCTTCGGGGAAACCCTCATTCCGCCCAGCGGATCTCCTCCGTAGATATCAAAGCCGGCGGATACCAGGATCAGATCGGGGCTGAATTCCGGTGCGATGGATTTAAGAATCTTCTCGAAAATGGCCGCATATTCTCCGTCACCGTATCCTCTGCTCAGTGGTACATTTACCGTAAATCCGAGGCCCGTCCGCCTTCCCACTTCATCACAGGCCCCGGTTCCCGGAAAATAAGGGTATTGGTGGGTTGAAAAATAGAGGATGGATGGATCCGTTTCAAAAGAATGCTGGGTGCCGTTTCCGTGATGAAGATCCCAGTCAATGATCAGTATCCGCTGGAGATGAAGTGCTGTCTGGGCATATCGGGCGCCAATGGCCACATTGTTGAACAGGCAGAACCCTTTGCTCCTGTCGGCCTCGGCATGATGACCCGGTGGTCGCACCAGTGCAAAAGCATTGTCCAGTTTTCCGGACGCCACCATGGAGATGGCCTCGCATAGCCCTCCGGCGGCCAGCAGAGCCGCTTTATAGGATCCGGGAGAAGTGTCCGTGTCCGGATCCAGACAGCTGTATTCCATCCTTGCGGTTGATGCGACTCTGTTCACATAATCCGGCAAATGGATGAGATGAAGCTCATCCATCCTGGCCTCCCTGGCCGGTACGTCCTGAAAGCGTCCCTGCATATCACGGTCTTCGAGCATGTCATAGATGACTTCAAGCCGCCGCGGACTTTCCGGGTGTCCCGGTCCGGTAAGATGATTCATATACCTTTCGTCTTTAACAACGCCCGTCTTCTTCATGTTCCTCTCCCATCTGCAGGTCTATGGATTACATATGTTGAAATTGATCGGATGCGTACAATTTTTTCGGGTTTCCGGTGAAAGGGTCTTCCCCTTTTTCTCCGTCAGGATCCTTCGCTTCGCCTCCTTTATCCTCATCTTAAAGGGTGGGCTTTTGCGGGAGCCAGCTCCGTATTTACCCTGGAGACGAAAAAATCCACCTCCAGATCCCTGATCATGCCAAAGATGGATCAGGCAAAGAGTTTTGTTCACAAGGGGGTAATGACAGTTATCATAACTGGCCGGTTTTTTATTGCTCAGTTCGGTTTCGTAGAGACGGAAAGAGGGGGGACAGGGAAACCGTGAGAAGCGTCAGATAGATAAGATTTTTTCATGCAGTTAGTATATGAAAGGACGATGTTGTGAGTCAAGGGGGATTCCGGAAGATGAAAGGAAGGCCTTTGGACGAGGGTTTAGTTCGGCAACCGTCCGGGCTGAAAGCAGGGTTCCTTCAATACGGCTGGGCCGTATCCTTTCCTTCTTATCCGCTGTCCATCGCCCGTCGGCGAAGTTTTCACCGGACAGATTGATCACGGCGCCGATGTCTGCGTCGGGAGGCAGTTCAATGACGCCGTGCCGCGGATCCCAGAAAGCCCCGGACTTCGACTTATCCCGGACCAGTCTGATGACCGTATGCCCTTGAGCTTCGAGATACGGCGCCATCGTGCACCTGATCACCAGTAACGTCTTCGGAGTGTTGTATTACGTCATTACAGTGTTTTTTGGCTTTGACCCATCCAGCGTCATCGTGATGGCGACATACGTCTTTCTGCTGTGGCTTTCCATGCTTTTTTTGCATTGACGGTGGCGGGCCAGGGGCTGCCGGGCAGAAGTGCGGCACCCTCCATGTGGTACGAGCAGCTTGTTCTGCATATCGTGTTCGGGGTGGTATTCCGGGTTGGGTTGTGTTTATAAGAAAGAATGCCGCTTGGGGCTTTCATCCCGCCATGAAATGGCGGCTTCATCGAGATTTTGATTTCAGGACAGCATTCGGATGGAGATTGATCTTTACTGATACATGATTTATAAATTAAAAAGGATTTGGATGAAATAGACGGTTCAGGCGTAATTTCCCCTTTTCGGAATCGAGGTTGATATGATTCGCGTTATATCCATCGTGAGCAGGTTTTTTTTCTGTCTGTTCTGTTTTCTTCTCATAGAGGGGTGTGCCTCCGTGATTTCCCCGGCAATCATGGCCAGAGTGGACCGGAATATTACCTTCCGGGAGCTTCAGGGGCATCCGGAACGCTTTGCGGGAAAGGTGGTTTTGCTTGGAGGGGAGATTGTGACGACGACCGTGAAGAAAGAGGAAAGCTGGGTTGAGGTCGTCCAGAAGCCTCTCGACTGGAATAAAAGGCCCGAGGATACGGATCTCAGCCATGGACGCTTTCTGATCCGGTTCCAGGGTTTCCTGGACCCGGCGATCTATGCCAGGGGAAGAAAGATTACCGTTGCCGGTGAGGTCCAGGGGGGAAAGGTTCTTCCCCTCGGGGAGATTGGGTACGGCTATCCCGTTATCCTTCCGCAAGAGCACCACATCTGGGCCCCGGATGACATCTACACCGGACCCCGGTTCGGTATCGGTATTGGCGTGGGGGGAGTGATCCGATGAAATATTCATTTATTCCTGCCCTTCTGTTTCTTGTTTTGCTTGCGGCTTGCGCACCCTTTCCGCAGAAGCTTCTCAGGGAGGCGGAGCCTGCCGTTTCACTGTCCGATGTTCAGAAGGCCCCCGATCGTTATAATGGGAAAGTGGTCATCTGGGGCGGCGTCATTCTCGAGACCATAAACCGAAAAAGCGAGACAGTACTCAAGGTCATGCAGACGGAGCTCGATTTTCAGAAGCGGCCCAGGAACGTGGACAAGTCTTCAGGCCGTTTCATGGTGCGCTAAGAGGGGTTTCTTGATCCGTACATTTACAGCAAAGGGCGTGAAATAACACTTGTAGGCGTAATTATCGGAAAGGAGGAGCAGGAGATCGGGGAAATCCGCTATGTCTATCCGGTTGTCGATTCCCGGGATGTCCGCCTGTGGGAGAAGAGTCAGGAGATTCGCTACCGCGACCCCTGGTTCTGGGGCTCACCATACGGATGGGGATATCCCTACCCATGGTGGCCTGGACCCCCGTACTGGTGGTGATCAAAAAAAGCGCACCTCTGACTGATCAGACTCTCTGCAGAAAACAGTTCTCTCGCTCGGTCTGGAAACCCCCGATATATCGTTTATGGAACGGATTCTGTCCGGTGTTTTCATCTTTGGAACCATAGGACTATTCACGGTCATAGGGGTTCTGGCACCCGGTGTCGGCTGGTTTCTTTACTTTTTTCTCATCCTCTTCCGGGCGACTTCTTCAATCATCGTTTTGGGTAAGGCCGGAACGTTGCATCTGCTGATCACTTTCCCCGTCGGTTTTCCCACTGCCAAACTGATGATCAAAAACAGCGCCTGGTATGAAAACGCGGTCAGAGAGCTGGCAGGCGGCGCCCGATGACGGTTATGTGAAGAACATTTAAATTCAACAGGAGTGTAAGACGGCATATATACGCAAGTTCACCGATAGGAGGCATTAATTGCATGGCAAGCATGACAGAGGCGTTGAAAACAATTGAACAGTACAAGTCCGACAACCCGCATTACAGTGAAATGCTGGATATACTGACGGAGATGCTCAACCTGCGGGAGCAGTACAGTGCGCCAGCGGGCAGCTCAATCTTTCAGGTGGATGAAAACCTGATTCCCCGAAAAGTGGCCAAGGGAGAGCCCCTCATCGATTTCAGTTCAGATCAATTCGACGCGGCCCTGCCGAAGAGCTACTTTTTGCGGCTGCTGGATATCGCGGCGGAGCAGTCGCCTGACAAAGTGCAGGAAATGACGGATCGGCTCTACGACGGAGAGTTGGATTTTGAAAAGATGATTCGCCAAATTTTCGTTCCCATCTCTGAAGAAGAGTTCCCCGAAGAAGATGATGACAACTTTTTTGATCTCGTGAAATTTTTCCTGAGGGAAAGCCTGAGGCCGGAACTGGAGAAAATCGCCCATAAATATGGCGATAAAATATCCGAATTGGGCTGGTCTGAAGGTTACTGCCCCATCTGCGGAAAAGAGCCGAAAATCGGAAAGATCAAGGCCGGTGACGCGCGTCGTTATCTTTTTTGCAGCCACTGCGGTTTCGAGTGGAACTATCGCAGGGTGAAATGCCCATTCTGCGGCAATGAAGAACAGCAGACCCTTGCCTACTTCACGATTGAAGGGGACGAACGATGCCGTGTGGACGTATGCAACGTCTGCAAGCGCTACATCAAGATCATCGACTTGAGGGGTTCGGAACAGGAAGCCAATCTCGATGTAGAAGACATGGTCACACTTCATCTGGACATCCTGGCCCACGAGGAAGGATACCGGTAGTTCGAGGATTTTCGAGCCCGGTTCATATGAAACCTGCTGCGATTCCGACCTGAAAATTTTTGCGCGCCAGCGTGCATTTGTAAGGATTTCTTTTGCGTCTGAAAAGGAAACCCATTCCAGAATCGGAAAGAAAGTGACACATGAAACAACACCGTGATCTCCCCTGTAGGAGAATCCATTTATAAACAGACAATTTTGAAAATCGTATTCATGAGGATTGGGATTGTTTATCCGCGACGAATTTTTTATTGCTGAATTTCATAAAAAGGTTTTCCTGTATGAAATTTAAGTATGGTCTTGATGAACGGCCTCCATTTTTGAAAACTGTTCTCTATGGAATTCAGTGGTTTGCCGTAACCATCCCCATAATTATCGTCATCGGTAAGATCACGGGAGCGTTACATTTCACCTCCATCGGCGACCAGATGGCCTATCTGCAAAGGCTGGTGTTCGTCATGGCGGCTGCTTTACTGGCGCAGCTTATGTTGGGACACCGGATGCCACTGATTGTAGGACCCTCGTCAATACTTCTTATCGGAATCATCGCTGCTGCGGGACATCATCCTGACACGATTTATACATCGATTCTCCTTGGAGGGCTCATTCTTGCAATTGTGAGTGTGACCGGCCTTTTCGGTCGCCTCAAAACACTTTTCAGCCCCCGAGTGGTCGCCGCTGTCCTTATCCTGATCGCCTTCACGCTGGCGCCGACCATTGTGAACCTGATTACATCCAGCACAGCCAGAACGGGGCCCCTTTCTCATATCGTTTTTTCTCTGCTCATGGTATTGGTCCTGTTTGCCGCCCATCGATTTCTTTCCGGCATCTGGAAATCCACCCTGATCATCTGGGCCATGATTGCGGGAAGTCTCATCTGGTTCATGATATTTCCGGAAACCTTCAGGATGGACCATATCGCGCATGCCGAGCCGGTATCCTGTTTCTTCAGGAACATGGCTTTCCGGCTGTCTTTTGAAAGCGGAGTAATGATCTCATTTCTGTTCTGCTTTCTGGCTTTATTCGTAAATGACCTGGGCTCCATCCAGTCCATGAATGAACTGTTGAAACCCGCGGATGGGAGCGGGCGGATCAACCGCGGTATTCTCATCACCGGACTGTCTAATATCTTGTCTGGATTTTTTGGGGTGATCGGACCGGTGAATTTTTCTCTCAGTCCGGGCATTATCATCGCCACCGGCTGTGCATCCCGGGTTGCGATGTTGCCATCCGCTGCTCTGCTTTTTTTGATGTCATTTTCTCCAGCCGTAATTGGCTTTATTGTCAGTGTCCCTTCCATTGTCATCGGAACGGTTCTGATCTATATCCTTTCATCACAGATAGCCGCGGGATTGATGGTGGTATTTGATTCGATCAGGGAATTTCAGATCACGGACGGGTTGGTCATTGGATTGCCGTTAATGCTGGCGACAGTTATCACCTTTCTTCCGGCGGATTTTCTTTATGGTCTTCCGCCGGCCTTACAGCCTGTCCTTGGGAATGGTTTCGTGGTCGGGATTACAGCTGCGCTTGTGATGGATCATTGGATATTCAGGAATTAGCAGAGTATTTTCAAATATTCCGAGTTCATGTGCCTGTTTGGAACCATATTTGCCGGCCGGTTTGAAGACAAAAACCGAAAACCAGTTAACCGGGACCAGAATCTCTTCCAGAAATTTTCAATCCCAGACACCCCCATCCGGGAAGAAATGTGAGCTGCCGGTGCTCGAGTAACGATCCGCAACGGCCTGAGACTCCGACACAAAACCGTCCCCATGAGGGCCCGCAATCCTCTCTGTAAACCCGGTGTTTTGAAAGCCGGCGTCATTGAATCCCTAAGATATTTCCCCGGCTGAAATCGATCTTGAGTTCGTAAACTCCCGACTCGAGATGAGTCGTCATGGGATAGCCGATACGGAAAAACGCGCATCATCTTTTTGTTGCGTGAAGGCACATCCACTGTGAACCCGACCATGTTTTTCTCTTTCGCGATGCGAATGAGATATTGAAGCAGGAAGGAGCCGATGCCCCGCTACAGGCGGTCATGATGTGTGGTGAAGGCCGCCTCGGCAAATCCTGTGTCCGGGTTGTTGATGTAAGGGCCGATAGCCACAATCCTTTCCCGGCCTTCCGGTTCCTCTTTTCCGATTACCGCGGCAACTGCTATCTTGTCTTTATAATCGATCGCGGCAAAGGGCATCGCCACCTTGTGAGGAAAAGTTTTGAGGCTGTGGAAGAAGCGGATAAAAATATCCTGCTCCGGCAAATCATAAACAAGTTCTTGAATAGACCGTTCGTCTGCAGCTTTCACCGGACGGAAAAAGATCTCCGTGCCGAGCCTGTCGGTCCAGAGGATCTCGTACTCCTTCGGATACAAAACCACCGGCAGCGCCTGATCCTGAGAGATATACCGCTGTTGTTTGGCCGCGCCCGGCAGCTCCGAACTAAAATCATTGTGCCGGAAGGCCTCATTATACTTTTTTTCGTCGTAAGCGGTTATGCCGATGTCCAGGAAGTGGATAATTTCGATGTCGGCAAGGCGAGGGGCCTGCCGGGAAGTGCCGCCGGAAATCAGATCGTGTCAAGCGGATCGGGCTGGTGCGATAAGATAATCAACGAATAACCTGATGCTGTTTTGATGAGTTGATTTGTGATAAGTCATGACCGAACGTCTTTCATGAGTCGATAAAACCGTTGAATATGAAAATTGAATCATGCCTTATGAAGAAATATGATGTTATCGTTGTTGGAGCCGGAGCGGCTGGTTTAATTGCTGCCGCCAGAGCTGCGGAGCTTGGAGCCCGTGTTTTTTTACTTGAAAAGATGGAGAGAGCCGGGCGTAAGTTGTCGATTACCGGTAAAGGTCGCTGCAACATCACAAACGATGCCCCTGTTTCCGCATTTATCGATCATATTTACCCCAACGGGCGTTTCCTTAGGCATGCATTTTCTGAATTCTTTGTACAGGATATTATCAATTTACTTGCCAGGTATGGCGTAGAAACCGTTGTCGAACGTGGTGGAAGAATTTTCCCTGCCAGCAACAGGGCCGCTGATGTTGTGAATGCCCTGCTGCAATGGGTGATCAGCTCAAAAGTTGAAATACGATACCAGTGTAAAATTGAAAAACTTCTTGTTTCCGATCAGACCATTACGGGAGTCGAAGCGGTCTGCAGCGGAAGAAAGATGATCTTTAATGCCGATGCGGTCATTCTGTGCACCGGCGGGTGTTCCTACCCAGCTACGGGATCAAACGGTGAAGGGTACAAGCTTGTCGGGCCGCTGGGACATATCATCGAACCTGTAATGCCGGCGCTGGTGCCCATTGAAACAGAAGGCAGTCTGGCCGGGCGTATGCAGGGATTGAGTCTGAAAAATGTTAAAGCCCTGGTTTGGGTGAACGGCAAAAAGTTAAAAGAAGAATTCGGAGAAATGCTCTTTACCCATTTTGGTTTGTCCGGCCCGATTATCCTTACCCTCAGCCGGTTTATAGTAGATGAATTGAGAAAAGGAAAAAAGGTGGAATTGACAGTGGATCTGAAGCCCGCATTGGATGAGCAGAAGCTTGATGCCCGGCTGCAGCGTGATTTGAATGAGAATGGGAAGAAGCACCTTGATAATATGTTTAAAGACTGGCTGCCGGCGAAAATGATCCCGGTGTTCATTGATCTTCTGCAATTAAACCCGGATAAAGAATGCCACCAGGTGACATCGAAGGAACGGCGAAAGATTCTCCTGCTGATGAAAGATATGCGCTTTAGAGTTACCGGTCATCGTTCATTTAAGGAAGCCATCATTACCGCCGGTGGGATAAGAACAAGAGAAATAAATCCCAAAACCATGGAATCGAAAATCATCAAGAACCTTTATTTTGCCGGTGAACTGATAGACCTGGACGCGGATACCGGTGGATATAACCTTCAAATTGCATGGTCTACCGCCTGGCTGGCGGCTTCATCATGTTTATCAGAAAAAGTTTTGGAAAGGCATATCTGAACAGTCAACAGTGAACATGAAGATAACTGTAAATAAACCCACGACACTTATTGAATTTCTTGCGGAGCAATACCCCGATTCATCTCGCACCAGGATCAAAAAGCTTTTACGCCACGGCAATATCAGGTGCAACAATAAGCCCGTTACATTGCATTCACATAAGCTTTCGGCCGGAGATGTGGTTGAAATCAACACATACGGCGGGATAGCCGCAAAAGCAGGGCTTCCTTTTCCTGTATTGTTTGAAGATCAGCATGTTATCGCCGTTGAAAAACCTGTCGGGATTACTACATTCAGTGCAGATGGCAGTGCCAGCGTGCAATGGATTGTTGCCCAGGCCTTAAAAGAGCACAGCAGGGGGAAGATCCATGCGTTTGCTGTACACCGCCTGGATAAGGAAGTATCGGGCGTGCTGCTATTCGCCAAATCGAAGATGGCAATGGATCACATTAAAGAAAAATGGAAAGAGGCCGAAAAACGTTACTATGCGTTAGTTGAGGGGAAGCCTGAAAGCCCCGATGGTACCATTGAGAGCTGGCTTGTCGAGGATCATGCGCAGAAAGTTCATTCAACCCGGGAATCATCCAAAGCGAAATTTTCAGTTACTCATTATCGGATCATCAAGCAGGTAAACCAATACACCTTGCTTGATGTAAAGCTCCAAACGGGAAGAAAAAATCAAATCAGGGTGCACTTATCCGATATCGGCTGTCCTATCGCAGGTGACAGAAAATACGGCGCGGCTGCTGATTTTGTAAGGCGCATCAGGTTGCATGCCTATTATTTATCTTTTCCGCATCCGGTTACCGGAGAGCGAATTTCTATTGAATCACCCATGCCGGAAGGGTTTCTTTCAATAAAGAACAGGGATGAAAAGTATAAATAAACATTGCGGGAAGAATCGGGCTACTGTCAACTCAAGTCTTGTTCAGGATCGTTCAGGACATTAAAATTTGATTGATTATTCTACGGGCACTAGTTTCATCTCTGTTCCGTTCTGTATTAATGTCATGGATTCGTATTCAGGTTTTTTCTGTGGATAATCTGACCTGTAATGCCCTCCACGACTTTCCTTTCTGAATAATGCCGCTTTGGCGATTAATTTTGCTGCCTGCACCAGGTTTCTGGTTTCAAATATTTGATCGTTGGGATAATACCCCCAGTATATTTTGTTTATTGTGTCATATAAACTATCCAATATGCCGACGGCTGCTCTTAATCTCTCTTCAGTTCTGTCGATTCCGCATAAACTCATCATCGTCGTTCTGGCCACATCCCATATCTGGTTTACTGTCGCGACGTCTGCATGGCTGATGATTCCGGTGGTATACCAGGCAGGCACATCCTCTGTATTTTTGTTTTCAGAAAATTTTATCGCTTCATCTGCTGCAACTTTTCCAAATAATGCCGCTTCAGCCAACGAATTAGACGCCAGACGATTCGCTCCCATCAGCCCGGTACATGATACTTCGCCTATTGCAAACAATCCGGGAATGCTTGTTCTCCCGCGGATATCAACCAGTACTCCTCCACAAGTATAATGTGCAGCCGGAACGACAGGGATTGGCTGCACGGTTATATCTATGCCTTTGTTGAGGCAGTGAGCGTATATCTGGGGAAAATGTTCCTTGATATATTCGGGAGTTTTTCCTGAAATTCTCGTGGTGACATTCAAATAAACATGTTTTAACCCTGATCTTTTCATTTCAGCATCGACAGCCTGCGATACTTTATCACGAGTCGCGTGCGATCCGTCAGGATGATACGCTAATACAAAATCTTCCGTAGAATCCGGGCTGGTGGTCAGTATTCCGCCCACGCTGACTCCACGTAATGCTTCGGTCAGCAGAAATCTCCGTTCATTAGGCTGCATTCCAAAGGGTTCGTATAATACCGTCGGATGAAACTGAAAGAATTCCATATTAGCGATTTTTGCCCCAACGTAATATGCCATTGCAATCCCGTCGCCGGTAGCATTGTCCGGGTTGCTTGTGTACTGAAATACTCTTCCAGCTCCACCCGTTGCCAGTATTACGGCGTTTGCCTTGAATGCTGCCACTGTTTCATTCAGGCGGTCTATCGCGTAAACACCAAGACACCTGTCGTCAAGGTTTGGATTTTTCCTGAGTTTACGCCTGGTTATTAATGTGAAGGTAAGAAAATGTTCATATACTTTTATGTTTTTGTCCTGCAGCACCTTGCCTGCCAGTGTTTCTTCAATCGCTTTGCCCGTATAATCCGCGACACAGTATATTCTTTCATGCTCATGGCCGCCTTCCTGGTGCAGTATCCAGCCGTCAGCATCCTTTGAAAAAGGAACATTCTGCTGAATCAAAAACTTTATTGGTTCGTAAGAATGATGTGCAAAAAAATCCACAACTTGCTTGTTGCACAGGCCATCACCTGCTGCCAGTGTATTCTGTATGAGCGATTCATAACTGTCTTTCCCTCTGGCTACACGTTCAGGGTCTAAACCTGTGATTCCGCCTTGGGCGTAATAGGTATTCGAATCGGTGATTCTGCTTTTAGTCAGTATAATTACTTTTTTCCCGCATTTACTTGCTTCGAGAGCCGCTCTGAGTCCCGCGATGCCACTCCCAATGATCAGGATATCTGTAACAACGATCTCTGTATGCTGTGTATCCATGTTGATCAATTGCGGCAGCATCGACACGCATGTGCCAGCATCCTGTGTCGATGCGACCGTTTTCCTCCGATATTGTAGATAAATTGATGTTTATTTTCCGGGTCGCTTATTCTAACGGCACTGTCATGGTTACTTAAACATTACCCTTGTACTCTCGCATGGTTCTCGAAATCGGTCAATTGTTGAGTTTGATCTGTCATCCCGATTCAGTGATGAACGCCGGAAACAGTCGCCGCGGTGCGTAATGTTGACGAAATAGCACTTGTCACGGTTGCCATTTAATTATAGAGAAGGGCTGGTTGCGGGTTGCGGGTTGCCTGTTGCCGGAATTGCATGCTGTCCTGGTTACCATCTGCCGCCTGTGTTTTTTGAGTTATGAAAAGAATCAGCCGGAAAATAACGACTGCGACGAATGCAAGCGATCTGGAATACAGAGAAATAGATTTTAATGATTTTCATGAAACGAAAGGACGTTGTATCCGGTTAAGGTTTTCCTCGGCCGGGAAAGGTCGTTCCCGAAGGATATAACCTCGATGCGATACAGAGTTGAACTTCTTGACTTGTCGGAGACTGGAGAAAAAAGGGAATTATTCCATCTGGTCGTCTATGCGCAGAACAACAGTGAAGCCATAGCAAAGGCGCAAAAGGAATATGCGGTCAGGCATCCTGATTATCCTTTGCCCCCGAAAAATTCTTCCTGGATTGCATACGGTACACGCGAGGAAGATTGCTGGGGATGAGTGATCCGAAGAAAACAGACTTTCAGCCGGCACGGCATGTCGGCAGTCTGTTGCATAGACCTTGGCGGTAATGATTCAGAACGCGGTGTTATGCGACTCTGTTATGGTGCTTATGCATCGTGTTTCAGTATCCGGGAACAGCAGTTCAATCAGACGGGCTGATCTTTATAATTCTCAGGGGAGGGAACAGGAATTGACTGACGAAGAAATAAAGGAATCAATAAAAAGAGCGACGGAAACGTGCATAGAATCCTCTTCCGCCATGGCGATGCTTCTCCGTGATGCTTTTTGCGTTCTGGCCGAGCAGCCGGGTGTTGACCGCCAGGCGGTGCTTGACGGACTTCGGTCTTTAACGCCAGTCGATGACGAAAGCGTTTTGTTTCAGGCAACTTATAAGTTTCATAAGGCCAGGCTTCTTGAGAAAATAGAGGTGCTGTATAAGGAGAAATCCTGATGCCTGCAAGTAACCGTCTGCAACACGCAAAAAAATCACGCAAGCTGGTGTCAAATGGTTAAAAGCAGTCATTATCCGGATGAACCGAGGAAGAGTTACCAACCGCCGATTACCTTTCGGTTGAAGATGAATATGGCTGCCCTCCCTTCTATGTAATATTATTATTTGACTATGCAAACAGCCAGCGCTGAATCCTGGCTGAGGACCGCATTAGAAACACTTCCCATGGTAAGCTTCCTGGTGCTCGAGTATCCGTGTCTACCCATCACAAGCATCTGATAGCCGCCTGTTCTGGCTTCTTCCAGAATGCGGTCAGCAACAACGTCAAGGGTTGCAACGACTGATTTGGTTGTGATCTGATTCTTGTTCAACCCTGCGTTCTCCAGCCTCTCGGTTACTTTCTTAAATACTGATTCAAGCTTAAGCTGCTGGTTGTTCTGCCATTTTTCGATAACTTCCCGTCTCGCCGACTTTTCCGCTGCATTAAGAAAATGGCCATCATCCCAGAAAGAAGGCGGAAATTCCGGAAGGACGTGAAAAAGAGTAATCTGCACATCCTCACTTCCTGAAAAAAAGCGGCTGATAAAATCTACGGATTTAAAAGCATTCTTCGATTCATCGATTGCCACAAGTATCTTTTTCATTTCGCCCTCCTTATTGATAATTAAATGGCAATATTAATGATTCCTGAGCACTTATATCATTATTCCTGCCCCGTTTGAAATCAGGTTTTTGGGGGAAACGCAAGCAAATCTGCCGAGCCGGAACGTTCCGCCTGCCTTTCCGTGCCATCGGAAGCCATGAGTAGATGATCATTCCTGAGTCGGAGCCGTTCCTTTTCGACCTGGTCCACACCAAGAGCACTGATCGCAAGGTGTCCCGTGTCAAGACGCTCCACCCAGTTCTTGGCCCTCAGATACCATAGATGGAACTGCACCAGCTCATGCGGTTTGTCGAGAAGTCGAGCCATGTGATAATCAAAAAGTCCCGGGTCGCCCGGGTTGCGTCGACGCTGAACATATAAAAGTGAAAGCAGACTCTTGCGGGTTTCGAGGTCGTCGCTGAAAGCGATTCCGTCGCCGGCCTCAGAAACGAGCTGCCACTTGCGGTTCCAGTAATCCTGGTACTTGACGTCATAACCGGCGCGAAGTTCGGGGTTTGAGAGCGTTCGATAAGCCTCGATAATGAGGCGGAACCTGTCAGGATCCGCTGATTCCCTGTTGTCTGGGTGCGTCTTTTTGGCGAGATGCCGAAAGACGCGTTCAATGGTGTCGGTGTCTGCGTTCGAACTCAACTGCAGCAGCTCGTAGAAATCGACAAAACCATTTTCGTTCACAACCCCTTCTTCCCAATTTTTTTGCTGTGCCGCGTTCGTGATCATCTGGCCGCCTCCTGATAATAGATTTTTAAGAAATTCCCATTCAACTTGTCTTCTATGAGTAAATCTTTACCCTTGCCATTAATTTTGATCAATAGATTCAATGTGATAGTCCTCACCAATCACAGTGTGATATATTTCTATGTCAGTTATTGCGCCGGAGACTAAGTACGTAAATTTGTGCAGGAGATTTCTTTAACATTATACTGAGTGCAATGGTGTCGATTGTTTAGAGCTTTAATCACTGTCGCAATAATTCTTCTTGGAGTCTGACTTCAGCAATCTAACCTGAAAAAGGATGCCGGCGCTTGTAAAATTAGAAATTGCAGATAAGGTGGATTACATGAAAAAGCATATCAGGGTTTTGGGTTGTGTTTTTACTATGGCATTTGTTTTGATGAATACCGCTCATGCCGCAATGGCGGAAAAGGTTTGTCTAAAGGATGCCACGAAGGAACAAAAAGAATTAATTAGCGAATATGATAATAAGTACTACGGCGGTCACAAAGACATGATTGAAACAATCGAAGCCGCGGTTGTCGATATCAATAACGACAAGAGACTGGAGATTGTCTACTCTGATGTGGGCAGAATGGGAAGTGGAGGTTATAGTTGGTCAATGCTTCTCAATTTGGGGGATGGCAAATATAGGCAGATGGATATTTTCTATTTCATAGGCAATTGCCTTGTGTTCCTGCCGGAAATGAAAAACGGATTTCGAGTGGCTGAATTTGGACGAATCACCTTGATTTATGACCCGCAACAGCACCTCTATGTTAAAGTCGGCAAAAAAATTAAACGCAGTGGGACTCAGGAGGAGCCTTTGTATGCTAAAACAAGCAATTAGTCTTCTTCCCCTTTTGATTGACACCTTCCTTTCCGCTTGATCTCCGCCAGCCACAGGGGATGACGGCGCCGGGCGTAATCGAGTCGAACGGCGCCTGTGAAGATTCCCCGGACCATCGGGCGGTTTGGCTTCAGAGCGATCGCTCCGATATGCCCCAGAAAGGCAAGGATAAAAAGGATGAAGAAAATGTTATGTATCCATGTGGCAGTCAGGACGATTGCCAGAGGCATATCTGGAGCATAAACATTCTTGAAGGTTTTGATCAGGCCGGACAGAATCAGTATGGCAATGATCGCAGCCATTCCAACGTAAGCCAGACGCTGCTCGGGCAGATATTTTTGAAAAGGCGGTTCCTCACCCTTACCGAAAAAGCTTTTGATGACATCTATGGATGCATGCAGGTCCCCCTTTTGCGGGATCAGTCCCCGATCTCCCCGAATACCATGGTAAACGAGATGAAAGAATGCAAGGGCAATGAAGGGAATTGAAGCGATATAATGTATCTGCAGTGATATGAAATAATCCCCGGACCAGGAAAACCCCGGCAGCGAAGTGATGTAATATCGATTGGCCATGGGAAGCTCAAAGAGCCCTGATAGCAGTAGAACCAGTCCGGATAGGGCAATACCCCAGTGCTCGATTAATTCAACGCTCCCATGACGGACAACGAGACCCTTTTCTTGCAAAATCTTTTCAGCCATTGTCTTTTTCCTCTTCCTGCACCTTCTGCTTCCGCCGGGACAGCCAGTTAAAGCCCGCTGCAGCGCCGGCAGCAATTCCCAGTACCGGCGCAATCAACGCCTGTTTCCCTGCGGGATCCGTTCCTGCCATTCGCCGTTCGACACCTGGCTTCATGTCGGGCTGGCCCGGTTTTTTCTTCATGGTTTCATTGATCAGTTCAAAGGGAACCGGGGATACATACAGGGTTGCCGTCCCGCCGTTTTCTTCCTTTCCGTATATGTAACCATCCATGGCCTTAATCCGTTCTTCCGCTACTGCATAAATCTCTTTTCTGGGCCCGATGATCATGGCTTCCCTTGGACAGGCCTCCACACAGCCGGGTGGCTTTCCCTCCTTTAATCGCTGATTGCAGAGGTCGCATTTGTACATGACACCGTTTCCCATCAGGGCAGGCAGAACGTGCAGATAAATGCCTACACCGGACTGCCGCTGGGGGATCTCCCAGGGACAGACCGTCCTGCATTTGGCTCCACCGAAACAGAAATCCTGATCGATCACCACCGCTCCGTTCCTTTGCTTATGATTTGCCGAAAAGGGACAGATTGTTGCGCATGCCGGGTTGTCGCAGTGCATGCACCTCCTTGGAACATAAATGGTTTGCGGCTTTCCTTTCCAGACGATGTCGGCCTTGTGAACATAAATGAAATTATAGGGTGTCAAGCGGTTGCTGACCTCCCTTTTCCTGGACCAGTCCTCGACTGTCTTGCGTGGCCATGGCACGGGAATGGGATCAGCAATCGCCGGAATGGTGTTTTTGTTGATCTCTTTACAAACGGTGACGCAGGACGGTTTCGCAAGGTCCACGCAACCATTGCATCGACTGAGATCAATCAGAGTTGCCAGTTGTTCTTTTACATCTGCCTGGACCGTTCCTGGGAATGCTAAGCCCGGAATGGCCAATGCCCCAGTAGATGCCTTCAGGAGGGAACGACGACTGATCTTTGATATTTTTTCCGCTTCCATCTTTTACTCCTTCTTTATGCCATGCGGATATATCGGGCTAAAGCTTTCTTAAAATTTTCCAGTGCCTCATCGTTTCCCTGAGAGGTTTCGGAAATACATTGCTGCAAGTGGTTCTGGACAATTTCATTCCCCGTTTTTTTCATGGCAGAAGTAACAGCTGAGACCTGTGTGAGAATATCTACGCAGGGTGCTTCGCTTTCAACCATCCTCTGAAGTCCCCGAATTTGCCCTTCAATCCTTCGCAAACGGCCAATAATTTTTTTTCTTTCCTGACTCATAATATACCCCCATGGGGTATGTATAGGGCTTTCCTTTCTGTGTGTCAATATATTTAACGGCCAAAGATTTTTATTGTACTTGAGCTTTATTATAAGCCTATGCTTATAAAATGTAACTGAGCTTCCGCACACATTTGATTGAGCCTATATCTTTATTCTTGAACGATAAACGGTGTTATTCCGCCATAAAATTATTAATTACAATATGTTATAAATAGTTTACTCCTGTGAAAGTTGATTTTTCAAAAAAAATTGTTAATCAGGAAAATTAATGCTACTTAATAAGTAGCATGCTGCATAATCACTAGTGAAGAGTTTTTAACTGCCGAAAACCTAAGCATTCGAGGAGGAAAAAGATGAAGTTTTTATGGACAACAATCTATGTACAAAATTTGGATGAATCAATCGCATTTTATGCCAACCTGGTGGGACTTCGCGTGATGAACCGTTTTCCTGCGGGACCCGGGATGGAAATCGCGTTTATGGGTAACGGCATAACCAACGAAACCTTGGTTGAGCTCCTGGCGGATAGCAACAAAAGCGCAGTCAATTACAATGAATTCATCTCTCTGGGTTTTGCTGTCGATTCCGTTGATGCCATGCTGGAAACGGTAAAAAGCCACAACATCCCCGTCCACGCCGGACCGTTTGAAACTCCTGGTGGAGAAAGATTTTTCTTTATCAAAGATCCGAATGGTCTGAATGTTCAGTTTTTTCAGCAGGCATGACGGGAAGTGTTTCACGGTATGTCGAATCACCCTGTCTATGTATAACCGGGTCCAATTAAAGAATATAGGCTTGACGCTATAGGCTTTGGGGTGAGCACTAACCAAAATAATGTTAAATACGTGAAATGGAGGACGTCTTTTTTAAATAGGGAAGGACGTCCTCTATAATTTTGATAACAGCCATTACAGGAGAACAAATGCCAATTCCGATTCCAGGAAGACCTGTGAGAGGTTCCAAAACAGGGGTCCCAATCATGGCGCTGTTTGATTTACTCGGGAGAACGTGGGCGATGGGGGTTGTATGGCAACTACAAAATGGTCCGTATACATTCAGAGAACTTCAGGAAAAGTGTGAATCCATTTCCCCCACTATTCTAAACAGTCGAATAAAGGAATTACGAAAAGCCGATATTGCGGAGCGAACAATCCGTGGCTATCAATTGACGGAACATGGTCATCAACTCATTGAGCTGATACGTCCATTTGGAGAATGGTCAAGGAAATGGGCAAAAGAAGTGTTTAATTACAAAGAAGACAATTCAAACTAAAAAAAGTATATTTTTGGAATAATTGTTAAAAAAAAGATTTTAACTCGGCAACGTTAAAGTTGAATTAAAGGCTAAGCCCCAAATCAGGTATCGGCATGATTCATGAAATTTTTCCCCACCGTTTTGACAATCACTATCTCGCAAACAATAATATTGGAAAAAAGGATTATGTTATTCATTATAATGGGAATTCACTGTTATTGAAAACCAACGGCAATGAATTTGAAATACCACAAAAAAAAGATTTTTCTGAAATCTCAGATAAAACGGAACGTACATTTTTATTTAGATTGAATGATGTACCGTGTTTTCTTGTATGGGATAGCCTGAAGGCCGATAAGCCCCATTTTATTTACAAGGAAATAAATTTCTTCCGAACTATCAGACAGCAGGAAATAGCATGGATCAGTATTGTCGGATTCCATCTGATGAACTGGTACTCGCAGAATAAATTTTGTGGAAGATGCGGTACAAGAACGCAACAGAAACCTGATGAAAGGGCGCTGATATGTCCAGATTGCGATACAATTTTTTATCCAAAAATTTCTCCGGCGATTATAGTAGCAATAATTTGCAATAATAAAATACTGCTTGCTCGCAGCCCAAATTTTCCAGGAAACATGTATTCATTAATTGCTGGATATGTTGATGTGGGTGAATCGCTTGAGGAGGCTTTAGCACGTGAGGTCAAAGAAGAGGTGGGATTGGATATTAAAAATATCCGTTATTATAAGAGTCAACCCTGGCCCTCGTCAGGTTCGATGATGATAGGTTTTATCGCTGAAGCAGATGAAAATCAGCCTATCTCTATAGATATCAAAGAAATTGCAGATGCCGCATGGTTCACCAGGGGAGATCTCCCAGAACATCCTTTGAATATTAGTATTGCAGGCGAAATGATTGAAAAATTTGAGAAAGGGGAACTATGACGAAAACCAAGGAGGTCATAGCGTTAAAACAGTCGATAATGACCAGGATTGATAAAACCCGCCCCCTGATTCGTTCATGATGATAATTTTCCTTGCATCAGAGACTGATACTTTATGCCCACGGCTGCCGGTCCGGGGAAAAGCAGGAAGAATTTTGGATTACGAGCATTGAGTGCCGCTGAAAAGTATTTTAAATTGTATAAGCCACTTTTTTGAAGGGGATGGACCATTTGCCAAAATTTCAAATTATCTCTCAAATTTGAACGATAAACGGTCTTTGAGCTTCAACGTATAGAGAAGCATCAGCTTCAATCTACCTTGCAGGATCATGACAAAGAGCTATTTTATGAATAAGACCTTAGTAAAATAGAAAGGCTTCCCTTTTTATTATTCAACCCTAACTTTTTTCTGATGTTTTCTCTGTGGAAATCAATGACTCGCTTTTTTGAATTCAAAATCGCAGCTATTTCCTTTGATGTCTTGCCTTCTCTTACTAGAGATGCGATCTGGATTTCTGTTTTCGTAAGGTTCAGATAGTTGGAAGTCAATTTCTGCACAAAGGGTGAGGCGATTTCATCAAGGTTAGTTTCTGCTATCTTGATGAGACCCTTCTGAACATCGTCCAACGATGTTTTCTTGAGTTTTTCCAGATAAGGTAGAACCTGCGTCTTGATATTGTCAAGGAATCTCTCTTTCAGTTTTTCTTGATCATATTCCATGGAATTCAGCAGGACCTTCATCGTGGTATTGACATCCGTCAGATTCTGCGCCTTTATTCTCAATTCTCTTTCATTTTTTATTAAAGCTTCCCCCGCCTTCTTTCTTTCCGTGATGTCTTCCACAATACCTTCCAGATAGGATGTGGTCCCATCCTGCGCAACAACTTTACGAACCGCCAGTTTCCCGATCATGATGCTGCCATCCTTGCGGAGATACGGTTGTTCGGCGTAAAACCAATCCTGCCGCTCCAAAGCAGAAAGGAGTTCGGCCCGGTTCCGGGGATCAGCATGAAGCTGGGTAGCCGTGTTTGTGAATGTCGCAATGACCTCTTCCGGCGATTCGTAACCCAGCATCGTTGCATAAGCCCTATTGATGCGCAGGAATCTGCCTTCCAGTGTGGTCTGAAACATACCGATCGAAGCATTCGCAAACAAATTTCTATACAGTGCCTCATTTTCGGCAAGAGCCTGCTCAGCCCGGTTCCGTTCGGTATTGTTGAAGACAGAAACTCGGTCCATGAGATAATCGCCATTTTCATCATATATGGCGGTTACGGTGATGAGCGCATGAAATATGCTGCCATCCTTCCGAATAAATTTACCCTCTAAATCATGTAATTGCCCTTGCTTCATCAAGACAGGAAAGACCTGATGAAAGTGTTCTATTTCATCAGGTGACAGCAGATCCATAAGTTTCATCCTGCCAATGACCTCGTCCCGGGAATAGCCCAGCCAACTGAGTTCAGTTTGATTCATACGGAGAATAGTTCCATCCTTGGCAGAGGAATGGTAACCACAGGGAGCGTTCTCGTACAGGTCGGTTATCTCGTCCAGGTGCTTCTTCTCTGTTTCTTCTAACCGTCTCTGCTCGGTAACATCTTCCACAAACCCGTCTGTGTAGTCTATCGTCCCATCGGCCTTGAGAACCTTACGAACCGCTACTTTTGCAATTATGACGCTACCGTCCTTGTGGAGAAGCGGCTGCTCGCCATAAAACCAGTCCCGCTCTTTCAGAGCTGCAAGCACATTGATGTGATTCTGAGGATCATTGTGGATTTGGGTTGTGACATCAGTGATGGCTGACATCATTTCTTCCGGAGATTCATAACCCAGCATCTTGGCATAGGCGGCATTGACTCTCAGGAGTCGTTTCTCAATATGGGAATATTGAAACATGCCGATTGGAGAGTTCTCGAACAGGTTGCGATACAGCATTTCACTCTTGGCAAGAGCCTCACCTGCCTGTTTCCGATCTGTGATGTCCCCTAACACAAGGTAACATTCATTTCCGCCTTCTGATGGTATCGCGACTATGCCTGCAATGATTAAATTTTGAAGTGTCAATTCGCAGGATTTACTTGTTTTAGTGGCAAAAATCCGATTCAGGAAATCTTTAAAGAAGAGACGGTTTTCTTCGGGAAGGAAGAGGGCAAATTGTCGATTGATCAGTCTGCTGCGGCCCATTCCGATAATATTTGCACCGGTCAGATTTGATTTGCGAATGACTCCATGGCGATCAAGTGTCAGGTATCCGACAGGAGCAAGTTCGTAAATCCCTTTATACATTTTCTGGGAAGCGTCTAATTCTGAGTTTGCCTGCTTCAATTCCTGATTCTGAATTTCCAGCTCAATCTGTTTAGCTTGCAGCTCATGAATGAGCTCTTTTATTTGTGCGGCGGTCTGAGGAACAGCTATTTCCTCATTTTTCATTTTAAACTGCTCTTCAGCTTTTTCACGCAATGAAGCTTTGTGAATAAATTTTCTCGTGCTTGTCACTGTGTTGTCCTTTCACAAGATCAGCCACTGCTTTTGTCAAATTTTAGATTACTATGGAACTCCTTGATGTGCATTGGATGGTATGCATATAGTGTTAATAGTATAATTACACAATGAACATACATCCATGCAAGGATAATAGAACTGCAAGTGAGATGTCGGGAAAGGCGCTCTTCCTTTGGAATTGAAAAAGCTTGAAATGACTGCAGATATCTTCCACGGTGTTGTTGAGCGGCGTGGCCGAAACGAAAACCATCTTCTTCCCAGGCAGTTTTGATGAAGTTTTTCATATCCCCGGGTAACTTCGTTTCGGAATCGGTAAGCTTTGCCAAGGAAGATGAAATCATATTTTCCGGTTCCCTTCCGGAAATATTCATAGAGGAATTTCAGGTAGAGGTGGTAAGGGGAAATATCGTCTTTCAGCCAGGGTTTTTCGTTTATGGTTTCCACCGGGTTAGGCTTTGATTTCCATTTCACCGGACTGCAGGAATTCGATGAACTTCCGGTCGCCGATTTCCGTTTCGAAACGATCCGGCGCATGGTGCATCTCCTCGCTTACAGTATCGGGAATAATTTCTTTTGTCCGCTTACGCGACTCGAGGTCCAGAACCGTCTGATTTCTGTATTCATCAATAATTTCGAAAATCTTTCGATCGACATTCAAACCTGCAAGGATACGGATCTTTGGAGGCAAAGGATTCGCAGAGTTTGTCACAATCGCCGGTGTGGAAGTATTCCATTAAGGATATAGAACAGTTTTGCACCCCGGAGGGTTCTCTTGAACCGGTCAAGGAGGGTTGAGCCGGGTTCATTTGCAAAGAAAGAATGTCAGATCGTTTCGCGTTGAGGTGAGCTCAGTTATTGAGTGTGAGAAAAACAATTCTGAACCTGCGGTTAAGTATCAAATTTAAGGCAGAATTAGCAGAATTTTGCTAAATGTACCGGACTTGCTTTTTTAAAAAGAAATCGCAGATTGCAGATGTCCTGAACTTGACGCCTGCAGCTCTAGCTCTACTAAATATATATTGAGAATTGGCAGACGCATCTGGAACACTCCGAACCAAAGGCGAGATGATACGAACTGCCAGACAAATTGGAAAGCATACTAAATATATGGATAATAATTCGGGCCAGTTTTTGAAATATTTGATGTCGATGTATGTCGTTGTGTTTCTGGCTTTGGCAATTGCACCGCATGACAGGACGACATGGTTTGTTGAAAATTTGACCGTATGGATCATATTAGCGGTGATCATCGGATTATATCGGATAGGGATTCATTGCTCCCGTACGGCTTACTCTCTGATGTTTATCTTGATTTATCTTCATACGATAGGCGGACATTATACTTTCGCGCTTGTTCCTTTTGACTGGATAACTAATTTTTTCGGATTTTCCAGAAATCACTTTGATCGAATTGCTCATTTTTCGGTGGGCTTTTACGCGTTCGCCATCGCTGAATGGCTATGGATTAAAAGATTGGTAAACAACAAATTTCTTTTATTCACATATCCAGTATTTGTCATTGCCACGATTGCAATGAGTTATGAGCTTGTAGAGTGGATTTATGCAGATTTGTCCGATCCGGCAGCTGGTGCGGCATATCTGGGAAGCCAGGGTGACATATGGGATGCCCAGAAGGATATGCTTGCTGATACCCTGGGAGCAATCTTGGCTACAGCACTATTTTTCCTATTAAGGAATCCTTTCAATAAGTTACCTGCAGAAAGAAAAAGAACTTTGAAATAAAAATATGGTCAATCTGTAGTTTTTTGAAAGTCTGAGCAGCAGGGGCTTTCAAAAGGAAATCAATATTCAGGAAAGAGGGCGAGTCCATTGAACTATTTCTACTTTTTAAAAATTGTAATTACCGTTATTCTCATAACGGCAATATCTGAAGTGTCTAAAAAAAGTTCGATTATTGCGGCTGTTATGGCTTCTCTTCCAGTAATTTCAATTATAGCAATGATGTGGATTTATATTGATACTAAGGACATTGAAAAAATTTCACTTTTGTCGAAGCAACTGTCCTGGATGGTTCTTCCTTCACTTATATTTTTTATAAGTCTTCCAATTTTTTTAAAACATGGTTTCAGTTTCTACTCAGGATTAACCAGCTCAATGATTCTAACAGCAACAGGGTACTGCGCAATGATATTAATCATCAAGCAAATTGGATTTAAAATTTGACCTGCGTATTCTGTAACGGAATACTGACGTAAGACAGTCACCATACAAAAGGGAATTGGTTTAACTGAATTTCTTCGGTTTAATGGCATCAACACTCGTCGCCGTGTGGATTATTGGCTTCATCGAATATGATCTGTTCACTCTACAGAGTCTGAGATTAGAGTTTCTTTAGAACTATTGATTTCGGATTGAAAGAATACGAAAGGTTTCATCGATAGTGTCATCCGTTCTGGTAAGCAAATAGACACTACACAGTCAACGAAAATATTGTTCCCGATAAAATGCTGTTTAGCTGATGTGCCGGTTTGTTTCAGCCCCTTCTCCACTGAACTTATTCCAGTGAAAAACCGTATGGGATTATTTATTTGTAATGGAAACTTTGCATTTTCTTCCTGCAATGCCGTATCCAATAATTTAGGCTGTCATACACGGTTTCTAATGATAGTCCTTGTAAAGCGGACGGTGTTGAAAACATGTAAAAATTTCCATCTTCGCAATAATCTTAGTTTTGACATGATATCCGGTAAGAGAAAAATATTTTTGCGTAATTTCTGTCAGTAGATTTACAAATGATTTAAAGTAATTCAAGCGAGATAGGAGAACAGGTAGATCATAGAAGTAAAAGATAACCACATGGCTATTGCCTGGTTTGCTAAATTTCACGGATCAAATTGGAAATATACAGAAACTTCAAACAGGACGGGAGTGAGAGTGCTCATGAGAGAAATGCCGATCAGCAAAGCCTTCACGCTGATATAGCCAGGCCCGGTTGTCTTCGTTACGACAAATGATGGTAAGAAGAACAACATAATGACGATCTCGTGGACCATGGTGATGGACTTTACGCCAAGGTTTGCCATAACTACTGGACCATGGAACTATTCCTATACCGCACTTCGAAAATCGAAGGAATGTGTAATTTCAATTCCCACCATTGACCTGTTGGACAAAGTCGTTGGAGTGGGAACATGTTCCGGTGCCGACACAGACAAATTTGAAAGGTTCGTGCTGACTCCTTTGGAAGGAAAACATGTCAGGTCGCCCTTGATTAAGGAATGCCTGGCGAATATTGAATGTAAAATTATAGATATCATTGAAAAACACAATATTGTGGTACTTGAAGGCGTCGCCGCGTACTTTGACAATTCACGAAAAGAGAAGCGAACCGTTCACGCAGTTGGCGATGGAACGTTCATAGTGGATGGGCGCAAGTTGAATCGAAGGGAGATGATGAAGTCAAAGCTTCCAGACGGCGGGCTATGACCTCTAAGGTATCTGTTTCCTCCTTTTTTACCTGCTTCTGGGCTTTCCGGACTATGGCCGGATCAAGATCTTGAGCAAGAAGATTTCGGGTGTCTTCTCTTCTTTGCCTGGCGTCAGCCAGCCCGATTTCGGGATACTTTCCCAGAGAGAGAAGTTTTTCTTTTCCTTCATAACGGTATTTCAGCCGCCAAACTTGCTGCTGGGTGTCACAAAAAGAAAAAGTCCATCGCCGTCGAAAAGTTTAAGTGGTTTTTCTGTGGTTTGAGCTCTCCGAATCTTCATGTCATTCAGAGCCATAAAAAAATACCCCCAACCGGTTGGGGTATCTGCTTACGAGGAGGTCTTCAATACCCCCAGACATACCCCCAAATTCCCTGGATTTTGATAAACTCCATAACACCTTACGGACAAATGGCAATAAAAAATCCGCTATTTTTAGCGGGTTTCGTACTTCTTTGATCTTCCTTGGATCATCTATTGGTGCCTGGGGAGCCGTCAAAGTTCCGGATATCAAGTTTTCCCGAATTCTGATCTGTCAGGACGATCCAGATCATATCGTCGGATTCGTTTTAAAAAAACGATATCTACCTGGAGGCTTCGTGCGGCAACCAAACCAAACCCCTGATGTCGCTGCGCCGTGACATGGCGGCGGTTCCGGAAACCGTGCCGCTGATTCAAATTTTCGAACGCTTATTGAAACAGCGGCAACAGGCCGTGCTTGTAGTTGACGAGCACGGAGGGGGCGCCGGCATCGTGACTATGGAGGATCTTATTGAAACGTTGCTGGGCATCGAGATAATGGACGAAACAGACACGGTCGCCGACATGTGGGCACTGGCTATACAGCAATGGTTCAAGCGTGCCCGCTCCTTGGGGGTCGTTGTCGACACAGAGGAATAATCAAACCTGCTGGTTATTGAGATCGGTCGTCAATAGTGGACATCAAACATTTCACGCAGCCGCCAGTGAGGCGAAAGAAGCCGCTGCTCTGACACATCCATGAATGCTACACTGAAAGCCGCTAAACAGGAATTGACGTCCGTGTTCTGGGAAACTGGTCTCGATGAAATCTTGAAGTCCAGAGGGATTGCAGAGATCATCATCGCCGGTGTCATGACCAATTGCTGCTGTGAGACGACTGCCCGTGATGCCTTCATGAGGGATTATCGAGTATTTTTTTGTTTCGGATGCAACAGCTACGGTAATTTAGGAACTGCACATCGCCTCATTGAAGAATCTTGCCTACGGATTTGCCCATGTATCGGATAGCGAGAGCTTGTGCCGGTGGTTGGATGGGTAACCGGGTTCTGTGATTGAAAAGGGAAAGTCGCTTGAAAGTGATAATGAACCTGCGCAACTTCATAAAATAATTAGAACATTTGCTAATAAAAGTATCTTTTTCAATCCATTCGAGACGAGTAGAGATCAGTGATAGCTTTTTTGCTTCAATAGAGTTCGAATATTATACATGAGGTGAACAGTTGCGCAGGGTGTGGTGGAGATAAAACAAACCTCCCTTAAAGTCAAGGTATTAATGGAATAAGTTACTGCTGGGGCTTAGGCTCATTAAGAAATGAATTGCGCTTGGAAATGATTGCTGTAGAAAGTCTATATCTGCTAAAGATTTATTGAGAATATTTTCATGGAGGTTAAGCCAGTGAAAGAATTGATCAAGTATATTGCTCAGGCGTTGGTTGATAATATCGATGCGGTGGAGGTTTCTGAGGTTGTTGGCGAACATACAATCGCTATCGAACTTCGAGTTGCTAAGGAAGACCTGGGCAAGGTTATCGGCAAACAAGGTAGAAATGTAGAGGCAATGAGAACGATTTTGAGTGCAGTGTCGACGAAACTTGGCAAGAGAGCGGTTCTGGAGATAATTGATTAAGCAGATTAATGAAATTCTTTCTGTATTATTTCTCTGAAAGCCTTTCTATTCCCGAAAATGGGATCTTTTCACTGAGGGTAGAGATCAGGCAAGTTAAAAAGGCGATGAAACACATATAGGAGAAAAGCATGAAGAAAGCTGCCTGGATCATTATTGTTCTTTTAATTGTTATTGCCGGCTATGTTGCTGCTGGTCCATTTTTGACTGCATATTCAATAAGAACAGCCCTTGTTGAACAGGACTCAGAAAAACTATCTGATAATATTGATTTTCCAGCACTCCGACAGAATGTGAAAGACCAGTTCCGCGCAATAATGATGAAAAAAGCTTCTACTGAACTTCAGGACAACCCTTTTGCTGCCATTGCCACTGGTTTTGCCGCTAAGATGGCTGATGGAGTCGTGGATACGGTTATTACTCCCAGTGGTCTTGCCAGCCTGATGGAGAAGAAGACATCGAAGTCAGGTCATGAAAGTGAAAGCGATTCCACATCTTCAAAAAAAGAGGATCTCTTCAAAAATGCAAGATACTCTTACGATTCTTTCAGTAAATTTTCAGTCTGGGTGCCCAATGACAAGGGAGAAGAATTGAGATTTGTGCTGAAACGGGAAGGCTTTTCCTGGAAACTGGTCAATATCGTGATTCCGGTTGATAAGAAGTCTTAATCGCCGGTTATGATGAGTTGTCCTGAACAGGACTTGAGTGGACAGTGGCCCGAACCTTCCGGATTGTTGACAGTATCCAAGGAACAAGGATTTATAAGTGGAAGATGCTTATACCGTGCTGAAACAGACGGAAACACTGACAGAAGTTTGGTTGGCAGCGGCGTAGATATAAGATCCGCTCCTTAATTTACCCAGAACGAGCTGAGTAGCCTTTAAATTTCTACAAGGTCATTTTTTCCTTCGGATGATACATTGGTCGACCTGTTTCTTTTCGCCCAAATTTGAAGGCTTAAATTGTAGTTTTGCAGAAATTGCCGTAGAAATGCCGTTTCCCGGGTCTTTTTAACGTAACGCATATGACATGGAGAAGATGATCATTAATCGGCAATATCGTTCGAAACAGAAGAAGATTAAATACGATAAATATCATGCCCTCGGAAATGATTACTTAGTGATCCGTCCTATTAATGACCTCGGAGATCTTGATGCTGAGCTGGTTCAAATCATTTGTAACCGTCATTGTGGAGTCGGCTCCGACGGTATTCTTGTTGGTCCCCTTGAGAGTGAATCATCCGATTTTCGCCTGAGAATCTTCAACCCCGACGGTAGCGAAGCGGAGAAGAGCGGGAACGGCCTTCGCATCTTTTCACGCTTTCTCTACGATCAGGGCTTGGTTCATGAGGACCCTTTCACAGTTGAGACCCTTGGCGGGAACGTAGTCTGCCAAGTCCAAAACGAAGGTAGGACTGTAACGGTTGAAATGGGGAAAGTGAGCTTTCTCAGCACGAAGATACCTGCGGCTGGAGAAGAGCGAGAAGTATTGCGGGAGCATATGGACATCTCAGGCGCAACTTTCGAGTACTGTGCCGCTACTGTAGGAAACCCCCACTGCGTCATTCTCTGTGAGAAATCCACCCCTGAGCTTGCCCGGTGTTATGGACCCCTGATCGAGACAGCTCCCCGCTTCCCTTATCGGACAAACGTTCAGTTTTTGGAAATCCTTGACCGTAACAACATCCGCATTGAGATATGGGAACGAGGGGCAGGTTATACTCTGGCCTCTGGGAGCAGTAGCGCCGCCGCCGCAGCCGTTGCCTATAAACTGGGATTTTGTAATGAAGTAATCACCGTTCACATGCCCGGTGGGAGTCTTACCATCCGGTTTTCTCACAACTTCGTGGCCACTATGACAGGACCGGTGACACGTATATGTGAAGGAGCCATGGACCCGGAGATGTTCGAGAAATAATGACCTTCAAAAAAACATGGAGAAGATGACCATGCCCGTAATAGACTTACTCAAAGCAATACCGCTTTTCGAATCTTTCAATAATTCGGAACTCAGACACCTAGCCAGTTTGCTCAAGGGCCAGTCACTGGACAAGGGAGAGATTCTCTTCCACAAAGGAGATACCGGATCGGCTTTTTTCATCATCGCCAATGGGTTGATAAGAATAAGCGTTTCAAACAAGGCGGGCGATGAAGTAACCTTTGCCCATCTGAGAGGCGGAGACTTTTTCGGAGAAATGGCTCTGCTGGACGAGCAAACCCGCTCAGCCGATGCCACGGCTCTTGAAGACAGCACTCTCTATGTTCTTGATCGGAACGATTTCTTCCCCTTCCTCTTCGAGAATGAAAATGCAGTTCATTCCATTCTTCGCGCTCTTTCGATGCGCCTGCGGAGAACAGACGACATCCTTGCGGAAACAGCTTTTCTCACAGTTTCCTCCCGACTAGCCAGACGCCTTCTCGAACTGGCTGAGCCATCACAACTTTCAGGCAGGGAATCCGCGGAATATCAAGTCCGGATGTCCCAGCGGGAATTGGGCGCAATGCCGGGCGTTACTCGGGAAAGCATCAACAAGGAGCTGAAAATCCTGAAGGATAGAGGGATAATAACGACCTCCAGAGGTAACATCGGCATTCAGGATATGGAACGGTTGAAATGCAGAACTCAATGACTGAGTAATGACCGCATCAATCTGTGTTGCATTGTTTTCAACAAAAGGTAAAATTACTCTATCTAAACCGCTTGTCGAGATTCATCTCTAAATAGTCCGTGTCAGTCTTTCCCTTAATTAAGAGCAACTATCATAAATAAAGGGGGAACTACCATGCCGCAAGATCCAGTTAAGACCGATGGCGACAAGTATACGGTGCTATTGGAAAATGAAAGAGTGCGTGTCCTTGAGTATCGTGATTTGCCCGGAAGCAAGACTTCCATGCATTATCATCCTGATTTCGTTCTATATGCTCTTAGCCCTTTTAAACGCAGACTGTTGTGGTTCAATGAAAACGGACACCATGATAAGCTCGAAAAATAAAAAAGCGAGGTGTCCACTTTGAACGAAAAGCCACGGAGAAAATTTTCTCCAGAATTCAAGCAAGACGCAGTAAAGCTGGTAAC
>Ga0067045_1027580_pt1 | contig 86354 bp, 72 predicted proteins | sample TerdegcTABiofilm_FD_59184 | JGI IMG/M metagenome (GOLD analysis project Ga0067045, IMG submission 59184) | Combined Assembly of (Gp0054472, Gp0054536) Wastewater bioreactor microbial communities from Singapore -Terephthalate degrading...
TTGTTTAGATGTGATCCTTCCAGATTCAAAACAGTCTAAACGTATAATGTTAAACATGGATAAAGAACAGAAAGAACTACTTTCCATCATAAATAAACATTTTTAGGGTGTTGCAAAGCGGAAAACAGGAAAGAGGGTCGGGATGTTCCGCTATTTTGATCTAATCCTCCTGATGTATTATTAGGATCCCATTGTAATTTTTGCTGTTTAGAGTTGATTTCAAATTTATTTTCACCTTCCATAATTTCTGTCAAGCCATCATCTTTTACAAAATCATTTACTAATTGTGCTCCGTCTTCTTTTGAGCTAATTTTGTTTAATGCTTCTATAGTACTGTTCACAAACTTGTTTTTTCCTGTATATTCAGTCCCATCTGGATTCCACGCTTTGCCATCATGGTAATTTACTGAATGTTTACCACCCAATCCCAAAAATCCTGTTCTATAAAAAATTATCAGAATACTATCACCGTTGACATCGATGAACAGGCAGGATTATTCGCAGCATATTGATAAGGTGTCATTGAGGGATATTTATAAGAAAATCGATCTGTGCTGATAAAACGACCTACATCTGGATTAAAATATCTCGATCCAAAATAATTTAATCCAATTTCATCATCAAACGACTTTCCGCTGAACTGCTCCTTCGGCTCATTGCTTGTATCACTTCCGCGGGATTCTTTACCAAACGGATAGTAATCGCTCCAGGAGTCCACATTTCCTGTTTCTGTGAGCACGACACGTATGGAACCCAGATGGTCGGCAATTATTCTGGGTAAAGCGGATTTTTTCGTTCTGTGCGTTTCTGCATATAAAGAATTATTTATCAAAATATCGTAAAAATTCCCTTGATTTCACAATGGATATGCCTTCAACTTCTTTTAGGACCAACAAATCCTTATCTCCTGAAACGATATATTGCGACTTACTATAAACTGCGCAATTGATGAACATATCATCATTGGGATCACGGTAAATTTTCAATGTTTCCGGATGTTTTATAATCTGGGCGTTTTCCAAAATATATCGCAGCCATTCGTTTCCTAATATAGAATCTTTTTCATGAGCGATTTCGTCAATAACGCGGATATATTCCCTAAGAATGGGCTCATTCACGACTAACCTGAATCTTTTATCGCGCCATAATTGTAGAGCTTTTCCCGGATAGCCTCCCCAGAAAATGCCTGAAACAAACGTATTCGTATCAATAACGACTTTCATGAATGCCTGGATTTTTTGATTATTTTATCCAGATCTTTTTTCCGGGTTCCGGATTTTTTAACAGCGGCGCGGCTTTTCGCGATCAGGCGATCGAATTCGCCTGCATCCGGCTCTTGAATGGGTTTCATCAGGATATGATCACCGTCGGTAAACACGATAAATTGGGTGCCATCCCGGACATTCAGTTCTTGCCTTATGGCGCCGGGTATTACAATCTGTCCCTTAGACGATAATTTAGTGATTTCAAATGATTTCATACACGTCCTTATTTGAATAAGTAAGATATTCTTACTTATTGTAAGAGTAAAATCTCAAAAAGTCAATTATATTTTTGCCTCCAGTAGGCTTACAAGACCATTGCGTGCGCCACAGCGCACAGGCCTAAGAGACAAGCTATGCGACTGTGACCCCGCACCCGCGGGCATGTGTGAAACGAACGCTTGTCCCGAGCCCGCTGTAAGCGGATCGAGGGACATAGCACCACTTAAGCGAATAGGGCGGACTCCCTTAGTCGATGGCGATGTAGAGCCTGTCCCGACGAAAGTCAGGAGAGAGCGGCGGGAGGAACGATGACAGCGCCTGTCCTGAGCGGAGCGGGGAAAATTACTGTCTACACTTAGGCAGGTAGTATAATCCTTTTATGCATGGGCTCGAATAAATCAACTCTCCAGAACCGATGATGCCGTCTAAAGTAAATCCTAAGGCCGCATGTCCCCGTATATTCATTCCGCCATATCGAATCTCAATCATTCTCTCAAGCGTGAGATCATATGATTGGCCAACTTGCAGTACTTCACTAGTATCGGTTAGTGAAAGCGACTTATCGGAAAGAATATGGATAATCGCGTTTTCCCTTTTCAACTTGATATGATAATACGAGTCAAAAGAAGCGCTGTCTATTGATTCAATCGTCCAATTATGTGGGATCATTCTTTCAGAATTGCAATCTTTAATCAGCATTGCTAATACTAAAAACATGTACTTCATTTCTTAACCTTGTAATGATTTCTTGCTTGTTGATTCGGATCCACAAGATCAACAGCCTTACCACTGTTTGGATCTTTCACGCCATACGCACCGGTAACCGGGTTACGGTATGCATCTAAAGGCTTGAAATTAGGATCATCATTATTGGTTTTTTGATGTGCACTGTTAAATCCCGAATTATATGTACCTCCAGGATCATCTTTTGCACCGTGATAGGATTCTAAAATTTCATGCGCCGCATCTGTTCCGACGTCACTTAATCCTGCCTTTTCTACTTTTTCCGATTTATCATAGTTAAAAAAACTTGCGCTGTTTCAATGGTACCGTCGGATTTCTTCTCACTACCATCATAAACACCGATCAATATTGGAATGTCTTTCGTTCCGTCCTTCGATTCAAACCAACTTTCTTTGGTTGTGTACAAATTTACTTTAACATCCTTGTCATTGAGCGCTTTCATGAACATTTTTTCGGTTTTGGTCTTTCCTTTTCCAGTTGCAGACACTTGTCCGGTTTCTGAGTTGTATGAAATTTTTAGGTTCTTAAATTTCTTTCCTAATGCATCAACTGTTTTCTGACCATCCTCACCATGCACGTAAACATCTTCTCCATTTGGATCGATAATTCGAATCGGACTGTTTATAGCGTACACATAGGGGCTAAACGATGGATACTTATAAGCCTTGGGATCAACCACTAGCCACCTTGCAATTTCCGCATTATAATACCTCGCCCCGAAGTAATCTAGGCCGATTTAGATATCCCGTTCCTTGCCTGTGAACTGTTCCTTAGGTACATTATTGGTAATGCTTCCGCGGGATTCTTTACCAAACGGATAGTAATCGCTCCAGGAGTCCACATTTCCTGTTTCTGTGAGCACGACACGTATGGAACCCAGATGGTCGGTAAGATAATAGAGTCTTTGAATACTATGGTTCATGAGTACTTGTCAGGTTTCTGCCAACGAAACCTAAATACCACACCAAAAAGACGGCGTTGGCTATGACAAAGGCGCCTTTAAGGTATACCGGTAGATCGATGCGGGTTACGAATCCTTCAATAAAACCGGCAATCAGCAGCAGCGCGGCGGTACCGAGAATCAGTTTAATAGACTGCAGGCCGTGAATCTTAAGGGCTTCCCGCCGTGTGTAGGTTCCGGGGAAAAGCAGCGCCCTGCCAATCATTAGTCCTGCGGCGCCGGCGATGAATATGCAGGACAGTTCAATCGTTCCGTGCATCATTACCGTGAGCAAAGACTCAAACAGCAGGCCGCGCGTGAAAAACACATATAAGAAAACACCCATAATCAGGCCGTTATAAAACAGAACATAAATGGTACCGATGCCGGCGAAGATGCCCATACCGTAAGCAAAAAACGTGACTTTGATATTGTTGGTCATAACAAAACTCGAGAGTACAGGGCTGCTTTCGCTTTTGTAAATGGCAAACGGGTCCTCTTTTTCAATGTTGGCGAGGGTTTTATCCACGTACGCGTCGCCGAGGAAATGGCGCGGCAGATCGGGATTGAGAAAAGAGCCGGTGAAGGAAAGCCCGGCGCCAAGAACGAAGAGGAGCAGACTGATCCAGAAATACCGGATATTTTTGCGGAAAATGCCGGGGAAATCATGAGTAAAAAAACGCAGGATGGCCATTTTATCGAATGTCCGGGAACCGTAAATGACTTTATGAGCCTTTCCGATCAGGGTATTCAATTCCGCGACCACGGGTTCATAAGGAAAGTTGGACAGGGCGTAGGCATAATCGGAGCATACCGAACGGTACAGACGGACCATTTCGGAAAGTTCTTCTTCAGAAATCCGTCCGATTCCCCGGTAATGATGAACCAGATAGTCCAGCCGGTACCACGTATTTTTTTTGCTTTGAATGAATGTTTCGAATTTCACGGCGGATCGATAGGTATGGATGCTTCCGGCAACGCTATTGCAGGCGCTGAATGGCCTGCGGCAGGTCTTTGACGCGGGTGACGGCCATATCGGCAGATTCGGCGCTGTTTCCCGGCTTAATCTGCCAGGTTTGTATGCGGGCGAGGGAATCCATATATTGCTGGGGTTTTCGCGCTTTCGGATTATAGCCCTTCTCGCTGAGATTCCACAGCGTCTGTACGGTCAGCATATCGAGGCGGCGGGCCGGCAGGATGTCCTGATCAATGCGGTCGCCGACCATGACGGTGTTTTCAAAACTGCACGCGGCCTGATTGACCGCCCATTCAAAGATTTTTTTCCGCGGCTGGCTGACCTTCAGGACGCAACTGACGGCCTGAATCTTAAATAATCCCAGCAGCCGTTTACGTCTTAAGAAATCCAGCATTTCTTTGGGCGCGTCCGCAATCAATCCCAGAGCATATTGCCCGCTGAGTTGCCGGAGCATGTCCTCCATGCCGGGAATCAAGATCAAATCTCTGGAAAGCCGCTCGCGGTAATACTGATGCAGTTCGCGGTGCAGTTTTTGGTAATCCGTGTTGCTGAGATACATTTTAGCGATAGTCAGGTGCGGGGTTTCGTCGGCGTGGCCGAGAATCAGGTCCTCGCGGCAGGCCAGGATTTCATCAAACGTAAGACTGATGCCGTGTACGCGCAGAAAGCGCTGCAACTGCTGATAGAGATTGAACCATAATTTATCTTCGTTGACAATCACGTCGCCGATGTCGAAAAAGACCCATTGAATGCCGCTGTTATTCAATTTCTTGCTCATGGCTGTCTCCGGTTAGATGATAGGTTCCGGATTGGGAATCTGCTTAAATATAACCCAAACTGCGGATATTTCCAAACCAAAAAGAGCGAATATTTTCTTTGCAATCGCGTTATAAAAACGTTAGCTTATAGCTCGGTAAACTGAGAATCAAATAAAGCTTATGGATAATTCTTCGTATGATTTCATCATTATCGGATCCGGGCCGGCGGGGTATTCTGCGGCCATCGAAGCGGCTTTGCATGGGCAGCGCGTGGCGGTGGTAGAGCAGGAAACCGTTGTGGGCGGTGTCTGCATCAATTCCGGAACGTTTCCCAGTAAAACCCTTCGCGAGGCCGTTCTTCAGCTGACACGGTTTCATCATAAAAAGATCTATAACATTCCCTGCGGCGACGCGCCGGTGGTGTCCATGAAAAGTCTTAAGGACCGCCTGCATCATGTTCGCGCCGAGGAACACCGGATTATAGAGCGTCAGTTTGAAAAGCACCGGATCCGGTTATTCTACGGTACCGCGTCATTTCTCAGCAGCAACCGGATTCAGGTGCAGCCGGTTTCGGGAGAATCCTTTATTCTCGAAGGCCGCTACATCATTATCGCGACAGGATCCCGTCCGCGGCATCCGGGCGATATTGATTTTGACGGCACGCATATTCTGGATTCCAAGACGCTTCTTGATTTGGAAGCAATCCCGCGTTCGCTGGCGATTGTCGGCGGCGGCGTCATCGGCACGGAATACGCCACGATTTTTGCGGCTCTGGGCGTGGATGTGTTTCTGATAGATAAAGGCGACCGGTTGTTGAAATTTCTCGATGCAGAAATCGGCGAATACCTGAAAAACCATTTTCCCGACAACCGGGTGACTTATATTCCCAACCGCGGTTATGTAACGATTTACAAGCACCAGGATCGGGTGCGTCTGATCATGGACGACCAGCAGGCCATCGAGTGCGACCGTCTGCTGTTTGCGCTCGGCCGCATCTCCAACACGGACGCTCTCAACCTGACGCAAGCCGGCGTCACGCTGAATGAATACCGATATATCCAGGTTAATGAGTTATTCCAGACATCCGTGCCGACGATTTATGCTGTGGGCGACGTTATCGGGTGGCCGAGTCTCGCCGCGACGGCCATCACGCAGGGACGCCTCGCGGTTCTTCAGGCCTTACGGAAAAAACACGCTTTTTTTCCCGAGTTGTTCCCGTTCGGCATCTACACCATACCGGAAATATCTTACATCGGAATTACGGAAGAACAGGCGCGCGCGGAGAATATGCATTACGTGGTCGGCCGTTCGCATTACGAGGAGTTGCCGCGGGGACAGATATCCGGGGAGACGCAGGGCCTGCTGAAGCTGATTATCCACGGCGACACCCGCGAGATTCTCGGCGCCCATATCATCGGTCCCGGAGCCACGGAAATTATCCACACGGCGCAGATCGCCATTCAGCATCACGCCAAGGCGGATTTGTTCGCGGAAAATATCTTTAACTACCCGACCTATTCCGAAGCCTTTAAAATAGCCGCTTTAGAAGCCGTCAACCGCATTCATCAGCGTCAACCGGACACGCAAGTTCCCTGAAACCACGATATGACTAGCCGATTTGACATTCCGGTCGGTATTAATTAACTTAATTTAAGTGATTCTTTGATATCAATAACCAATCGACCTGAAAAACAAATATATCTCTAAACGGGCATTTAGCCGGAGGTGTTTCTATGAAAAAAAATAGTATTGCCATCGTTCTTTTGATTTTAATTTCAATACCGCTGAAGGCGCAAAGCAGCAGTTCCTGTACCAGCGGGGATTGCGAAAACGGGTACGGTACGTATGTTTGGGGTTCCAATACGGAATGGGCAGGGGACCGTTATACGGGTTTCTGGAAGAACGGTTACCGTCACGGGTTCGGGGAATACCGGTGGAACTCGGGCGCGAGATACCGGGGTTGTTACAATTACAATTCCATGGAAGGCTACGGGGTGCTGTATTATGCCAACGGCGACCGTTATGAGGGTTTATGGCACAACGGCAAGAAAAACGGCTACGGCACTTATGTATGGAGCGACGGCGAAAAATATACCGGCCTGTATGCTGATGACAACCGCAACGGCGAAGGAACTTATTACTACACGGATGGTTCGGTCAAAAAAGGCAACTGGGTAAACGGCGTTTGTGACGGCTGTGAAAAACAATACGGCGCGTCGCATTTGCCGCCTACGCGTTCCGGCTGTCTGAGCGGCGACTGTTCCAACGGATTCGGACTGTATGTATTTAGTTCAGGCGAAAAATATTACGGCAACTGGAGCGGTGACCTGCGTCACGGGCAAGGGACCAACTACTACTCAAACGGCGATATTTACAGCGGTGACTGGCAAAAGGACAAGCAGTCGGGTTACGGCACGTCGATTTATAATAACGGCGACATTTATGTGGGTAGTTTTATCGAGCATAAACGTAACGGATTCGGCACCTACTTTTTTGCCGGCGGAAACAAGTATTCCGGCAACTGGAAAAACGGAAAATACGATGGGCAGGGGACGATGGTTTATACCGATGGCACCACCAAATCCGGTTTATGGGCTAACGGCGAATTTGTAGGTTCCTCGGCGGGTTCCGGCTCGGGTTGTATTTCCGGCGACTGTGAGAACGGTTACGGCACATACGTCTGGACCAATGGTGATCGTTATGAGGGCGCATGGGCTGGCGGGAAACGCAGCGGTCAGGGTATTTATTATTACCCCGACGGACGATACTATTCCGGTGAATTCCTGAATGACGCCCGCAACGGTTACGGCACTTTTTACTGGACCAACGGCGAGCGGTATGAAGGCCAGTGGCTGAATGGAAATCAGCACGGCCAGGGCACTTATTTCTACAGCAACGGTACTTCCAAAACCGGACGCTGGGAAAACGGCACGTATATGGGCACCGATTACTCGGCCTCTCAGGGTACCGGCTGTGTAACCGGAAACTGTACCAACGGATACGGTGTGTATGTATTCGAAAACGGCGACCGCTACGAAGGCAATTTTATGAACGGCACATTTAACGGGCAGGGATTTTATACCTTCAGCAACGGCGACGTGTACGACGGACAGTGGCAAAACGGCTTGATGAATGGATTCGGTACTTATACGTTCGATAACGGCACGCGCTATGTGGGTGAATGGCAGAACAACATGTACAACGGGCAGGGTACGCTTTACAATACCGACGGTACCACGAAAAGCGGCTTCTGGAAAGACAATATTTATCAGGGCCAATCCAAGCAGGACAGCGGAAGGCCGGAGTTACGGTAGCAGGCGGATAAAGAAAATCCCGTCAATAACACGGGACTTTTCCTGGTTAAAAAAATTAATTTAGAGCCCGCTAAACTGCACATCCTCTATAAGCATGCTGGGACGGCGGTTGGATGAATAGGGGTAGGGATCGTTGCCCATTTCCACCAACTGGTTCCAGAATGCCTTTCCATTACCGGTGATGTTCATTTCATTAACCGCCTGAACCATTTGGCCGTCTTTGATGTATAAGCCGATGATGCCGAATGAGAAATCGCCGGTCGTGGGATTGGAGTTACCGCCGATGAAATCGGTGATGACCAGGCCCTCTTTCATACCTTTGATTATTTCTTCCGGGGAGCGGGTACCGGTTTCGAATATCAGGTTGGTCGTCGAACCGCTGTTCGGTTCCAACTTCAGTTTGCGTCCGTAATAATCATCGACGAGATAGGTTTTGAGTATGCCTTTTTCGATGAGGTAGCGTTCTTTTGCGGCCAGACCCTCGGAGTCGAAGTATCGTGAGCCGAGGCCTTTGGGGACAAACGGATCGTCCTTTACGGTTACTTTCTCCGAGGCGATTTTTTTGCCGAGCCTGCCGTCGAGGAAAGAGCTTTTCTGCTGGAGAGCCCGCGCGCTAAGCGGCTGAAGGAGCGTACCCCATAATCGGCCGGCGGCGCGGTTTTCAACCAGCGTGAGATACTTGCCGCTCTGGATTTTCTTCTGGCCGATCTTGCGGAGCGCCTTACTTACAGCGGTCTGAGCGATCTCGGACGGTGACGGGCTGTCTTTGAAATGGCGCACGAAGACATAAAAAGAGTCATCCGGTTTGCCGCCGGTATCATCCTGGACCGTCAGTTCGGCGCCTAAAGTGAATAGGGTCGATGCATATTCGCCCTTCAGCCCGTTGCTGTGCAGACGAACGCTCTCGACGGCGGAATCGGAATACGCGGCGGTGGCGGTGATAATTTTATCGCTTTGGGCTCGAACGGCCTGTTCGATCTCCATGGCAAGCTGAATGCGTTTCCTGGAATCCATATTTTCGTAATTGCTGTCCCGGATATCGAGCTTTTTAGAAAAATCTTTCGGATAATATTTCGGGTCCGGAAGCTGGCGGTATTCATCGGTGGCAAGGTATTTCGTGCCGGCCACCGCCTCTTCAATAAAGGGCTTCAAGGCCTCTTTGCGCAAGTCGCTGGTGGTGTGCGAAGAGTATTTATGATCCACGTATAAATTGACCGTTAATGAATTTTGCCGGGACTCGGCGAGTTTTTCGACTTTTTTTTCGCGGACGGAAACCTCGATGTCCCGTTGGTTGGCGATGACGACAGCGGTTTCGCTGGCACCCTGCCGGAGGGCGATGTCCATAGCCCACTGGGCCAGCTCGATGCGTTCTTTATTGGTCATGGGATGTTTCCTCTTGGTTTAATGGTTGATTTTCGCCGGGGATCAGTTCACGCCGCCGACCGTGATTTTGGAGACCAATACGGTAGGCAGGCCGAGGGACACGGGAACGCCCTGACCGTCCTTGCCGCAGGTCCAGCCGCCTTCGTCCATTTTGAAATCATCCGCAACCATAGTGATGTCCGCCAGTACCTGCGGGCCGTTGCCGATGATGTTGACGTCCTTAATCGGTTTGGTAATCCGGCCGTCCTCGATGAGATAACCGGATTTGACATAGAACGTGAAATCGCCGGGACCGATGCGCACTTCGCCGTTGGTGAAATACTCGGCATAAATGCCTTTCTTGACGGCGCGGATGATTTCGTCTTTTTTGTGAGGGCCGTTCAGCATGTACGTATTACGCATACGCGGCAGTGGAGCGTAGCGGAACGATTCGCGGCGGCCGCTGCCGGTCGGTTTGACCTTGTAATACTGCGCGCTGATGCGGTCGTGCAGGTAGCTGCGCAGGATGCCGTCTTCCACGAGGAATGTCTTCTGCGTGTCGTTGCCCTCGTCATCCACGTTGATGGAACCGCGGAAATGGGGATTGGTGCCGTCATCCACAATGGAGACGATCTTGTTCGCGACGGGTTTGTTGATTTTATCGCTGAATATGGACTGGTTTTTGCGGTTGAAATCGGCTTCCATGCCGTGCCCAATGGCCTCGTGGAGCAATATGCCGGAACCCCCGGCAGCGAGCACCACAGGCATTTCGCCGGCTTCGGGCTTGACGGCTTTAAACAGTTCCACCGTGCGGGACACGGATTCCTTGGCCAGGCGGTCGGCGTTTTCGGGGCTGAGCATCTCGAAGCCGTAGCGGGACGCGAGATTGTACCCGTTCTGTTCGCGCTGGCCGTTTTCCTCGGCCGTCACACCGACATAAATCACTCCCATCGGCTGGTAATCGTACACAAGCCGGCCTTCGGAATTCGCGAAAAGAATGTAGGAGGTTTCGTTGTTGAAAAATATCTGACATTTAATCACGCGTGCATCCAGCGCGAAAACCTGGTCATTGATGCCCTGCAGGTAAGGAATCTTACGGTCAATCTTGACGTCTTCCCATGAAATTCTGATGGGGTAATAATTCGGAAGAGGGTGTAACTTGAGTTCCACGGGCTTGCTGGATGTGCCGGCGGAAGCGATGTTGGCGGCGGTTTTTGCGGCGAGTTTCATGGCTTTGGGCGTGATTTCTTCGGTAAAGGAGTAACCTGTCTGGTCGCCTTTCAGGACGCGGATGCCCACGCCGTAATCCACGGAGCCGAATGCGCGGTTGACCTGGTTGTCCTCGAGTCCTATTGATTGGCTGATGGTGTGCTGGAAGAAAACGTCGCAGTAGTCGCCGCCCTGAGAAAGTCCTTCGCTGATAACATCCCGGATTTCTCTCTCGGTCACGCCGAAGCGGCTGTAATAATCATTGAGATTTGAAGATGCGCCGGCAAGCGTGTTGAGAGCGAGTTCTGCGTTCCCTTTGAGAAACGTAGGGACAACGACAGCCCCAAGCAGCCCTTTGGCGCCCGTTTCCAGGAATGATCGCCGGGATATGGGTTTTTTCATAAGGTGCCTTTCAATATATGATAAAAGGTTGCTTTCAATATGTATACACCAACGTAAATGTAAAGAAAATATTCTTAAAACAAACTATTTTTTCCTGAGTATTCAGATAATAAAGCGATTGAATTTTAGATTTTATACAGGGCAATACCGAATACGTTTTCATGTTTAAGAAGCTATCCCTGAAATTGCAGTATCGGAAAATGCTCAAGGCGTCTTTTACAAGGCTTCCTGAAACCGAACAACAAAAATCATTTAATGCATACAACTACGAAAAATAAACGTCGTAAGTTTCATGAATTTTGTACTTTTTTTACCCTAAAATAACACGTAATGGCTCTGCAGGTTTAGATGTAACAATTAGGTGTACACTAATTTAAAGGTAGTGCAAGTTTTATCAAATATAAAATTCAAGGGCGGCAAAGGTTGTGATTTGTTATACGGGAATATTTTAAGTTAGCTGCTGTTATTATATGTAATACTTACAAAGCTTAAAAAAAGGAGACTTTATGAAAAGTATGGCATTACTGCTAACAGCGGCGTTATTGATGGCCGTATCGTGCAGTGACGACAAAAATTCCGCAACGGATGGGCAGACGTCAATCAGTCTGAAAGTTTCACAGACGGCTTTGGCGAAATCCATGGCGGACACGATAACTTTGGATACGGTGAAAGTATTGATGAAAAACATCAAATTTAAAGTTGACGACGATTTGGAAGATTCACTCGATTTCAAGGTTGGTCCCTTTGTAGTGTATTTAAACCTTACGGGGAAAATGACCACAATCGGCGTGAGCGAAATTCCATCGGGTACGTATAATAAAGTAAAATTTAAAATTCATAAACCGGAAGACAACGAAACGGTGAGTGATCCGGAGTTCAAGACCGGAAGCAGCGGAGACGAGCGGTTCTCGGTAATCATCAAGGGGCATTACTTCGAAACGCCGTTTACTTATAAATCAAAGAAATCCATCGAGCAGGAATTAATCCTAAATCCGCCGCTGGTAATTGCCGATTCGGTCGGCAGCACAAACGTGACACTACTCGTTTCCACGTATACCTGGTTCAGGGACCGCAATGGAATCATACTGAACCCCGCCGATGCGGAAAACGAAGACACGATCGACGATAACATAAAGGATTCGTTCAAAGCGTACAAAGATGACGACAAGGACGGAAATGATGACGGCGATGATGATTAAACCTGTATGAAAGAGAAAAAAAGCCTCTCACAGAAGTGAGAGGCTTTTTTTTACTTGAGCAGGATTTTCATAAAATGCATAATTACCTCTAAACCGTAGGAAGCAATATTAGAGGATTGTTTCATAAGGTATCATCGTATTATATACCACAGCCTTCCGAAGTGATTGAAAAGAATCCACGAATGTTATGCGTCCGCAACAGAATGGGGGAGGTAATGATTCTGAATGCGATGATTCTGATGTAAAGAGACGTGGGCCTTGAGAAGCGGTGACCTCGCTGCCTCCCGACAGGTTGAGTGTTAGCAAATTACGGGTTAAGGGGAAAGGAATTACTTGTATTGATGGCATCGTAAGACCCGCTGATGCCGTCGCACCGATACGGCCATTAATTTTTGTTGCGGTAGAGGAGCAGGCTGCGGAGCCTTTCTTCATCGAGGTCTATGAGCGGTGCAGGATAACCGGGGGCAAGGGATTTATTCTCTTCGTACAATTGTTTATACCGGCGGCGGTTATGGATATCGGTGGCGGCAACGGACCGGAGTTCGGGAATCCATTCTTTGATATATTTTCCATCGGGGTCAAATTTCTTACCTTGTTCCACGGGGTGGAAAATCCGGAAATACGGCGCGGCATCAACGCCGGTGCCGGCCGTCCATTGCCAGTTACCGTTGTTGCTGGATAATTCATAGTCCAAAAGTTGCCGCGCAAAATAGCGTTCGCCGAGCCGCCAGTCGACATGCAGGTGTTTGACTAAGAAAGAAGCGGTAATCATCCGGGCGCGGTTGTGCATAAGTCCGGTGGCGTTGAGGGCGCGCATACCGGCGTCAACCACCGGGAATCCTGTACGGCCTTCGCACCAGGCGGTAAAATGGTCTTCGCTGCCGGGCCAATGCATGCCGCGATAGTTTTCCTGAAATTCCGTATCCACCACATGCGGATAGTGCCGTAGAATCATCATGAAAAATTCGCGCCATATCAGTTCGTTTAAAAAAACCACATGCGTACGAATGGTATCCGTAATAAGATCCGCAACAAGTTCCCGTATGGAGATATTGCCGAAACGCAGATAGGGCGATAATTGCGAGGTGCCGGCGCAAAGACGATTGCGGTTTTCGGGATAGGCGTAGAGGCCGTTTCGTTTAAACGCATTCCAAACGTTATGGGCGGCTAGTTCGCCTCCTTTTAGAATATTTTTTGTTTCAGAGAAACACATATCCGATAAACGGCTTACCGCACCACTGGTGAACTTCAAACCGAAAAATTTCTTCGCCGGTAAACGCCGTCGTTTCCGAGTAATATCCGGCTGATCGGCCAGGCGATCGAGCCAGCGGTTTTTATAGGCGGTGAATACACGGTACGGCTGGCCGTCGTCTTTGAGGATTTCATCCGGTCCAAAGATGACCTGATCCTTGAAATCGAGGCATGCGACGTCGTAATGCCTGCAGAGGCGTTTGACGGCATCATCTCGTTGCAGCGCAAAAGGTTCGTAGTCGCGGTTAAATAAAATCGCATTGATCTTGTTTTGTACCAGTATATGCTTTATGACTTCAATGGGTCTGCCCTGAAGCACGATTAAAGGGCCTGCGGCTGTTTCATGTAAATTATTTTTTATGTCCGCAAGTCCCTCAGCGATAAAGGTCATACGCCGGTCATCGCGGGGCAATGTTTCTAGGATATCAGTATCATAAATAAATAATAACGAAACGCGGTCATAATGTTCAAACGCATGCTCTAATGCGGTGTTGTCGGTCAGACGCAGGTCACGCCGGAGCCATACCATTGCGTGGGAATTCATAGTATCTTTTTTCTAAATAATTCGCATCGTATGATTGCGAGAAGGTTATTCTGATTGTAACAACGGCTACGGTTATCAATTGGGTTTATGGCCTAATATTTTCTGTTTTATTGAATGGTATTAGGCGCGAGTAAATAGCCGTCTGTAAAGGCCATAACAATCAGCAATTCCGTGTTTTACGGTTTCCGATCAGTTCCCGGATGCGGCTTAGAAGGTTGTCGGGTGCGTAGGGTTTTGGAATAAACGGTACAGTCTGGTCGCGGAAGTCTTTCAAATGCTGGTCGGTGAGAGAAAAACCGCTGGTGAATAGCGCGGTGATATCCGGTCTTAAAGAGCGGATGCGCTGGAATACCGCCCAGCCGCTTTTTTTAGGCAATACATTGTCAATAAACACCAAATCAAACCGGTGGGGCTGGGCCTCAAAAGCGGCCGTGGCGGTGTCGCCGTCCAGCGCTTCCACCACGTCGTAGCCGGCGGACTCGAGTAACAGTTTGGTGGCGCGGCAAATATCGGCGTTGTCTTCGACAAGAAGGATGCATTCCTGGCCGCGCGGTACGGTGCTATGAGTATCCCGGGCGGTATAGTGTATGGATTCCCGTATCGCCGGCAGGTACAATTCTATGGTGGTTCCGAATCCGGGTGTGGATTCGACATTAAAAAATCCGTTATGGCTTTTTACAATGGAATAGCACATTGACAGTCCCAGCCCGGTGCCTTTGCCTTTTTCTTTGGTAGTAAAGAACGGCTCAAACATGCGCCGGCGCACTTCTTCGGGCATTCCTGAGCCGGTGTCCTGCACGGTAACGCAGACGTAGTCCGATGCTGCCGGCGCGGGGAGAAGATTTTGCAGGCGTTGGTCATCGCGGGGAACATTGCAGGAACGCAGCCAGAGGGAGCCGCCGTTGGGCATGGCGTCGCGCGCGTTAAGACAAAGATTCAGCAGAACCTGTTCCATCTGGGTGGCGTCGAGACTGGAGTTCATAAGCCCCGGGTCGAGTTCCTGATGAATTTCAACCGAAGCCGGCATGACATGCTGGAGCATTTTAAGAGTGGCCTGGACGGTATGGTTCAGATTGTCTGTGGCCAGCTGGGGCATTTGCGGGCGGCTGAAAGTCAGTAGTTTTCTGGTAATCTGTTCCGCGCGCTGGGAAGCGGTAGCGATTTGTTCGAGGAATTCCATAATCCGTTCCGGCTGATGGGCATGAATCTTTGCCAGCTGGACGTTCATGCGTATTACGGTAATCATATTGTTGAAGTCGTGGGCAATGCCGCCGGCCAGGGAGCCGACAAAATCCATCTTCTGGGTTTGCAGCAACTGTCGTTCAAGATTTCTTTGACGGGTGACGTCTTCGACCGTGGCTTCGTAATATTTCAGCTGGCCGGCGTCGTCGGTGATGGCGCGGTTGTGGATGTGGACGTCAATCAAGGTGCCGTCCGCGTGTTTCCAGACGGTGTCGGCATGATAGATATTGCCGGAAAGCAAGGTGAGCTGGTTGATGTGGTGAAAGTCCTCTTCGTTGGCAAATACCGACTTGGCCGCGTTCCGGCGGACGGCTTCGTCGGCCGAAGGGATGCCGGTGATACGCGCAAACGCCGGATTGGCGGTCAGCAGCGTGCCGTCGGGCGATACCTGATAAATACCCTCGGCGATGTTTTCAAAAATCGAGCGGTATTTCGCCTCGGACTCTCGCAGCGCGCGTTCGGTCTTTCGGCGTTCGGTGATATCGCAGAAAACCAGTACCACGCCTATGAGTTCCAATTGCTCATTGCGGATCGGCGCGCCGCTGTCGTCAATACTGATTCGGCGGCCGTCGCGGGTAATCAGCACCGTATGATTGGCCAGTCCCACCACAATGCCCTCGGCCAAAACCCGTTTGATGGGATTCTGTACCGGCCAGTCAGGATTCTCGCTTTCAATGCGGAATACTTCAGAAACATTCCTGCCAATGGCCTCGTTTTTCGTCCAGCCGGTCAGTTTTTCCGCTACCGGATTCATGAATATGATGCGCTCATTGATATCACAGGCAATGACGGCATCGCCGATACTGCCGAGCGTAACTTTAAACCATTCGCTCTGTTCGTTAAACCGTTTTTCGGCCTGTTTGCGTTCAATGGCAATGGCGATTTCATCAGCCAGGGCAGAGATCAGTTCCATGTCGGATAAGTTATAAACCCGCGAACGGTCGTAACTTTGGAGAACCAATACACCGATTGTATGGTCTTTTTGTTTCAGCGGAATGCCCATCCAGCACAGCGGCGGTGTGCCGATGACTTTCAGCAGGCCCTGCCGTTCGTGTTCGCGGATGCTTTCGGTCGTAAACAAGCACGGTTGGCCGGTATTAAGAACATACTCGGTAAGCCCTTTACGTTTCTGACGGGGCGCAGGCGGGGAGTCGAACTGGTCCACAAAATACGGAAACGATACCCGGTCTGTGGTCTCATTGTAAATCGCCACATAAAAATTTTCGGCGTACATGATTTCCGAAACGCTCAGATGAATCTGCGCCAGCAGTTCCTGCAACGTAGCGGCGGAATTTACAGTGCGGGCGATCTCAAAAAGTATCCGGAACCGGTCCTCCGCATTACGGTGCTGGGACAAATCCATAATGAAACTGGTGATATAAGAAGGCTGTCCGCCGGGTTCACGGATAATAAGAACAAAATCCTCCACCCAGCGGCGTTTGTAGCCGGAGGCCGTCAGGCGGTAAAAAAGGCGGCAGGTATTTTTACCCGATGCGAAGGCCTTATCGAGTTCCTTCTGAACGCGTTTACGGTCGTCATCATGAATGTAGTCTATGTATTTCCATCCGCTTTGGGCGTTGTGATGAATTTCAAGACCAAGATGCAAGATGTTTGGCGACATGTATCGTACGGTCATGTCCGGATCGATTTCCTTCTGAACGATTATAATCGGGCCGTTGATGAAAGGATTGGGCTCGTTGACGGAGAGCGTGGCGCCGTATTTTTTGGAAAAAGGATCTGCGCCGGAAAGGTGAACCGTCAGGTCGCAGAATTGCCGTAAGAGGTCCTGGACAGTAGGCGGTTGTTGCGGCATGTGGCTAATCAGATACAGTGTGTTGTTTCATAATTGAAAATTTTAAAAAATATTCCGTTAATTACAAATGATATTTGTCATAATTTTTTTGAAATTTCCATGTTGTTTTTTTATAAAAAATTATTAATATGGCGGAGCCATTTTTTAGGATGGATACACACACGATCACTAACGAAAGTTAAATGTATTTTATGATTATCCGATGCCTGCATATAGCCGATATTTTTGGAGTTGTCGGTGTTGACCTTGTTAAAGAATTTTTGCCGGGACTTGTCGATCGGTATGAAGCGGAGTTTGTCGTCGTCAACGGCGAAAACGCCTGGGAAGGCAAAGGCATCTCGGAGGCCATCTGCAAACAGTTATTCGGGATGGGGATACACGTAATTACCAGCGGCAATCATATCTGGGACAAGCGAAAGACGTTTTATTCCGAGAATACGCAGATACAGAATTATCTGTTGCGGCCGTTTAATTACCCGCCGGGCAATGAAGGCCGGGGTTCGGTGGTGTATCCGCTGAACGGCGGCATTGGCATCGGCGTGTTAAATCTTCAGGGCCGGACATTTATGTACGATATCGACTGTCCGTTCCGCAACGGCGAGCGGGAAATCGACCGTCTGAGACGGGAGACTAAAATAGTCATTGTGGATTTTCATGCCGAGGCCTCTGCGGAGAAAATTGCTTTTGCGCATTACGTTGACGGCAAAGCCACTATTGTTATCGGCACCCATACGCATGTACAGACGGCCGACGAGCGCATTTTGCCGGGAGGCACCGGATACATCACCGATGTCGGTATGACGGGTCCGCACGACGGCGTTATCGGCATTAAAAAGGAACAGGCGATCCGCCGGTTTATTATGCAGACCAATTCCAAGTTTGAGTCTTCGGAAGGCGATCCGAAGCTGCATGGGCTTTTCTTTACAGTGGACAGCGAAACCGGAAAAACCGTCCATTTGGAACGCATCCGGGTTGATAAAAAATAAATTATCTATAGGAGAAATTCTTGAGCGCGCTGATTATAGACGGCAGGACCGTTTCCGATAGTCTGAAACAAAAAATCCGCGATCAAATACGCGGGCTTGCAACCCGAGGCATTCATCCGAAGTTGACGGCGGTTCTTGTCGGCGAGGATCCGGCGTCGAAAGTATATATCCGTAATAAGGAAAAAGCCTGCGTGGAAACCGGTATTGCGCATGAAACCCTCCGTCTTCCGGAAACCACCGGCGAAAAGGAATTACGGCAAATTATCGAACGCTTAAACCATGACGCGAGTGTTTCCGGGATATTAGTACAGCTGCCGTTACCGAAACATATCAGCGAGAAAACCATCATCAACGCCATGAGGCCGGAAAAAGACGTGGACTGCTTTCATCCATACAATGTCGGCCAGCTCATGCTTGGCGACGCCGTATTCGCGCCCTGTACGCCCGCGGGGGTAATGGAGCTGCTGCATTATTATCAAATCGATCCGGCGGGACGCCATGCGGTGATTGTCGGGCGGAGCAACATCGTCGGGAAGCCGCTCGCGAACCTGTTAGTTCAGAAAGCCAAAGGCGCCAATGCGGTTGTAACGCTTTGCCACACCGGCGCCAAAGACCTGTCTCAATATACGCGGCAGGCGGATATCCTGATTGCGGCGGTCGGCAAACCCCGTGTGATTACCGCAGACATGGTCAAACCCGGCGCCGTTGTTATCGACGTCGGCATAAACCGCATAGACGATCCGTCAGCCCAATCCGGCTCCCGTCTGGTGGGCGATGTGGATTTTGAAAGCGTCAAAGAAATCGCCTCGGCGATTACTCCGGTTCCCGGCGGCGTTGGATTGATGACCGTTGCGGTACTGATGCAAAACACTGTCCGCGCGGCCGAATTGCTGGTCCGAAATAACAATTTATGATATATGTGATCACCGCGCTGGCGCCGGAAACCCGGCCTGTGGTCGAATACCTGAGCCTGAAGCGCGAGGACGCTCATGGCCGCTTTGAAATTTATCGCTCCGATGAAACACTACTGATCCGCTCCGGCGCCGGAAAAATTCTCAGCGCCGCCGCCACCGCGTATCTTTGCGGTTTAAGACAACCCGAACCGACTGACCTTATCGCGCAAATTGGCATTGGCGGTACATCGGATGCGAAAGACATTCCCGGCCAGTTATTTTTAATTAATAAAATCACCGATGCCGCTACCGGGAAGGATTATTATCCGGATTTAATCACCGCGCATTCTTTCAAAGAAAAACCGCTGATAACCTATGAACGGCCGGTCCAAAAACATGAATCGCCGGATGGTCATTCGCTTGTGGATATGGAAGCCGCAGGATTTTATCCGAGCGCACAAATATTTTTTGAGCCGCATCGCATTTCCTGTTTCAAGATTGTATCGGATTATCTGGACCCGCAAGGCGTTACGCCTGACAAAGTCAGCCGGTGGGTGGCTGAAGCGCTGCCCGCTTTTTTTGATTACTTAAACCGTTCTCAGCTTATTGCCGGGGAAGCAGGGCCGGCATTGAATGCGCGCGAAACGGATATACTTAAATCCCTTTGCCGGCAACTCCATTTCACAAAAACTCAGTATCATTGTCTTCATGCGGCGGTATTGAAATATAAACAAAAATACGAAACCGCTGAGCATTTACTCAAAAATTTTCTGGGGCTTACCGCGGCGAACAAAACGGAAAGCAAAAAACGGCTTGATGGCATCATCAGAAAACTGGAAGTTTAAACCGTTTTCGCACCTATACGCCGAAACGGAAGCGCTCGGATATCCTCTTGCCGAACAATTATTGCGACGGCTTTCCGGATCAGAAGTCATAAGAATCCGGCATTATAAGGATGTCTTCAACCGGCCGAGACAGAATTTCCGGCTGCAGAAACAATCCCCGAAACTTATTCTGGCGGTGCAGAGGGAACGGTTTATTTATCCGGCCTCGGATAATTGCCTTAACCCGGACGGCGGGGATTTCTATTATGTATCCCCGATGCGAAACTGCCTGTATCACTGCGATTATTGTTTTCTGCAAGGCATGCATCAGACGGCGAATATTCTGGTGTTTGTCAATACGGAGGATTATTTTTCTGCCGTCGCAGGGATGTGTGATCGCCAACGAGAAAAGACATTTTTTATATCCTTATCCTATGAAAGCGATATGATGGCTTTTGAAAACCTAGCGCCGTTGTGCCGATTGTGGATAGAACGTTTCGGGGCCTGGCCGAACGCACGGTTTGAGATACGGACGAAGAGTACAAATTTCCGTGCGTTGCAGGATATTAAGCCCGCGGATAATTTTCTGTTGACTTGGAGCGTTTTGCCCCAGCCGCTTATCGAACGCTTTGAACCGAATACGCCGACGCTGCGCCAACGCCTCGATGACATCGCTCAGGCCATACATGCCGGCTGGAATGTGCGCCTGGCAATTGATCCGCTGATTATTACCGATCCATGGCAAATGGTCTATGAAGAATTTATTCGCCAGTTAAACGATAAAATTTTTTCGGAGAAACTATATGATATTCATATCGGGCCGTTTCGCATGCCGGAAATCTATTTTAATCGTTTGAAGAACCGCCGCGGTAATCCGCAAATTTTTCATGCTTCCTATATTAAAAAAGGCAATATCATTACCTACGATAGGGATCTCTGGTTAACGGTTTATAATACCATCCTATCAGAGATGAAACGCATTATTCCGGAAAAAAAGATACATACCTTTCTTATATGATTTTTGCCGATCGTTCAAAAACTATACATAGAACTATTGTCTATCGGGGATATCATTGTCAATGGCTTTTGTATCTCTGGCCGTAACCAGGCATTTCAGATTTCCGTTGTTTATTTGTTCATTATTTTTCCAGTGCAAGGGACGGAAATTAGAAACGACATCCGGTTCCTCCGGCGAAAGTTTGGATATTTCCCAACCAAAAGGCGAGTTTCTGTCTCCGTATTTCGAGCGCTGCATCCAGGCGCCGCAATCATCCTTACGCCAGGATCTGGGGTCATAAGGCGCTACCGCTTGGCCTTTTTCCCAGACTTGTTGAATCACCTCATCGGTAAAGGTCATAAATATTTTCTGTGATATTCTATATTCAAATTTTCACATCGTTATCTGACAACTCAGCATATAGTTTCTCTCGGCCGCCGGAAAGAACTCATCTTTTTCTCCGGAAGCAAAGTATAGATTATTGAAAAGATTATTAATCTGGAGCCGGAATTCCATCGCCTGCAGGCCGAGGGGTTTCTGAATTTGCCAGGCCAGCATGAGGTTGCAGACGGTATAAGCCGGCACTTTACGTTCCGGGTTTCGGAAGTTATCGGTATAAAACGCGCCGACATGACGGGCGTTTAGATTCGCATAAAAGGCTCTCCAGCGGTACTTTGCGCCGAGCATACCCATAAGGTCAGGAAAGCCGGCAATCGGGTTTCCGTTTAAACGCACCGGTACGTATTGGCCGTTTGTGTCTTTGGCGACCGTGGTATATCGGATAAGGCGGTTGCGGCTGTAAGTGCCGTTGCCGTAAATTTCCAGATCGCGTAACAGGCGATAAGAGCCGGATAACTCCAGACCGGCGTGCCGTGTGCGGTCGGCGTTGGTGGTGATCGGCTGACCAAAACGGTCGGTGGTTCCTTTTTTGATGATTTCGTCCCGAAAGTCCATCCAGAAAAAGGACGCGTTCAGTAAAAGCCGATCTTTAATCTCATAACCGGAGCCGAGTTCGATGTTGAAAAGTTTTTCCGGTTTTACCAGCGGCCGGGAATAATCGTACACACCGGGTGATTTTTCGTGGAACTGGGGATAGGGGATTGCGCCGAAGTCGGAAGAATATTCCGCCGGTACGCTGGAACCCGCTGCGTCATATAAATTCGTCAGACGCGGTTCACGGGAAGTATGGGATAAATTCACGTATAAATGCCATGTTTCCGACGGTCGGAATGCGACGCCGAAACGCGGGTTAAGAAAATAATAGGGGACGCGGAAGCGTCTATCGGCGTATGCTTCGCGGATCAGCCGGTATTCGTTATAGACCATCTGCAGGTCGCTCATCACGCTCCACGCCGGACTGATTTTCCAGACGTGATGCGCATATCCGGATACGATATTCTTGCCGGCGCGGTATTCGTAAAATTTGTAATCCGGATCAAAGTCCGGCGGCAAATTTTCGGCCCAGAGCATTTTGCCCCAGTGGAGGGACCGGTGGACGCGGAACTCGCCGCCTACGGTTAAATGATGAGCGCCCTTTTCCCATTCCACGCGCGGCAGCCAGCCGAACTGCCGGTTGCCCACCCATGCGCGGATGAGCGTGTTGGATGGTACCTTCGCGGTCGTGTCAAAGCCGTTTTCGGCGGTCAGGCGGAAATACTGCCGCACCACGTCATCGCCGTAATAGTTGATCCAACTGCCGTCATAGTCAAAATAGCCCTGCCCGATGACATAGAAAAGCGTGTTATGCAACGTAGTGTAGGCGTTGATTTTCCATTTATTAATAAGTTCGTAATGCGGCTGGGAAAAATTTTCCACTTCCTGCCTGCGGCGTTCGGTGTAATAATTTACAGTCCTGGAGGCATTATCCGCATCAAAGTAGCTCCAATTATTTTTTCTGTTCTTCTTGTCTTTCATGTAGAACCGGGGAAGACCGTTATACGCCAACCCATCGGCTATCGGCCCGCCGTAAACATTGATTGATGTCGTGAGATTGCGGTCATAGCGCGAGAGATTAAAGTAGTAGCTGTTGAAGTCCACCCACGCACGCTCGCGGTAGCCGTCACTCGTCATTTTCGACAGACGCCCGTTTAGGGAATATTTGTTATCAATGACGCCGGAACTGTAGGTCAGGCTGTACTTCTGAGTATTGTAACTGCCGTAACCGGCTTCGATTACGGTGCGGCGGGTGTCGGCGAACTGGTTGGTGATAATATTGACCGAGCCGCCGATAGCCGGAGTGCCATAAAAAGCGCTTCCGCCGCCACGTTGCACCTGAATATCCTCCGTGCTGGCGATCAGGTCTGGAAAATCAACCCAATACACGTTATGGTCTTCCGGGTCATTCTGCGGAATGCCGTTGATCATCACGGCGATACGCCGCTGGTCAAATCCACGGATATTAAGATAGTTATAGCCGATCCCGTTTCCGTTTTCGGAATAAAACGTCGTGGATGGCAGTTCCGCAAGAAGAACGGGCACATCCTGAACGATATAATTGTTTTTCAATTCTTCTTTGGAAATATTGGAAAACGTGACCGGCATGTAACGGGAGGCGCGCGCCGCCGTGATGATGACCTCCTCGCCCTGCAGGAGTCTGGGTGTCAAGGTGAAATTGAGGTGGGCATCCTCGGTTTCGCGGACAGTGATTTTATGTTTTTGTATATAATAACCCATCATTCCCGCGCTGAGGGTATATTCACCAGCCGGAAGTCCGGTGATAACGAATTGACCATCCTGGCCACTGATAGTGCCCCAGTGCGTGTTTTCCACTAGAACGTTGACATAGGCAAGGGGCTCACTTGTTTCCCGGTCGATAACCTTGCCGCTGACGGTGACCTGGGCCATTGCGGGTAAAGCATACAATAAAAAGAGCGGTAACCATACAATTCGCGTTAACATATTCAATCCTTTCTGCAAGATTATAAAACAACTTAAAAAAAAAAACCGTTTTCGGATCCGGCGAACGGATGAAAACGGTTTTTAAATATAATTCTGTTTTCCCTACGCCGGTATTATCCGGATCAGGTTCAAAGGGTGTGTTCTCAGCTTCGGGAAGACCCAAAAGCAACCCCTAAACAATCCTAAGCGGTTCAATGAACATTTTCTGCTAATGCCGTACGAAGTTATTTTAATTAAAAGAGAAAAAAAATGCAAGAAAAAACGCAATAAAAAAGTGTCTTGCATTTAGGAATCTGGATTATAATATTTGCCGGAATTTTAAAAAGAAAGGCAGCCATTGAAACGTCACATCATACTCTGGATTATTGCCGTTGCGATTACGCTTTTATCGGTCCTTTTCCAACGCATGACCGGGCCAACGTATCCCCTGAAGGGAACTTCAGAAATAGGCGGTATATCGGTTTCGTATATCTTGAACCGCAGTCACGGAGGTTTTTCGGATGATACCGTAAAAATAAAGATAAGTGATTCCGCCGTCAGCGGCATTCTGAAATGGAAGCGATACAAAACGCCGGATGAATGGACGCTGGTCCCGATGATTTATAACGATGGTTATCTGACCGGTATTTTGCCTTATCAGCCGCCTGCGGGGAAGTTAATATACCGCATAGAATTGAATTACAAAGAACAAACCCTCACTTTGCCTCGCGAGGAACCGGTTATCATACGCTTTAAAGGGGATGTACCAATGTGGATATTGACGCTGCACGTGTTATTCATGTTTATCGGGATGCTGGTTTCGACACGCGCCGGACTGGAATGTTTTTCTGAAAAACCGCTCTTTAAAAAGCTGACGTGGGCCACGGCGGTGAGTCTGTTTATCGGCGGTTTGCTGCTGGGCCCCGTTGTACAATGGTATGCCTTTGGCGCCTGGTGGACAGGATGGCCTTTCGGAAGCGATATGACCGATAATAAAACTTTGATTGCGTTTATCGGATGGCTGGCGGCCGTGGTCGCGGTTCATAAATCAAAAAAACCGGAACGCTGGGTTCTTGCAGCGGCCGTTATTTTACTCATTGTTTATATGATCCCGCACAGTATGTTTGGTTCGGAACTGGATTATCAGACGATGGAACTGAAAAAATGACGTCATTCGGAAATTCAGCGGTTCAGGACATTCGGTTACGTTAACGGTTCTGGCCGTCATCCTATGGGGTGATGCGGATTATTCGGGAACATCCGAAGATGTATTCCTGATGGCTGAAACATGGGTATGTGGTGTGTATCCACTGTTTGTGTAACGGATTCATAGCTGGTTGCCGTTTGTTTCTGCCCATCACGCATTACGGGGCGCATGCCCTTATTTTTCTCGATTACCATCAACTCTGTGGCGGCGTTTATGTAACTATCCGTCGGTTTATTTGCTGTATATACAATCAGCGCGATCGAAGGGTTGGTAGCGCTGAAATACTTATCCGTGCATTTCGGATTCTCCTTTATGTTCCCATTTTTAAACGGCAAAGCGATGGGATAGGTAAACCGTTTACGGCCGGGCGAGACGTTTCCTGAATGGCACGAATATCCGTCTGGGATAATGAATGTCGGATTTATTATAAACTTTTCATTTATCGGTAGGGTTTTTTAGATGTCGGCCAGAATCTTTTGATGGAACTTATAAAAGAAATCGCGAATGTTTACCATAAGCCGGTATTCAGGCCTTTGCGGAACCTGAAAGCGGGTTATCCGATTCTGTTTATATGGCCGGTTTACAATCCCGTGTAGATGTGCTGTTTATGCCGCGGGTAAAAAACCTTTTTACCCGGCTAAGTTTTGCCGCTTCCATACGTATTGTTTTTTATAAACGGTTTGTAATTAAGAATGGAATTATGTATATTAAAAAATTCAAAGTATATATTATGAGAACCATTCGGATAATACTATTAAGCATTTTGATTGTCATTACCGGTTGTGCGGAACTGATTGAGCCCGATGATTCTCCGGATTCCAATGATACGCCGGCCACGGCTGTACTCATTGAATCGGAAATGGCCTCCATCAGCGGGATGATTGAAACTATCAGTGATGTCGATTACTATAAAATTTCTGTGCCTGCCAACAAACAGATAGCTGTGTCGCTGTCCGTGCCGGCTTCCCGGAACTATGATCTGGATTTACGCGACAGCCGGGATAGTTTGCTGGCTCAGTCGACTAAAACCTTTGGGCAGACGGAATTTATTGAATTCCTCATTCGCGTAACACAGACGTATTACATTAAAGTGTACGGCGCCGGCCAGTCATACAGCCCGAAGGAAAGCTATCTTCTGACCGTCAGTGTTGCCGACAGCGCAGCCGGTTCAGCCAGCATCCACATGATATTGGGCAACCCCAGCGGGGCCGCGCAAAATACCGATATGCCCAATAATTATTTAATGGAAAAGCCGCAATATGTATTATCTTACAATAACCAAAAAGGAACCTGTAACTGGGTGAGCTGGCAGGTGAATGCATCATGGCTCGGCAGTGTCAACCGGCAGGACGATTTCCGCTATGATCCGGATATACCCGCGGGCTGGAATGTGGTTTACCATTATGATTACTCCGGCAGCGGCTATGACCGCGGGCATATGTGTCCGTCCGGCGACCGTACCCTGACTATTGCCGATAATTCGGCGACATTTCTGATGACAAACATGATTCCGCAGGCGCCGGATAATAATCAGGGCCCGTGGGCGGAATTGGAAAACTACACCCGCTCACTGGCGTCTCAAGGGAAAGACCTGTTTGTGATATCCGGCGGTTTTGGCGCACGTGGCACGATCGCCGGCGGAAAAGTGACTGTCCCTGACCGGACATGGAAAATCGTCGTGGTACTGGATGCGCCGGGACTCGGTATTAACGGTGTTACAGCCGCCACACGGGTCATCGCGGTGGACATGCCCAATGAACAGGGGATTCGCTACCACGATTGGAAAATGTACCGTGTCAGTGTGGACGACCTGGAAGCGATGACGGGCTATGATTTCCTGTCACGTGTTTCACCGTCGATACAAAATGTAATTGAAGCCAGGGTGGATGATCAGTAAGGAAAGAAAACCATGTTGAAACAGCACCGCCGGCTAAAAAACAGTTTACAATCGACCATCAGATATAATACTTGAAACTGATTTTATGAAACTCTATATTTAAAAAAAATCATTACCAACGCATCAGGATTATGGACAAAGACCTTATATCTATTCAGGAAGCCCGTGAGGCGGTGCGTACGTCCGCTGCCGCTCAGAAATTATACGCAAAATTTACCCAGGCGCAGGTGGATACCATCGTCAAGGCGATGTGCGACGCCGGTTATGCTGCGGCAGAGAAGCTGGCTCGTATGGCCGTAGACGAGACTAAAATGGGCCGTTACGAGGATAAAATCATCAAAAACCAGTTTGGCACCAAATATCTGTATGATTATATCAAAGATATGAAAACCATCGGCGTGGTGGAACATGATGAGAAGCGGAAATTATACAAAATTGCTTCGCCGATGGGGGTGGTAGCGGCAATCGTGCCGGTAACCAATCCAACTTCGACGGCGATGTACAAGACAATTATTTCCCTGAAATCCGGAAACGGCATCACCGTAGCGCCCCATCCCAAGGCCGCCCAATGCACTCTGGCCGCCGTGGAAATCATGCGGCAGGCGGCGGAATCCGCCGGCGCTCCGGCCGGACTGATTACCTGTGTGGAGCATCCGACCATCGAAAGCACGCAGGCGCTGATGAAATGTAAAGAAACCTCAGTCATTCTTGCCACCGGCGGCTGGGGCATTGTCAAGGAAGCTTACAGTTCCGGCAAGCCCGCATACGGCGTAGGCGCGGGCAATGTGCCGGCTTTTGTTGAGAAAACCGCCGACGTAAAAAAAGCCGTCGCCGATATCATCGCCGGCAAATGCTTCGACAACGGCGTGCTTTGCACCTCCGAACAGGCGCTTATCGCCGATATCACGCTCAAAGAACGCGTGATGGAAGAACTCCGTAATAATCGCGTGCATATCTGTTCCGAAGAAGAAAAACGGAAACTCGAAAGTTACATGTTCCCGTGCGGTAAACTGAACGGCGCTGTCGTCGGGCAATTTGCCACCGTGATTGCCGAAAAGGCCGGTTTCAGCGTTCCCGCCAGCACCACAGCGCTGGTCGTCCCTTGCCGCGACGTAGGCCCCGCCGAACCGCTGTCCGCAGAAAAACTTTCGCCGGTGCTTGCGCTGTATTTCGTCAACGGATGGGAAGAGGGATGCGACTTGTGTATTCGTATTCTGAACTACGGCGGGATCGGGCATTCGCTGGCCATACATTCCTCGGATCATGATATTATCATGAAGTTCGCCATGGAAAAACCGGCGTTCCGTATTGTGGTCAACACCGTATCTACGCTGGGTGGTGTAGGTTATACGACCGGCGTCGCGCCGTCTATGACACTCGGCCCGGGAACACTGGGCGGAGCGATTACCACAGATAATATCACGCCGATGCATCTGATTAACTACAAACGTCTGGCTTTTGAAATCCGGCCTTATCAATCCTCTTTTGTGCAGGAACAGATCGCCCGTTCCTCCGGCGTGGTATCTCCGGCCGTACCGACATCCCCAACCGGTAGTTACGGGACCAAGGGCCTGTCAGGAAAAGATATCGATCGCATTATTGAGGAATTTATGAAAACCCGCCGATAATCGTTTCATCGAATTGAATTGTATTTTGAAAGGTAATCGGTTGCCGGATTACCTTTTATATTTATGAACTAATTTACAGGAGTCCATTGTTTCTTGAAATTCTAGCGATACTGGCGCTGGTGCTGACCAACGGCTTTTTTGTAGCCGCCGAGTTTGCCATTGTTAAAGTCCGCTCCACCCAGATTGAAACGCTGTCGAAGGAAAATCCCCGGCTGGCAAAAATTGCCAAACACGTCACTTCGCATCTCGATGTGTATCTTTCCACCTCCCAACTGGGCGTTACGATAGCCAGTATCGCCTTGGGATGGATAGGCGAGCCGGTTATGTCGCGTCTGGTGGAACCGGTTATTAATTTTCTGGGAATCGGCGACGACCGCATGATACACGCCGTTTCGTTTATTTTGGGATTTTCTATGATAACATTTCTCCATATCACATTGGGCGAGCAGGCGCCCAAATATGCCGCGATTCAATATCCCAAGACCTTTACGCTGGGCGTTGCCCTGCCGCTTCGCTTGTTTTATATGGTATTCCGGCCGTTTATCTACATCCTGAACAGCAGCGCGAATCTTATGCTGCGCGTGGTCGGCATCAATCCTACGGGTGAAAAAAGTCTGGCCCATTCGGAAGAAGAAATCCGTCTTCTGATTGCTGACGGCCAAAAAACCGGCGTAATCGACGCGACGGAGTATAAGCTGATTGAAAATATATTTGATTTTACCGAAACCACCGTCCGGGAAATTATGGTGCCGCGCACCGATGTGTTTGCCCTCGATATCGCCGAACCTTTCGAAAAGAACAGGAAATTGGCCATTGACAGCGGTTATTCCCGCATTCCCGTTTACCGGGAGACCATCGATTCCGTTATCGGAATTTTATACATGAAAGATTTATTTAAAATGGATCAGGCCGATCCGTCGAACCGTCTCGAACAAATTCTACGGCCGGTTTATTTTGCGCCGGAGATGATCAGCATCAACCGCCTGATGCAGGACTTCCTGAAACAAAAAGTCCATTTTGGCGTGATAACCGACGAATTCGGTGGCACCAGCGGCATCGTAACCCTGGAGGATATCATTGAAAAAATCGTCGGCCAGATACAGGATGAATACGACGACGAACAGAAAGAGATTGAAGCGCTAACCGACGGCAGTTATTTGGTCAGTCCGAAGATACGTATTAATGCATTCAACAAATATTTCGGCTGCGATATAGCCGACGATGAGCATTATCAGACCCTTGCGGGTTTCCTGAACCATCTGGCCGGGCATATTCCTAATTTATCCGAGACCATGCATTTCGGCGGACTTGTTTTTACGATAACCAAGAAGAACGCCAAACGCATTCAGCAGGTTAAAGTGCACCGGGAAAAATCGTCGGTTTCCAACTGAGTCCTTACAGCCGGCCGTTCCATTCGTTCATGAACTGTTCGATATAGCGGAGCATATACCGGTGCCGGTTCTCAGCCAGTTGTCGGCCTGTGTCTGTATTCATGCGATCTTTTAACAGAAGCAATTTTTCGTAGAAATGATTTAGGGTCGTACTTTGTCGCGTCTGATATTCTTCAAAGCTTTGGTGGATCTGCGGTGGAATATCAGGGTCATGCATTCGTCGTCTTTTAAATCCGCCGTAAGCAAAGGCCCGCGCGATGCCGATAGCGCCAAGAGCGTCCAGACGATCGGCGTCCTGGACGACTTTTCCTTCAACGGTTCTTGGAACGGTCACTGTCCCGGCGCCTTTAAATGAGACCTCTTCAATAATCGCCAGCACGCTGTCAATAAATTTCCTGTCAGACGAAACGCTCAATAAATAATTCGCAGTACGCAGCGGTTCATCGGTAACGACAGTTTGTAATTTCCAATCATCGAGGTCGTGAAGCAGCGCGGCCATCTGGACGATGAATAAATCAGCGTTTTCGCATTTACCGATCCGTAGGGCCAGTTTCCATACGCGTTCGATATGAAACCAGTCATGACCGGATGCGTCATTATAACAGGTATCGCGGACAAACGATGCGGTGCTCTCGATTAAAACGTCGTTGCAGTCAGTCATCTGTAAGCAGTTGCGGTCCGGACCGGGCATCACTTTAGTACGATTTCCCGTTTTTCCTTTGCGGACTGGTAAATGGCCTGAGAGATGCGCATGATTTCCGCGGCTTCTTCACCGCTTGAAATGACCGGCCGGTTGTGTTTGATGCTTTCATAAAAATGCCGGATTTCGTATTCATAGGATTTCCGTGAATGGTATTCCGGCCTTTCGATTTTCGTCGGCGTCACGTTTACCAGATTGCCGTGCATCTCTTTATGAATGCGGAGCGGATTTAGCAGGGCGCCGCCCAGCGTGCCGAAGAGATTGGTGTAGGTGAAGTCGTTTTCCATCAATAAGGTCCAGCTGACTTCCAGGGACAACACCGCGTTATTCTCAAAACGGATCATGGCCGTGGAGGAGTCTTCAACGCTTTCCTTCTGAAAGTGGTTATACATCGCGCTGAACACACTGACCGGCTTGGGTTTGCCCATCAGCCACATGGAAAGGTCGAGCATCGGGATGCCGAGGTCGATGAACACGCCGCCGCCGGCGATATGTTTTTTGCGGGCCCATCCGGTTTCGTTCCAGCTGCCGCGACGCCTCAGCCATCCGGCCTTAGTATAGAAAATATTTCCGAGTTCGTTACCGTCAACGAAGTTCTTCAGAATCATCGCGTCCGGCCGAAAACGGTTGTTCATGCCGACCATGAGAATCTTTTTTCTTTTCTTGGCTTCGGCGACCATGGCCTCGGCTTCGTCGGTTGTGCGGGCAATCGGTCTTTCGACCAGCACATGCTTGCCGGCCGCAAGCGCGTCGAGAGCAATCGGCGCGTGCAGGCTGTTGGGCGTGCAGATATGGACGGCATCAATGCCATCCATGGCGAGTAATTTCTGATGGTCATGATAATATTCAGCGACTTTATATTTCTCGGCCAAGGTCTGGAGCTTGGGTTTATCAATGTCGGCAAGCGCCGCAATTTCCACATCGTCCATGCGCGACAGTATCGGAAGGTGAATCGTTTGGGCAATAGCGCCGGTTCCGATAATACCGACCCGGATACGGCGGATTTCTTTTTTTTCTTTTTCTTTGCTCATGACCGTCTCCTAAACAACAATCGTGAATTCAACATGCATCAAATATAAAAAAAATTTTTCATTGAAAGTACTGAAAAAATTCGGGAAAAGAAATTTTAATACATTCCGTATCGGATAATACCGACCGGCCTTTGGCTATAAAAGCGGCAATGGTAAATGCCATGGCAATGCGGTGATCGCCGAAACTGGAAATCTCTGCGCCCCGGAGCCGGGAGGGATATATCGTTAAGCCGTCATCAAAGGCTTCAACGCGACCGTTCATGCGGATCAGATTATCGGTTACAGCCTTGATGCGATCCGATTCCTTATACCGAAGTTCCCGCGCGTGACGCATGGTCAGCCCCTCGGTGGTCTGCGTGCCAATGACGGCCAGCAAAGGCAGTTCATCTATCAGTAATGGCACATCGCATTCAGTGATATCCATGCTGGTAAGGGTTTTGCGAACATAACGCACATGAATATCGCCAACCGGTTCCAGTGCCGATGCATCGTCGTATTGCCATATAATATCAGCGCCCATCGAACGGAGACATTGGATAAAACGCAGACGCGTTGGGTTTAGCGAAATCCCTCGAAGAAATATTTCGGATTCAGGAATCAATACGGCTGCAGCAATCAGATAAGCGGCCGAAGAACTGTCTCCGGGAATAAGTATCCGGAGCGGCTCAATCCGTTGCTTGCCTTTTACCGAGATGGTGTTTTCATTACGTGAGAAGCCTTTATAAGCGGAAAGCAAACGCTCCGAATGATCGCGGGTGGGAATCGGTTCATGTAAAACCGTAGTCCCGTCGGCATGTAAACCGGCAAAAAGCAGGCAACTTTTTACCTGGGCACTTGGCAAAGGTATGCGGTATTCGATGGACTTGAGGGGCTGTCCTTCGATATACAGCGGCAAGGAATTATTGTTTTCCGATCGGATGCGCGCCTGCATTTTGGATAAAGGTTCCAGGATTCGTTGCATCGGACGACGGGATAACGAAGCATCACCGGTCAGCACGGCGCTGAATGGTTGTCCGGCAAGTATTCCCGCCATCAGACGCGCGGTGGTGCCTGAATTGCCGCAATACAAGGGCTGAACAGGAGGCGTAAACCCAAAAAGCCCTTTCCCTTCGATAGTCAGGTTACCGGAATCGGAACGGTTTATGGGAATGCCCAGTTCATTCAGGCCATTCAGTGTAACGGTGCCGTCGTCACCGGTAGTATAATTTTCAATGATGGAAGGGCCTTCAGCCAGAGCGGCTAACATGGCGGCCCGGTGGGAGATCGATTTATCGCCCGGAAGGGAAGTATCTATCCGAAAAGGCGTTTGCCGCGGACTGATGCTTACCATGAATGAAAAAAAAGAGTGGCTGAAAAGCGCCACTCTTTCATATAGCTTTTAATGGATGGATTAATCATAATATTCCATACCGAGGTGCGTGATCAGGTCTTCGCCGCGCATCCAGCGGAGCGTGTTTTTCAATTTCATAAGCTGGATGAACAGATCGTGCTCGGGATACAGCGACGGCGCGTGCATCGGACTCTTGAAATAAAAAGACAGCCATTCCTGGATGCCCTTGAAACCGGAGCGGCCGGCCAAATCGAGGAACAAGGCCAGATCCAGAACGATGGGTGCGGCAAGAATCGAATCGCGGCAGAGGAAATCTACCTTGATTTGCATCGGATATCCGAGCCAGCCGAAAATATCAATGTTGTCCCAGCCTTCTTTGTTGTCCCCGCGCGGCGGATAGTAATTGATCCGAACTACGTGCGAAATTTTACCGTAAAGATCCGGGTATAGCTCGGGCTGAAGGATGTATTCAAGCACCGACAGTTTACTTTCTTCCTTGGTTTTGAACGATTCCGGGTCGTCCAGCACCTCGCCGTCGCGGTTACCGAGAATGTTTGTAGAGTACCAGCCGTTAAGTCCTATCAGGCGCGACTTGAAGCCGGGCGCGAGTATGGTCTTCATCAGCGTCTGTCCCGTCTTGAAATCCTTACCCGATACCGGTACTTTATTCTTGACGGCCAGATCCATCAATGCGGGAATATCCGCTGAAAGATTCGGCGCGCCGTTCGCGTATGGGATGCCTTCCTGTATGGCCGCGTAGGCATAGATCATGCTCGACGGAATGTTCGGATCGTTTTCTTTAAGGCCTTTTTCAAGATTTTCGATGGTCTGATGCACTTCCGTCGGTTTAATGAACACTTCCGTGGAGCCGCACCAGATCATAACCATACGATCGCACTGATTGGCGGTTTTGAATTGCTGGAAGTCTTTGCGAAGCTGATCGGCAAGATCCATCTTTGTCTTGCCTGCTTTTACATTCGGACCATTCAGTCTTTTGACATATTTCTGATCAAACACCGCCGGCATGGGCTGTACGGTCTCGAGTTCGGGCTTGATCTGATTGAGCAGGTCTTTCTCAAGGACACCGGCTTTCATGGCGGCTTGGTAGGCGTTGTCGGTAAAGATGTCCCATCCGCCGAATACCAGGTCGTTCAGATTGGCCAATGGCACGAAGTCTTTTATCATGGGTACGCGCTTATCGGTGCGTTTGCCCAGGCGGATGGTTCCCATCTGTGTCAGCGAGCCGATGGGTTTGGACAAACCCTTGCGTATGGCCATTACGCCGGCGATCATGGTGGTGGATACGGCGCCAATGCCGGGAATCAGAATACCCAGTTTGCCTTTAGGCTCTTTTATATCAATTACTTTCTTTTCCAAGGTATAGCTCCTTATGTATTGTAATAGTTTAAAATTATGTAGCGTTTTTCTCCGCCTGATCCATTTGCATACTGAGACGGCGGGTATGAATCATACGCTGAATAGACGTGAAGTTGGCAAGAATGGCCACGATAAAAATCGGAACGGTGAAAAGGTAAATCGGCTTGAACAAGTTAATACCCCATAGCGTCCATACAAAATCCGGTTCAATGACCAGTGTGGACACGCCGCAGAGAAAGGACCCACTGGCCAGCCAGACAATGCGTTCCGGGCGCTGCATCAGGCCGACTTTACATTCCAGATTCAATCCTTCCGAGCGCGCGCGGATATAACTGACCATCGTGGAACCGCCCAACGCCACAAAACAAAAAATGGATTCGTAGAAATAATCCTGCCGGATGAGATAATATCCCATACCGATAAACATAATCACTTCGCTGTAGCGGTCCAACACGGAATCATACAGCGCGCCGAAACGGGTGGACAACCCGGCGCCGCGGGCCACTTTGCCGTCAATGATGTCGCAGATGCCGCCGAGATAAATAAACACACCACCCCAGCCGATATAATACAGATCGTTTCGTGTGCCGTAAGCGGCCCCGATACTGAACGATGTGGCCGCGGCAATATTAAAAACCAAACCCAGTGTCGTGAATAAGTTGGGATTGATGCGGGACTTCGTGAACCAGCGGATGGCGGGATTCAGAATGCGGAGAAAGTCGTTCTGAACCCATTGCGGTAACATTAAACTCAAAAAACATTTCCTTAGTTTTTACATGACACAAAAATATAACTAAATTTAGAAATTGAAGAATTTAAAATCAAGTATAATTATTTCCCGGAAAGAAGCCAATGGCTGATTAATAGGAACAGCTATGACTATTCTTTATTAGCGGTAATACCCAGTGTTTTATCAATTCTGACTTTTGTTACAGAGAGTATTTCTCCGGTTTCCACGCTCAGCATTTTAATGAAAATTTCAAAGTGTTTTTCCTTACGGTACATCGTGCCGCTAAGGAGTACTCTGGCGCCGAGAATTTTTCCGGCTTCCACGCAGGTTTTTTCGTCAACGAGATCGGTGAGCTGAAGATTCTGTTCCTTCAGGACGGCTTCCATCTGCTGGCGTTCCACCAGCTTAAAAAAAGCGTTGCGGCTGGCGGCCAGTATCATGTTTTGGCTGAAATAATCCAGTGCCTCTTTATCCATACCGGATGAATCGGCTGAAGCAAACGGTATCAGGGCCGCAGGAGTGCCCGGCGCCAGGCGGAAGGACGAATAGTCCACCAACTGTCCGGCGGCCATCGTGAATAATTTTTCCAGCGTTTCAGCGCTTTTTTCATCTTCCGTCCGGATTGCTGAAAAATATTCATCAGCAACTTCGATTTTCTGATCGGTCAGGTGCTGCAGTTCTTCTTTGATAAAACGAATGACAATGGCCTCCAGTTTATCGGTTTCGTAATTGGAGCCTGTATGATGGCTGACACTGCCGGTTTTGCCGCCTGTGCTTTCGCCTTTCTCGCCGTAATGCATAAAAATATATTTGCCCATCGTGTACTGAGAGATCTGACGGAGTATGTACTCGCCCTTAAGCGGCAGACCGCCGCAGCCGATGCTGAATAGCTTAATGCCTTTGCTTTTGGCTTCCTGCGCGGCCGATACATAGGTATATTTCTGGTTTGGATAAAGCTGGGGCGGCGCGTCGGTGATAATGAATCCCGTGCGAATACCGTCTGTATTCCATGGCATTTCATGAACGGCCTCATAGAGGGCCGTCTGCAGATCTTCCGGTTCATCGCCGCCGCCGCCGGCTTCGATGGTTGATAGTTCCTTCTGGAATTTTTCCAGATCACCGGTCAGCTTAACCGTACGCGTGACGTAATCATCGCCGCGGTCGCGGTACGCTACCAGACCAAAACGCACCTGAGGTTTGGAAGATAAAGCGCTGATGTTCAGGTTGATCAGTTCAATCGAATTCTTCAGCTGGCGTATTTCCTCGCCCATACTGCCTGTCGCATCCAGGATGAATACAATGTCGAGCGGGACCTGCTGAAAAAATTTTCTGGCGGTATTCAGCTGAAGGGTTACTTCGCGGCGGCCTTTCCGTTCAATGTTCCTGCTGACGGTTTCCTGACCATAGGCGGCCGATACGGTGTATGCATTATAATCGCTGTCATATTCTGACGGAAAGAAAAGAAACGTGCCGTCGGACAGGCTTTTGCCCTGAGTAAGTACCGTTTGACTGTGGGTGATTTTTATATCGGCATTCGATACCGGTTTTCCATCCCGATCGGTTATATGGATAAGGATGCGCTCACTGACGTCCAGTGGAAGCGCCCTGATCTTGTTCCGGTACGTTTCCTGAAAATTGACGAAATAATTGTATTGTTTATTGTCATCGGCAAATCCGGCTTTAAGTCCTGAAGCGGTAACCTGTTTGGAACCGCCGCTTATCGTACCGGTTTTATCTTCGGATTTGCCTTTGTGGACGCCATTGAGATTGTTCAATTCATCCGTAACCATATATCCGTCGATTTTTTTTTCATCATCGGTTTCGTCAATGGTCCGGCTTCCGCCGCCGCAACTCATAAAGAAAAATGGTATCAACCAATATAACATATACTGCTTTTTCATGACGCCTCCGTAAAATGGTCATTAAATAAATAATTTATTGAAAAGAAGAAGACATATTGTATATATTATACAAAATCAGATTGGTAAATCAAAATATGAACTTCTCCGATGCATTAATTATCGCCCGCTACAAATACCATACCGGCAGTATGCCGCCGCCGCATTATCATGAATATACTATAACCGTAACAGCCGAAATGTGTACTGCAGAAATGGAGTATTATCCCGATTACCCTCAGCATCATCCGCCGGTATGGAAAGTTTCAGTGAAAATCAGTCCTGATCAGATAGGCCGGTTGATGCATGTCATGCAAAGCGAAGGTATATTCCTGAACCCAACTATAAATGAAGAACCACGGCGCATCGGCGGATCGTTGGATTATCTGACCGTTCAGTTGCAGGACCGGACCATCAGCTTCTCGCGGACAGTATCCGCCCATTTTCCAGAAACCGTTAGAGCCATCAAGGCCTTGATACCGGAGCCGCAGTGGGAAAAGATTATCGAGCAGAAAAATGAATTCGATGCCGCTTATGATAATCATACGGGCGAATAATATTATACGGATTATTATAACGCTTATTCTGAACCATTAATCATTATTAAAGAAAGAAATTTTATGATGATCCATGCTTTGGCCGCTTATCAGCCGAAAGAGGCGCTGAAACCTTTTGAATATGAACCAACCAGTCCGGGATTGCATGATATTGAAATTAACATAACGCATTGCGGCATCTGCCACAGTGATATTCACCTGATCGATAACGACTGGAACATATCCAAATATCCGCTGGTACCCGGGCATGAAATCGCCGGCGAGGTTATCGCGGTCGGTTCGGAGGTCAAGCACATCAAAATTGGCCAGCGCGTCGGCGTTGGATGGCAATCGGGGAGTTGTCATACCTGCGAATGGTGTCGTACGGGTTTTGAGAATTTATGCGGTTCCCAGCAGGCGACCTGCGTAGGCAAGTATGGGGGTTTTGCGGAACGCATCATCACCGACAGCCGGTTTGCATTTCCGCTGCCCGATAATCTGGAGTCGGAAAACGCGGCGCCATTGATGTGCGGCGGAATTACGGTGTATTCGCCGCTGAGGCATTACGGCGTCCGGCATTTTCATAAAGTCGGCGTGATTGGTATCGGCGGGCTGGGGCATCTGGCGATACAGTTTGCGCGGGCCATGGGCTGCGAAGTGACCGCGTTTTCCACGACACCCGGAAAGGAAGCCGAGGCGCGGGCGTTCGGCGCTTCACGGTTCATCCTTTCCGGCGACAAAGCGATGATGAAGAAAGCCGCCGGCTCGCTGGATTTCATCCTATCAACCGTCGCGGTCCCAATGCCGTGGGCCTCTTTCGTAAACCTGCTGCGCCCGAACGGCCGGCTGTGCTTTGTCGGCGCCACGCCCAGCAGTCTGGATGTACCGGTTAATATGCTGATGATGGGACAGAAATCCGTCTCCGGCAGCGTGATCGGCGGACGCGGTATGATCGCGGAAATGCTGGAGTTTGCCGCGCGCCATAGTATTCAAGCCATGACTGAAGCCCTGCCGATGAGTGAAGTCAATCGGGCGCTGGATAAAGTGCGTCAGAATCAGGCGCGCTACCGCATGGTATTGGTAAACCGATAACATTTAATCAGGAGTAACTTACATGAACTGGGCTCACTTCCATCTGATGCTAAATCACTTTCCGGTTATCCTGACCATAACGGCGACCGTTTTGCTGTTGTGGGGTCTGATACGCAGGAAAAAAAGCGCGACCTGCCTGTCGCTGTATTTATTTATGGCCTCGGCCTTAATAATTTTACCGGTCTACCTCTTTGGTGAGAATGCCAGCGAATACCTGCAAAATGCCACCGGCATCCCGGAAGATGAAATCGAACTCCATGAGGAGTTTGCCATCTTTGCTTTTATACCGGTGTTAATAACAGGACTGCTGGCCCTTTACAGTATTATTTACTATGCAAAAAACAAAAAAAATCCCTCATGGGCAATAGGCGGCATCGTTTTTTTTGCTTTCATTGCCAATATCACGCTGGGCATAACCGCCAATATGGGTGGTAAAATCCGGCACACGGAATTGAGAAATAACCACGAGTCCGTACTGCCGCATCAGGAACGCGAACACGATGATTAAAAAAATGCAAAACATGAATGACCCTCAGGCCATACCTAAGATCATGATTATCCTGTATGTCCGTAATCAGCGGATAAGCAAAGAATTTTACTGTAATGTGCTGAAGCGTGAACCGCTTGTTGATGTGCCGGGTATGACGGAGTTTGAGCTCGGAGAAAATATGCTTATGGGACTCATGCCCAATGACGGCGTGGCGCGGTTACTTGGAGAAACGATGCCGCATCCTGATACGGGTTACGGCATTCCGCGATGTGAATTATATTTACCGGTTACCGATCCTGACGACGGCTTGCGGAAATTAGTTGAATACGGCGGTCAATGTATTTCAGAAGGATCACTTAGGAACTGGGGGCATTATGTGGCTTACGGGGCTGATCCCGACGGACATATCATAGCTTTTGCGAAGTCTAATCCATGAAAGGCAAACCATGATGCAATTCTTAATTTTTCTAAGTCTTACATTTCTGTATGCGCTGCCTGTTCATGCACAACAGGAGGATCCAATTGATGCCGACCTGAGCCGATGTATGGAAAACGATCCGAGTACCTTCGGTGTGCTGGAGTGTTACGCGCAGGCGGAAAAACGATGGGATGAGGAATTGAATAAGGTCTATAAAGACCTGATGGCCCGTCTGGACGATAATGGCCGGTCGGCCCTGAAAACATCCCAGATCAGCTGGCTGAAGTACCGGGATAATGAATTTGCCGCCATCAACGGCGTTTACGCGCTGGTGCAGGGCACCATGTATCAGACGATGGCCGCCGGCGACCGCTTGAAAATCATACGCGACCGTGTTTATCAATTACGGAGCTACCAGTCTACATTAACTATTGATAAATAAACTTTCATGACCAAACGGTTTATCCTCTTCCTGATTGCGGCGGGGTGGAACTCCATGCATCCGCAGGAAGACCATTGGCAAATGATGAACGGTCCTTATGCCGGCGTGATAAACAGTATATCACGGCCGTGCGGTAATGAATGGTTCTTCGGAACATCCCGTGAAGGGATTTGGCGGTCGAATAATCTTTTATCGGAATGGCATCGGCTCGCCGGGGATGTCCGTCAGGCGACTGTCCGGGCTGTTATTAAAACCGGCGACGGTACGATGTTCGCGGCCTCGCGTTACGAGGGGGTTTATGTTTCAACGGATAACGGCAATAACTGGTATCCGTTCAATACCGGACTCACGAATTTCGACATCATGACAATAATGACCGATTCCGCCGGTTTTGTGTTTGCGGGAACACGGCGTGCCGGTTTGTTCCGCTGCTCCGGGCCGGGTTCCGTCTGGCAAAGCGTCAATCAGGGATTGAACGCCGTTTTCATCCTGTCTCTGGTGTGCAATATCAACGGTGACCTTTATTGCGGAACAGCCGGACAAGGCGTATTTCGGTCAACGGATCACGGCGGGTCCTGGGAAGCGGTCAATTCCGGGATAGACAATAAATACATCTGGTCAATGGCTGTAATTCCTGATGGTTCGCTGCTTGCCGGATCTATGGGTACCGGCCTCTACAAAACCGTCAATCACGGGGCGTTGTGGGAGTATATCGGTCTGGGGCCGGAGTTTATCTATTCTTTGGACGTTCATCCGCAAGGTTACATCGCGGCGGGTACCGACGGCCGTGGCGCTTTCATTTCATCGGACGGCGGACGAAACTGGACTAACCTGTTCGCGGGGCTGACTAATAAAATTATCTGGTCGATACGGTTTTTAGACTCGGGCCGTTTAATTTGCGGCACCGATGGGGATGGATTATTTGAAATGGCATGGCCGGATTCGATATGGCGTCCCAGAGGCATTCCGGATGTTCCGGTCCTTTCTCTTGCAGCCCTTGCCGGCGAAGGTTTACTGGCCGGGACAGAAGGAAAAGGTTTATTTTGGTTTTCCGCAAACGGGCTATGGAAGCCATTGTCTTTGCCCGACAGCAGTACCGAAGTTACCGCCTTGCTGGTTCATGATCATTACTGGTTCGCGGGCACGCGACGCAGCGGTATCTACCGTTCGGACAACAACGGTCTTACATGGATAACCGCAAGCCGCGATTTGCCGAATACTGTGGTTACTAAGCTGATGAGTTATGACGGAGCCCTTCTGGCGGGGACGTATGGCTACGGGATGTACGTTTCGACCAATAACGGACAAACATGGCAAGTCGGCGGTTTAACGAATGAATATATTGGTGATATCGGTAGGGGTCTATCCGGTCATTTAGTGGCAGGACTTCTTGGCAAAGGGGTCTATCAATCCACAGACAACGGGTTAAACTGGCATCCGGCGGGAACCGGTATGAATAATCCCTTTGTTTATGCGGTATCCTATAGCAACGGTTATTGGTTTGCGGGTACCGACGGCGGCATTTACCGATCAACGGATAATGGCTCAAGCTGGCATCTCAGTTCGTCATCTTCTTACAAAGTCCGCTGTATGACAGCATTGGTAACGGGCGTTATATTTGCGGGAACGGACGGACAGGGTGCTCTGTATTCGAATGATTCCGGCAATACGTGGTCGGTCATCAATGATGGTTTGCCGGATTTGAGAATATATGCTATGGCCTATAACGGCACCACCAGAGTTTATGCCGGCACCTGCGGATCGTCCGTTTGTCAGTTGGCACTCACAGAAGCAGAAAACACGAATAATGATTTTACCGGGAAGGTTAGAACGGTTTCAATCCAATCGGTGTTTCCCAATCCGTTTAACGCGTCAGCAACGATTCGGTATTTTTTGGCCGTGCCATCAAGGGTTGAAATAAAAATATTTAATATACTCGGTCAGGAAGTAATCACACTATTTAACGGCACACAGTCCCGCGGGAATCACGCCGTTTATTGGGACGGGAAAAACAGCCGCTCAGAGCCCGTTTCAGGAGGTTTATACATAGGCCGCATTCAAAGCGCCTTTGGCAGTGACGTTAAAAAAATATTAGTAGTTAAGTAAGCCCCATGGGTAATCTTATTTTCATTGCGGCTTGTTTTCTGGGCGGATTTTTTCTTCGCCGCACCGGCCGTTTCCCGGAAAATTTTCCGGCTTCTCTGAATGCGTTTATAATCCATTTTTCCCTGCCGGCGCTGACTCTGGTCTACATTCACCAAATCGAATTTTCATGGGAATTATTTTTTCCGTTGTCCATGGCCTGGATATTTTTTGCGTTCGGGTTTCTGTTTTTTAATTTTGCCGGGCGCCTGCTTAATCTGCCGTCCAGAACGGTGGGCTGTCTGATACTTACCTGCGCACTGGGCAATACTTCTTTTGTCGGCCTGCCGATGATTGAGGCGTTTTACGGTCAAGCGTATCTCGGCACGGGTCTGATTGTGGATCAGGCGGGCACGTTTGTGGTGCTTTCGACGCTGGGTATATTGACGGCCACCCGCTACGCATCCGGCCGCGTACCGTTTACGGTTATTCTGAAACGAATATTTACCTTTCCGCCGTTCTATGCCGTAATACTCGCTGTTGGCACCCGGCCGTTGCTGTATCCCGACTGGCTGAATTTGATCATCGAACGCTTCGGGCAGACGCTTATCCCGCTGGCGCTGATTTCGGTGGGCTTCCAGATACGGTTTTCATCGGTCCGGCAGTATGCAAAAAAACTGGTCACCGGATTGGTTTTTAAATTAGTGATCGGTCCTGCGTTTATTCTTGCTCTCTTTGTGTTCGTTATGAAAGGGTATGGACCGCTGGTGCGGGTGACAATTTTCGAAGCCGCTATGCCGCCGATTATTATGGGCTCCATCATCGCTATTGAGTACAAGCTGGACCCGCATTTGGCCTCACTGCTGCTCGGTGTAGGCATCCCGCTGTCCTTCCTAACACTGACCGGCTGGTGGTGGATGCTTTCAACGGCATTTTAAAACAGGGCTCTCCGCAAAACCCGCATCCAACGATGATAAGACGATGTACCGTAACAACGTGTTTGCTCTACTAATAATTTCTATAATGATTGCCGGTTGCTCGCGACGAGAAACCACACCCAGGCATCCCTATGGCGACTGGATTGTTATCCCGCAGGCCGCAAAAAGCGTGATTGCCCGAATCGACAGCGGGCGGATCATCCCGGAAGGGTTCATTGATTTGCCATTCAGCAGTCGCAATGTCATAATCTCAAATGGCCTTATTGTCAGTTTGATGAGGCATCCAGAGGGTTCGGAGATCGCCGTTTATACGCGAAAGGGGGAACTGGTCGAAAGTATTGTGACGCCTTCCTTATTTCATGCTCTCGCTTCGTATTCCAATACCGCATATTTCGGTGGCCAGAGCCGGATGACGCAAAAAGACCACATGGCCTGTGAGGCGGCGGCGTACATAAACGTGGCGGAAAAACCCTTTCAATTGCGGCCTATCAAACTGCCGGCCGAAACAAGAGCCGGAAAATCTATTGATGATGTGTTGGTTTTCAACGAAACCTTGTACCTGCTCGATAATCGGGTCTTGCCAAAATTTATGTTTAAATATCTGATTGCGGACCCGAACAAGCCGACATGATACCAGACCGAAAAATTACCGCTTTTTGGCACTTATGAGCGGATTATCAAAGGCGATATTAATGCGCATGATTACGTTTTGCTGACCACAACCACTAACCGGACCGGTTCGGGCCAACATATCAGCATCTCCGGCCAATCCGTTCTTTCCGCGTTTCATCCCCGGCCGGAACTGCAACGCCAAATGCCAGCCGACTCTCTGATGTTCCGGGACATCGGGCTCGACAACGGGATTCTGCTGGTTCTGACCAATAAAGGACTTTTTACCCTCAATCTGAAAGAGGAAGTAAGTCTAAGTGCGCTACATCCATACTCCATACCCGTAAAAAAACCGGAATTGTTGCTGAAAACCCCGAATGGAGACTGGATTGCCGTAGCGAAGGAAGGGTACGCGTTGGTTAATGAACCCGAACCCTGACAGGCCATATCCCGGGTTTTATAATTTTTAAAAATAAAAATTATTTTCCTTGACAACGTCATTAAATACTCTTATGATAACATGTATTATTTAAGACGCTGCTGTTTGAGCCTGAATTGTTTCTGTTAGTCAATAATAGTTTTAGTTACGAGTCTCAAAGTGAATGGGCGCTTTGAGATTTTTATTTTTATCCCATGGTATTTTTTAAGGAGAACCTGAATGAGTTCATGCAAACTGTATGTCGGCAACCTGTCCTATCAGACCACGGAAGAAGGACTGGCAGAGTTGTTTTCACAAGCCGGCAATGTGGCTTCCGCCAAAATCATCACCGAACGCGACTCCGGCCGTAGTAAGGGCTTTGGTTTCGTGGAAATGACGACCGAGGAGGAAGCGGTCAAGGCTACGGAAATGTTCAACAACTATTCCTACCTGGATCGTAACCTGAAGGTGAATGAAGCCAAACCGATGGAGAAAAAGAACTTCGGCGGTAAGCGCGGTAATTCCCGCTGGTAACATACAGAGTCTATATTAGAAAAGTCCCGGGGTTATCACTCCGGGATTTTTTTTATGGCTGCCGGTATTGACTTCGTTCCGTATTCAACGTATCTTGGATTAAACAAATCACTAACGGATGATTACCATGAACATTTTGTACGGTCTTCCCAGCGAGGGTATGGGGCATGCCACGCGCAGCAAAGTTATTATTGCGCACCTTATTTCCCGTGGCCATGACGTGCGCATTGTGACCAGTGACCGCGCGTATACATTCATGGAACAGCATTTTCCCGGTAAAGTCTATTCGATTCATGGATTTCACTTCGCGTATAAAAAGGGTAAAGTATCCAAAGTCCAGACCGTTACGCAGATACTGAAAACCGCGCCACGAGATCTGGTCGAAAACCTTCAGAAGTACAAATTTATTCAAAATGAATTTCAGCCAGACCTTATCATATCCGATTTTGAGACCTTTACGGCATTCTACGCCGCGCATAACAAGGTGCCGCTCATCAGTATAGACAACATTCAGGTCATCGACCGTTGCGCGCTTGGTTTTGAGATACCCCGGAAAGAGCGGGAGAATTTCCATCTGGCCAGGAATATCGTGAAGTTCAAAGTGCCAAACCCGCTATTATCTGATCACGTCGTTCTTTGAGGCGCCGGTAATCAGGAAAAACACGGCCATCATTCCGTCCATCCTGCGCGACGCAATCATCCAGGCGCGTCCATCTTCTGGAAATCATGTGCTGGTGTATCAAACGTCCACGAGTCAGGACGATCTGATGGATATCCTCAAAAGTGTCGCGCAGGATACGTTTTATGTGTATGGCCTCAACCGCAGCGAGACGCTGGGCAATGTGATACTCAAACCGTTCAGCGAAGCCGGTTTCATCGCGGACCTCGCCTCTGCCAAAGCGGTTATTGCCAACGGCGGTTTTTCGCTGCTAAGCGAAGCGGTGTACCTGCACAAACCCGTCTGCAGCGTGCCGGTGAAGGACCAGTTTGAGCAATACGTCAACGCATCCTATATCGAAAAACTGGGATACGGCAAACGGCTTGAAAGTTTTTCCGCAGACGGCATCAAGGCGTTCCTGTATGACCGGCCTGTTTTCCAGAACAATGTAAATGCGTACCGGCAGGACGGCAATACAGCGGCCTTCAGTATAATCGAGGAAACGCTGGAATCAGTCGTCCGCTCGTTTTCCCGGCCAAACACATCCCGGAAGCGATGATGACCAGGCCCTGGAGCCGGCCGGTGTTCCGGGGTTCAGTCTTTTTTTGACTTAAACAAGAGGTACGCGCATGGCCTGTAACCGTCACGCTGACCATATTGCCCTCCGGCGCCTCGGTTTTCCATTCGTCCCAGTCCGTCGCGTCCGCCGCCCGGTTCTTGTCGTGAAATTTACCGCTCTTGCCGGGCAAGTAACGGAATTAAATGACGATAGGACTTCCGGGTGCCGCCATGGCTACAGGAATGCTTTCCGCCGCTCCTGAATGAAATCATGATGTTACGGCCGCTGATCGTATGGTCTGTCGGAATAACGTCCGGCACCGCCGTGTTCCAGGTAGGCCATTCGCCGCCTTCTAGATTCATAATCTGACGAGAAATTTCTGACCGCCTGCTGCGGGATACGGAAAAACCAGATTCTACCATAACAGGGCCATTAATGACATCAGAGCCATACCATGCAACCTTTTTTTTACGCTCAACCGGATAAGGTTTGTCAGCTTAACTTAATTTTATGATAAAAAATATCCGAATGTGCCAGAAGCATATAGTGAAAAAGTTTTGCTGTTTTTTTTTTGAAATCAAAATTATATGTTTTTTTGACTTTTCCCCTGAATTTTGTGGTGGTAATGGTTTGTTCATTTATTTACCTGAATGGATAAACGGATATTAATATAGGTTTTACAAATTCCTGAGCGGCAAAAATATCTTTACAATATGGCACAGAAAGCGTATATTTGTATAGTTATATGATTTATTAACCAGGTACAGGAATTTTTTTATGAAATGGATACTGACATTGCTGTTTTTGTTTATTCTCATACCCGTTCACCTTTTTTCCCAGAACGGTGATACCGTTCTGATTGCCGGAACCGATGCGCCGAAATTTTTTCTGAAGTCCCTCACAAACGAGGAGTTTTATTCGAGCGATTATTACGGCCAGCCGCGGAAAACCATGAATGCTCCGAAAGAACGGTTCAATGTGGTTATCAGTTTTTTTGCGACGTGGTGTGTGCCTTGCAAAAAAGAGATTCCCGAACTGGAACGGCTGAAGGAGAAATATCCGGACGTTAAATTCTTCCTGGTTGATGTCGGCGAGGAAAAAGAAACGGTTGAGAAACATCTTCAGGCTACGCCCATTACGCTTCCGATACTCATGGACAAATACGGCAAGACCGCCGAGAAATTCCTCGTCCAGAAACCCGGAACCACTCTGGCTGTCCTGCCAACGCTGGCGATGATTAACAAAGACGGCAAAGTTCACTTTTACAAAAAAGGGTATGTAGAGGGTGATGAAGCCAAAATCGAAAGCGAAATATTAAAAATGCGCAAATAATGACGGCTGCGGCTGACGATCAATTATTTGAAAACAGAGGCTAAATTTTAAATATTTGAAATATGAAACCCTTCCTTAAATCTAACATCGGAGGCCTTATGAGAAAGATTCTACCGTTTGCCATAATCGGATTATTTTTGTTTGGCGGCTCGCTATGGGCTCAGCAAAAAAAGACCACTATCGCCGTACTCGAATTCCAGCGCACCGGTGGCCTGGAGGCCTCCGAAGCGGCTACGCTCACGAACCGATTCCGCGGACTGCTCGTGCAAACCGAGGCCTTCGAGGTGATCGAACGCGACAAGATGGGGGAAATTCTTAAGGAACAGGACTTCACCATGTCCGACCAGTGCAATTCCGCCGAGTGCGCCGTGCAGATCGGCCAGTTGCTGGGCGTGCAGGCCATGATCGCCGGAGACATCGGTAAGTTGGGCCAAACCTGGACCATTGACGTGCGCATGATTGACGTCAGCACCGGGAAAATACTCAAAACGCAAAATGAGGATTTTAAAGGCGAAATCGATGGCCTCCTGCAGATGATGAAAAAAATTGCCGAGAAATTTGCCGTTGTGGAAACGGCCAAAGGCCGAGATGTTGTTAAAGACAAAGGCAAAGAAGTGGTGAAAGAAGATAAAGGGAAGGTAAAGGCAGACAAAACCAAAGACGATAAAGGCACGGCCGTCGGCGGCACACAGGTAACCAAAAAAGGATTCTCGATGAAATGGGTGTACATCGGCGCAGGCGTGGTTGCGGCCGGCGGCGCGGCGGCAGTGTTGCTTGGCGGCGGTGGCGGAGGCGGCAGTAAATCTCCCATCAGCGAACCTACATGGCCCGGCGATACCAATTAATGTTTTCGTAATGTATTATCAATAGGAGATACCCATGAAACGCATAATTCTACTATTATTAATAAACGCCTCGCTGCTATATTCCCAGCAGTTTACCGATACAACACTAAATAACTTGACTGACGGAAAAGCCCTGTGGGGTGATGTCAATAACGACGGCTATCTGGATGTGTTTTCATTCGGCCGTACAGCGATCCCGCAGTCAAATTTTTATATATATAATTTCTCGACGGATGAATTTGATGGACCTTCAGCAAACTATACGATTTCAGAAGGAATAGCAAATGCCAGCGCCGCTTTTGGCGATTATAATAACGACAACCGCCTGGATTTATTTATAACAGGCTATAACGGTTCAGGTTATATTTCAGAATTATATTATAACACCGGTTACAGCTTTGCTGAATATGATAGCAATTCGTTATTCAGGACATATAGCCAACCCTATGCGGTATTTTGGGCGGATTTCAATAATGACGGGAATCAGGACTTATTCGTCGGTTCTACCAATGGGATTGATATTTATGAGAATATCGGAAGGGGAGATTCGTTTTATAAGCACACATTGTTAAGTGGCGGGATAAGCAACGCCTGTTTTGCGGTCGCAGATATAAATAATGACGGACTTATAGACATTTTTGTTTCAGGGTTCACATCGCATCGTGTGGCTTATATATATAAAAATTTAAATAATTTTTCTTTTCAAGAAATAACGGCTAATCATGGCGTTGATAATCCTGTGGATAACGGCGCGGTAGCCTTCGGGGATCTTGATCAGGATGGATACCTGGACTTTATTCTTACCGGGCGCACGGCTGAAAGTCCGGATCAATTCAGCATTACGATTTATAAGCAAAATTCGCCCTTTTATTTTCAGGGTACCCCGGTTTCGACGGATCTCCACAACGCTAATATCTCTCTCGTTGACGCCGACGGCGACGGTGATCTGGATATGGCTTACAGCGGCATGGTAACCGGCAACGTGTGTGTTGCGGCGGTGGATACTAACGACGGTTCCGGTAATTTCTTTAACTGGATTCCAACCAGCAGTTTTACTTCGGTTTCCGGCGGTTCGATCGAGTGGGGGGATTATAATCAAGACCGCAAGCCGGATCTTCTTATCAGTGGTACCGACGGAACAAACGGCTATACAACCGTTTACAAGAATATCGCGGGTCAAGCCAATAATATCCCATCTAGACCAACTAATCTCATGGCCACCCAAAATGGTAATACAGTAAATTTTAACTGGACGGCTCCCCATGATGATAAATCTAATTCATTAACGTATCATTTATATATTGATTCAAATTTTCAATCCTTACTGGTTTCTCCGATGATGACAGTCTCCAATGGCTATAATCGTTTTTTAACGCCTCGTCCCGGTAACGTAGGCCAAGGGTTGCACTGGACCATTTACAATGTACCGGCAGGACGATATAGAGCGTATGTTTGTGCGGTGGACAATTCTTTGAATATTTCAAATGACTCAGATCCATTGGAATTTACCGTCATCTACGGCAGTGTGCCGACCTGTTCCACGCGGGAAGCCACCAGCATTACCGATACTTCGGCCATATTATCCGGCGATGTATCTTTTGCCGGCGATGACAGTACTGAAACCAATGTTTACTTTCTCTTGTCGAGCGATGGGGGTTTATTTTGGGACACACTGGCTTATTCCGGTAATCCGGTCAAAGCAACACGCACATGCACCTATCAAAAAATCGGTTTGACCCCTAATACTAGCTATTATTATAAAATCCGGGTAGAAAATGAGCATGGTGTCAATGAAGGTGGTAATATCACGTTTTCTACTCTACCGGTTGCGCCATCGTTTGGTACACCAATAATTTCAGGAAACACAACCATCGGCAATATTGATTCTAATTTAGTTATTACAATTCCAATTAATAATTATCTTGCCGGCGAACAGGTTAAAATTGAATATGGAAAGTATTTTGGAAGCCAGATTCATGAAGCCGACATGATTTTTTCAGGACAAAATTGGGAATATAACCTGTCTGCAGATAATTTATCTGAATACGGTCTCTGGTTTATCATAAAAGTTGACCGAACCAGTTTAGGTGCCGGAACATACTATTATCCCTCAAAAGATCAGCCCTATCTTGTCTCGTTAACACTGACGCAGAACAAACTCACTGAAATAAAAACCAATAATGGCGCTTATCCAGACGGTTTGGCCAAAGACGGCTGGAATACCTATTCACTGCCGATTGGCGCTGGGAACCAATTCATTGACCTGCCGACGTTATTCGGAGACCAGGAATTTAAGGACGGAATACCCACCAACTGGGATGCATGGGAATTTAACGGTACCGGCATGGGCCGGACTACCAAGCTGTATTCCAATAAAGCCTATTTTATTTATCATAAGAAAAAAGACAATGTCTGCCCGGATGATAACCTTTCCTATTGGGGTATAACCCCGAAGACTTCCGATTTTAACATTTACTCTTTACCGGTTGTTACCGGATGGCAGCTAATTCCATGGCCGTATTTGTTCAAAGCAGGTTTTACAAGAATACAGGACCAAGGAGTTTATCGTTGCGGAAGATTATGGATTCAAGTTGCGGATGAATGGATCGATCAGTATGACTCCCGTTTTGGCACCACCGTGAAACCGTACGGGGCGTATGCGTTTTACGGTAAAGTGAACGGCGTTACTTTAGATTCAGTTTTACAATTTACTCAAACGACTGTATTGAAAAACACTTTAAAGACGTATGCCAATGGTGAATGGGAAATAAAAATAAAAGCCTTTGACGGGAAAAAATATGACCGCTGTAATTATTTTGGAGCCGCCGTACATTCGACAGCCGCTCTGGACGATAATGACGAATACGAGCCGATGGCTATAGGAGACGCCGTCAGGGCCTATTTCAGAGCAAAGAAAGATGAACGCGATATTAAACTCAGTGCGGATTATCAGTCAACCGGTCAGGAGCAATACTCCTGGGATATGATTGTCGAAAATCCCGTTAACAGATCTTCCGTCGAACTGACCTGGGATAAAATGAACGTACCGGCCGGCCTGCAGATGGTGCTGGTGGATTTGAATAACCACGAGCTCGTGGATTTGAATGCCATCGGGCGTTATGAATTCAAAGCCCGCGCGCTTAATCCGTTTAAAATCTATGCCGGCGATGCGTCCTACGTGAATCAGGAAATCGAGAAGTTAGAACTGCCGGATAAGTTTACTCTGTATGCCAATTATCCCAACCCGTTCAATCCCGGCACGACCATCAAGTACGACCTGAAGCTCAGCAGTACGGTAACATTGTCGGTGTATAATGCGCTGGGACAGCGCGTACGCACGCTCGTGAACGGAAAAGTGCAGACGACGGGTTCGTACTCAACCTACTGGGACGGCAAGGACGCGATTGGACGGCAGGTTTCCAGCGGCATCTATATCTGCCGCATCGACGCGAAGGACATCAACGGCAAGACGTTTACAAAGAGCCGCAAAATGGTGCTGCTGAAATAGCGTAAAAGTTAAACTTCTTGAAGAAGTTTAACTTTTAAAAAAAACAACCAAGCCGGTTCTTATGAACCGGCTTTTTTTTACCGGACGTTTCGATTTGTCTTTGTCCCGTCCTTCCGACCGCCCTCCGCTGTCTGCCAACCGACCAACACTCCCATCGTCCTTCCGACCGACCTCACCCCACTGTCATTTCGACCGACCTCACCCTATTGTCATTTCGACCGACCGTAGGGAGGGAGAAATCCTGTACCCCTACACACCCCCACATTACATTCTTTCTCCGGATACAGGATTTCTCCGGCCATGCGTCGATGCAGGATAGTGGCGCATCGTCATTGATAGCAATGATGCTCTGCCGTCGAAATGACAGCGGTGTTCTTTCTTTTATTGTCATTTCGAAACGTCCTGTTCTTTCTATACGACGATATCAGCAAGACACAACCGAACACGAAACGAAGCCGCATGACGTAAATCCTGTATTCCCGTTATTCCTCTTTGAACACTAACGTTCTTCAAGCAACCGCCTCCCACTGTCCTTCCGACCGCCCTCCGCTGTCTGCCAACCGACCATCACTCCCATTGTCCTTCCGACCAACCGTCCCTCTACTGTCTTTCGACCGACCTCACCCTATTGTCATTTCGACCGACCATAGGGAGGGAGAAATCCTGTACCCCTACACACCCCCACATTACATTCTTTCCCCGGATACAGGATTTCTCCGGCCATGCTTTGATGCAGGAAAGCGGCGCATCGTCATTGATAGCAATGATGCTCTGCCGTCGAAATGACAGCGGTGTTCTTTTTTTATTGTCATTTCGGCCGACCTCACCCCACTGTCATTTCGACCGACCTCACCCTATTGTCATTTCGACCGACCATAGGGAGGGAGAAATCCTGTACCCCTACACACCCCCACATTACACTCTTTCCCCGGATACAGGATTTCTCCGGCCATGCTTTGATGCAGGAAAGCGGAGCATCGTCATTGATAGCAATGATGCTCTGCCGTCGAAATGACAGGCGGGCGCTTCCATAGACGCTGGGGCGATGTACATACATTAATTTTCAAAATGTCGTGTGAAGATTTATACACAAAGTGAATTATTTTTGTAAACATATTTATACATAAAAAATACTTCCATTTTGCAATATCTTCATTAACTAAATCTATATTTTACAATAATAAATTAAATAATTTAAGTTCCTATCTATATCTTTATAAATAATCTTTATAAATAAGTGTAAAATATAATACACACATTTTTAATTCGATAAAATACAATATTGTCCATCTATTTATTAATTACTTTAAAAACAATATTTTAATTGTGATGGAAAAAATAATATTATTTTTTTTCAGGCATATTTATTGTAAATACCATAGGTATGAATAACCAAATAAAAAATTTATCAGGAGAAACGCTATGATAAGTACTAACAGATTATTTTTAGCTTTGGCGTTATTTATCAGTGCGATGATGATGTATTCGTGTTCCAACGATACCATTGTTAACTCGCCGGGTGATAATTTTCAAGCTCAATCTCTTGGTAAGACCGAAGCGGTCAGCTGGCCGGTTGTTAAAAAAGGGGATATCAAAATTGAAGTCAAAGCCGTACAATACCTTCTCAAGCACCGCGGCTATTCCATAACGATAGACGGCAATTTCGGAAGCGGCACGGAAACGGTTGTCAAATCGTTCCAGAGCGCGAACGGGCTTACGGCGGACGGTATCGTCGGCTCAGCCACATGGCAGAAGCTAATCGTCACGGTTAAGAACGGCAGTACCGGAGAGGCGGTGAAAGCCGTGCAGGATCTGCTGAAAAATAAATTCGGCTATTCCCTGACCATTGACGGCGCATTCGGAAGCGGTACCGAAACAGCGGTTAAAAATTTCCAGTCGAAAAACGGCCTGTCATCAGACGGTATTGTCGGTTCAAATACCTGGATGTATCTGACCGGTCTTTCCGGCGATTTCTGGGGTTCCCGTATCGCATCGTGGGTGTTTCCGGTGAAGAGCAGCGTGCTTGACATTTACAGCGGTTCCCGTTATTTCGGCGCATCCCGCGACGGAGGCGCGCGCGCGCATGCCGGCGTGGATCTCGTTCCCACCAACGGTCCCGGTACCAACGTCGTTGCCATGACCAGCGGCACCGTGTTGAATTATTATTTGTTCTACGGCGGTACTTATGCCCTTGAAGTGAAAAATGACGACGGCACCATCGCGCGGTATTGTGAAATCACCTCCACGTTCCGCGCCGGCAACCGCGTATCCAAAGGCCAGGTCATCGGGCAAATCATCCGCAATAACATCGGCGGCTCGTACATGCTGCATCTGGAAATGTATATGGGCAACGGCAGCGGCTCGCTGACCAATTCCAGTAATAGCACATACTGGTATGTTCCTTATAAAAATTACCAGCGCCGTTCCGACTTGCTCGACCCGATGGGCGTGATTAATCTGCCCAGGTAGGAAATACCTGTTAAAAAACGAACAATTTTTTCGATGAAAAAAAGTTAAACTTCTTGGAGAAGTTTAACTTTTTTTTTATCTTGACCCATGCATCCGGGTGATTTTAAAAAATATGGTTTGGAATTTCTTGAGTGGATGGACGGCTATTTCCGGTCTGTCAGGGAATATCCGGTTCTTCCAAAAGTAAAGCCCGGCGATATCAAGGCAAAGCTTCCCGCAGAGCCGCCGTCCAGAGGGGAATCCATAGACGATCTGTTCAGGGATTTTAAGACCGTTATCCTGCCCGGAATGACGCACTGGCAGCATCCGGATTTCTACGGGTATTTTCCGGCCGGACGCAGCGAACCATCGGTGCTGGCGGAGATGCTGACGGCCACGCTCGGGGCGCAGTGCATGATCTGGCTGACCTCGCCCGCCGCTGAGGAACTCGAGGAACGAATGATGGAGTGGCTCCGTTCCATGTACGGCCTGCCGTCGGATTATAGCGGCGTGATTCAGGATACGGCCTCCACTGCCACGCTGGTCTCCCTGCTGACGGCCCGCGAAGTCAAAAGCGGTTACGCCATTAACCGGAACGGTTACGATCGTACCTACCGGTTCCGGGTTTTTGCTTCCGAACATGCGCATTCTTCCGTGGATAAAGCTGTACGTATAGCGGGCATCGGGCACCAGCATCTTGTGAAAATTAAATCCGGGCCTGATCACGCCATGCTGCCGGATGAATTGGAACGCGCTATAGCCAAAGATGTACGGGACGGTTATACGCCCTTAGCGGTTATCGGCACATTTGGTACAACGGCTACCGCGGCGGTTGATCCTCTGGATGCCATCGGCGCCATAGCCCGCCGTTACAACAGCTGGTATCATGTGGATGCCGCATATGCCGGCACCGCCCTCATCCTTCCGGACATGCGCCGGATGGCCGCGGGCATCGATTTAGCCGACACCATCGTTATTAATCCGCACAAATGGATGCTGACCAACTTTGATTGCACGGCATACTTTGTCCGAGATAAGGAAAGGTTGATTAAAACCTTTGCCATCACGCCGGAGTATCTGAAAACCGACGCGGACGCTCTGGTCAACAATTACCGCGACTGGGGAATCCAGCTGGGACGCCGGTTCCGGGCGCTGAAGCTTTGGTTTGTTATTCGGCACTATGGCACCGACGGCTTGCGCCAGATAATCTCTGATCATATGGAATACGCGCGATGGCTGGAAAAACAGATCGTGTCGGAACCTGATTTTGAAATTTTAGCGCCGGTGCTTTTCAGTTTAGTCTGTTTCCGCTATCATCCTCCGCGCGTCCAGGATGAATCTACACTCAATACGATTAATGAAAATTTACTCTCGCAACTGAATCAAAGCGGGCGAATGTTTCTGACGCATACCAAACTGAAAGAGCGTTATACCCTGCGATTAGCCATCGGCAACAGCAGTACCACGCAGGACGACATCCGGGCCACCTGGAATTTCATCAAAGAGACCGCACGCTGTTTTTGAGCATTATCGTAACAAACTTGTATTTTCTGATCATTAAAAAATAATCGAAACTAAATTAACTTTATTACGTATAAGAAACCGAATTTATAATAACGGTACTCACTTTAACCCCTACGAGGTAAGAAATGAATCTGAGAATCCAAAGACTGTATGCGCTATTATGGGTCAGCGGCGTTGCCTTAATGATAAGCTGCGCGAGGCCGCTTGACAATCTTGCGATTAATCCATCGAATATGGATACTACCATGGCGCCGGGTGATGATTTTTACCAATATGCTAACGGCGGCTGGCTCAAAGCCCATCCCGTGCCGGAAGATAAAACCGGCTATTCGGCTTTTACGGAACTCCGTGAGACGAATGAAAATCGCATCAAGGCTATGTTTGAAGACCTTTCCAAAAAAACCGACAATCCCAAAGGCTCAGTCGCTCAGAAAATAGCCGATTTTTACGCTTCGGGCTTGGATTCGGTTGCGATTGAGAAGGCGGGCATTCAGCCGCTTTCGGATATTTTTCGTAAGATCGACGAAATGAAGACGCCGGCTGACGTACGGAAAGTGATTGCGGAAATGACGGCGATGCAGATTTATCCGCTGTTTTATATTTATTCCGGACTGGACGAAAAAAACAGCGAAGCGGTCATTGCGAATATCTGGCAGGGCGGCCTTGGATTGCCGGAAAAGGATTACTATTTCAACAAAGGCGAATCCTTTGTAAAAATCCGTGAAGCGTATCTGGCCTATCTCGGGAAATTATTTGAGTTACTGCAGGCGGACCAAACCGCTGCCGCGAAAAATGCCCAGACCGTCATGGCGATGGAAACCGCTCTGGCTAAAGCTTCCCGCTCGCTGGTGGAATGCCGAGATCCTCAGCTTAATTACAATAAAAAGAACATGGACGCGTTAAACACGCTGACGCCCGACTTTAACTGGAATAATTTTGTAACCGATATCGGTTATAGCGGTATCAGGGAAATTAATATTGGCCAGCCGGATTTTATCAAAGAAATGGGCGCTATGGTTACGTCGCGGCCCGTAGATGACTGGAAGCTTTTTTTGAAATACAAAGTTATAAACGCTATGGCGCCGTATCTGAGCCGCGAGTTCGATGTGGCGCATTACGAATTTTATGAAAAAACACTTTCCGGCCGCATGAAGCAGGAAGAACGGTGGAAGCGGGTATTAAATACAACGGACGGGGCCTTAGGCGAACTGGTCGGACAAATGTACGTGGAGAAGTATTTTCCCGCGCGCGCCAAAGAGCGCATGGTTGCTTTAGTGGAAAACCTGCGAAAGGCCATGAAACTCCGTATTGAAAACCTGACCTGGATGACTGAGGATACAAAAAAACAAGCGCTAAAAAAATTAGAAAAAATCGGCGTGAAAGTCGGCTATCCGAATAAATGGCGCGATTACTCCGGTCTGGAAGTGACCCGGGATTCGTATTGTAAAAATGTTCTGGCTTCCAACCGGTTTGATTTTAAATATACCATGGACAAAATCGGCAAGCCCGTGGATCCCGAAGAATGGGGGATGACGCCGCAGACCGTCAACGCCTATTACAGCCCGAACCGTAACGAAATTGTCTTTCCCGCCGCCATACTCCAGCCGCCGTTTTTTGATATGGACGCGGATGATGCCGTAAATTACGGCGGCATCGGCGTGGTAATCGGTCACGAAATGACTCACGGCTTTGATGACCAGGGCCGACAGTATGATCTGAATGGTAATCTTAAGGACTGGTGGACAGAAAAAGATGCCCAGGCGTTTAAAGAACAGACGCAACCTCTGGTGCATCAGTTTAATCAGTTTGTAGCCATTGATACGTTTCATGTCAACGGCGAGTTGACTCTTGGTGAGAATATCGCCGACCTGGGCGGGCTGAATATTGCTTATCAGGCGTATCAGTTATCACTGGCCGGAAAAGATAAGCCCGCGCCCATCAAAGGATTTACGGATGACCAACGCTTCTTCCTCTCCTGGGCGCAGGTGTGGCGCGGTAACATCACCGATAAGGCGTTGCGGCGCCGGGTGCTTGAGGACGTACATTCACCGGCTAAATTCCGCATCAACGGGCCATTATTCAATATGCCTGAATTCTATAAAGCGTTTCCCAACATAACCGAAAACAACAAACTGTACCGCGCGGAAAAGGACCGAATTAAAATCTGGTAGGTTATAGCCTAATAAAAAAGCCTGTTTGCAAATTACAAACAGGCTTTTTTTTATTTCGGAAAGAAATGCTACACGTCGAGATTCCGCACGTACTTGGCGTTGGATTCGATGAACTTGCGCCGGGGTTCTACGGCGTCGCCCATGAGCGTGGAGAAAATGTGATCGGCTGTAGCGGCGTCTTCGATGGTGACCTGCAGCAGAACGCGGCGATCGGGATCCATAGTTGTGGACCAGAGTTGTTCAGGATTCATTTCGCCGAGACCCTTGTACCGCTGAAGGTTGATTGATTCCTCTTTGGTGCCCCATTGCTTGATGATGGCTTCTTTTTCCTCGTCATCGAAGGCGTATTTTTCTTCCTTGCCTTTTTTCAGGCGATAAAGCGGCGGCTGGGCGATATAGAGGTGGCCCTGTTCGATGAGTTCGCGCATGTAGCGGAAAAAGAAGGTTAGCAGGAGCGTCCGGATGTGGGCGCCGTCCACGTCGGCGTCGGTCATGATGATTACTTTGCCGTAGCGCAGGTTGGTGAGATTAAAATCATCGCTGCCGATGCTGGTGCCCAACGCGCTGATGATGGTACGGATTTCGTCGTTGGAAAGCATTTTGTCAAGCCGGGCCTTTTCGACGTTAAGAATCTTGCCTTTGAGCGGCAGTATTGCCTGGAACTTACGGTCGCGGCCTTGTTTGGCGGAACCGCCGGCGGAATCGCCCTCGACGAGGTACAGTTCACAGTACTGCGGATCGTTGATTGAGCAGTCGGCGAGCTTGCCGGGCAGATCGGAATTTTCCAGCGCGTTCTTGCGGCGCGACAGGTCGCGGGCTTTCCGGGCGGCCTCGCGGGAACGTGCGGCGCTGATGCACTTTTCGATTATGGCTTTGGCTACCGAGGAATTTTTTTCAAGATACTCCCCGAGGCCTTCATTTACGGCGGCTTCCACGATACCCTTGATTTCGCTGTTTCCAAGCTTGGTCTTGGTCTGTCCCTCGAACTGCGGCTCGGGCACCTTCACGCTGATGATTGCCGTTAAACCTTCGCGGGTATCGTCTCCGGTGATGGAAAGGCCTTCTTTATCCTTGATCAGATTGTTTTTGGAAGCGTAAGTGTTCAGGGTTTTGGTCAGCGCCGCGCGGAAGCCCGACAAATGCGTGCCGCCCTCGATGGTATTGATATTGTTCACATAACTGAAAACGTTTTCCGTATAAGAGTCGTTATATTGAAACGCGATTTCGACCGGCACTTGCTCCCGTTCTACGGAAATGTAAACCGGATGTTTCATGATCGACTGACGGCTTTCATCAAGAAATTTCACAAATTCGATTATGCCGCCGTTATAGTGGTATTCTTCTTTATGCCCGTCGCGTTGGTCAGTCAGAGTAATTTTTAGGTCACGATTCAGGAACGCCAATTCCCTCAGGCGGCCGGCAAGCGTTTCGAATGACCAGGTTATTTTCTTGAAAATGGTTTTGTCAGGCAGGAAACTCACGGTCGTACCGGTTTCCTTGGATTTGCCAATTTCCTCGACCTTGGATTTCGCGATGCCTTTTTCATATTTTTGGCGATAAACTTTTCCGTTGCGGCGTACCTGGACTTCGCACCATTCGGTCAGCGCGTTTACCACGGATGCGCCAACGCCGTGAAGGCCTCCGGATACTTTATAGGTGCTTTTGTCGAATTTGCCGCCTGCGCCGAGTACCGTCATCACCACTTCGACCGCCGGTTTCTTTTCCGTCGGATGCAAGTCCACCGGGATGCCGCGGCCGTTGTCGGACACCGTAACGCTGTTGTCCTTGTTAATCGTGACATCGATGGTATTGCAGTATCCTGCCATCGCTTCGTCAATCGAATTGTCCACGATTTCATAAACCAGATGGTGCAGGCCGCGGACGCTGACATCGCCGATATACATCGCCGGACGGCGACGTACATGTTCCAGACCTTCCAAAACCTGAATTTTTTCGGCATCGTAATTATCGGCCTGATTTTTTTTGTCTTGTTTTACTAATACCATAAAAGCGATTCCTTTGTCTATGAACGAAACAAATTACCGGAAAATGATATCTTTAATGATTTCTTCCTTAAAATAATCATTGATGCGGGTTTTAATGAGTTCCTTCTGATAAAACAATTCCTGCCGCCAGACGCTATGGATGACTTTCAGAAACAATACGCCGTGATCGATGCGTACCGGTTCGGCTCTCTTGCAGAAATCGCTGCCCATAATGGTCTCGAATTCAACCACGGCACGCTGTTCATGAATCCGTTTTCGGAGCCCAAGGTTATCAATCAGGTCATTCAGCACCTGCCCGACTTCTTTTGTTGGGTTGTCCTTTGTCATTCTAATTCATCCGTGCTTCAATGCCGTTGGCCGCAACATGGAAATATTTGACCGGTCGGCTAAGTGTGATGTTGGGTTCCGTCTGAGCGGTGGTTAAAAACACCTGTCCGGTTTCGCTGAAGGATTCCATGAGCGCCGCGCGACGGCTCTCGTCCAGTTCCGAAAACACATCGTCCAGAAGAAGAATCGGTTTCTGATCTTTATGGGCCAGCAGAAAAAGATACTCAGCAATTTTAACCGCAACAGCCAGAGTTTTAAATTGTCCCTGGGAACCGTAATCGCGAAGCAGTTTATTATTCATCATCAAGAGCAGATCGTCCTTATGCGGCCCGACCAGCGTGGTTTTCCTAAGGATTTCCCGGGAGCGGTTTTTTTTTAGCGCTTCACGGAATGCCGTGGCTAATGATTCTTCCGACCGGTTTGTCTCAGTCACAGCCTCAACGGGTCCGTAATTGTCCATCGAGGAGCGGTATAATAAGCGGACGGTTTCCTGCTTGCCGGAAATCTGATGATACATGCGTTCAACCAGCGGGGCAAAGGACTGCACAAACCGTATGCGTTGTGCAGTAATTCGCGTTCCTGTTGCAATGAGCGTACTGTCCCATGAATACAGCGTATCGTCCTGAAACGGTTCTGTGTTCAGCAGCGTATTGCGTTGGCGGACAATTTTGCGGTAATCTTGTAAATCCCTCAGATAGGTCGGATAAAGCTGAGATAGGGCTATATCCAGAAAACGCCGCCGATCCACGGGAGCGCCGTTTACTATGGCCACGTCTTCGGGCGCAGAGATCACTACCGGATAGGCGCCGATCATCTGCGAGAAACGTTCAACTTTTTTATGATCCATGTAAATGACTTTGCCCGCCGTACCGTTGTAAGAAATTTTGACGTGGCTGCGGATAGTGCCCGTGTCCAGCGAGGAGTCGTCGACAATAAAGGTGCCTTCCAGATCAAAAGCGGTCGCATTCCAATTTAAGGCCACACGGTCTTCGACGGTCTTAAAACTGCGTGAAAGGCACAGGTAATGGATCGCTTCGAGAATGGAAGTTTTTCCGGTTCCGTTTGCTCCTCCGATGATATTAACGTCGTTGTGGAATTCCAGTTCGGCTGTGTCGTAATTTCTGAAGTGAATCATTCGCAAGTTATGAATCCGCATAATCCGCAGGGGTGTCCCGGATTACTTATTGATACGCACAGGCATCACCAGGAACATCTGCTGTTCGTGCTCGGCCTGCTGAATGGGCGTAATGATCCCGGCGCTGGTGGAGGTCTTAAACTGTATCGTGACTTCCTTGGTATCCACGTTGTTCAGCACCGATAAGAGCAGATTGGAATTGTATCCGATTTGCAAGGGTTCGCCTTCGTATTCCACAGAGACTTTTTCGGTGCCGGTACTGCCGCCGTCGATGTCTTCGGCGGTTACCTGCAGAAGGTCTTTCTGCATCGAAAGCTGGATCTGATGGGTTATCGGATTGGCGAATATGGATACGCGTTTGAACGCCTCCAGCAAAGCGGAGGTCTCCGTGGTGAGACGTTTGTTGTTTTCCACGGGAATAACGCGCTCATAGTCGGGATAGGTTTCCTGGAGGATGCGGCTGTAAATCTGGGTATCGCCCATGTCAAAACGAATATGGTTATCGCCGAAATTAATCGTAGTGGCGTCTTTGCTGTCCTTGGCGACTTCGCTGAGGGCTTTGGCAGGAACAATCACATCCAGCGGGTCAATCAGCGAAGATTCAAACTGGTCATACGATATGTGCGAAAGGCGATGGCCGTCAGTAGCGACCATGCGGAATTCTTTGACCGAGATTTGCATCAGCACGCCGGTCAGGGCGACGCGAAGGGGATCGGACGAAACGGCAAAAACCGTTTTGCTAATCATGCGGGACAACTGCCGCGCGTCAATTTTCAGGGAGCCTTTTTCATCTACTACCGGTAACGCGGGATAATCGTCGTCAGGTTCGCCGGACAGACGGTATTCGCCCCTATCACAGCGAACATACAGCTTATACTGAGCGTCGGATTCAATCTGCAGGGGTATATTCGGAAGGTTTTTAATCAGTTCGTTGAACGGTTTGGCCGGCACTGTCATGGTACCGGTTTTACCGGAATCGATGCGCACTTTGGTAGTTATGGAAACGTCCAGATCCGAGGCCGTAAGCTGCAGTTCGCCCTTTTCAGCCACCAGCCGGATGTTGCTCAGCAAGGGTAAGGTTGTTTTTACCGGAACCACGCTGAAAACCCGGGATAAAGCCTTGCTCAATTCGGCCTGAGATACAGTAAATTTCATAACCGGTTCTCCTGATAATAGGATTATAAAATCATCGTCAATTTAAAATTTACAAAACATTCATATTTAAAAAAAAATATTCTTAATTTCAAGTTTTAATAAGGATTTTTTCGTCTGCGAGTTTTTATTGCCGATAGCATTTGATGTTTGCGTTGGATTTTTTATCGGTTGGACGCGCAAAAATCACATAAAAACGCTTGCATATTTTATAAAAACAAAGTAAACTGTTATTATTAAGTCAATAAAAATACAAGGAGCTATCATGAATTTAGGAATGCCGGAAATTATTATTATATGTATTGCCATCCTTATATTATTTGGCGCCAAAAAAATTCCAGAATTTGCGCAGGGATTGGGTAAAGGAATACGTGAATTCAAGCGCGCTATGAACGCGACGGAGGAAGAAATCAAAAAGGGGATATCCGAAAGCGGCGAGAAAAAGTGATTGCCGTTAAAAAAAATTTTCAGGATTTTAAATCCCGTGTAAACGGGATTTTTTTATAATACCAAACAGGAGATTACTTTTGAATTGGACCTACAGCGAAATCCGCCGCAAGCTGCTGAACGGCGAAACGGATTGTGAACAAATTGTCCGGGATTATCTGCGGCATATTGACCGTAACCGGCATCTGAACGCTTATATAACCGTATTTTCGGAAGATAAACTCAAAGCCCGTTGTTCGGTTGTTCAGCGGAACATACATAACAACCAGGCCGGGGCGCTGGCGGGTATGGTCATTGCCGTCAAGGATGCGATTATGGTAAAAAATGAGCGCAACACCTGCGGGTCACGCATTCTGGAGAATTACGTATCGCCTTACGACGCCACCGTGGTGCAGCGGCTTGAGGCTGCGGACGCGATTATCATCGGTAAGGCCAATCTGGATGAATTTGCGATGGGTTCATCGAATGAAAATTCCGCATTCGGCCCGGTTAAAAATCCGATGGATCCGGAACGGGTTCCGGGAGGTTCCAGCGGCGGCAGCGCCGTATGCGTAGCGGCTAATATGGCTACGGCGTCTCTCGGTTCCGAGACGGGCGGCTCGGTGCGTCTGCCGGCGAGCTTCTGCGGTATCGTTGGCCTCAAACCGACTTACGGCCGCGTATCCCGGTATGGGCTGGCGGCTTTTGCTTCCTCATTTGATCAAATCGGCCCGATGGCCAACACGGTGGAAGATGTAGCGGCGGTAACGCGTGTAATGGCCGGCTGGGATGAAAAGGATTCCACCACATCAAAAAATCCGGTTCCGGATTATAGCGAATCGCTGATGAAAGGAGTCCGCAATCTGCGCATCGGTATTCCGAGAGAATATTTTATTGACGGCATGCAACCGGATGTAGAGAACGCTGTAAAAACCACTATAGAAAAACTCTCAAAAGCCGGCGCTGAAATCGTGAATGTCTCCCTGCCGCATACGGAATATGGCATCGCGACGTATTATATATTGACCACTGCCGAGGCCTCGTCCAATTTGGCGCGCTATGACGGCATTCGTTATACACGGCGCAGCGGGAAACCGGCTTCTGCCGTTGAAGCGTTTGTTCGCAGCCGCAGCGAGGGCTTCGGCGCCGAAGTCAAACGCCGCATCATGCTCGGCACGTACGTACTCAGCGCGGGTTATTATGACGCGTATTACCGCAAAGCCCAGAAAGTCCGTACGCTGATCAAATCGGATTTTGACCGTGTTTTTCAGGGTCCCGCGAAAGTGGACTGCATTCTGGCGCCCACCTCGCCGACTACGGCGTTTAAAATCGGGGAAAAAACGGACGATCCATTAGCCATGTATCTTTCGGACGTATTTACGGTGAACATCAACATCGCCGGGGTGCCTTCGCTGTCGGTGCCCTGCGGAAAAGATGCCGCCGGCCTGCCCATCGGCATTCAGGCGATCGCCGGCCGATTTGACGAAGCGATGTGTTTCCGCGTCGGCCGCGCTATTGAACAGCTTAACGCGGATTAACCGCCGCGCCTGACGTGCTGAAAAATTACCTCATACTAATTTTCTGTCTGCCCGGCTGGATTTGTTCGCAGGACAAAACCGATCCCGGCCGGGTGTTTTACCAAATGCATTATAAGCCCGGCGACTGGATTACCTACGCCAATACCCGCTTCGTGTCAACCATCGCGGTTGGTTTTAACAAGGTTTTTATCGGCACCGGCGGCGGCATACTGCGCTATGACGCGATTAAAAACCAATTCGATTACCCGCTCACCACCAGCAACGGCATGCTGGACAACGACGTGCAGGTCGTTGCTTGGGAACAGCGCACCGATTATATCTGGGCGGCTACACGGACAGGCCTACAATATTATGATCCCCTTTCCCGGCAATTCCGTACCGCGCCGTATTTCGAACTCGGGATGAACAGCCGGCAGGAAGTTCTCTCGATCGGTTTTGATATGCAAAATATTTGGATTCACACACCCGATAAATTTTATATAACAACCTATTCTCTGTTCGGATGTCAGCCCTCCGAACCGCCGAAAGGCGAGGTGGTGTGGTTTGGCGCACTGGCCCTCCGCAAAACTGCGTTGCCGAACATCTTCACTTCAAACGAAAGCGGATATACTTATTATCCCGCTGAAAAAGTATTTGCCGACCGCGATTTCCGGAAATATCCGGTTCGTTATTATGTCACCGATGCCATGAGTAACCTTTGGATAGGCACGGCCGGTGCGGGTTTATGGCGCGCATCTTCGATATCCGGCCTGGCGCGTCCGTTAATGTACGGCCCGGCAATGAGTTCCGTGACCGGTATGGCGTTTGACGGCGACAAGCTGTGGCTCGGCGGCAGTCTTGAAAGCCTCAGTTGGGATGATCAGGCGCTCCGGACCTACTCGGCCGTAACCGTCTGGGATCAGGCGGAAGATCGTTTTGATTATTATGAATCGGGTATGCGTAACGGGTTCCGTGCCGAACGCGTGACGGTGATTTTTTCAGACGATCAAAATATATGGATCGGCACGGAAGAAGGCCTGATACGAAATATAAAAAATACCACCTATTGGGCCACTTACGGTGTCTTCAGCGGCCTTTATCATTCGCATATTCTCTCTCTGGCCGCGCACAACAAGCGGTTATTTGCCGGAACAGCACAAGGGTTAAACTATTTGATGCCTATCGATAAAAAATATGCGGTACAGAAAGTTGAAATTCCAGCGCTGTTTAACTGCGCTATTTATAAAATTATTGTTTACGACGACGTAATCTGGCTCGGAACCAGTAACGGCATTTATGCGATTGACGAAAAAAATAAAACATGGTTTCATTATAACGGCCAGGGCTTCAAGGTAGGCCCCGATACGTATTTGAGGGAAGAAATCCGCGGGATGGCTGAAAATGATTCTCTGATTTTTTTTGCTCACGCAAAAGGCATTTGCCATTATCATAAAACCCGGGCCGTATGGGAATCGATTCCGGTAAACACCGATTTTTTATCTGCCGGTATCAATGATGCTAAAGCCGATGCTTATAATCTCTGGATAGCAACCAACGACGGCGTGCTCCGATGGATACTGGCAAAAAGAAAATGGATTTACTATTCCTTCAAAGACGGTTTAGCCGATCCCCAGGTTTACTGCATGCTGACAGACGGGGATTATATCTGGTTCGGCACGCGAAAAGGCGTAACCCAGTTCTTCTGGAATTCCACTGACCGTACAGAATAAAAGGGAAACGTTATTTTTTATTGAAAATAATATTATTATTAATTACAATTAAAGCAAATTAAGAAAGAGGAAGTATTATGAAAAAATATTTATTTTTAATGCTGGCTTGGTTTCCTTTTTTAACGGTTAACGGGCAGTATAAAGTGTCGGTATCGCCGGATTCCATTCTTTGCGTTGAAGGCCAGGCGAAAATTACCGTTAATACCATCCAGACTAATCTGGATCTTCATTGCGTAGCCCGAAAAGGCGGCGGTGATTTTAGTGACTTTAAAATCGTTGAATCGGCTGACGGCCGCGTCAGTCAGGCCGTTTTTTCAAGCCCGTTTCCCGGGGATGTGCTGATACAGGTTCTTGACGGTAAAAACACTAAAATCGGCGAAGTAACGGTAACGGTCGTATCGCCGCTGATTGAGGTGCTGGAAGATAAAATGTATGACAGCATTGATGCGCGAACCAAGAGTATGCCCCTGATCGTATCGGTAAAAGATCCTCAGAATAAACCGATAAGCAACGCCAAGCTGGTTACCAAGATTTTCGAAATAGTCAATAAAAAACCCGTGGCCTCCACCGCAAAGATTACTCCGCTGGTTTACAGCAACGGCCTCTATTATGCCCGGATTACCAACCTTAAGGATGCATCCTATAAGCTGGAAGTATATGATGAAAATCATTACGAATCGTTTGAAAAAGCCCTCAATCCCGACAATCCTCATCCGGGAACAGTGATTGAAGGAATGAATGTCTCTTTTGAATAAGCGTAACCATCTTAATACTAACCCTGAGGCTATCTGATGAAACGGACGGGTCCCGGGGTTTTGTTTTTGTATGCGGCGACGGCATTAGGTAACCGGTGGGTCCATGTATCCGGATGGTTGATTTTGTATCAAATGCTCTTCGCCTGTGCCAGTCAGGCGCCGCCCGGCGGCGGACCGGAAGATAAAATTCCGCCGGAAATTATCGCCACCACGCCGCATCATGATTCCGTGAGGGTCGGGTCGAAGACTTCCGTTCGGATTACCTTCAGTGAAAAAATGGAAAAGACTTCGACGGAGCAGAATATATTTGTATCGCCGGCGCCGGCGCACGCGCCGAAGTATGAATGGCATAAAAACGATCTCGTGATACATTTTGCGGATACGTTGAAAGTGCCCGTCACGTGCGTGATTACGGTAGGGACCGGGGCCAAAGATGTTCACGGCAACGCGTTGAAGCGGTCTTTCAGTTTTGCCTTTTCCACCGGCGACTCCATTGACCGGGGCCTTATCGGCGGACGGATTTTTCACGACCGGCTGACCGGCGTTTCCATCTGGGCTTATCAAATGGCCGATACCGATCCTTTTCAAAGAGACAGCGCGATATATCTGCGCCGCGCGGATTATATCACCCAGCCCGATGCCGAAGGACGCTACGAATTATCCTACCTCGCGCCCGGCGTTTACCGCGTGTTTGCGGTGATGGATGCCAATCAGGATTACCTGTACAGCCCCGGAACCGACCGCATCGGCATTCCCCGGTCGGATATCATCTTAGACCGCGATACCCGCTGCGCCGATGTACACTTCCGGCTGACACAGGAAGATACAGCCCGGTTTGCCGTCATTTCCGCTGAAATGAGCGACCCGGCGACGATGACTATCAGTTTTTCTAAACCGCTTTCCACGGCCTTGTTCGATGGTTCTTCGGATTTTACAGATTCCCTTCCGAAATATATCCATATCATTCGGGCCAGTGACGGACAAAATATCCCGCTTCGCGGGATTATGCCTAATAACAGCAATTCAATGGATCTGAAAATCCTGACCGACGGTTTGGATACAGCGGGTATCATGTATATTCAAATGGAAAATATTTTTTCTCAGTTTGGCGATACGCTGGAGGCGCGAACGGATACAGTTAAAGGGATAAACGGGCTGACAACCGAACGCGCACGTTTTCTGAACGTTAAAAAAATTCCCTCGAAAGTAACGGCCATGGATTCGCTCACGTTTATTTTTGACCAGGGACTTGACCGCAACCGTTTTGAAAAAGCCGTAAGTATCACCGATAGCGCAAATCAGGCAATAGAATTATTATTCCGATGGGCCAATGCCGGTCTGGTTCATATAAAGCCTTTACGGTTGTTTCAGCCGGGAATGACCTATACCCTGCGGATCGCCGACAGTCTGGCTCAAGACTGGCAGGGATTACGCCTATGGGATACGATATCCCTTTTTAGCCTTTCCTGTTATCCGGCAGACAGCCTGAGCGTCATCAGTGGAAGCGTCAACGGCGTGCCCGATTCAATGACTAGCATTCTGATGCTGCAGAACGCCTCAGACCATGCCGTTTACAGAATGGCTTATCTTACCGGCGTCCGTGATTTTCGATTTGACAATGTGATTCCGGGAAAGTATTTTCTCTCCGGTTATGTGGATGAAAACGGCGACCGTATGTATAATTACGGGCGGGTGGCGCCGTTCAGTCCTTCCGAGCCGTTTGTGTTTTACAGTGACAGCCTGATGGTGCGGCCAAACTGGGAAACGGTTAATATACAGGTAAATTTTAAAATGGACTATAAATAATTGAAATAAGGAGCCCCTATCGTGAAACACATATATTATCTGGTACAGGAAGGCGGTAAACCGGTACGGGCCGAAGAAGGCCAGGAAATAACCATCGGGCGCGCCTTTGATAATGCGATATACCTCGATGACGCTTCCGTGTCCCGTCATCATGCGGTTATCAAGTGGAAAAAAGGCATGATGTATCTGACCGACCTTGGCAGCACCAACGGCACCTGCATCAACGGTGAAAAAATCTCTTCCGGATATTATTACGAATTAAATTTTTCGGATGAAATTCGCATCGGCAATGTGGCGCTGAAGGTTGCCGATGAAGCGGCTGTGATTTCCAATAACTTTTCCGGATCCGGTGCGCCGGCTCAGACCGTTGTGATGGGCGCGCATAAAATCGAAGCTATTGACCGGATTGATTTTGAATCCGATAATCCCTCATAACCCAAGCGGCACCAAACAGAATTATAAAGGTTTCTATGAAAAATAATTATATAAAACTCGGATTTACGGTATCGATTGGTATTTATTTTTTAATCGGATGCGGAGCGCCCCAAGTCACTGTAGTGAAGCCCGATAAAGATACGTTGGCCTTAAAAGATTCCGTCCGGTTTCGTGATACCGTCCAGGTGGATACGGCCGGCCAAAAAACATCCCTGAATTTGGATGCGCTGCGATTCACCGCCGATTCGCTTTATCAGGCAGGTGATTTTGACGAATCGCTTCGGGCCTGGATGCGCGTACTGGAAAAGGCGGGAGAACCATCGGCCCTTTCCGCTGAAGCGCATTACTATATCGGTAATATTTTTTATAACAAGCAGGAATACCAGAAAGCCGAACTCGAATTTAAACGGGCCCTGAAAAATGCCCCGCAGTATGTGGATGCGCTGCTGGATCTCGGGCTGGTTTATGTGGTAAAGGGTGATTACGATAAAGCCGCCGCTTCATTCCGGAGCGTTCTGGAGATCCTGCCGGCCGACTCCGAAGCCACATCCTTGCTGGAGTATTCTCTGGGCATGAAAGCGTATGACGAGGGCCTGAACCATTTTAATTACGGTTTTTATGACAACGCCATTAAGGCATTTAAAGTCGCCGCGCAGTATCTCGAATCCGATACCAGTATGAATCATATGGTGTATTTTCTTTTGGGAAAATCGTATTATGAAAAACTGGATTATGAAAAGGCCCAGAAGATGCTCGAGCGCAGCATCGAACTGAAGCCGCATTCGGCGCAGGCTTACACGGAACTGGCCACGATTTACTTCGCGCGGAGGGATTTCAAGCAGGCCGTGGCGCTCAACCGCAAAGCCATCGAACTGAAACCGGATTTTGCCAAAGCGTATAATAATCTTGGGTACATTTATTTCAGCATGGGCAACGACCGGATGATCAACGGCAAAAAGAAAGACGCTGACGATTATTATCGGGAATCGTTACAGTACCTTGAAAAAGCCCTGACCCTGGATCCGGGGATGAGTGGCGCGCGCATTAACATCGATCATGTGAAACGCATACTCAGCGGACAAAGAAAGGTGCTGGCTTATACCATGTTCCAGAACGCGGCCAGGACCCAGAACAACCGGGAAAAAATCAAGCAGTTGCATGCGATCATCCGGCAGGATTCCACGTATGATGACGCCTACAACAACCTCGGTGTAGCGTATTTCTACGAAGGCCTGGCGGATTCGGCGGTAATCATTTTGGAAAAAGCGATTGACATCAACCCGTTTAATCCGCAGGCGCATAACAACCTTGGCTATATACTTGGGACGATGCACCGCTATGAAGATGCCCTGAAACACCTGTTCCTTGCCGTGCAGATCAAGCCGGATTACGCTGACGCCTATGTAAATTTAGGTTATGTCTATATGTGGAAAGAGGATTTCCAGAGTTCCCGAAAAGTCTGGCTGCAGTTATTGCGACTTAATCCGAATTACAAGGAAGCCCGCAAAGGATTTGAGGAATTACAGCGAAGGGAGAAAATGCTCCAATCCGGCGAAACCACCACCACGATTGAATTTAACGAATCGGTGGATACTGATTCTACCGAATTAAAGTAGCTATAAAGGAAAGAGTATAATTCTATGATTCATGCAGTAATTATGGCCGGAGGCGCGGGTACACGCTTCTGGCCCAGAAGCCGGGCGAATATGCCGAAACAGCTTCTGAACATCGTCGGCGACAAAACACTGATTCAGCAGACTGTCGATAGAATTCGGCCGGTGACGGAACGCTCCAACATCTGGATCGTGACCAATGCGTCGCAAGTAAGCGGCATCCGCGAACAGATACCCGATTTGCCGGAATCGAATATTCTGATAGAACCGGTCGGCCGTAATACCGCGCCCTGTATAGGACTGGCGGCTTTGCACATCCGGCGGCGCGACCCCGAAGGCGTGATGATGGTGCTGGCGGCCGATCACCGTGTGGGGAACGAAGAACTCTTCCGCAAAGAAATGACGCTCGCCGTCGAAGTGGCCCGGAAAACCAAAGGCAGTGTGACGATCGGCATCAAACCCACAAGGCCCGAAACCGGCTACGGGTATATTCAGTATATGGAATCGAAAAAGATTTCCGTCAACGGCGACAGCGCCTACCCGGTCAAAACCTTTGCCGAAAAACCCAATCTCGAAACGGCGCAGCGTTTCCTGCAGAGCGGCGATTTTCTGTGGAACAGCGGTATTTTTGTGTGGGAGGTTTCAAGCATTCTGGAACTGATTGAAACCCATCTGCCGGAACTCTACGAGGGGCTGACCACTATCGATGCCGCCCTGGCCACGAACACCTATGCCGAAGTGCTGGACCGCGTATACCGTTCTTTGAAGGGGATATCCATCGATTACGGCGTCATGGAAAAGGCCCAATCCGTGTATGTGATTAAAGGCGATTTCGACTGGAGCGACGTCGGCAGTTGGGCGGAAGTTTATAATCTTTCGGAGAAGGATGCCGACGGCAATGTCGTTAAGGGCGAGGGGATACTGATGAATTCCCACAATTCCATGTTTTATACCGAAAATAAAGTGGTGGCGGCCATCGGTATCGACAATATCATCCTTGTGGATACGCCCGATGCCATTTTAATCTGCAAGCGCGATGCCGTGCAGGATGTGCGGCTGATCGTTGAGGAACTGAATAAACGCCAACGAAACGATGTATTGTAAACCGTTATGAAAAAAGAAAAAATACTCGAAACGCTCACCGATATTGCCCGACAATTGAATATCAAAGTCCGGCAGGAAAAAGGCGATTTTGCCGGGGGTTATTGTGTTAAGGAACAGGAACCCTTTGTATTGCTGAACAAACGCCATATGGTTGATAAGCGCATTTGTATACTTGCCCGGGAGATTGCCGCATTTGATATCAGCGGCATGGCCATTCCGCCGGCGGTGATGAAAGTCATCGAAAGTGAACGTAAACGGGCCACAGAAATTGAACTGGAAACCACCGCGGATGACGAATAACGCCGGCATTGCGGTCAGTAAAATCTTATATTCCCTAATGGCTATCGTATGATTCCGGATACTGTTGCCGAAAAACTCGGACAACTGCCGCGGACGCCCGGTTGTTATCTTTTTAAAAATGAACGCGGAGATATTCTGTATATAGGCAAGGCGCGCGTCTTGCGTCAGCGGGTAAGGCAGTACTTCCAGGATCCGAAACATCTCGATCCGAAAACGGCCGTTATGGTATCGAAAATTGCTGATTTTGAAGTGATCGAAACGGATTCGGAGGTGGAAGCGCTTATTCTCGAATCGAATCTGGTTAAGCAATACCGGCCAAAGTATAATATTAATCTTAAGGACGATAAAAGTTTCCCGTTTATCAAAGTGACCGATGAACTGTTGCCACGGATTTATGTAACTCGCGAGAAAGAGCGTACCGGCGGCAGATTTTTTGGCCCGTACACGGATGTTCGCAGCCTGCGGTTTATGTTGAAGACGCTTCACGAGATATTTCCTATCCGCAGTTGTTCACACCGTTTTACGGAAGAGATGCTTCATCAGAAAAAAATCAAGCTCTGCCTGGATTATCACATCCGGAAATGTGAAGGGCCCTGCCAGCAATTAATTCCGGTAACCCGATATCGGGAGATGGTGAATCAGATGGTGCGGTTTCTTTCCGGGAAAACCGCCGGCCTTCTTGAAACACTCCGCGCCGAGATGCAGGATAAAGCCGCTCAGATGAAATTTGAGGAAGCCGCCGGCATCCGCGACCGGATCCGCGCCATCGAACGGTATGATGCCAATCAGAAAGTCGCTTTTTCCGACGGCAGGGATCGGGACATCGCGGCTATTGCCCGTGACGAGGATGATGCCTGCGGCGTTATTTTCAAAATCCGGGACGGTAAAATAGTCGGACGCCAGCATTTTTATTTCAGCCGCGCCGAAGATAAATCGGCCGAAGAGATTTTGGAAACATTGATGAAAACTTATTATACGCAGTCCGATTATATACCGCCTGAAATTCTGCTTCCGTACCGGCCGGAGGATTCGGAACTGCTGATGCAGTGGCTTTCGGTCAGCTATCCGGTCACATTCATCTATCCGGAAGATACTGCCACGGAAAAACTGCTGGCGATGTGCGTTCGAAACGCCGAACTGCTGCTGGGGGATTTGAAACTGCAGAAGGCCAAAGCCCGTGAGGCTTCGGTACCTAAAACTCTGGGCATTCTTCAGCAGGATCTCCATCTGCCGTCGCTGCCGCGCCGGATAGAGTGCTTCGACAACTCCAATATCCAGGGATCGGATCCGGTCGCCTCGATGGTGGTATTTATTGACGGACGGCCGCGGCCGGGAGAATACAGAAAATATAAAATCAAGACGGTCAAAGGGCCGGATGATTTCGCCAGCATGCATGAGGTCGTCAGCCGTCGGTATCTGCGCGTATCAGCCGAAGGCCTCGACTGGCCGGATCTGATTGTGGTGGACGGCGGCAAAGGTCAGCTGTCGGCGGCGGTGCAGGCGCTGGAAGATATCGGCGTTACGGTCCGTAGCGCGGAAAATGAAGGGCTGACGGTTATCGGCCTCGCCAAAAAGCGGGAAGAAATATTTTTCCCCGGTGTCGCGGATCCGGTGATGATACCGAAAACTTCACCCTCGCTGAAACTGCTTCAGCAAATACGCGATGAGGCGCACCGCTTTGCCGTTACCTTTCACCGCCGGCTCAGGGATAAAGCGATGAAAATTTCCGCTCTGGACGGGATTAACGGCATTGGTCCGAAGAAAAAGGCCGACCTGCTACGGCATTTCGGTTCCGTTCACCAGATTGCGGAGGCCTCGACAGAAGCCATCGCAAAAATTGCCCGCGTTCCCGAATCCCTTGCCGTCGCAGTCAAAGAATCGATAATTAAGGCGCTATCGGAAAAATCTTCAGATAACTGAAAAGCTGAGACTCGGTTTGTACGCCTTAATGCAGAAAAAGTGAATAAAACCTGCAGCCGGTGTATAATAAGTCAGAAGCATTTTCATGTGGTATTAATTTAAAAGATTTTGTAAATTAAAATTTTATAAAAATAACCGGTAACAACGGGTAAAGGAAACACATTTTGCCTTCTTTTCTGGAATTTTTACAAAATAGAATCATGGTTTGCGACGGGGCCATGGGTACCTTGCTTTATGAACGCGGCATTTCGTATGAACATTGTTTCGATGAAGTGAATTTATCCCAACCGGATCTGATTAAGGAAATCCACACGCTTTACGTCGAAGCCGGCGCGGATATCATAGAGACCAACACCTTTGGCGCCAACCGATTTCGATTGAAGAATCATGGGCTCGATCATCGGGTTAAAGAAATTAACCGCAAAGGGGCTTGTCTGGCGCGGCAGGTAGCGGATTCGTATATCAGCAGGGGAAGGACGGTCTTTGTTGCCGGATCGGTAGGACCGCTTGGCAAGCCGATTGAGCCGATCGGACGCATACGCCGGCAGGACGCTCAGGAGTATTTCAGCGAGCAGATTGCCATACTGGCCGATGAAGGCGTTGACGCCATCATGATTGAAACCATGTCGGATCTTCGCGAGGCTATGGAAGCGGTCATGGCGGCCCGCGCGGTCGCTGATCTGCCGATCATCGTTCAGATGAGCTTTACCGAGGACGGCAAGACCCTGATGGGAAACAAACCGCTCGAAATCGCGCAGGAAATCCAAAAAGCCGGCGTGATGATTGTCGGTGCGAACTGCTCGGTGGGGCCGCAGATTCTGCTCGATGTGTTAGACAAGATGAATAAAGTGGAAAAAATTTTTCTTACGGTCCAGCCCAACGCCGGACTGCCGCGCTTTGTCGGCGGGAGATATATTTATCTGGCTTCTCCGGATTATTTTGCCGATTACACACGCCTGTTTATACAGAGCGGCGCCCGCATTATCGGTGGCTGCTGCGGGACGACACCGGAACATATCCGTATGATCCGGTCCGCAGTGGACGGATATGCCAGGGAACCGATTATTTCCATGAGTTATATTTCTCCTGCGACGACCGACGCCGACGAAACGCCGTTGGATGCCTCCGCGGCAGAAGATCAGAAGAACTCGTCTCTGGTAGAACAATTCCGGTCGAAAAAATTTACAGTATGCGTGGAAATTGACCCGCCGCGGGGACTGCTCTTTGAAAAAGTTCTGCAGGGAGCCATTTTGTGCAAGGCGCATCAGGTGGACGCGATTAATATCGCGGATAATCCACTCGCCAAAGCCGGTATGACGCCGCTGGCCATGGCTATGCTGATTCGCGAAAGCGTTCAAATCGAGACCATCCTGCACGTTTCCTGCCGCGACCGGAATTTACTGGCCCTGCAGTCGGAGCTGATGAGCGCTTCCGTATCCGGAATCCGCAGCGTGCTGTGCGTTACCGGCGATCCGCCGGTGGTGGGCGACTATCCGGACGCCACGGGTGTGTATGATATCGATGCGATCGGCCTGCTGAAGCTGATAGCCAATCTGAATCAGGGGCTCGATCTGGCCGGTAAATCCATCGGATCGAAAACCAATTTCTATAAAGCCTGCGCCATCAATCCCACGGCTGTCGATCTGGATAAGGAATATGATAGGTTTGAGCAAAAACTCGAAGCCGGAGCCGACTTTGCCATGACGCAAATTCTCTATGACATCAGGCCGCTGGAGGATTTTCTGAAACGTTACGGCGGTAAGATTCCGGTCCTGGCCGGCATCATGCCCCTGAAGAACGCGAAACACGCGAATTTCATGCATTTTGAAATTCCGGACATTACGGTTCCTGAAACGATACGAAACCGTATGTTTATCGCGGGTGAGAAAGCTCCCGCGGAAGGAATCGCCATTGCCAAGGAGTTTCTTAAAGAAGTGCATCCCATGGTCCAAGGTATTTATATTATACCGCCTTTTAACAACTTTGAATCGGCTTTGTCCATTCTGGAAGTGATACGCTGAGATGCTGGATCAGCAAACAATACGTTCGGTGAGTATTACGGAACCACGGCACCCCGTCAAGCCGGTTTTTTCATGGAAAGAACTGGCTCTTTGTGCGCGGCCCATGCACTGGGCAAAAAATCTGTTTGTTTTTGTCGGCCTGATATTTTCCCATAAAATTACCGACTGGACGTCGGTCTATGAAACGGTATTATTCTTTCTTGCTTTTTCGTTTGCGGCCGGAGCCGTTTATGTCTGGAACGACATATGCGATCGGGAGGAAGACCGTTTACATCCGGTCAAGCGCCTGCGGCCGATTGCGCGCGGCTCGGTGGCAATTCCTGTTGCTCTTAAATGGTCTCTGGCGCTCACAGCATGCAGTCTGGCACTCGCCTTCGTTGTTTCCTGGCTTTCCGCCGTTATCATCGCGGCCTATCTGCTGGTTAATCTCGGTTATTCGCTTTTTCTTAAGAAAATTGTGATCCTCGACGTCATGATTATCGGGATAGGTTTTGTACTCCGCGTACTGGGCGGTACGATTCTGTTAAGGTATGAAATCACCGGCTGGATTCTGATATGCACTTTTTTTCTGGCGGTACTTATTGGTTTTTCAAAACGACGCTATGAGATCATTATGGATGGCTCGGCGGCCTTGCCTGTGAAAGGATATTCGCCGTATATGCTGGATATGCTGATGATTCTTTCGGCCTCGTCGATTCTGAGCGCCTATACGCTGTATATCATGTTCCGTCAGGAATGGCAAAACGGCCTGTCGATTTATTTCAGCGTCCTGCCCGTATTTTTCGGCGTTCTCCGGTATGTCTATCTGATCCACCAGTCCCGTACGGTTCTGGATCATACCAAGCTGATTCTGACCGACCGGCCGCTGATGGGCGCTGTAGCCGTCTGGATCCTTTTATGGATGATTGAGTTATATTATATTAATCCGCGGCTGACGCTGACGGAACAGTAAAGCGCAAGCGTGAATGCTTTAGTCAAGAAAATATTTTTTATCAATCCGCCGGGGCCGTTATATCAGCGGGGTGAAGATCGTTCGCAGGGTAACATCGAACAATCATCCGCCACCTCCCTGCGCGCGCCGAATGACCTTGCGTATATGGCCGCCGTGGCCCGTCTCTCGGGTATCGAATGCCGGATTAAAGATTACCCGCCGGAAAAAGGGGATTGGGACGATTTCAGCGACGATTTGATGGCCTACCGGCCGGATTTGCTGATTATGAGTGTAACCAACGCCACGATCCTTAAGGATATGAAAGCTTTTGAAATGGCTAAAGCCCATAATCCGGATATAATAACTCTTGCGAAAGGCGCGTTTTTCTTTTCAGTGCCGATGGAGGCCCTCAACCGCCCGGAATTTATAAATATGGATTATGCCATTTTCGGAGAAGCTGAGACGGTCATCGGTGAGTTTTTAAAAAAAATTCATATTCAATCTTCTGTCCAGGAAATACCCGGCCTTATCTATAGAGGACCCAATAAGGCATTTATCCGTAACAAGCCGGCGGCTTTCATAGCCCATCTTGATGCAATACCTTTTCCGGCGAGAGATCTTTTGAATAACCGCTTGTATATACGACCCGATACCGGCGAGCCGCAGGCGACTATTCAAACATCACGCGGATGCCCCCACCGTTGCATCTACTGCCTGACGCCGATTATATCCGGCAAAACTTTGCGCAGGCGTTCGGCAGACAATATCTGCAATGAAATTGAAGAATGCATCCGGCGCCATGGCATCACAAATTTCTTTTTCAAGGCGGATACATTTACGCTCAATAAAAACGACGTGATAGATTTATGCCGGGAAATCATACATCGCAACCTTACCATCCGGTGGGTGGCGAATAGCCGCGTGGATACCCTCGATGAGGAAGGCCTCGGATGGATGCGGCGCGCGGGATGCTGGTTAGTGGCGCTGGGTATCGAAAGCGGCGATCCGGACAGTCTGCTCCGGATGAAAAAAGGCGCGACGGTGGAGCAAGCCCGCAACGCCGTGCGGTTGGCCCAATCGGCCGGACTTCAGGTGTACGGCTTCTTCATGATTGGTTTTCCATGGGACACCGAACAAACGATTCGTTCCACATTTGATTTTGCAGCTGAGCTGGAATGCGATTTCTACGAAATTCATATCGCCGTTCCTTATGAAGGTACGGAATTGTATGATTTAGCGCAATCCATGAATGTGATGGAATCCGAAGTAATCGGTCACGATTATTTCAACGATCCGGTGATGCGGACGGTCAGGCTCAGCCGAAGCGATCTGCTTCGGCTCCGGCAGAAAGGGCTCCGCCGGCTGCTCGCAAACCCGAAATACATCATTAAAACTCTTAAGAAGACGCGCAACGCCGCCCAATTGCTGAATTACGGACGTTATGGTTTCCGTTACCTTAAAAATATCGTGAAGGCGCCGTAATGACCGCTACGCAGGACATAGCGCGCATCCTCGAACTGCGCCGAATCATTACAGCGCACGATTACAATTATTATGTGCTGAACCGTCCCGAGATCAGCGATGCGGAATACGACAGGCTTATGCAGGAGCTGATTACGCTGGAATCCAGTTATCCGGAGACCGTCACACCGGATTCGCCCACCCAGCGTGTCGGTTCCGACCTTACGAAAACTTTTCCGACCGTGCGCCATCTGGTGCCGATGATAAGCCTTTCCAATACTTACAATCAAGGCGAACTTACGGAGTTTGACCGGCGGGTTCGGGAACTGCTCGAAGGCGCTTCGTATGATTATATCTGCGAACTGAAGCTCGACGGCGTGGCGATAAGCCTGATTTACGAAGACGGAATATTGATCCGCGGCGTGACCCGCGGCGACGGTGAGACCGGCGAAGATATTACGCCAAACATTAAAACCATTCGCTCCGTACCTTTACGTTTACCGGAGGTAATGCCGCTTCAGGGTCGCATCGAAATCCGCGGTGAGGCGCTGATGTTCCGAAACGATTTTCTTGAAATGAACCGCCGCCGCGCGGAAAACGGCGAAACGGTTTTTGCCAATCCGCGCAACGCGACGGCCGGAACGCTTAAAATTCAGGATCCGCGGGAAGTGGCCCGCCGCCCGATGAAATTTTTTGCGTACTATATCCGTGTGGCTGATGCCGGCCATAATCCCGATACCCATCTGGAAGGGTTGGAACGGCTTAAATTTCTGCAGGTGCCTGTCGTTCCGGAATACCGTCGCTGTGCGGATATCGAAGAAGTTTTTGAATATTGCCGGTATCTCGAGAAAAGAAGAGATGAACTGCCTTTTGAAATTGACGGCGCAGTTATTAAAGTGAACAACCTACGCCATCAGGAAATTTTGGGATCGACGGCCAAATCCCCGCGCTGGGCCATTGCCTATAAATTCAAGGCGCAGGAAGCGCAAACCGTAATTAAAGATATTCTTTTGCAGGTTGGACGCACGGGGGTAATCGCGCCGGTGGCGGAGTGTGAGCCGGTGCTTCTGGCCGGTTCGACCATCAGCCGCGTGACCCTTCACAACGAGGATTTTATTCGCGAAAAAGACATTCGCATCGGCGATACGGTGATCATCGAAAAAGGCGGCGATGTGATACCGAAAGTGACGTCGGTGGTGACCGGTAAGAGGCCGCCGAAGGCCGTTCCTTTTAAATTTCCGAAGGCCTGTCCCGTTTGCGGCGCCGCGATTTCGAAAACGGAAGGGGAGTCGGCCTGGCGCTGCGACAATCCTTCCTGTGACGCTCAGGTTAAACGCCGCATCGAACACTTCTGTTCCCGCGACGCCATGGATATTGCCAGTTTCGGAGAAGCGGTTATTGCCCTGCTGGTGGACCGCGGTCTCATTCGGGATGCGGGCGATTTGTATTATCTTAAATATGATGATCTGGTTGCCCTTGAACGTATGGGTCCTAAAAGCGCGCAAAACCTGATGACGGCGGTTGAAAAAAGTAAAACCCAATCGCTGGAGCGGCTAATTTACGGTCTCGGAATCCGTTTTGTGGGCGAAGAAAGCGCTAAAGACCTGGCACGTCATTTCCGTACCCTGGATGCGCTCCTGTCGGCAACCGCCGATGAACTATCGCAAATACCGGGCATCGGCGAAAGAACCGCCGCCAGTATCGCGGGTTTTTTTAGAAATTCTGAAAACCAAAAAATTATAAAAAAAATCACCGATGCCGGCGTCAATGTCAGTTACCGCGCTTCAGGCGCTTCCTCATCGGAGCCCACCCTGAGCGGTAAAATATTTGTGCTTACCGGTACCTTGCCAAATTATGCCCGCCATGAAATAAAGCGGATGATTGAAGAACGGGGAGGAAAAGTCGCTTCGGCGGTCAGCAAAAACACCGATTATCTTATTGCCGGTTCGGATCCGGGAAGCAAATTGGACAAAGCCAAAACGCTCGGCATCCCGGTGCTCGACGAAGAAAGTTTTTTAAAACTCATAAATAGTGATAAGGTTTCCTGATGAAAACAGCACTAAGTCTTGCAGGATTCGTATTACTGGGTTTTGCTTTTCTAATAATGGCGTTTAATCATCCTTCCCGTATCAGTCCGGCTTTGTCGGTATTTCTGAAAGAACGAAATCCGGCCGACAGCGTTCTGGTATGGGTCTTCCTGAAAGATAAGCCCATAGACGCTTACGAAAAATGGGACGCCGGGTTGTCCGAAGCCTGCATTTGGCGAAGGATGCAACGGGCATCCGGCGCTTCGCTGATGGATGTTTATGATGCGCCGGTTCGTGTTGATTATATCCGTCAGCTCTCGGATAACGGCTTACGCCCGAAACAGATATCACGCTGGCTCAACGCGGTCAGCGGCTGGATAACGAAAGACGGGCTGAGACAAATAGAGCGCCTGCCGTTCGTAGAAAACATCGATCGGGTCAGGAAATTTTCCGGTGCCGGTTTCAGCGCAGTTTCGCAAGAGAATACCGCAGAAAAACGGCCCTTCAGCCGGGCCGCGACTTATGATTCGGCTTTTTACGGATATTCCTATACGCCGCTACGTATGCTTCGGGTGGATCAGCTGCACCAGGCCGGATTTTTCGGCCAGGGCATACGCGTCGCCGTTTTTGACGCGGGTTTCAACAATCTGGCTCACGAGGTATTCGACAGTCTCCGTATTATTGCGACAAGAGATTTTGTAAACGGCGACAGCAGCGTGGCGGATGACCCGGGGCAAGCCGGAAGCGGTTCGCACGGCACAGCCGTATTATCGGTGCTGGCGGGCTATAAACCCGGAAAAATCGTCGGGCCGGCGTTTCGCAGCGAGTACCTCCTCGCTAAAACCGAAAATACCGAAAGCGAACACCCCGTCGAAGAGGACAACTGGATTGCCGCCCTGGAATGGGCCGAAGGCTACGGCGCCGATGTGGTCAGCAGTTCCGTCGCTTATATTGAGTTTGATTCTTCCGGCAATAACCGGTATGATTCCAGCGCCTACAACTGGACCTGGATGACCGGCCATTCCACGCGAATTACCAAAGCGGCTAACATCGCCGTCCAAAAAGGTATGGTTGTCGTGAATTCAGCCGGCAATGAAGGCTACCACGAGGCGCACAACACGCTGGGCGCTCCGGCGGACGGCGACCTTGTCATTGCCGTCGGTTCCGTGAATGCGTCCGGCGTTCGGGTTTCCAGCAGTTCCGTGGGGCCGACCACCATGGGACGCATCAAACCCGATGTCATGGCCATGGGTGCCGGCGTCTGGACCGCCGCTTCCTGGTCTCCCACCGCTTATTTCGCTCAAAACGGCACCTCGTTCTCATGTCCGCTGATATCGGGCATCAGCGCGGCTTTGCTCAGCGCGCATCCGGATTGGACACCGGCTCACTTATATCAGGCCCTGATAAAAACGGCCGATCGGGCACAGGCACCCGACCGGGAATACGGCTACGGCATCGTTAATGCTTTTAAAGCGCTCAACTATTATACAACCAATGTACCTGATGACGACCGGTTGTTTCAGAATTATCCAAACCCGTTTAATGGCCATACAACGATTCGGTATTACCTTGTCAACGATACCCGGGTTAATCTGTCCATTTATAATATGATGGGGCAGAAAATCGTTCAACTGGCCAATAGTACGCAAAGCCGGGGATACCAGCAGGTGTTATGGAACGGGCGGGATGCGAACGGTCGTCTCGTGGCTTCCGGTTTATATATCTGCCGCCTCAAAACCCGCGATTATTCAAAGTCAAAAAAAATCATTTTTGTTAAATAGAAAACCCATAAAATTTGTTATTAGCGGCTGTAACATTTATTATCGTAATAATTTTTAATGAGCGCAAAGGGTTGGTATCCATCGCGCAGCGCCTGGGCAGACATTAAATACGTTTTCGTGCTAAAGGTTTGTGGCCGGCGGCATGGCTGGCGTAATTTTTGAAAATTCCTCGAACCGTATCGGCGTTTCAATTTTCTTAATCAGCGTAAATGCGATATAAAACATCATACATCCGTCGGGGGTGTTGGCCGCTAATGATAGAGATTATACTGACAACTGTGGCCATCATTCCAGCTTACTGTTGTAAAAGCTGGATCCTTGAGCACAGGGAATTCGGATTATTGGGTTGTTGTAATTGCTATGAATAATTTTTTGCTGTAAAAGTCCATTTACAGGCGGAAAAAAAACTTGCATTTATGTATTTGATTATTAAATTGTGAAAAATTATGACATATTAGTTTTTATTAATAAAAAAATTTTTATTATTCAAATCAGGCAAACAAACACATTCGGACGTTTATTGTTACTAAGAATCCCAGAATTTATCCGTAGTTCAGCAGCATTGCCGTTCAGGCTGTCCGAAACGCTTCGATATCGGATACAAAGGACACTTGCGGCAGTTTATCTCAAATGACGTTCTGAGATCCTGCAACCGTGTTTATTCCGCCGGGTTTGAGTAGAAAAGGAATTAATGAAAAAAGAAATCATTATAAATGCGACTGACGAGGAAACGCGTATTGCCATCGTGGAGGAAGAGCGGCTGGTAGAAATTTTCGTGGAGCGTCCGGAAAAAGAACGCATGGTCGGCGATATCTATAAAGGCCGTGTGGCTAAAGTATTGCCGGGTATGAAAGCCGCGTTTGTCGATATCGGTTTCAAACAGGATGCGTTTCTTCATTTTTCGGATATCGGTGATAATACGCACGAATATGCCGCCCTCGCTGATGAAGATGACGACGAAGATACGGAAATAAATCCCGGGCAGCAGCGCCAGCACCGGAAGATCATCCATGCCCACGACAGCCGCGGCCGTTTTCTGAAACGCGGCCAGGAAATTCTGGTGCAAATTATTAAGGAACCCATTTCCACCAAAGGCGCGCGCGTTACCTCCGAAATTTCCATTCCGGGACGCTTTACGGTGCTCATCCCTAACAATCCCAATGAAATGATCGGCGTTTCCAGGAAGATTAACCATTTTCCGGAACGAAAGCGTCTGAAACGGCTGGCGCATGAAATCAAACCGCCCCATTTCGGCATCATCCTGCGTACCAATGCGGAGAATAAAGAAGAATCCGTGCTGAAGAACGACGTCAACCATTGTTACCAGACCTGGCTGGAGATTGACGAAAAGGCCAAGTCCGTTGCCGCGCCGAGTCTGGTGTACAAGGACATGGAGATGGTTTCCAGCGTGATCCGGGACCTGTTTTCTTCTGATGTCAGCCGCGTTCTGATTGACAGCAAGCCGCTGTTCCGCTCCATCTGCAGTTACATCGAAGGGACATCGCCCCAGCTGCTGCCCCGCATTGAACTGTACAAATCCAAAAAACCGATATTTGATTTGTATAATATCGAGCAGGACCTGCAGGAATGCGTCGGCAAACGCGTGTCGCTGAAAAACGGCGGCTACATCATTATCGAACCCACAGAAGCGCTGGTTTCCATCGACGTCAACAGCGGCAAGTTCATCGGCAAGGCCGGTTATGAGGAAAACGCTTTGGCCGTGGACCTGGTGGCCGCCAAGGAGATTATCCGCCAATTAAGGCTTCGCGACATCGGCGGCCTGATTGTCGTCGATTTCATCGACCTGCAGGATGAAAAAAATAAGCGGCGGCTGTTCGAGGAGATGAAACGCGAACTCCGCAAGGATCGCGCGAAATTCAGCATCCTGCCGATGGACGAATACGGACTCATCGAACTGACCCGCGAGCGCGTGCGGCCCAGCATCATGTTTGCCCTTAGCGAACCCTGTCCGGCCTGCCTGGGATCCGGCCGCGTAGCCCACCGCACGTCGCTTTCCAACATGATCAAGCGCTGGATGCAGCGTTATAAAGCCGACCATCGGGGGTTTAGCAGACTCTATATATATCTGCATCCGGACATCATTGACCACCTCAAGCCCACGCTGCGCGCGATGCTTTGGAAACACCTGATTTACATCAAAATTACACCCGAAGATGAAATGCGGCTGGATGAATTCCGCATTCTGAATGCGGACGACGACGATATCACCGAAAAATATACCCCCTGAGCGATTATGTTTTTGCATCCCTCCGTTATATACGGACCCGTAAAGTCGCGGCGGCTTGGCGTTTCGCTCGGCATCAATCTGCTTCCGGCCGGCCGTAAAGTCTGTAGTTTTGAATGCGTGTACTGCGAGTGCGGCTGGAAACAGGCCGGTCGCGAGGAACCATTTCCCGATGTGAATACGGTGCGTACGGAACTGTCTGAAACGCTGTATCGTTTAACCGCTGAAGGACAACGGCTGGATTATCTGACCTTCTCGGGTAACGGTGAACCCACACTGCATCCGGAATTCGGGACTATCATGAAAATAACCGTAGCATTGCGCAACCGTTACTGCCCCGATACCGGTATCGCCGTGCTTTCCAATGCCGCCACGCTGAATAATCCCTCAGTCCGGGCGGGTCTGGCGATGGCCGAGCGTCGTTTATTCAAACTGGACGCCGGTTCGGAAAATATGTTCCGCATGATCAACCGACCGCAAAACCCCATCACGCTCGAGGCCATCACCGAATCCATGGCAAACTTCAAGAAGGACTTTACCATACAATCCATGTTTCTCCGCGGTCCATACAACGGGGAGTGGGTGGACAATACCACCGATTTGGAAATAGCCTTATGGCTGGAACGATTGAAAACCCTGCGTCCGAAAGAGGTCATGATGTACAGCCTCGATCGCCCGCCCGCTGCTGATGGGCTTCTACCCGTATCCCGCGAGGAATTACAAGCGATTCAAAATAAAGTCATGGATTTAGGAATACCCGCAGAAGCTTATTGGTAATCTTCTAAACCTGTGCAATCTGTGCCTGTTAAAACATGGGATGTTCACTATGAAAAAAAGTATGCCTTTCTTCCTTTTAGGTTTAGTCCTGACAGCATTTAGCGGCTGCGACTGGTTTGTTTACGTTCCGGAATTGGATGCCGGGCATGCCCTGGAGTATCTTGAAAAGCAATGTGCGTTTGGTCCGCGCAATCCGGGCTCGCAGGGGCACCGGGAATGCCTGGATTTTCTGACGGCTGAACTGAAAAATTACTGCGATAACGTTACGCATCAGACGTTTCAGTATGTGGATAAAAAAGATACCACAAAGAAATTTACGGGTACGAATATTATCGCCTCCATTAATCTCCATCCGAAAAAGAAAAAACGGGTGATGCTATGCGCGCACTGGGATACGCGTCCCTGGGCCGACAGGGATGTGGTACCGGCCAATCATGACAAGCCGATTCTCGGAGCCAATGACGGCGCGTCCGGCGTGGCCGTTCTGCTGGAGGTGGCGCGAACAATTAAATCGAGTCCACCGGACATCGGCGTAGATATTATTCTATTCGATCTGGAAGACTACGGGGACCACGGATATGAGATGGCGCCTGACAGCCTTAATCCCTATTGCATCGGTTCGGACTATTTTGCAAAAAACAATAAATCCTACTGGCCGACATATGGCATCTTGCTCGATATGATAGGGGACAAAGAACTCGATCTGCCCATTGAGGGTCATTCTTACCAGTATGCCAAACCGGTGGTCAACAAAGTCTGGGACGCCGCCAAGAAGCTTAAAAAGCCCGCTTTCCGTACCGCCGTGGAAGATTTTGTGTTCGATGACCACATTCCCCTTCAGAAAATCGGTATTCCTTGCATCGACATCATTGATTTTAGCTATCCCGACGACCGCAACAGCTACTGGCATACCCTGCAGGACACACCGGATAAATGCTCCGCCGAAAGCCTGAAGCAGGTAGGGGATGTGATTCTGTATGTATTATATCACGAATAGCTCTTTCCCGTCTAACGTCCCGATCTGTCCATCGAACCCTCCGTCCAACGAAATTCTGTCCAACGAACTTCCGTCCAACGAACTTTAGTTCGTTGACTCTGCATGAGCAAAATATACTTGATTCTGATCTTTTATGTCCAATAAACTTCAGTTCGTTGATCATTTGTACGCGAAAACTCATTCGGTATCGATTCTATCCCGTCCAACGAACTTTAGTTCGTTGATTTTACATCGACCGTCCATCAAACCTCTGTCCAACGAAATTCCGTCCAACGAAATT